>Ga0196970_1000150_pt1 | contig 107886 bp, 84 predicted proteins | sample S1v_513CmetaG_FD_148672 | JGI IMG/M metagenome (GOLD analysis project Ga0196970, IMG submission 148672) | Soil microbial communities from Anza Borrego desert, Southern California, United States - S1+v_5-13C | ecosystem: Environmental > Terrestrial > Soil > Desert | place: USA: California...
AGCAGCGGCGCCCGACACTGCCAGGGCGAGCCCAGCCGGCGCCGCGTGAACAGCATGGACGGCCAGGATGATTCCCAGTGCCGCGGCAGTGGAAGTCACTCCCCTGCGGCGCAATGCGCCCTCCAGGCGTTCGAGCGCGCGATTCACCCGCATGCGCGCGGCATCTTCATTGGCGCCAATTGCCTCGCCGACGGCGCGGAAATCACGATGTTCAAAAAAACGCAAAACAATCGCGGTGCGATCCGCCTCGCTGAGTTCGTTGATCGCTTCGTCAATCATCGGCGCCATGGCAGAAAACTCCGGGCCGCCTGGATCACTGTGCAACGCATTCATTTCAACGGCATGCCTTTCCCGAATCTGACGGCGGCGCTCGGTCCGCATGATGTTCGAGGCGACAAAACAGGTGTGCCGATGCAGCCATCCGCCGAGCAGAACGTCCGGAGGCAGTTTGGAGGCCTTGCGGGCAAGATCGGCAAAGACGGTCTGGGCAACATCCTCGGCGCGGTGCGCATCGCCATCCACGAGCCGGCGCGCCACCGAATACACGAGGTCAATGTAGCGGCCGGCCAGTTCGCGAAAGGCGGTTTCCGAACCGGTTTCCCGAAAATCCGCCAGCAAGGCCTGGATGTCCGTCGTTTTCAATCACCAGTAAAGAGCCGCCCGTCATGCAAACCGAACAAACAAAGTTGCAGCTACAAATTTTGCATCTGCCGCGCATTCAACGCAAGACGGCGGCGGACCATCTCCCGGTTCCGCGCATCATGGAACTCAACCGGATTGTAGTCGTCGGTGAGCACACGGCCGTGCCCGGGATCCGTGCTCACCAGCGTCTGGAAGGCGGTCATGGCATCACCGCGGGCCTGTGGATGCATCGCGGCAAAATCCGGCGTTCGCAACGCCTGCGGCTCCGTCCTTTCCGTGGCGACGAAATATATCTGGCCCCCGCCAAAATGCATCCGCACGCCCTTGAACACGGATTGCAGCGTCTGGTGCAGCGAAGCCGCAAAGAAATCACGCCCCGGTTCGAGCTCGCAGAATGCGTTGATCACCAGCGTGCCACCCGGACGCAACACCCGCCGAATCGACTCAAACGCCTCCCGTGTCATCAAGTGCGCGGGCGACGAGTCTCCCAAAAATGCATCCAGAATGACGGCGTCGTAATCGTTCGTTGCGCGATTCAGAAAGTGCCGCCCGTCGTCAATTATGATCGTCATTTTTGATGGCTCCAGGTCGAAGAAGCGTTCCGCCACGGGAACGATCGCTGGATTGATTTCAACGACTTCCACACGGGAGCCTTCCCGCGCGAACTCCATGGGCACGATGCCGACGCCCATTCCGATGCACAGCACGCTGGATATGTTGGTCGTATAGGCGCGGGCCAGTCCTGACAGCATGTAGGTGAATGTGGAAACGCTCTGCCGCCGCACGGGATCATAAGTGTTCTGCACCAGATTATCGTTCGAATAAAACCGCAACTGGCCGTCGCGACGTTCAATGACAACGATCTCACCGAAATGAGAATTGCCATGAAACCGTTCCACGAAGGTGCCGTACTGTCGCCGTCCCTCCGTGAAGAAGAGCGCAGCCACCACAGCCAGGGATGCCGCGACCGCAACCACCGGCCGTTTCGAACCGCTCCGATAACGCAGAAAGTAAAAACCCGCCACGATCAGCAGCAGGGAGGCGGTGAGGTACATCGACGTCGAATTGGGAATCCACGGGAGCATGACATAACTCACGAGCAATGTTCCAAGGAAGCTGCCAACCGTTCCCACCGCCGTAAGGCGGCCCACGTTGCTGCCGACGCCGGCGACGTTTGACGTGATCACGCGCACAAGGAACGGGCCAGTCATCGCAAGCAAACCGAGAGGAACAAAGAACAAGAATGCGGATGCGAGCAAGGAGCCGACGGCGAGGTTGAAGTCGAGACACCAGTAAGCGACGGGCTCGCAGACGAGGACCGTAAGGACGAGGTAAACGGCTGCGCCAATGATTGCCCAGTAAAGGGTGTGCAGATCCTGCGATTTGTCTGCAAGCCGGCCGCCCGCGTAATAGCCGCAAGCAAGGGCGACCAGCGTGACAGCAATCTGCGCTGTCCAGACGAAGTGCGAGGTGCCGATGAACGGCGACAACATTTTTGCGCCCAGGATTTCCACGACCATGATTGCCGCACCCGTCATGAACGCGGTGAAGAAAAGGAACCAGCGTGGCGTGAGGGGCGCTGGCGAGGCACTGGGCACAGGGGTTTTCACGCGCCGAGTTTAGAAGAGCAACCCGCCCGGGCAATGTTTTCCGCTGTGGCGCACGGCGGACAATTTGCCTGCTCGGCTTCGACTAAACCCTGCGAGTTTGGAACCGCGCGACAGCCCGTCCTCCGTAGCAGCCTGCTGCAACGGTCAGGACAGGTGTGAAACCTGCGACACGACTTGTCCGAATCGCGGTAACCGAAGAGCGCCGTATCTCACCCGTTCCTAATCAAGCCCATCTCCGGGGGCGCGAACGCTGCAGACTTGCTGCTGCCGCCTGTGCATCTTAGTTTCCGGCCATGGTTGAACCCGGCGAATCCTTGCAAAGAAATAATTATCCGGGCGGTGCGTTTGATCCGAGCCTCGAGGGCGGGAGTGCGTCCGGCACAATCACACTCTCTGAAACGTTGGTGAACTTCGAATCGGGGAAAGGAACTGTTTCCCTGCCAGCTGACGCAATGAACGTGGAGGTCGGCGGCGTCAGCGGTGAAGTCGTTTTCTTCAAGCATCCAGCGCGTCCGCAGACCGTTATTCACACGCGAGAACGGGCCATCCTCGCGCACCCGCTTCTTGCGAATCGGTCCGATCTTGCAACGCAAAACCGAAACGATCGCCGCCGCCGCCGCACGCTTCTGACCGTCGCGCTTACTATCGCCCTGCTGTTTGTGGCAACAATCGTCGTGCTGATCGCCTCGAAGGACCGCATCGTCTCAGGCATTGCGGACTCGATCCCTGTTGAATGGGAGGTGAAGTTCGGCGACCAGGCCTTCGCGAGTTTGATCTCAGGCAAACGCGAGATTACGGATCCCGCAATCCAGCAACAACTCAAGCTGATCACTGCGCCACTGCTTGAAGGGGTGAAGGATGCGCCCTACTCCTTCCGATTCCATATCATCGAGGATCCCACGCTCAATGCATTTGCGGTTCCTGGCGGGCATGTCGTGATTCACACCGGCCTTCTGCTTGCCTCCGATGCACCGGAGGAGGTCGCTGGCGTGCTGGCGCACGAAATTGCCCATGTCACGCGGCGTCATGGGTTTCGCAACGTGATATCGACGCTCGGCCTTTATCAACTGGTTCAACTCGTGGTGGGCGACGCCAGTGGCATCATTGCCGTGCTGGCGAGCAACAGCACGTTCCTGCTCGAACGAAAGTTTTCCCGCGATTTCGAGCGTGAGGCGGATGATGCGGGATGGGATTACCTCATGCACGCCAACATTCGCCCGGATGGAATGATTGAGTTCTTCCGGAAGATGCGCAAGGAAGAGACCAAAGCTGCGGGGGCGGACAGCGGTGCGATGGCGTTGATGAGCACGCATCCAGCCACGGCTGAACGAATCGCAAATCTCGAGTCCCGCTGGCGGAACGTGGAAACCAAAAGCGGCTTTCACGCGTTCCCGATCAACTACCGGGAGTTCAAGGAACAGGTCCAAAATGCAGTCCGCAAGTGAAGCCCGGCTCAGGGAGATGGGCGGTTCCTGTATCGCTCGTAAAGCCGCGTATGCCGCGATTCGAGACTCACCTCGCGTCCGCCAATCCACATTCGCGTCACCCGCGAGCGCACATCAAAAATGCTGCCATCGCTCACAAAGAGGGTCGCCAATTTGCCTGCCTCAATGGATCCGAGCCTGTCCGCGACGCCAATGATTTCAGCAGGATGCAGCGTCAGCGCCTTCAGCGCTTCCCCCTGAGGCAAACCGAACGCGATCGCGTGCGCCGCCGCATACGGCAGATTGCGAAGCGAAGTGTTTGCAAATCCACCCGATCCGAACGCAAAGGCAACCTTCACGCCAGCTTGCCGCAACAGTTCGGGCGCGCTGAACTGCAGGTCATAAGCATCGGTGTCACGCGCCGGTTGGATAAATATACTTTCGTAAATCACCGGGACGCCGTTGGTCGCGAGCAAATCCGCGATGCGAACAGCGTCACGCCCCCCAGCTATCGCAATGCGGATCTGATTGGTGGCAGCCCAGCCAATGGCGCTGCGAATCTGTCGCACTTCATCAGCATGCACAAAAACCGGCAACTCGCCGCGCACGTAGGGAATCATCGCCTCCCACGCGGGCACCTTGGACACCGCCCCGCCATTGTCTTTCGCTGCCGCAGCTTTTGCGTAGGCCTTCGCCTCTTCAAAAAAATCCTCCATCGATTTGAGCCGCGAACGCCGCTCCTTCGCCTGGTCTTCAAGCGACTTCCACTTGCCGGTTTCGCGCGTTCGCTCCATCGGGCTGGTGTTTAACTCCATGCCTGGCCACGTCAGATGCAAGGCGGCGGGCGCCTTGAAAGTCATCTCCTCCGTCGTCCAGCCGCTGGCGGCCATCAACGCGGATTGGCCCGCCACGACGTTGCCTTTCGGAATGGGCTGGAAATACGCGATGCCATTTGCGCGGGCTACCGGAATCAATTCAGAATCCGGATTCACCGCAACCCACGAAACCACATCGGGTGTGTAATCGCCCACCTCACTGGAGTCCCGCGTCGCGCGAACGGCTTCGATTTCCGTAAGTCCCACGCCTGTGTCGAGCGCGATGATTCCTGGGTAAACGTGCTGTCCCTTTAGGTCGATGACTGTGACGCCGGCCGGGGCGGCAAAATCGGCCCGCAGTTCCGGCAGTTCGCGGATGCGATCACCTTCAATGGAAATCGCGTGGTTTGTCAGCACTCCCGATGTGACCGTGTGAATCACCGCATTGGTTAGAAGCAATGATTGCGCGCTGGCGAAAGGGGAAAGCGACACGCACAACGCGCCAACGCAGATGGCAAACCTCTTCAACCAGCGCGTTCTATTCACCGTCACACCTCCAGGAATGCTCGTGGCGCTGCTCCAGCGATACCTCAAAGAATGACTTTCCTCCCGCGGGGGCTTCGCCTCCGGCGCCTCCTGCATCGGATGCGCGGCGCGCCTTTGCGACGAGCGCGTCTCGTTCGCGACGCAACTGCTCAATCCGATCGGCGTCCGCTTCGCGATCGAAATAGCGGCGGCCCTCAATCCATGTCTGCAAACAAACCGTCGTGGAATCGAGCGGGGAGCGCGACCAGATCGCAAAATCCGCATCCTTGCCAGGTTCGAGCGAGCCAGTGAACGAATCGATGCGTAATTGCCGCGCGGGGTTGATCGTGATGAACTTCAAGGCCTCGTGCTCCGGCGTTCCTCCATATTTCACAGCCTTGGCGGCCTCGACATAAAGCCTCCGGGCCAGTTCGGAAAAATCCGAGTTGAACGACACCAGCAGGCCGCGCTCGCGAGCCACCGACCCGTTGTAAGGAATAGCGTCAAAGAGTTCGAATTTGAAACCCCACCAGTCGGAGAATAGTGACACGCCGATGTTTGCCGCAGCGAGTTCATCCGCAATCTTATATGCCTCAAGCGCATGCTGGAATGTGGCAATCTGAACTCCGAATCCCTGCATCAGGCGCGTGAGCATCAACATCTCATCCTGCCGATACGCGTGGCAGTGAATCCAGCGTTCACCGCGGAGAATGTCGGCGATCGCCTCCAGTTCAAGATCCCGCCGCGGCTCCGCCACACCCCCACCATTCGCGGCGCGAAACTTGTCCCAGTCGGCCTGGTACTGCTGCGCAGCGACGAACCGGTTTTGGATGAAGGTGCGAACGCCCATGCGGGTCTGCGGAAAACGCGTGGTGAACCGGTCTCCCCAGTTGGCCTGCTTTACGTTTTCCCCAAGCGCAAACTTGATTCCCGCGGGCGCATTCGTGAACAGCAGTCCGGCGGGCGGCTGGCCGTCGCGCAGCTTGATCACGCAACTCTGTCCGCCAATCGGGTTCGCCGATCCATGCAACAGGTTGATCGTTGTCACTCCGCCTGCAAGTTGCCGATATAAATTCTCAGACTCGGAGTTCACCACGTCGGCTATCCGCACCATCGCGGAGGAAGGAACTCCCATTTCATTGCCATTGCCGAGAATCGCGGCGTGACTGTGACAGTCAACAATTCCAGGCGTGACATGCAACCCGGCGCCGTCGATTACGAACGTGCCTTGGGCGACTTCGGTTTTGAAATGCCCGGCCTGCTGAATCTTCCCGCCGGAAACGAGAAGGGATCCATTGGTCAAAATTCCCTGCGGACCCGCAGTCCAAACTGTAGCGCCGCGGATCAGAAGTGATCCCGGATTCGTCGTGGCACCGCGCCGCTCAAGCGGCGAACGCGCGACACGTTCCTTTAACAGCTCACGCGGCGTGAGCTTCCGTTCCGGTTGAGCGGCTGCCGTCGCGCCCGCCGCGGAATTCGTCGCTGCAGCCGCAGTATCGGATGTTCCCGCCGGCCTGGGATGCGCCTCCGGCTCTTCCCGCGACGGCGTTGCATCCGGCTCCCGCGTTTGAACCGGCCTCGCCTTCTCGGTTTCGCCTGCGATCGGTTCACTGACGTCGCTGGGATAGATGCGCCCATCGATCCAGACCGCGCGCACTCGATTTTCGGGATTGAAGTAATTCGTTCCGTGGACCACCACGAGGTTGGCGATCTTGCCCGGCTCGATCGTTCCCAACATTTTATCCACTCCACAGATTCTCGCTGGAATCGTCGTCAACGCCGCCAGCGCATCCATCTCGCTCAATCCGCGATCAAGGGCCAGTTGCAGGTTTCGGCGAAAATGCTTTCGATCGTCAAGTCCATGCGTCGTCAATGCGACGCGCGCCCCGCTCTTCGCAAGAATTGCAGGGTTTTCGGCGGCCCAGTCCCATGCGCGCAACTGGTCGAGCGAGATCTGCTCCCAATCGTCTTGCGCCGGCAATTTCGGAGCGGCCGGAAAATTCACGGGAACAATATAGGCCGGGCCGTTTGTTTGAAGGAGGTCGGGCCTCCGCCATTCCTCTCCCGAGGCGACGAGATGATATGGAATTCCGAATTCGTGCGCGACCTGCGCCGCGCGTTCGTTCATCAGCGCGCTGCCCGCCTCGAACACCGCGGGAGCGCGGCGCTCCAAAGTTGCAGCAAGCGCTTCGAGGGAATCATCAAATGAAACGGAAAACGTTCTTGAACCGTTTGCGGCTGTGGTTCGAGCCTGGTGCTGCGCGTTGAAGAATGTCTGGCGCACGCTTGCGATCACGCCCATGAGCGACGCTGGGTAGACATTGGGTTCATTGTTCGATGTATCAAATGCAATGTGTTGAAACAGATCCGACTTCAGCACAACACGGCTCACGCTGTCCTCCCGCAATGAAACCAGGGAACTTCGACCGCGCAGGATTCCCTTCCCCGGCGCGAGCACTGCCGCGGTAAAACCCAATTCTCGAAGCGGCCTGAGAGAATCGCTGCTGGCGGTGTAACCATCGACTGAGCGCCGCTCTGGAACGAATCGCTCGTTGCCCTGGGTGGGCTCGTTCGGCCGTTCGTTCTGAACACCCGGCGCGCCATAGAAACGAGTGCCGCCCGCAGCCAGCGAGCTTTCATTCACGGGGAACGCCTCGGACGTCGACACCGGCGCGCCGCCCGCGTTGAGAATCAGGTAAGGTTCGATGAATCCTGCATAGATCGTCGTTCCTTGCATCGGCCACACCCGCGCATCCGCAGGCACCGCCAGGTTTGTGTTCACGGAATCGAAACGTCCGTCACGAATGACAATGGTAGCGGATTCCAGCACGGTCCCCGGCCGGACAACTACGGTCGCGCCGACCAGCGCGTGAACGCCGTGAGGCAAGGGGCGAAAGCCTGGAGGCAGCAACTCCGCGGCAGCGACACTGACTTGGCTGGCGCCAGAGAAGGCCATCCAGGCGAGCATCGCAAACCCGGTTTGGGCAATCGGAATCATCGCTGGCAAGTCTGTGTGCGCCGCAGCACGAGGGCAAGACGGATGCAGGAAGGTTGGTTTCGGATCGCAAAGGAGGAGTGCCTCTGCCGTCGAGTGTGCCCGCGCGGCAAAGTCATTCCAGATCTTCGACTTCGAGGAATCCGTGAAGCTGCCGAATGCGCGTCGGGTGCCGCATCTTTCGCAGGGCCTTGGCTTCGATTTGGCGGATGCGTTCGCGTGTCACGCGGAACTGTTTGCCGACCTCCTCAAGCGTGCGCGAGTAGCCGTCGCCCAACCCAAAACGCAGTTCCAGCACCTTGCGCTCACGCTCCGTCAGGCTGCAGAGCACGTCGGTCAACTTGTCCTTGAGCAGGCTGAAGCTTGTTACGTCGGAAGGATTCTCCGTCGATTTGTCCTCGATGAAATCTCCGAAGTTGGTGTCTTCGCTATCGCCCACGGGAGACTGCAGCGAGATGGGCTGCTGAGCCATCTTCAGCACGGCGCGAACGCGATCCACTGGCAGCTGCATTTCATCAGCCAGTTCCTCCGCGGTGGGTTCCCGTCCAAAATCCTGTATCAATCGCTTCTGCACGCGCATCAGTCGATTGATCGTTTCGATCATGTGAACCGGGATGCGGATCGTGCGCGCCTGGTCGGCAATCGAACGGGTGATGGCCTGGCGGATCCACCACGTCGCATACGTGGAGAATTTATAGCCGCGGCGGTATTCGAATTTCTCCACCGCCTTCATCAGGCCCATGTTGCCCTCCTGGATGAGATCGAGGAACGAGAGGCCGCGGTTGGTATATTTTTTCGCGATGGAAATCACGAGGCGCAGGTTGGCCTCCACCATCTCGGTTTTCGCCTGGAGCGCCTTCAACGCAAAAACCTTCAGCAGCTCGTACGCGCGCAAATAATCCTGGAAGGGCATCCGCACGAATTCCTCCAACGCCTTCACCTTGCGTTGCTCGGATTCAATGATCGCGCTGCTGGAAGGGGAAGGCCGGGTCTCGAGATCTCGGATCGTGCGAATGCTGAGCTGAATCTTGTCGTGAATGTTCTCGGCAACGAGCGCCATTTCCTCAATGACCTTCTGTTTGTAGCAGAACTTGTCGAAAGTCTTTTGCAGCTTCTGGTCGGCCCTGCGGAACTCGGCGTGCGCTGCATCGCGTTTGCCTTCCGGAGCCACCTGCCATTCGGCGAACTGCTCATCCACCTCCTGGTCGAGTTCGCGCACATGCTTCATGAGCTTGCGCAGGAATTTCACGTGCGACTCGCGCGTCTCCACTTTCTTGTCAATGACAACGCGGTCAAATCGTTCCTTCGGCGGCTCGGAGACAAGCTTCTCGGCAAGCGCAATGTGTTCCTTCCCGGAAAATCCAAAACCGTAGAGCACCTTCTTCGCTTCGTTTTCCGCGTCCTCGATCCGTTTCGAAATCTCCACCTCCTGCTCGCGCGTCAGCAGCGGCACCTGCCCCATCTGCTTGAGATACATCCGGACGGGATCGTCAAGGATGTCGAGCCGTGATTTATCCTCCTCCTCCTCGGGCTCGGGCTGCTTGACGCGGTCCACTTCAGCCTGGTCCACGATTTCAACATCGAGATTGCGCAGCTTGACCTGGATCTCATCGAGCTCCTCGGGAGAGACGAGCGTGTCCGGCAATGTGTCATTGATGTCGCCGTAAGTGAGATAACCCTGTTCCTGGGCGAGGCGGACGAGCTCCTTGATTTTTTCGGTGATCTCGGCGGCTTTGTTCTGTGCGACCGCTGTCGCCGGCTGGCCGTTCGTGGAACCGAGGTGTTGAACGACTGCGTCGGCAGCCTGGTCCGCTGTGAGATCCCGGTGATTCGCGGTGATGTCGGAGTTGCCCGCCTTCAATTTCTTCGTGCTTGCGCTCTGCACCGGCTTGCGGGCCTTGGGCTTCGACATACGGATCTTTGTTTCTAAAGGCTTCTACCCACGGAATCGGATGGCAATATGTGAACGCACCAAATGACAGTCAAGCCGGTACGGTTAAAAGTTTCCGCACAAGAATTTCCGAGTCTGATCGAGAAATTTTTCCGGCTGCTCTGCATGCACCCAATGGCTCGCCGATTCAATCGTCGCGATCTCCGCATGTGGAAAAAATTTCCGGATCAATGGCAAATCCTCGTGGCGCACGTAATCGGATTCGCCGCCGCGGATGAACAGCGCGGGACGATCGCACACGCGCCCGCCAGCGACCGCTTCCGTAAGTTCGCCGTAGCGTTGAAACAAGACCGGGAGATTGAAGCGCCACCGAAAACGTCCAGGCTCATCCTGCGCAAGCCCCTTCAACAGGAAGCGGCGGACGGCAAGGTCGGGAATATCTCCGGCCAGCGCCTGCTCGACTTCGGCGCGCGTCCTGAATGCTTCCAGTCGCAGCGCGAGAAGCGCCTGGAAAATTTCGTCATGACGCCGCGGATAACCGCGCGGGGCCATGTCCACCACCACCAGCCGATCGACATTTGCACACTCGCTCAAGGCAAACTCCATCGCCGCCTTGCCGCCCAATGAATGTCCGAGAATATGCGCCCGCTGAATATGATGTTCCTTCAGAAACTCCGAAACATCCCGCGCGAGGACCGGGAAGTTCATGTCAGGACTGTGCGGCGAGCTGCCGTGGTTGCGCTGGTCCAGCGTGAAGACCTTGAAGTTTTCGGACAGTTGCTGCGCGATGTGCGCCCAGTTCTCCAGCGACCCAAACAGGCCGTGCAGGATGATGAGTGGCGGACCTTCGCCCTGTTCTCGAAAGTTTAATGTCATCGCCGTGGCGATCACTTGCCGCTCGCGGCGGGCATCGGTGTTTTTGCCAGCGCTGTTGCGGCAGGAACGCGTTGGGCACCATAACCAGACATAACGCGTTCGTAAACCTCGAGCGTCCGGGAAGCTGTTGTATTCCAGTTGAACTGCTGCGCCTGTTCGAGGCCCGCGCGGCGCAACTGCTCGCGAACTCGCTCGTCCACCGCTACCGCAATCATCTGTTCGGCTATCGACTCCTCACGTTCGGGATCCACGAGGGCTGCTGCTTCACCCACAACCTCGCCGAGGGAACCGCGCGTGGAGCAGATCACAGGGCAGCCGCACGCCATGGCCTCAGTGGGCGGCATGCCAAAACCTTCATACAGCGAGGGATACACAAACGCGCCGGCTGCGCGATAAAGATCCGGCAACTCGCCATCCGGAACAAAACCGAGAAACCGAATATCCCCTGCGCAGGACGATGCGCGCGCGCGTTCGTGGATGGCTTCGGCACCGTGCCAGTCACTGCCTCCAAACACGAGTTGCCAGTCCAATCCAGTGGCCTCGCGAAAGCGCTCGAACGCGGCAATGACGCGCACGTGATTTTTTCCAGGATGCTCAAGCCGCGCCACATATAGAAAGAACGGCTTGCTCAACTGATGTGTGTGCGATGCCCATTCACGGGCCTTTTCACGCGAACCCGGATTGAAGCGGTCGTGCTCAAGGCCGTTATGAATCACCGTCGTGCGTTCCGGGCGAACCCTGAAGAACCTGCGCACGTCGTTCGCCGTATTCCCGCTGATTGCGATCACATGGTCCTGACGCGCAGCCAGAACCCGCGCCACCCACCTGCCATAAAGCATCCGCTTCCAATCATACTTTCCCGCGACATGAAAGGGCGCGAGATCGTGAATCGTCGCAACGAGGCGGCAGGGTCGCGGAAAAAGCATGCGGCGATAACTCGGCACATGCAGGACGTCGAGCTCCCATTCGCGAACCAGCCGCGGCAGATGAAACTGATGCCAGAAAATGTTCCTCACAGGAGGCCGGTACTGCTCCTCCACTGGAACCAGCCGCATGGCGGGGCGAACGAAATCGAACAGCGGCAGGTCGCGCTCGAGGACAAACAAGGTGAACGAATGCCCCGATTCGGTCCGAGCAAAACCGCGCAGCAGGGCGAACAGGTATTGCGCGATTCCAGTACGGCCCTGCTGAATGACAGAAGTGGAAATCCCGATGCGCATCGGAATCACTCGGCGAAGGCCCGTTCGGGTTCGCCGTTATGAACAGCATGAGTTTTGGCTGCTCGTGCGGCAACAGTGGGGTCGATCCGGCAGCAGCGAAGCACGCTCAATACAGCTGGAGACATCCCGGTAAATACCACCTGCCGCCCCGCCCGCACTGCCGTAGAGCACAAACGACGCATCGCGGCGGCTCCCGTGCTGTCGATGAAGCGCACCTGCGACAGATCCACTTTCACCTTTTCGGACGCCGCAAGGAGGCATCGTTCGCTCAGCGTCAGCACCTCGTCCGCGTTCGTGACCGTGATCTCCCCGCGCCACACAATCGGATTTTGCCCAACGACGGGAGCTGCCTTCTCCTGCTGCAGTGAGTCCTTGATTCGTTGCGCCTCGTCCAGGGTTTCGGCAATCCGGAAGAACTCGGTCAGCCGCATGAATTCAAGTTCGTTTCGCACGGAACGACTGGGGGCGAGCAGCACAAGTGTGCGCGAATCTTTGCGCAAGGCCCTTTGCAAATGCATCAACGCCGCGATCCCCGTGCTGTCAATGAACTTCACCTGGCGCAAATCAAGCAGGCAGTGCCGCGTCCCGTCGATCGCCTGCTTGAGCACGGACCCGTTCAGCCGAACCGCCTCGACATCGAAATGCGCCGGCAAGCCGACATGCTGCCAGTTATGCGTGCGCATTGTTCCGGCGCAGCCGCGTTCCCTGTCGCGCAACCACACGGCGCTCGATCGAAACCATTGGCAGAGAAACTGGGTGCCGAACACACCCATGTCGACGGCATAACGCTTGAACAGCCGCCGCGGCTCCTGCATCAGCCGATAAACCCACTCGAGCCCCGATCGTTGCATCCATCGCGGAGCGCGCTTCATCTGGCCTCCCAGAAAATCGATCGTCGCACCCACCCCAATCGAGACAGGCACGTTAAGCGACTGGTAGTTCATCGAGATCCACTTCTCCTGTTTCGGACAGCCGAACGAGACAAGCAAAATGTCGGGTTTCGCATCGCGAATCCGGCGGTTGATGTCATCGTGATCCATTTCAAGCAACGGCTTGAACGGCGGCGAATAGTGTCCAGCGATCTGGAGGTTTGGATGCTGGCGCCGGAGGTTCGCAACAGCGCGCTCTGCGGCCTCGGGTGCGGCTCCGAGAAGAAACAGGCGGTAGCCTTTTTCCGCCGCAACCCGGATCAATTCGGGAACCATGTCCGCGCCGGCCACTCGTTCCGGCAATGGATTGGCCAGCAGACGAGAGGCCCAAACCAGCGGCGTGCCGTCACAGAGAACGAGGTCAGCCTCGAAAAGGATTCGCCTCAACTCAAGGTCGGCCCGCGCCTGCACCACAAAGTCCATGTTGGCGGTTGCAATGTAATGCGGCCGGCGCGATGCAATCATATCCTCGATCCGCTGCAGGGTCTGCGGGAGCGTGACGGGATCGAACACCACACCCAGCAAAGCGACAGGGGCGCTGGTCGCGTCGCTCGGCAAAGCGGCGGGCAATGTTAGAGTTGCAGAAAGTTCACCGTTCATCGCGACCGATTCTGCATGGTCGCTTCAGCCACTTGCAGGGGGTGAATTGCGTGGGGTATCCGTCTGCCGCCGGATGGGGAACAATACTCCCTGCGCCTAATTGTTCCCCGATTGAAACACGGTCTTCAGGTAGGCTGAGTTGGCGCCGAAGTTGCCTTTGACATTGCGGGAGTCACTCGCCTTGCGCGATCGCTCAATCACAAGCCAGCCACGCCATCCCATGTCATCGAGAGCCGCCTTGATCTTCTTCATGTCAACGGCTGGGTCATCCTGCAACCAGACGCCGTCCTGGTTGGTGCAATGAATCTGGCAGATGCGGTCGCGCCCCAGAACGCGCAGCTCTTCGGAGACGTCGCGGCGATTCTGTATGGCATTGGCAAAGTTGTAATAGATCTTGATCGCGGGTGAACCAACATCGTCGAGCAACTTGACCTGCTCGGATGCCGGAAGCTCGGTTTCGATTCCGATGATCACCCCCGCTGCCTGCGCCTTTTCGCCCGCCATTTTCAGGCGTTCGACGACTGCCGCGCGCAGGTTCGGATGCCGCGCAGGATCACTCATCACACCGAGCGGCAGGAATGCGACCTTCACGTTCATCTCCTTCATCGTCGCAATCGTGTCGTCGATCATCCGCGGCACAGTCGGCCGTTCAGCAAACGATTGCGCGTAGAAGCCCGACATTGCAATGGAACAAATTTCCAGGTTCAACTCCCGTGCTTTTTCAAGGAACTGCTGGCGCACTTCCGGCTTGGCCAGCTGGTTGTCAAAGGTGTCGAGCTTGCCAAGGCTGCCCATGTCGAGCTCCAGGCCGTCCGCGCCAATCTCCCTCGTCAGCGCAAACGCCCCGAGCTTCTGCCGCTTGAGAATCATCCAATCACAAACCGCGATCCTGTATTGGTCTTTCGATTGCGCCTCAGGCGGAATTGCGGAAGGCAGCGCCGCAGCAATGGAGGGCAGCAGGAGCGTGGCGCCGAGTGCAAGGAACAGGTGGTGTCGGATTCTCATAAACTTCGCGTCGTTACTGTTTCAATGCGCCATCAAGCCGGTACTCGCGATTCTTGCGGGTGTTGAGTTCAACCGTTTTAACGCCGTACCGCAGCTTGCATTTTTGCCCTGCCGCCGAGCGGATGACGCATTCCTCGAGCGCGCCGTTTGCCCATCGCAGATCGATTTCAAATCCACCGCGCGCGCGCAATCCCCGCACGGATCCGGTCTCCCATGCCTTGGGCAGCGCCGGGAGCAGGTCGATCACGCGCAATTCGCCGCCATCTTCACGCTCCTCCGTGATGTGGCTTTGCAACAGCATCTCAGCAACCCCTGCAGGTGCGCCAAAGTTCCCGTCGATTTGATACGGACCGCATAGGTCGAAGAGGTTGGGAAGGGTCCGTTTCTGCAACAAGCCGTTGAACTGGCGCAGCGCGAACTCGCCATCCCCGGCCCGCGCCCAAAGCGGCATGCGCCACGCAAAGCTCCAGCCCGTGCTTCCCTCACCTCGCCATTTCAACAGCAGTTTTGCAGCGTCGTAGATCCTGGCGTCGGCAGGCGTGATCCCCCATCCCGGATACAGCGCGAAGAGCGGCGACATATGGCGATGGTTGTTGTTGGGCGCATCCACGTCCTCGAGCCATTCCTGCAATTGCCCATGCTTCCCGACCCTGTTCGGCGGCAACTTCCGGCTGAGTTCCGCGAGTTGCTGGCTGAATTCAGAATCGACGCCCAGCACCTTCGCAGCGCGCTGTGTGTAATCAAACAACGCACGAATCAATTGGTTGTCCATCGTCGGCCCTTTCCCCAGCAACGGCCGGTCGGGCGGAGGCTGCTCGGGTGAATGCGAAGGAATCGTGACCAGGTAGCCCGTTTCTGGATCCTTCACCAGGAAATCCACGAAAAACAACGACGCCTGTTTCATCGCGGGATACGCCCGTCGGCGAAGGAAATCCTCGTCGCCACTGAACAGGTAGCGTTCCCAGAGATGATGACAAAGCCAGGCGCCACCCGTGGGCCAGATGCCGTCGATGTTATTGATCGGCGCGGTGCCCCGCCAAAGGTCCGTGTTGTGATGCACCACCCAGCCGCGCGCGCCGTATTGCTTCTTCGCCGTGCGCGCCCCGCTGATGACCAGGTCATCAATCATGTCGAACAACGGTTCATGGCAGGAACTGAGATTGCAGAGTTCAGCGGGCCAGTAATTCATCTGGCAATTGATATTGAGCGTCCACTTGCTTTCCCACGGGGGATTCAACTCCTCGTTCCACACGCCCTGCAAATTTGCCGGCTGCGTTCCGGGACGGCTGCTGGCGATCAGCAGGTAACGGCCATATTGGAAATGCAGCGATGCGAGCGCCGGATCCTTTTCCACTCCAGTGGCCTTGATCGCTTGCAGCCGTTGATCGGTCGGCCAGTCCGCGGCAGCCGTGCGGCCGAGATCGAGGCTCATGGTGCGAAAGAGCCGTTGGTGATCCGCGATGTGACGGGCGCGCAGTTCTGCAAAATCCCGGCGCAACACCTTTTCAAGATCGTGCGCAGCGCGAGGAGCGGGATCCGCGCTGATATCCAGGAAATGTTTGAAGCTGGTTGCCGCGGTCAAATAAACAACGGCTGAATCCGCATTCTCCACAACGATGCGGCGATTCGATACGCGCGTCTTTCCGCCAGTGCAGACGACCTTGACCCGCGCATCGAAACGCACGCCGCCTGTGTGAACCTGGCCGGTCAGCGCGAGGCCGTCCGAACCCATCACATGGTTCTGCGAGTTCGTATGCGGACTGTCCACGCCCAGCGAAAAATTCAACCGCCCGCGATGATCGGCGGCAAGGCGGATAACGATCGCGCGGTCCGGATAACTCGCGAAGGCCTCGCGCAAATAGCCCACTTCATCAACGCGATAGAACGTCCGCGCGACGGCAGAATCAAGGTCGAGCTCGCGCCGGTAATCGGCCGCTCGCTCATGCCCCGGAAATTCGAAACGGAGGTCGCCGAACGGCTGGTAGGGCCGTTGCCGAACGGGATTGCTGAGAAATCTTTCGCGCGCAATCTGCTGCGCCTCAATTGCCTTTCCGTCAAAGATCAGTTGCCGGATGATCGCCAGTTGATCCCCTGCCCCTTCGCGCACGTAATCGTGAGGTTCACCGCGCCAGAGCGTGTCTTCATTGAATTGGATCCGCTCGTTGGTGATGCCGCCAAAGATCATCGCGCCCATCCGGCCGTTGCCGATCGGCAGGGCTTCGGTCCAATTCGCCGCGGGCTGCTCATACCAAAGGGTGAGCGTGTTCGACTGCGCCGCCGCAGCCACCGCGAGGCCAAGCCACAGAGTCGAGAGCGCAAGGGTTATCGGTTTGGACAACGTCTGGAAATGAAGAATAGTTCGCATGCTAAAACGGCTTCGCGCGGGGGAATGTCTGCGGTTCAGAGAGGGATGGGATCAATCACTACGCGGTAGAGTCGCACTCCGGAATCAGCGCCACCCGGATGCGACAAAGTCAGCGTCCCTCCGTTTCCTGCCACGGCGTCGCCAGCATTTTCCCACGAGATAAAATCGCCGGAGTGCTGCAGCAGGAAGGTGTGCCCTTCAAAACCGGGAACAGAAAGTTTGAAGTCACTGCCTTCCAATCCTGCTTCATGAATGATGATCGCGCTGCGATCCAGGATTGAGCCGCTGTTGACAAGGTCCGGCGGCAGCGATCCCTGCCAGGAAATCACATCCAGCACACCCGCGTTCGTGAAGGTCCCGCCTGGAACGAATTGTGCGGACCCCTTGAGGCGGAGGGTGCCGGAGTTGACGATTCCGTTCGATACAATCAAACCACCCGAGGATTGCACCTGCACGACACTCTCGGAATCCACCATGAGTTGTTCTGCAACCCGCAGCCATCCGTTGCTCAGGGACAGCGTGCTGCCCACCAGCTGAAGCGTTCCAGCATGCTGGCCAGGCGCGTCCACTCTCGCGGTCTGATTGCTGATGATGACCGAATCGAACCGGCTCGGCTGCCAGTGCGAGGAAGAAATCACCGTTCCCTTTCCAGCCACCGTCACGGGCACGCCGCTGACAGACCAGTTGAAAATTTCCGCGTAACGCTGGCTGACGGTGTTGTTGAAGATGATGACGCCGGGCGCCGGAAACGCAGCGCGTTCGTGCAGATACTCCTCCAGATCGGTGTAGCCATCCGCATCAAAATCGCTGTTGTGGTTCGTCACGGCGGGATCGAGCCCATGTTGAATTTCCCAATAATTGGGGATTCCATCCGCGTCTTCATCCCACCCCTGCGGATGGTTGAACGGCGCAATCCCCGAAATCGGATCAGCCCGCAACGCGAGCAGGCTGCGCCACTCGGTTCCCTCATCGAGGCTGGGGTCGAATGGATCGTCCGCCCACGCGATAATCCGGCCAGTGCCAGTGTAGGTTTCGTGGATCAGCCGCTCGTCAATCGTATCGATGGCATTCGTATTTCCGGCAGTCACGATGTAATCGCGCTCCCACCATCGCGATCCCACCTGCCTCAGCACGTGGTGAAAGGCATTTGTAGCGATCAGTGTCACGCCCTGGCTGATGTCATATGCAGAGGCCTGGAGTGAACTGGAAGTGTAATCAGAATCCGCGATAGCCGCGTCCCTGGCATCTCCATCACGATTCGTGTCCTTCACGTTTCCGCTGCGATAAACGCGCGTTGCGGTCGCGGAGGCTCCGGAAAAAATCCCGGTCCCGCCGTTGGCTGTCTGCAGCTGAAAGTTTGTGCCGCCAATCGGACGCTGGCCTCCGGGACCCGCAAGATAGAAGTTGTGCAGGAAGTTATTAAAGCTGGGCTGTCCCGACGCGCCGCTGCCGGCCGTGCCGAACCAATTGTAAAAAACATTGTTCCGGAATTCGTTGAACGCGCCCGTGCCCACCTCGCTTCCGACCCGTGGCAAGCGTCCCGCCTGGTGAGCGTAAAGATTGTTCAGCACGCTGATCTTCGCACCCGAGCCCGCCTGCAACAGGTGAGCCAGGGCGTGGCCCGTGTAGCGCACGCCTGACGCTTCGGCATCGGCCTGCGGATAATTCTGCCCCTGCGACACGTTGGAATTCTGAATCGTCAGATCCGCCGCCAGCTCGTTGCAGGAGATGGCTTCGTCCGTGATGTAAACCACCGTCAGGTGATCCATCATGATGTTCTGACCGCTGATATCGATCGCGTCATAAACATAGGAATCTGGAAAGTCGCCAGGGGTTGGGGGCTCGGGCGGCTCGTGAAAATTCTGCATGCCGTAACCCGGCGCAAACATCACGTTGCGGATGATGGTGTTCGTCCCGCCAGCTTTCGTGACACCGCCCATGATGATGACGGGGCCGGGCGCCGATTCACCCGCGACAGTCACATTGCGCGGAAGATTGTAGCGCGACTGGCCTGAGTTCCAGCCGTTGTCATGTCCGTTCTCCGCGCCATAGCGCCCCAGCCAAAACACGCCCGCGACATCGAACACAATCGTCCGGCGGGTGTTCGGCGGGAAATTGCCATCAGTCAATCCGTAGCGCAGTGTTCCCTCGCTGGCATCGTTGAAATTGCGGTCCAGTTTCGTCACGTGATAGACAACGCCGCCGCGGCCTCCCGTGGCAAACCGCGCGGCGCCATCCGCGCCTGGAAACGCGGGGAGCGGTTGTCCACCGCTCTGCATTGCAGCTAGAGAGACAACGAGCCCGAGCAGTCCCCCAGCGAAAACATGAGCCTTCATTCTGAATTCTCAACTCGCCTGTCGCGGATCCACGTTGTTCCTGAGATCCGTCCAGTCGACCTTTTGCCCGCGGGGATCCAATCCATTGATGAAATCCTCAATGTTCGTGTACCCGTCCCCATTCAGATCCTTCGCAGCGTCGGCAGCATCGCGGGGATTCAAACCGTTCTTTGTTTCCCAATCGTCTGGCATTCCGTCGAAATCGGAATCCTGGTAAGGCGTGCCCGCATAAGTCGGGTACCCGCCGACTTCGTCCGGATGCGTGATCAGTCCGCCATCCACCATCGAAACAATCGCATCGATGGTTTGCCTGGAATAACCCGCGCTCCCCAGCCGATCTTGAATGTCGGCACCTGGTTTCGCGGTGACATTACCGGTCCGCACCGTCCGCACAATGCGCTCATCGACAGCATCGCGGCGCGGCAGTGTGGCGCCTGAGTTCGCGAGCACGTCTTCATACGCCTGCGCGGCGGGCTTCAAATCCAGTGGAGCGTGGGCGTACGGCGAATTGGTCCGAATCGATTTCAAAGCGGCATCCAGGGAGCCCACGGTCTCGGGCTGCACGCCGCCATCCCAGTTGTCAGCGGTGACGCGCGCGTTGCCCTCCACCACGTTTCCCGCGACGAACGCCTTGCCGAAGTTGTCCACAACCTCCTTGCTGCGCTGCGATTCCGGCTTGAGAACGCGGTATGCAATGGGCTGATCTTTTGGCGTCACGGGCCCGGGTTTGAAATAGTTGCTCGTGATGGTGTAATAACTTCTGTGATCTCCGCCATCAACGGTCCGATGCCTCCAGTTGAAGATCACATTGTTGGCGAAGGTGAAGTCTCCCGTCATGCCCACGCTGGGATTTCGTCCCGAATTGCAGGCCCACAAATTGCGATAGAACGTGCTGTTCAACCCACCGATCGTGCTGCCGAACGCGTGATTATAGGTGTTCAATGCCTCGCTGAAGATTGAATTCTGGATGGTGATATTCACGGTTGGAAGCTTCAGCGCCTGTCCGCCGCCGGGCGGTTGATACATGTGCCGATACATGGACATGTTTTCATCGAGCCCCCAGCTCGCGGAGACATGATCGATCATGATGTTGCCGACAGGATTTCCGCCGAGCGAGTCATTGCGATCCCCCACCCAGGTTTCGCCGCGCCGAAAACGAAGGTGCCGTATGACAACATCGTGGGTTTCGAGCTCGACTGTGTCACCCGCGATGCACACGCCGTCGCCAGGGGCCGTGTTGCCCGCGATCGTGATGTAGGGCGCGCGAACACGAATGCGTTCCTTCAGCCGGATGATGCCGGCGACATTGAACACAACCACGCGAGGTCCACCCGCTTCGAGTGCTTCCCGAAAGCTTCCGGGTCCGCGATCGTTCAGGTTGTTCACCACGAACACCTTCCCGCCGCGACCGCCAAACGCATACATGCCGCCACCCCACGCGCCGGGGAACGCTGGAATCTTTGCCTGCGGGAGATCCCCGGGCCTGGCGGCGCCCGGCAAATACGGCCTGCCCTTGCGCTCCCATTCCTTGATCGCTGCTGTTGCGTTCTGAAACGCTTCGTCCGAACGGCGGTCGGACTCGGCCTTCCGCCTGGCTGCTTCCGCCTGCACGGACCCGCTCAGGGAGGGATATTGTGCATGGACGGAAACAATGCCCGCCGCGAGACTGGCAACAACGCCGCGGAAAAGATTTTTGGTATTCATCATGTTGTTTTCTTTTCGGACCTGCCATGCGCGCAAGGCTGGAGCGCGTCAGGCATCAAAGGTGACTGGGATTAGGACGGCACCACGCAAGGATGGTTACCTTCGAAGGTTCTGCTCGGCTTTCTTCAAGTCGTAACCGGCGCGGGACAGATAATTGTTGATGCGGCCTTTGTACTTTCCAAACACGGCGTGCTTCTCACCAGCGGAGCCCTGGTCCATCGCCAGCTCCCGGGCTTCGACCAGCCACTGCCGAATCTGCGCCTTCTGTTCATCATTCAGATCGGGGAACATTTTCATGTAAGCGTTCCACGTCACGTTCAGCACTCCGAATGTCATTCCGTCCTTCACCTGGTCGATCTGTGCCTGGTTCAAATCGCCGGCCAGCTGGCCCAGATAATGGGTGTGCAACTGGTCCAGCTTTGCTTTTGCGTCTGCCTGAATCGCTGCGACGGCTGCACCGGCGTCCTCTGTTGCCGCGCGTGCATTCTTGATCGATTCGTCGCGCCGATCGTGAATCGCGCGAAGATTCCGATAGTGTGTGACGATGATTCCCTGCACGCGGGCTGCGGTCGTCTCATTGGTCAGCCCGAGGGGCGTCGTGATGCGCATTGCGCGCTCTTCGATTGCACGGGTGTAAGCTGCTTCCGATTCAGCCTTTGAATCCGTTTGAGACCAGGACGGCAACGCGCACAGCAGGAGGGCGATCAGCATTCCGGCGCGGTATTTCATGACTATTGTTTCGCCGCATCCACTGCACGCCGTCAAGAATCCAGGGCGGATCCGCCTGCCAAATATCTTGAGAAATTTGCCAGCGCTCCTTCACGGAGGCGCATCCGCGCGCGCCTTGCCGGAGGATTTCCGCACGCCATGGTCTGGATGCTGCTGAAACGGCTGGTGCGTTGCCATGCTGCTGCCATTCATCGAATTTGCTCGCGGGATCCAGCCGATCCCGCTGCGGCACGTCCACAATCGAGCTTCGTTTGGACGGGATATGGACACAGCGGCACTGACTGGCGCTACTCTGATTATTTATGACGACCTTTGGGCTGCTTGCCGCCGTGCTTCAACTCAGCGTGCCTTCCTACGCGTTCCGCCTCGTCCGCCGGTTCGGTGCGCAGCAGGTAGGATGGTTTGTTGTCACCTCCTTTTGTTGTCTCGCATTGTTTCATCTGCTGGCGCCACTGGGCCGGCTGGCGATCACGCCTGAGCTTCCATTGCACGCTGCGCTGGCAATCACGTCGGTATTGCTGGTGGTGGGCATGGGGCATGTGGAAGCCGTGTGGAGCGAACGGGACAAGGCCCGCCGCGCACAACACGAGGCGCAAACCGAATCGGAAACCCAGTTCATTCATCGCACCCATTCACTTGAACGCACGAATCACCTGTTGATCGCGGAACTCCAGCAACTTCGAGAGCGCGAACAGGCCCTTGCAGAATCCGCGGCGCAATACGACCTGCTGTTCCGCGCAAATCCACAACCGCTCTGCGTAGCCGGGCGGACAACCGCGGAACTGCTCGCGGTCAATGCATCGGCGCTGAAGCTGTTCGGGTGGTCCGCCGAAAACGTCGCGCGCACCTGCTTCGACTGCATCACGGCCGACAGCGCGGAATTCTTTGAGGTTCAACTTCGTCCCGATTGCCCCGAGCCCCGCAGCCTCGGCCAATGGCAGCATTGCCGCAGCGACGGCACCCTTCTCGACATTGAAATCAGCGCGGTGGATCTCACCTTTGCGGGCCGCGCCGCCCGGCTCCTCGTGTTTCACAACGTTTCAAACGCCTGCGAACAGCGTGAACGCGAAACGCGGAATGAACTGCTCGCGCGAGTCAGCCGCATCAGCGGGTCACTGGGAGAATCGCTTGCCGACACGCTCAACCCGATTGAGCAAAACACGGCACGGCTGCTGGCGCGAATTCAGGATGGCGCATGCACCGAATTGCTCCGTCAGGTTTCGACGGCCGCCCATCGCGGATTGGGTTTGAGCCGTCAGCTGCGGGCAATTGGTGGCTGTCATCCCATGACGCCGGAGGTGGTGGACATCAATGCGTTGCTCCGCACAATGAATCCCCTGCTCGCCCGGCTCCTGGGCGAACGGATCATCCTGCAGAATGCATTCGGACCCTTCGCGGCACCGGTCCTGGCGGATTCCAGGCTTATCGAGCATGTCATCGTCAACCTGGTGCTGAACGCGCGCGACGCGATTTCCAGCCAGGGTAGCATCATGCTGAGCACTGCCTTGTTCAGGGTCGAGGCCGCGCCACTTCCGGGAATCGCCGCCGGCCCGTTCGTTCGCATTTCGATTCGTGATACCGGAAAAGGATTGGACGCTGCGGCGCGCGAACACCTCTTCGAGCCATTCTTCACAACCCGGCCATCGGGAGCGTTGGGCCTTGGCCTGGCTGGATCGTTTGGCCTTGCCCGGCAGCACGGCGGATGGATTGAGTCCAATCCAGATTGCGGAACGGGAAGCGAATTTTTTGTCTACCTGCCATGCGCGCCCGCCGCGGCGAACGAAACCGCTGCAGCCGCAAGGGATGGCACTCCCACCCTCGGAACAATCTTGCTGGTGCAGGCCGATGATCGAGTCCGGGCTTCGGCGCGCTGCGCGCTCACCTGGAAGGGATTTCGAGTGATCGAAGCCGACTCAACCGCGCTCGCATTGCTATTGTGGGAAGCGCAGGCGGCAGCGATTGACGTGTTGCTGACCGACGCCAGCCTTTCTGATGGCATCACCGGCCGCGCATTGGGAGAACAACTCCAGGCTTCCAAACCCGGTCTCGCAGTGGTTTGCCTGGCCGACGTGGATGCCACGCCTGCGGAAACACAGGACCGTTGGCGAACCCTGGCGAAGCCGGTGACGTCGGAGGAACTGGTCCTGCAGGTCGAAAAACTGGTCGCCCGGACCGATTGACCCGCTGCCAATCTCCCAAACTTCAGGCGTTCGCCATCATGCCAACGTCCGCGCTCAGCTTGTTTGCTGCTTCGGCATCGACCCAGCGAACGAGCGCAATAAAGTTCAGCAAGGTCGGGCTGTTCGGGTTCGCCCGAAACATGTTTTTCAAGCTGTTCATCACCTTGCTGTAGGTCGACGCGTACTTCTCGTGCGTCAACCGATGCACGTAGGTTTCCATGATCGCGCGGGCAACCGGATCCGTCGACCCATCAGCGAGATACGGCAACTGGCAAAAGACGCGAATGAATGAGATCGGATCCGCTTCCGTCAGCGTCACCCAGCTCTGCTTGATTTCATCGGCCTCATACTTGGCGTGCAACCGTGCGCGCATCGCGTTGGCAATCGTTCCAGGCTCCGATCGGCTCGTGATCAATCCCTTGATCTTTTCCCATGCGAGCTGCCGTTCCATCTCGGGTGTTATTGTGACTTCCGGCTTCAGCTGGTCCAGATTCGTCAGGCCGAGCTGCGTGCCCACCGCCTTGCCGAGCGCCTCCGCGTCTTCCTTGCGCAAGCGGTCGGTGTCCATGATCGCGCGAACGACGAGCCGTTGCATGTCATCATTGATGAGCCGCAGAACCCCCGCTATCGCGGCGGCGGAAGGAGAACTGTTCGGCGGGATGAGATGCTTCACGAACTCGGGAATGACCTGGTGCATGACATCATCCGACGCCGGCATTTTTTCCGCGCGCAGCGTGAGAACGTATCTCAGCGTGCGTCCGTTGCCCCCGCCTTTTCCGATATTGTTGACCACCGCGTGGCGGTAATCGGAATTGAGAACGAACGACAGCAGGCTTTCCGCCTCCTCAATCAATTTCACGTCGAGATGTTCCTGCCCTGCCGGAAGCACGAACTGTTCGATCAGCACGGGCAGGCGCTGGGCAAAGATGACATCGGGAGCTTCCGTGCTCTGGTTTTCGTAATAGTGGATCAGATCCAAAATGAACGAGAGTTTCTGAAATACGCTGCGCTGGGCACGGGCCGTGTCGGATGCTCCCTTGCTATTCTGCACCCGGCGATATAGCTGCGCGAGCGCGTCTCGTTTGCCGCCAAGGACAGCCCCGTTCTGCTGAAGGAGCGTTTCGAAGTCATTGCGAAAACCGAGCACGATCTCCTCCGTGCGCGGGTTTGGATTGAGCTTTTTGTCAGTGGTCAGGTCGTTGAAGAACGCCAGGGCCTCCTCGCCAAATTCGCGGACGATCCGCTCGCGCGGCACCTGGCCTTTGATGTAACAGCGCGTGGCACGGATCACCCGTGGTGAAAAGAAAGTTTCCGGCTGCGCTGGCAGGTTGTTCAACAGCCCAGGTTCGAGCGGCGCCTCGAGCCGGATCAACTCTTCCGCAAGGGGCTTCAACGCACTGATCAATTCACGCTTCGTCTGGTCCAGCGCTTTCAGAACCGCCGGCTGCGGCAGCGCCGATTCCATCTTGCCCTTGGCCAGCACCCCGCAAACTTCGGTGACATGGGCGTTATGCTCGATGAGTTTGGAAACAACCACGCCAATGTCATTGATGGGCAGCTTGCTGACGAGTCCCGTGAGCAGGAGAATCAATTCGCCGTGCGACTTCTGCCGATGTTCGATGACCCGCTCCAGCAGTGAACGGAGCTTTTTGTTATCGTGCTCCAGTACATCCCGCTCCACTTCCAGTTGTTTTACTCGGAGCACCAGATCGTTCCAACCCTGCTGGATTTCCTCAACCGGAGCTACTATCGAGGTCGCGCCTTCGGTTTGCGTCATATGACTAATCTGCATCAACCCCGCCTCTGGTTTCCACCGAAAACATTTGACCGGGATCAAAGCGAAGGAAGCCCGGCTCCTCCACAATGAGCGCGTGAACATGAATGCATCCCGAACGGCATCGGGCGCGGAATTCGCCCGGAACACGACCGACCACAGCGATCGTTTCACCGACCGCCGCCTTGCCCGGGGATGGAAAACGATGCTGGCGATGATCCGTATTTATTGCCGCGGAAAGCACGGGAAAGGTGACGTGCTCTGCGACGAGTGCCAGGATTTCACTGATTACGCCGCCAATCGTCTCGACCGCTGCCGTTTCGGAGCCGAAAAGCCGACCTGCGCCAATTGCCCCGTCCATTGCTATCAACGCCACCATCGTGACCAGGTGAAGGTGATCATGCGCTACGCGGGGCCTCGAATGCTTTGGACGCATCCGGTGTTGAGCCTGTTCCATTGGCTCGACGGATACCGCAAGGCGCCGTCCCTGAACTGAGGACGGGCACGGTCGGGGATCAAGAACTTCAAAACGTGAAGTACTTCAACACCTGCATCTCCTTCTTGAAGATGATCTGTATGTGGTTGTCCTTGAAATGCACGCCCAGCGGCGCGCGCTTCTGGTAGTGGTCCCAGCGGATCCGGCCGTCGTCAGGATCCAGCCGCTTGATCCGCACATACGACGGTGTTTCCATGCCTGTCGCAAAGGGGCTGTCCTTGAGGTCATCCGCGTCGTTCCAGCTCGCGACGTAAAGGAATTTTCCGGAGAGATACGAAATAAAGCCGCCTGCCTGCGTGCTCCAGAGCGATTTGCCGGTTTTGGAATCCACCTTCACGATGACCGCACTTGCGCTGCTCGTCACATCAATCTGCCGCGAATAGCGTATGGATTCGGGACTGGCAGTCGTTGTGTTGACGTAGAGCATTCCCTCGTGATCGAACAACAATCCCGCTATCCCCACCGTGGGAAGCCGCCAATGAACGTTGCCCGACGCCGCATCAACGCTCGTCAGCATGGCAAGGTCGCAGATATAAATCCGGCCGTCGCGCTCAGCGCACGGAAGCTGTCCATGCATGGATTCGTCATCACCCAATTCGCCACCGCCTGAAAGATTGTTGGCGAACGACGCCTCCCAAAGCTTTTTGTTTTTTCGATCGAGGGCGATGATCGATTTGTTGCCCGCGACGAGCGTGATCGTCTGCAGGGGCAACAAACGCGGCCTTCCGATCACTTCTCCACTCCAATCAGGCGCGCCGCCGTCCATGGCGTGGACCGTCACCCGATAACGGCTTTCGTTCTCAACAACCTTGTCTCCGCCGCGATTGCGCTGCATTTCGTTCAGCAGCTCGTTCGCAATTTCCTGCGTCTTGGACGCATTCACTTCCCCGTCCAACGCGGAGGTCTTCGGCGCCTCTTTCATCGCGACCCGTTCGACAAGGCGTTCCTCCAGCAGCCGGACCGCAAAGCCGTAATCTCCATTTGGATTTGGAACAAACGTAACGCTGTCTCCCGGCGTGATCGCACCTCCAAAAACGCGGCGCAGCTGCACAGGATCGGGTTCGTCCCCGTCAAGTTCGCGAAAGATCCTTTCCTGGTTCATGGCATTCGCCACGATTGCAGGGAGCGCGATCTTCTCCGGCAGCGACAAACGTTGGGCGTCCGCAGCCACGCGGGCGGGGTCCATCGGTACCCGACGATCCGCTCCAGCGCTTCCCGGCAATCCGGCGCCCGCCGGGACAGAGACCGCAATCCGGCCCGGCGCCGCGGGCCGGCCGGCTGCCCGTTGTCCCGCTGCCGCCGCCTGAACGGGTTCACCCACCGTCTCCATGCGATGCTCCCCGCTTGCCAGGTTCACATGCGTGATCAGGCGCTGCCCCACATCGTTGCCGGCCCGGATCGTCAATTTTTCCGATGCACGGGAAACGGCCTGGCCGTGTCCAGGCACGGCAATCTCTTTTTCATCCGCACCTGTCTCCCAATTCAAGAGCACCAGTTTTCCGGAATCCCCAAAATTCAGCCACACGTTGGATCCTTGAACGAAAACATCGAACGAATCCGCCGCCGCCTCATAGGTTCGCTCCATCATGTCCTCTTCGGTGGGAGGAGCGGGGATTCGATCCCAGCCGGCTTCGCGGACGGATTTGAAGAACGCCTCCACGTTGCGGTTTTCCTGCTCTTTGAATTCCTGCAGCCGGCTTGCGGATATCAACTCGCGCGCCCAGACCTCCTTCTTACCCTTGAGATCGTAACGAGACAGCGTCACGCCATGGAGGAATATCATTTGATCGGGCCCGCAGAACTCGGTTTGTGCGTTGAAGACGCCATCGGGAAATTGAACTGCAAAGTGCGGGCTCGGGCGGGAGGCGAACCATTCATAATAAACCCACGAACCCAGCAGCAGCCCAATCATTCCCGCCACGGCCGCAGTCACCCATCCGACTTTCCTCCACAACCGCGCTTCACTGACAGACTTCTGGCCCGCATACACAGGCACCTTCATTTTTCGCGCTTCGGCTCGGGACCGGCAGAATGGAGAGCAGACGTAACCAAACAGTTCCATGCATTTGGGGCACATTGCCTTGCTGCAAACGAGGCACTGGTGAGCGATCGGTTGCCCGGCGTGTTTGACGCACGACCCGCCCGGCGCAGGATCCTCAAGCGTTGCGGCCTTGGCCGGTTCAGAAAGGGCGACGTGAATCCGCGGAGCAGCAAGCCGGGGCGCGGCGCTGGGAGGCTCCGGGTTCGCTGGAGAACCCACGATGCTCGACGGTTCGGCGGATATTGTGGCTGCAGAAAGCTCCTGTTGAATCAGCTGGTTAACCGCTGTAGATGAATCCAGGCCGCACGCGGGACAGATGAATTGCACCGGCTGCCGCTCCATTTCCGGTGTGACGTCGATGACAAATTTCGCGCCGCAGGAACAGAGGATTTTCATAGGATCAATCAGGGTTCAACAACACGACCTTCGGGCCGAAGCTAAGATCGAACGGCGACACAGCAGAACTCGTCTCCAGGCGCCCATCCGTGAAAAGGAAATTTCCGCCGAATTCATGATGATTGTTTCCCGGCGCTTTGCCGTTCGCGGAGAACACCGCTGTCTGCAAGGCCTTGCTCTGCGCGTTCACCTGCTCATCTGACAAGAGCACTTCACTCCCTTTATCCGCGCGACGCCCCATGTAATAGGAGTAGCTGATGTGGCGATTCCGGATGGATTCCCCGGCGGGCAGCGCGGCGTCCTTGCTGCCCGGACAAATGAAGATGCTGGTGTCCACGCTGTATTTGGGGACCAGCACGTGCAAGGCGCCGGCCGGCGTGGTTGCGTCCGACACAAACGGAAAGTCCCCTTGAAAGTCGCGGGCGTAAATCTCCATCGCCAGATAGAGCTTCTGAAGATTTTCACGGCAGCGGCGCTTTTGCTTTTGCTGGTTGCTGGGCGATCCAAATCCCCAGAGCATCACGGACATGACGATCAAAAGCGCCAGCGTGATGAGGAGTTCAACGAGGGAAAAGCCGCTGCAGGCGGGACGGGAAAGCGGAACCTTGCTGAAAGCCTTGGGCCGAACGCTGCGGGAGCGGCTGTCACCAGAATTCCTCACGCACCCCGTCTTACCCTAAAAACAAAGCGCCCGGCAATGTGATTCTGGAATCGGGTAGGAGGTGAGGGATAAACCTCACCGTCCTCCCACACCACCGGACGTACGGTTCCGTATCACGGCGGTTCACAAAGACTTGGCTGCTCGCAGCGCAGTCTGCCTGACCACTTCCTCACCCAGCAACTGCAAGCCCAGCCGCCGAAAATAGGCGGTCGGCAGCGCCGCATTCATGTGTGACGCTCCGGCATTCCACCATGGTCCATGGCCATTGAAGGCACTGGCCCGGGCTACATTCCCGTCCAGTCCCAAAGCGATCAGCCGTTTGCATCGCGTCCTGCCGCGCTTCCATTTTCTCCATTCCAGGCAACGCAGTTTCCTGCGTATCCACTGGTCCAGTTCTTCGAACACGTTGCGCGTTTGAACCACACTGAAGTAGCTGGCCCAGCCGCGCAACAGCGGTTTCAGTTCTTCGAGGAGCTTCCGCAGGTTGCGGCCTCTTCCGGCTCGGAACTTCTCCCGCATCTTGTCTTTGAACCGTTCCACGCTTTGCGGCGCCACTCGCACCCGGCTTTCCTTCTCCGCCGTCAGTGAATAGCCCAGGAACTTTCTTTTCCATGGACGCTCCACTGCGCTCTTGAGCTGGTTGACCGTGAGCTTGAGTTTCTCCCGCAGGAACACAGTGAGCGATTGCATCACCCGTTCTCCGGCCCGCCGACTGCCTACGTAGATGTTGCAGTCGTCGGCATACCGACAGAACCGATGCCCACGCCTTTGCAGTTCCTTGTCCAGATCATCCAGAAGGATGTTCGAGAGCAGCGGTGAAAGCGGTCCGCCTTGCGGCGTGCCTTCCACGCGCTGCTCCACTATTCCTCCCAGCATGATCCCACTTTCGAGATAGCGTCGGATCAAGCGGAGCATTCGCTCGTCTTTGACCCGCCTCGCCACCCGCGCCATCAATGCGTCGTGGTTGACCCGATCAAAGAACTTTTCCAAATCCATGTCCACAACCCAGCGCTTGCCGGAGCGAACGTGTCTTTGAGCTGCTTTGATCGCCTGCTGCGCACTGCGTCCGGGCCGAAACCCGTAGCTGTGCGCCGAAAACACCCGCTCCCATATCGGACCCAGTGTTTGATGGATCGCTTGCTGGATGAACCGATCCAAAACGGTCGGTATGCCCAGCATGCGTGTGCCTCCTCCGGCTTTGGGTATGTCCACCCGCCGCACGGGGCGTGGATGGTAAGTGCCCTTGAGGATTTGCTCTTTGACCCTGTCCCAGTGCTCCAGCAGATACCGGCGGAGCTGGCTCGTTTCCATGCCGTCGATTCCCCCGGCACCGGCGTTGCGCTCCACGGCCTGCAAAGCCCGGATCAGGTTGCCTCGTTCGAGCATCGTCTCGATGAGGTCTGGCTTTCTGGGATCGGCTTGTTCCTCGGTTCCCGGGAAGTTTGCGCCGCTGACCTGCATCCTTCGCAGCTTCCGGCTGGAACCGTGCAGATCAACTTCCGATATCTCAATCGTCTTTTCTGGCGCTGCTTCTTCCATCGAAAACCAAGGCTTCCGTTCCTGTCTTTCTGTTCAGCCCTTCGGCGACACAAGGCCCGCCTACTACGGCTTCTGCTGACTTCTCCAGCGGCATCGTCGCGACCTTTCGGCCACGCTAGCTTTATCGCAACCACTGGAGATCTCCCCGGGTAATGCGCACTGACTTCCACGCTTATGTCCGCCCGATATACGCTCGCGACTTCCGTGCAAGAACTGGACTTTGAGTCATTTTGCCCTCTTGTCCGTCGCGTTTCGCCTCGTATCGGGTTTCTGTTCGTCAGACCAGCGCTTTGCTTACAGCTTCCTTCAGATTCCACCTCGCGGCGGACACCCTTGCTGTTCGGCTAGCAGTTCCCCTTGCCGGGCCTGCGTTGGACTTTAACCAACTAGTCAGTGCGCCCTGCCGGGCGCACAAAGAAAAAAGCGCCGGACCGAAGTCCGACGCCGAACTAACTGGAGTAGTTCAAACTAAACGCGCCGCAAGGCGCCGTGTTGCGAAGAGGCCAGGCCGATCAGAACACCAGGCGCAGTCCCGCGCGCAACAGCAAGCTGTCGCCGCTGTCATCGGGCCACAAATACCGGGCGTCCGCAAAGATGCCGGTGATCGGGTTAGGCCTGAATTCAAGTCCAATTCCTGCGTGGCCTGCCCATTCCCAATGCCTGTCCGTCAACCGCGTGCCGCCGCCAAAGATGTACGGGGCCAACCCGACGGACTCGATCGGGAACCGCGCGATCAAGCTGCCTGAGGCACTGTCGATGAAGTTGCCATCGTTATCGGAAATATTGAGGTCACCACCGAACCCGATTTCCCGGGTCAGGAAGTAATTCAATCCGATGCCGCCACCCCATGTGCCCCGGCGAATGTTTGTGTCAAACACATCTTCGACTTTTTCCTGGCCGGCCCAGTAGCTGCCGAACAAATCGAGGTTCAGTTCGTGCGCCGTGAACTTCGAAGTATTTTGGGCGTCGTACACGAAGTGGTTTCCCCACCAGCCGCGGGGATCGTTCCAGACGTGTGCGGTATCCTGCGCCTGGGCGACCTGCCCGACCAGCGTTACCGCAGCAGCAACTGTCAGGATTTTCGTTATTTTCATAGTTATGTCGTACTTGTTGGTTGTTACTTGTTCCTCACTCGCTCCAACCTACGTGACGAGCATTCATTGTCAGTAGGGTCAAAACCCCAAAACGCTGTCACGGATTTTTGTCTTCGCGCGCTCCGGCACCACGGTGATTCGGTCCCCCGGCACGCTGGCGGGCGCCCCCGCGGCCCGCGGGCTTCACGCCCGAACTCTGCCGTCTCGATCTTTCCATCCCTGTGCCAGACTCAGACTGCGCCAGCTTCTGTTTTCCAGCAGCGCGGCGCGAACGCGTTCTCGTGAGAGTGGGCTTGCCGCCCGGTCGTCCTTTGTTTGCTGTCATATTACGTTGTGCTTGGCTCGTTACATTCGTCGTTCAAGGTAATCCTCCGCAGCAATGACTTCGTCGCCGTCGAGCATCCGGCGTCGCGATCTCGATGCGAGAACGGGTCCCAGTTTGCTCACCATCTGCCATCCGAGGAACGCCAGTGCGCTCCATTTCCGCGCCCCGCGGCGTTTTGCGATCAGCGACGTGAGCATCGGGATGCCAAAAGCCAGGAGCGGGTTCCCTCCGCGGAACGAAGTCATCCGGCGTTTTGTCTTAATCCCGTAGATGCGGAAATTCTGGAATTCGAGTTTCAGAGTTTCCCGATATACCGCCGCCTCTGCCATGAGCAGCTTCTTTCGTCGTTCCAGATCATTCACTGAATGCCTCCATGAGTTCGCTGTCCTTTTTGAATTCGTTCAGCGTGTCGCCGAAAGGTACGCGCTTCAGCAAGGCTTTCAGGCTCATGACGGCCCAGATCGTTCCTGCAAGATATAGCACCGCAAAGCCGCCAACCGCCCAGAGGCGATATTCCTCCGGCACCACGAAGATCACGGCACCGGTTACCAGAAGAGCTGTCATGATTGAGAGAAACACTGCCAGAACCCCGCGGATGATCAGCTGAATCAAACGCGCCTTCTCCTCCTGCAACTCGACCATGAACAGTTCGCCGCGGTTTTGCAGCGCACCCAATCCTGTCGCCATCGTCTTCCGCACCAGCGTGCTCAGGCCAGGGCCTGTATCGTCATGCGATCGGTTCATGGCAGTTGCGGGTTAACGGCGGCCTGCGAGGACGCCGATCAAAAGACCAAGGCCGAATGCAACGCCAATGGATTGATAGGGATTCTCGCGGATCATTCGGTCTGCAGCCTTCGCCCCCTCCATTGCGCGCTCCTGCAAGCGCCGCTGGGTCTCACGCGCCACTTCCAGTGCCGCCGCAAGCTTCTCCCGGGCCGCGTTACCGCGCTCACTCAAATCTTCGGCCCCCGCTTTCAGCAGTTCCTCACCGTCCTGCACCACTTCGCGCAGATCCTGCAAAAGCTTCTCTGTTGATCGTTCAATGTCTGTCTCACTTCGTGTTTCCATAGAATTCCTTTCTTTGCGGGTGAATAACTCAGCGTGATCGTAAAAGTGCGTCAAGCACGACGATATGGGGTATTGTGCTGAACGCACCCCTGCCGCGGGCTTATCCCGGAAAACTCGTTTCCGGCCCGCGCGATGTCGAACCGGGCGGACGGCTGGTGTCTGAAGTTCCGGCTGCGTCCAGCGATGCCGAGCCGCGCAGGTCGCCGTGCCGAATCTCGCCGCGCCAGGAACCCGTTTCGGTGCCGCGATGCTGGATGAAGTCCTTAAACTTCCTCAGGTCGGCTTCCACCCGCCCGGAAAGCACCCCCATGGCGCTGCCAATGTTTTCCATCGCCCCCTCGGGTTCATAGCTCAGGCGCAAGGTCACCACCGTGCGATTCTGGTCGGCCGGGCGGAAATGAACCACGCCCGAATTCGGAGCTCCTGACGTACTGCGCCAGGCGATGCGATCGTCGGGGATTTGCTCGAGGATCTCGGCATCCCATTCTTTCACGCGGCCCGCAACCTTCGCCACCCAGTGCAGGTGCTTGTCGTCCAACTGACGCACTTCCTCCACGCCTTCCATGAAGTGCGGGAATTCTTCAAATTGCGTCCACTGATTGTAGACCTGTCGTACGGGCGCCTCCACCTCAATTGATTTTTCGATAGTTTCCATAAGTTTCAAATGTTTTGATGATCACCGCCTCACTGCTGCAGTGTTGCATCAACCTACGTGCGGCCCGGGCGGCGTCGAGGCGCGTCGTGATGGGGTATTTCCCGGGCAAACCGGCTGCGCGTGGCATCCAGAAGTTCCTCTCGGCATAAATTGCAGGGCTCGCCCGCTGGCAGGGAAAAATGTTCCCAGAGTTTCCGCTCAAGTTTTCCAAAAATCCAAATTTTCGACGCGGCGGCCGCAATTCCAGCCGTGCCGCTCAACTTTATAACGTGTGGCAGACCACCTGCTAAACCGTGTCGCAGTCGCATGAAGTCGTTGATGATTCTAGGGTCAATAGTCGGATTCGTGGTGGGTGCCAGCTTTGCGCTGGCCAGCCAGAGTTCATGGCCAACCTCCCTTTGGCGCGCCTCCGCCGCAGCTCTGGCGGGTGCGCTCCTCATTCGTTGGTGGGGCAGGATGTGGATCAATGGCTTGCGCGACTCCCTGCAGCAACGCCGCTACGCGCGGCCGTCAACACCGGCAACCAAACCTAACAACAAGATATGAAACCCCGTTCCAGCGCGACCGAGTCTCCGTCCGTCGCAACCGAAGTCCGTCCGACACCGCAGGAACTCTGGAAACGCTACCATCGCCGCAACGATCCCACTGTCGAGAACGCGCTGGTCGAGCAATACATCCCGCTCGTTCGCACCGTCATGGGCCGCCTCGCCATGACCCTGCCGGAGCACGTCGACCACGACGACCTCAACAGCGCCGGTCTGATCGGCCTGCTGCAGGCCATGCGCAACTTCGACCCCACATGCGGCACGTCCTTTGAAACCTACGCCCGGCTGCGCATTCGCGGCGCGATGCTGGATGAACTTCGCCGAATGGACTGGGTGCCGCGGACGATCCATGAGAAGGCCCGGCGCGTCCAGGAAGTCCTGAACCAGCTCGAACAGAAGCTTGGCAGGGCGCCCAACGAGGAACAGATGGCTCATGCTCTCAACATCCCCGTGCGCGAATACACTGAACTGCTCGACGAAATCCGGCCCGCCGCGTTTGTCTGCCTCGATTCCAGCGCGAGTTCGGATGGCAATGACAGTGGCAATCTTTACGAGGTGGTGGCCAATCCGCACAGCGACAACCCTGTTGATGAAGCTTCCCGGCGCGAGTTGAAGGATGTCGTCTTGAAACGGTTGAACCAACTGCCCGAGATTCAGCGCAAGGTTCTCGCGCTTTACTACCACGAGGACCTGCACCTGCGCGAAATCGCTGAAGTGTTTGGCCTGACCGAATCCAGGATCTGCCAGATTCATTCGCAGGCCATCATGTCCATTCGCGCTTATATCCAACGCTATGAAGCCGGGATGGCCGGCAATGCCACTCCTCCGAAGCTGTCATGATCATCATCATCGGCATCATTGTTGTCACTGGCTCGATTATCGGTGGCTTCATCATGGGCCACGGAAACGTCTCCGCCTTGTGGCATCCCAATGAGCTGATCATCATTGGCGGCGGCGCGCTGGGCGGATTGATCATCATGTCGCCCAGGAAAGTCCTCATCGACATGGTGAAGGGCATCATCACCTGCTTCAAGGGAGCGCCCTACAACCGCCCTGCCTACGAGGAGTTGTTGAAAGTGCTGTACGAACTGTTCCTCCTCGGACGCCGCAACGGCATGATCGCACTCGAGGAACATGTGATGGAGCCGCAAAACAGCGTCATCCTGAAACGCTATCCCCTTTTCGCAGGCAACAAACACGCGGTGGAGTTTCTCTGCGGCAGCCTGCGGCCCATCATTGATGGCAAGATCAAGCCCGACCAATTGCGCATGTTGCTGGACGTCGAGATCCAGCGCATGGAGATGGAGCACCACGCGCCTGTCAGCGTGCTCACGAAAACCGCGGACGCGATGCCCGGCTTCGGAATCGTCGCGGCCGTGCTCGGAATTGTGATCACGATGGCGTCGATTTCCGGCCCTGTGGAGATGATCGGCCAGCACGTCGCTGCAGCGCTCGTCGGGACCTTTCTCGGAATTCTGCTTTCCTACGGCTACATGAATCCGCTCGCCACGAACCTCGAGTTTATTGGCGAAGCCGAATTGGATTACACCAAATGCATCTCCGCCTGCGTGGTGGGTTTTGCCAACGGCATGGCTCCTGTCACGGCAGTCGAGATCGGACGCCGCGGCTTGAGCAGCGATCTGCGGCCTTCCTCTGAAGAGCTCGAGCAGATGCTGAAAGCGCTCAAGGCGCCCGCCAAAGGTTGATTCATGCCGAAAAAACATGCTCATCACGGTGGATCCTGGAAAGTCGCCTATGCCGACTTCGTCACGGCCATGATGGCACTGTTCCTCTGCCTCTGGCTGACGGCGCAGGACACGAAGATCAAGGATGCCGTCGAGCGTGCGTTTCGCAATCCCTTCTCGGCGGTGAACAAGGAATCGACGGGCATCCTTCCGAACCAGGACAAGGACGCCAGCACGCAGAAGAAGAACAGCGGCGGGCAATTTCAATCGGCCAATGCCGTCGAAATGGAGATGCTGCGCCACATCACTGAGGATCTCTCGCGCATGCTTGCCGACATGGAGGACGCGCAGAACACTGTTCAACTCGATCTCACTCCCGAAGGGCTGCGCATCAATGTCTTTGACCGGTCGCAAAAACCCGTGTTCGAGCAAGGCACCGACGTGTTCACCGTTTATGGCGCATGGGTGTTCTCCACATTGGCGTGGGAAATTTCACGCTACCAAACGTTCCGCATCGAACTCGAAGGACACACGGAAGCCACGCAGCAGACGGGCCGCGAGTCGCACAGCAAATGGGAGCTCTCATCGGAACGAGCCAACGCCGCGCGCCGCAAGCTCCTGCACAGCGGAGTGGCGTCAAAACAGATTTTTAAAATTTCCGGCTTCGCCGACACGCAGCCGATGCCAAATACCGAACCGAACGCGGAAGTAAATCGCCGCGTCACCGTGCTGCTCAAGGTCAACCCGCCGCAGCCGCTCGTTTCCTCCGCTTCCCAGGACCATGAATCCCAACCGTGAATTTGTGCCGCTCTCGACGGCGGCCACTGTTTCAAACGCGGGTGTTTCCGCCAGCGTCACGGTTCTGCCCCAAGCGGCAAACGCCCAGCCGTTCCGCCCGCTCGGCCAGTCTGCTCCAGCCGTCGCGGCGACGCACGGCGCGGCCTGCGAGCCGCGCGTCACCCTTTTGCGTGAAGGCGATCGTGTCACGACGATTCAGGTGAACTGCGGCTGCGGCCAGCTGATCGAACTAGCCTGCGTCTACGGGTCGTAGTTCGCGCAGGCGTATTCTGCCTGTCCGTTCCCGTTCCCGCCTTGCCCCGGCAAAAACTGCTCCTGCCCCGGAAGGTTCTTCCGCTTTCCACTTCATTTTCCTGCAAAACGGCAGCTTTTAACCAGTGGCACATCCGCTGCTAAACAGCCCCTGAATGAATGTCAGCCTCTACCAGGCATCTGCCGCGATGAACGCCCACTCGCGCTGGCAGGAACTCATTACGCATAACCTCACCGCGGGTTCGGTCCCCGGATATCGCAAGCGTGACATCTCCTTCAGCGCCGTTGAAGCCGGACATCCCGGCGCCGCCCTGAATGCATCGCAGATTTCAACGGTGATGCCCGCCGCGCGTCCTGGAACCAATTTTCAACCCGGCCAGCTCCGCCCCACTCGCAACCAGTTTGATTTCGCGCTGGATGGCCCCGGATTCCTTGAAGTTCAATTGCCAAACGGCAACAAGGCCTACACGCGCGACGGCGAATTGCACATGAGCGCGCAGGGGCAGCTCGTCACCAAACAGGGTTATCCAGTCGTCAGCGACAGCGGCCCCCTGCAATTTGATCCCAACAACAGCGGCGCCATCACGGTTTCGTCAAACGGTTTCGTCAGCCAGGGCGGCGACGTCAAAGGCACCCTGCGATTGGTTGAATTCAAGGATCCCCAGGCGCTCACTCCGATTTCGGCAGGTTTCTTCCTTGCCGACCGCCCGGAAGCCCAGCCCGAGGCCGCGCTCAACACGGAGGTGCGCCAGGGATACCTCGAAGGTTCAAATGCTTCACCCACCGTCGAGATGGCAAGCCTCATCACATCGATGCGCATGTTCGAGGCAAACCAGCGCGTGCTGCAAATGCAGGACGAACGCATGGGCAAGGCGCTCTCCGAATTGACGCAATCGTGATATGAATTTCCTGCAGCCCATCAACCTGGTCCCCGCCGCGAGGCGTGGTGTGTTCCTTTCCGCACCACGCCCCGTTCGGCCACAAATCTGAAGTATGCTCCGCTCCCTCTATTCCGCCGCTGCCGGCATGCAGTCGCAGCAGATGAACCTCGACGTCATCTCGAACAACCTCGCGAACGTCAACACCACGGGTTTCAAGAAGAGCAAGATTGAGTTCCAGGAATTGCTCTATCAAACCACGCGGGCGCCCGGCGCCGAACAGGGCTCGGGCAATCTCCTGCCCACTGGCATTCAGATCGGCGAAGGCTCACGCCCTGTCGCCACGTCGCGCATCTTCACCTCCGGCGACCTTACTCAAACAGGCGAGCGGCTCGATGTTGCCATTCAGGGCGACGGATTTTTCGAAGTGCAGCAGCCCGATGGCTCCCGCGCCTACACGCGCGACGGCGCTTTCAAGACCGCTGCCGATGGACGCATCGTCACGAGCGACGGCCTTCCGCTTCAGGGCGGATTCCAGCCCGTTCCTGCCGGAACCACGAACATCACGATCGGAGCCAATGGCGACGTGACTTACAGCGGTGCAAACGGCACAACCAGTTTCCAGGTTCAGCTAGTCCGCTTCAACAATGCGGGCGGCCTCGAAAGCATGGGCAGCAACCTTTATCGCGAAACCAACGCGTCAGGCCCTCCCGAACTCGGCAGCCCCGGCCAGAACGGATTCGGCACGCTCAACCAGGGTTACCTGGAAATGTCGAACGTGAAGGTCGTGGAAGAAATGGTGAACCTCATCCTGGCGCAACGCGCTTACGAAGTGAACGCCAAGGCCGTGCAGGCCGCGGATGAAATGATGCAGCAAAGCAACAATCTCCGACGCTAAGCGCATGATGCGATTCGCCACTCAGTTATTGATCCTGATCACCGCCCTGTCTTTGGGCAAGCCGGCGCTGCGCGCGGCCGACACTGCGAAGGCTCCCGAAACGCCCGCGCCAGCCACACGGCAGTTCTCCGAATCCGACCTGCTCGAACTGCTCACGTCATCGCTTCAGGACGAATACATCAAGGACCGCGGCGAACTTGAACTACGCTTCACGCGTCCCGTGCCGGCGCGCCCTGTTCCCGACGAACCGCTCGCCATCAAGGTGCTGGACATGCCCGCGAACGGCGTTACGCCAACTTTCATCATTCGCTTTGAACTGCGCACAGACACGGAAACCGTTGCAAGCTGGCAATGTTCCGTCCAGGCGCGGGTCTGGCGGGAAGTATGGGTCGCCCGCTCAGCTGTCAAACGCGGCGAACCTATCGCGCAGGCAGATCTCGATCGTCAACGCCGCGACGTGCTCACGTTGCGCGAACCGCTCGCTGAGTTCGATGCCGGCGATCCCACGCTGGAACTGAACGAACCCTTGCAACGCGGCGCTCCTGTGCTGGCGCGCTCCGTTAAAGCCCGCCCCGTGATTCGACGGGGGCAAACAGCTGATGCGCTTGTCCAGGACGGACCCCTGAGCATCACCATGAAGGTCGAAGCCCTCGAAGACGGGGCGCCCGGCCAGATCATTCGCGCGCGCAATCCCCAAACGCGCCGCGACATCCGCGGAAAGGTCCTGAATGAACAAACTATCCAACTCCTGCTCTAAGCTCCCGCGCGCGCCTCGCGCACGCCGTCACCTCAACAGCCTCGCAGTCGCCGCCCTCCTGGCTGGCCCCTGCGTCGTCCCTGCTCAATCCATCTGGCAGGATCGCGCCACTCCCATGTATTCCGACAAGCGCGGAACCGCCGTCGGAGATATCATCACCATCGTTGTCCAGGAGAACACCACGACGTCAAAGGACAACAAGACCGCGACGAGCAAACAATCCGCCATGGACGCGAGCATCGCATCGTTCCTCTACAGCCCTGCTGCAAGCGGGTTGCTGACAAAAGGCGGGCAGCTGCCTGCGATCAAGATGAGTTCGAAGAATGATTTCAGCGGCGGCGGCACCATCGCCAACACCGAACGAATGATCGCGCGCGTCGCAGTGCAGGTCATCGATGTCCTCCCCAATCGCAACCTGATCGTGGAAGGCAAGCGCGAGACTTCGTTCTCGGGCGAAAAACAAACGGTCGTGCTGCGCGGCGTGGTTCGCGAAAACGATGTTTTGGCCAATAACACGGTGTTCAGTTACAACGTCGCAGACGCCACCATCCAGATCGTTTCAAAGGGAACGATCAGCGATACCCAGCGCAAGGGCTGGTTCAGCCGCATCTGGGACAAAGTCACCCCTTTCTAACATGCCTCTCGTTCCACGCTCCCTTCGTTTGAAAACCGGCTGCCGGGTCCCGGCGCATGCGGCCATGGTGTCGGCTGCCCCCGGTTTTGGCGGCTCTGCGGATGGTCACTGCCATAGACCCAGCAGTGATGCTGTTTCTGCAAAGGCCGCGACAACAAAAGCGAGCACCCTGTTTACGAGCGCATACGGACTGCTCTTCAAGCCATCCCTGCTCGCGTTCATCGGATGCCTCCTGTGCCTTGCGAATGCGCAGGCAGCGGGCGTGCGGGTTCGCGACCTCGTCATGGTCGCAGGCGCGCGTGATAACCAGCTCGTCGGTTACGGCCTCGTCGCTGGCCTGGCTGGCGACGGCGACAAGGATCCGGTTTACACCAAGCAAACCGTTGCGAACATGCTGCAGCGCTACGGCATCAATGTCCCGCCGACAACGCTTTCATCAAAGAATGTCGCGGTCGTGATGATTACCGCGGATATCCCGGCGTTCATCAAGTCTGGAGGACGTCTCGATGTGCAGGTTGCGTCCATGGGAGATGCGAAATCATTGCAGGGCGGCGTGCTCCTGCAAACGCCTCTCTTTGGCGCAGACAACAAGGTTTACGCAGTCGCGCAAGGACCCATCTCCGTCGGCGGATTCTCCGCAGGCCAGGGCGGCGGCGGCGGAGCGACTGTGACGAAGAATCATCCCACCGTGGCCCAGATCATCGGAGGAGCCATCGTGGAACGCGAGATTCCGACCGTCATCGTTCGTGAAAACACGATCGAGCTCCTGCTGCGCGAACCAGGGTTCACATCAGCATCGCGCCTGGCATTGGCAATCAACAACGCCTTCACCAACAGCGCCTCAGCCGTGGACGCCACATCGGTCCGCGTGCGCATGCCCGCCGGCACGGAAGGTTCGCCCGTCGATTTCATCGCGCGCCTTGAAAACCTCGAGGTAACGCCCGAAATTCCCGCCCGCATCATCATCAACGAACGCACTGGAACCATCGTCGCCACTTCGCAAATCCGCGTCTCCAGCTGCGCTGTGTCGCACGGCAACATCACGATCAACGTCGCTTCCACACTCAACGTTTCGCAGCCCAGCCCGTTCAGCAACACCGGCAGCACGGTCGTCACTCCCACCACGACCACGGAAGTCACCGAAAGCAAGTCGTCACTCGTGCCGCTGCCTGAGATGCCGACGATCGAAAAGGTGGCATCAGCGCTCAACTCTCTCGGTGTGACCCCGCGGGACGTGATGGCGATTTTCCAGGCCATGAAGCAGGCGGGCGCGCTCCAGGCGGAGCTGATCATTCGCTGATATGAACGTTGCCCCGCTCCCTTCCGACCTCAATGCCGCTGAAGTTCCACTGGAACGGCTCGCCGCCAATGGATCGCTCAGCGAGGAACAGAAAGTCGGCGAAGCCGCCCGGCAGTTCGAAGCCATGCTCGTACGGCAGATTCTTGAGAGCACCAGCAAATCCGTTATCCCATCGACCTTCACCGAAGATTCCACCGCCAGCGGCATTTACCGCGACATGATCAACAACCAGCTCGCCGACAGCATTTCCCGGTCGGGCTCAGTTGGCCTGGCGCAGATTCTCGCGCGTGAGTTCTCGCGGCAGAATTGCGGCAAGGATGCCCCTCCCGCAGCGCTTTTGAATGAGTCCACCCAGGCGCCGGCCGCTGCCATCCAAAAATTTTTGACCTCTCCCAAATTCGCCAGTCCGACCCCGAGCTAATCCATGAAAGAGCTTTTGCAACATTTGATCGAATCACTCCGCGAGGAACTCAAGGAGTATGGCGAGATGCTCGCCCTGCTCGACCTGCAACAGGAATTAGTCGTGCATCGCAGACCCCAGGATCTTCTTGAGTGTGTCACCGCGATCAACTCCCAGGCAGAGACGATCGCCACCGCGCGGGAGGAACGCGAGCAACGCCGCCGGCATGCCGCCGTCCAGTTGAACCTCCACGAAGATTCGAGCTTCAACGTCCTTATTCCACATTTCCCGCCCGAATATCGCCCGCTCATCCATGCGCTCGTGCAGGAAAACAACGAGCTCCTGATACGCGTGCAGCAGCGCGCACGGCAAAATCACCTGCTCCTCAACCGCGTTGTCGAGCTGATGCAACGCTTTCTTTCCACGCTGTTTCCCGGCGCCGCGCCGACGACTTACAACGGAACAGGACATACCCTCAGCGCCGTATTGCCGCAACGCCCGCTGTACGACGCGATCGGCTGATTTATGCTCGGACTCTTCGGCACATTGAATCTAGGCACGCGCTCACTGCAGACGCAGCAGGCTGGCGTGGAAGTAACGGGCCAGAATCTGGCGAACGTTAATAACCCCGCCTACGCGCGGCAGCGCATCCAGATCCAGACCAGCCTGGCCATTCCGTCAGAGCATGGACCGGTCGGAACGGGCGCCGAAGCCATCGGGGTCGAACAACTGCGCAACGGCCTCATTGACGCGCAGATTCGATCCGAGCAAAGCGTCGGCGGCTACTGGCTCGCGCAACAGAGCGGACTGTCAAACCTGCAGCTTCGCCTGAGCGAATATCTCGATCGCGGAGCAGGCAGCGTCAACGGAAGTTCCGATCCGAGCAGTCCCGGTTCGCTGGGTCTTTCCAGCGCCCTCACAAATCTCTTCAACAGTTTTCAGGCGGTCTCGGCATCACCCGCCTCCCTGCCCCACAAGCAGGCCTTGATCAGCAGCGCCGAAACCCTCGCCAAGCGTTTCAACGAAGTCGCCGCTGGAATTGGGGGCGTGCGCGATGTCCTGAACACGGCGATCGCCGGCGATGTCAACTCAGCCAACGCATTGCTGGGCGACATCGCCACTCTCAATGATCAGATCGCCCGGGCGGAAATGCCCGCGGGCGGCACGGCAAACGATTTGCGCGACCTGCGCCAGCAGAAGCTCGAGTCCCTCGCCAAACTCGTGGATTTCGATACCGCGACGGCCAGCGACGGATCATTGACCGTCAGCATCGGCGGCACCGAATTCGTCTCCGGGAAACACGTGACGGATCGTCTTGCCACCTTCGGCCGGACGGGTGAGTTCAACGGCCCCGATGAGATCGTCGTGGTCAGCGCGAAAACTCAGGCAGTGCTCGGGATCCAGGGCGGCTCCATCGCGGGATCCATTGGAATGCGCGATGGATCGCTTGAGAAACTCCAGGAGGATCTCGACACCTTCGCTTCGGCTCTGATCGATGAAGTCAACGCGCTGCACAGTTCCGGACCTTCAGGCCTTGATTTCTTCACGGGCAACAGCGCAGCCACCATCGGCGTGAATGCAACGTTGCGTGACGACCCTTCTCAATTTCAATCCAGCGGCAGCGGAGCTTCGGGTGACAATTCCATCGCCCTTGCGCTCGCCCAGCTGGGAGGACAAAAACTGGGAGCGCTCGGGAATCTGACACTTTCCGACTTTTTTGGAAAAGTAACGGCTTCCGTCGGACATGCGTTGTCGGACGCCACGACGCAGGTGACCAACTTCGAAACGATCAGCAACGCCCTCCTCCGCCAGCGAGATGCCATCAGCGGTGTTTCGATCGATGAGGAGATGACCAACCTGCTCACCTATCAGAAGGCATACCAGGCATCCGCAAAGATCGTCAGCACCGTCGACGAGATGCTCGACATCATCATCAACCTGAAACGTTAAACTGAAACATGCGCGTTACTGGCAACTCCTTCACGACAAACTTTCTCAGCCAGGTTGGAAAGCTCACGGCCCGGCAGCAGCAACTGCAAACCCAGGCTGCCACGGGGCAGCGCGTGTTCTCGCCCGGCGACGATCCGGCGGCCATGCAGCGCGCCATGGCACTGCGCGCCGAGCAGGGTTCGCTTTCCCAGTACAACAGCAACATCGCGGTCCTGCGGGATCGCGCGAGCAACGCCTTTAACTCGCTCAAGAGCATCAAAACACTTTCGGACCGCGCCGGAGAATTGGCGACGCTCGCGGACGGCACCCGCTCACCCGCGGAACTGACCAGTTTCGCAACGGAAGTCTCACAACTGATCAAGCAGGCCGTCCATACGATGAACGCCAAATATGGCGATCAGCATCTCTTTGGCGGCACCGCCGGCGATCAACCTCCGTTCAGCTTCGAAGAGGATGCGAACGGCAACGTCGTGAGTGTCACGTACCACGGAAACACGTCTGTGCCCGAGACCGAGATTGCTGCGGGATCGACGCTTGCCGTTGACACGCCCGGTGCCAACGCGGCAGGCACAGGCGCGCGCGGGGTTGTTTCCGATGCACGCAGCGGCGCTGATTTCTTCAACCACCTGATTTCCCTCCAGGATCATCTGCTCGCCGCCGACACAGCCTCCATCATCAACAATGACCGCGCGGCACTGCTGCGCGACGAGGAAAACTTTCTCTATCAGCTGAGCAACAACGGCGTTCTTCAGAGCCGCCTCGAAACGGCAAAGACGGCTGCCGCGATGCGCTCGGAATCGCTTGAAGGGATGCTGTCCAAGGAGGCGGATGCGGACCTTACTGAAACCCTCGTGCAACTCAGCCAGGCTCAAACATCGTATCAGGCCGCATTGCAAAGCGGCGCAAGCCTGATGCGCTTGTCGCTGATGGATTACTTGCGTTGAGAGACGCTCGAGCCGGGATCCCTGGCTCCATGGCGCGTTCTCCGCAAGATCGGCCGGTCTTATTTTCCGGCCGTTCTTACCGCTAGCAAACAACGAGGAGCCGCGTTGCGGGAAGAGCCTTCCGCGTCCTAAGTCGCGTAAGACGACTTACTTAAGGAGTTGACTTTGAGGCGGCAACTTGGCTGATTGGCGCGCATATGATTGAAAACATCTCCTCTAGCAAGTTACGCAGGGCAGCTGCCATCCAGGAAAAGATCGAATCGCTGCAGAGCGAACTCGCTAGCCTCCTCGGGAGTTCTGGCCAGGCACAAGCCTCGAGCACCAGCAGCAACACCGAATCATCCGGCCGTCCAAAACGCCGCTTGAGCCCTGAAGGCCGCGCCCGCATCGCTGCCGCGCAACGGCGCCGCTGGGCAAAGGCAAAGCAGAAATCCCAGGGCAACTAGGTCGTTTTCAGGCAGCACGATTGACACCGCGGCCGGGTCTCCACCCGGCCGTTTTTATTTCATCCCCTTCCGGCACGAGGTCTCCTTTAGGCTTTTGAGCGGCTGAATTTCCGCTACGCTCTGCCGCAATTTAATTCATTCGTTGATGAAGAACATCGTGTATTTCGATCTGGAAACCCAGAAGTCTGCGGACGACGTCGGCGGCTGGGACAAAATCAGCAACATGGGAATGAGCATCGGCGTCACCTACAGCACGGCTCGCGGCGACTACCGGATCTACAGCGAAAAACAAGTCGATGACCTCATCCACGAACTGCAGCGGGCCGACCTCGTCGTGGGTTTCAATAACCTGCGCTTCGATTATGAAGTGCTGCACGGTTACACCGCACTCGACCTTCGACAGCTTCCAACACTCGACATGATGCTCGACCTGCAGGCGACCCTGCAGCATCGGCTCTCGCTGGACTCCATTGCCACTGCGACGTTCGGGGTCGAGAAAACTGCGGAAGGACTGCAGGCGATCGAGTGGTATCGCGCAGGCAAGCTGATGAACATCGCGGAGTATTGTTGTTACGACGTGAAGATCACCCGTCTCGTCCACGAATACGGCTGCTCCAATCGCCAGCTGTTCTATCACAACCGGTTCGGAAAGAAGCTCAGCGTCTCCGTTGGTTGGAATCCTTAGTCCTCCGAATTTTCGTCAAATAGCCTCACCCCATGAGGCGCCTTGGGATCGCCCCGTCTCCGTTGGGGACATCACCCACATGTTCCCCGCGCCTTTCTGCACTAGCTTCAGGGCAGAAACAAACAACTGGCCGCTGCCGCAGCGACGTTAGGAACGAAGCGAGGCGAATGGCCGAAAGACGGAGGTTCTATGCTAAACTATGCACTGTTATTCCTGGTGGTCGCGCTGATCGCTGGAGCGCTCGGCTTCTTCGCCGTCGCCGGCCTCGCCGCAACCATCGCGAAAGTCCTGTTCGTTGTGTTCCTGGTCCTGTTCCTCGTCTCGCTCATCAACCGCGGCCGCCGCGGATCAGGAGTGTAGCTCGATCGGGAAGCCGATTACGGGCGCCCGGACACTCGCGCCAGTTCCTTCGGGAACCAGGCCACGTCCGGGCGCCCTTTTGTATATTGCGGCGGCGCTGTTCCGCCGCCCGTCAATTGCTCTGAATGTTTTGCTTGTGCGGGATGAATTCGCTCCGATGAACAGGGAGCTTTTTGGGATGGGTGTACGAGACGCACGGGGGACATTTTCAAGAACTTAATTTTCGGACGGTGAAGTTTTACTACTGGCATTGGATGCACAGCCCGTGCACGGTAGAACGTGTTGGCGAAGAACGAGAAAACCGATTTAAGAATGATGTGGCATCAGCTGCAACCTGAACGCGGCGAACCCGCGGATTGGCTTGGCAACTGGCACCCGCTCGCTGAGCAACTGGGTTCCACCAACGGCCTTGCCGCGCTGCGCGATGTTTCGCTTTCCATGCAGGTGCCGATTGTCCACGATCTCGCCTCGCTGCAATTATTCCTCGAGACCTACCAACGCCAGATTCTGGTTCCGCACGAGCTTCCTGCGATTCAACGCGCCTTCGATCACACCTGCCGCCACGAGGTTCGCGAACTCTGCGCCTATGACCGGGAGATTGCTCTGGAACCGGCGCTCCAAGCGTTCGCAGAAGCAAGCCGCCGCGTCGGCCAGACTGAATTGCAGAAACTGCGCCCGCTTCGTGACGAGCGGATCATCCGCCGTTACTCGGACGCAGTGGAACGCAACGAGGCCAACGCCTGGCACACGCTCGTGTATGGTGTGACCCTTGCGATCTATTCCATGCCGCTGCGGCAGGGCTTGCTCGGTTACGGATATCAGACCACCCGCGGGTTCATTTATTCTGCCGCCCGCCAGCTGCAGCTTTCCGAAAAGGAATGTCGCGATTTGCTCGACCAGCTCTGCGCCAGTCTTCCCGAAACGATCGAGGCCCTGATCGCCCAGCGCGCCGCCGCCTGACGCGCATCTGATGGTGTGCTGCGCTCTCGCCGCGCATCGCCGCGGAACAAACGGGTTCCACCCCCCTCCCCTTCGCGCGATTCACGCGAACCAGCGTCGCTGCTGCGACGAGAGATTGCACTGCGATGCCTCTGAACCGGCGCCGAACTTTGATGTTTGAACTTTTCGCAGGAACGTTCAGATTCTTTCGAAAAAGAAAAGGTATCTATGGCAGCGATGCACGAAATTGACTTCACGATCCACGGCAATGACATGCAATTCGTGGAGATCGAACTCGACCCAAATGAAGCCGCGATCGCAGAGGCTGGCGGCATGATGTACATGGACGATGGAATCCAGATGGAAACCATCTTCGGCGACGGCTCCCAGCAGAACAGCGGGTTTCTCGGCGCCCTCATGGGCGCGGGCAAACGCCTGCTCACGGGTGAATCGCTCTTCATGACGGTTTTCCACAACCGCGGCCAGGGCAAGAAGCGCGTTGCATTTGGCGCGCCTTACCCGGGAAAAATCATTCCCGTGCACCTCGGCGATCTCGGCGGCGAAGTCCTCACGCAAAAGGACTCATTCCTTTGCGCTGCCAAGGGCGTCAGCGTCGGGATCGCATTCACCAAGCGCCTCGGTGCTGGCTTCTTTGGCGGTGAAGGTTTCATTCTTCAGCGCCTGCAAGGTGATGGCCTCGCGTTCATTCATGCGGGAGGCACGCTTCTGCAACGCGACCTCGCCCCCGGCGAACTGCTCCGCGTCGATACCGGCTGTATCGTAGGCTTCCAGCCAACCGTGGAATACGACATCCAGATGGTCGGCGGCATCAAGAGCGCGTTCTTCGGCGGCGAAGGCTTGTTCTTCGCGACTCTGCGTGGGCCGGGCCGCATCTGGCTGCAATCCCTGCCCCTCAGCCGCCTCGCTGGCCGCATCACAGCTGCATCCCCGGCAACGGGCCGGGGCGGACGCGAGGAAGGTTCGCTTCTCGGCGGACTGGGACGCTTGATCGACGGCGACGAGTAATCCGCGGCAATTGCCCGCGATCGCAGCCAATCGCTTGCCGGCGTGGCATGAGGTTGTTAGCCTCGCGCCACTGTGCTCAGGCGCCTCTTCATCCCCGCGGTCTTGCTGCTTGCAATGGCCGCTTTCACCTCGTGCGGGCGCGGTCCGTCGCCCGAACTGGTTTCGGGCACCGTGCAGGTGGATGAAGTGCGGGTGGGTTCCCGCCATGGCGGGCGCGTGGAGAAAATCCTGGCGCAGGAAGGCGACACACTCAAGGCGGGCCAGTTGCTGATTCGTTTGGACGCCGCCGAACTCCCCGCCCGAAAACAGCATGCGGCAGCAGTATTCGCTGAACTTGAAGCGGGTCCGCGCAAGGAGGAGCTGGCAGCGGCCAAGGCGGATTGGGAATCGCTTCGAGCCGAACTGGAGCTGGCGCTGACGAATTCCAAACGCGCCGAGGAACTCTTCGCCAGCAAAACAATTTCGGTCACCGAACGCGACGCCGCCGTCACGCGTGCGGCGACACTCGAAAAAGGTGTGGCCGCGGCGCGCAGCCGCTATGACCTGCTCCTTGCAGGAACACGCCCGGAGCGGATCGCGCAGGCGCGCGCTCAACTCGCGGAGATCGAATCCCAACTCGCCGAGACAGAAATCAAGTCGCCATCCGACGCGGTCCTCGAGGTGTTGAGCGTCAAGGTTGGCGATGTGCTTGCCCCGAATCAGCCCGCTGCAACACTGATCCTGCCGCATCACATCTGGGTGCGGGTTTATGTGCCCCAACCCTGGCTTGGCCATATCAAACTGAGGGATACAGTGCGCGTGCGCGTCGACGCCTTTCCCGGCCGCGCATTTCAGGGCGAGGTGGAACAGATTCAACGCGAGGCCGAATTCACGCCCCGAAACGTCCAAACGGTCGCCGAACGAATCAAGCAGGTTTTCGGAATCAAGGTCCGGCTCGATAACTCAAGCGGCGACCTGCGCGCCGGCATGTCGGCGGACGTGGAATTTCCGGGCGTTACGGAATGAGCGCCGTCGACACCGGCCGGCCGATGATTGAGTGCGCTGGTCTGACCAAGCGGTTCGGCCGTTTCACCGCTGTGGACAACGTCACGCTGCAGGTCGGCCGCGGCTCGATCTTCGGGTTTCTCGGACCCAACGGATCTGGCAAATCCACCGTGATTCGCATGCTATGCGGCCTTCTCGAGCCCACCGCGGGCACCGCGCACATCGGCGGCTTCGATGTCATTCGCGAGACCGACCGGATCAAAAGCCTCATTGGCTACATGTCGCAAAAGTTTTCGTTGTACGACGAACTCACGGTCTTTGAAAACCTTCAGTTCTACGCGCGCTTATACGGCCTGCGCGGAGCCGAACTGGACAAGCGGCGCGATGAACTCGTCGCGCTCACGCATCTCGAACCTTATTTGAGCCGGCGCGCCGCATTGCTCTCGGGGGGCTGGCGGCAACGGCTCGCGATGGCATGCTCGCTCCTGCATCGGCCCAGTGTTTTGTTCCTCGACGAGCCCACTGCCGGGATTGATCCTGTCGCGCGCCGCGAGCTTTGGGATTTGCTGTTCGAGTTTTCAAGCCAGGGCATGACGCTCTTTGTCACCACGCATTACATGGATGAAGCGGAACGTTGCTCGCACGTCGGTTACATCCACATGTCGAAGCTTGTCGTCTGCGGCGTGCCCGACCATTTGAAAACAATGGCGTCCGTTAATCCTCCCGGAACGCGCAGGCTGGATGTGGCCTGCGAACACGTCACAACCGGCCTGCAAGCCATGCGACACATGGATGGCGTCCTCAGCGCAACGGTGTTCGGCCAATCGATGCACCTGCTCGTCGACGACAACCTTGACGAGGCGGCGATTCGCGCACGGTTGCGCCAGGCCGGCATTGAGCACGCGGACATTCACCCCATCGGTCCCTCGCTGGAGGATGTGTTTGTGGCTTTGACGTCGGCAAGCAATGGCACCCCGAAATGAACGCCAACCCTTTTCGCGGTTTCCGCGCCATACTTTACAAGGAGTTCATTGTGGTCCTCCGCGATCCCGCCACTCTGTTCTTCATGTTCTTCCCGCCATTGATCCAGATGATCGCATTTGGGTTCGCGCTGGATACCGACGTGCGGAACCTGCCGATGGTCGTGTGGGATGAGGATCAAACCGTCGAAAGCCGTCAAATCGTTGATCGATTCGTAAACACCCAAACCTTCCGCGTCGTCGGCCATGTGCATGGCGCGGACGAACTGGCGCTCCTGATGCGTCAGGGGAAGGCTGCGGTGGGTTTGCAGATCCCGCCGGGCTTCACCCGCAACCTTCATGCGGGCCGCAGCGCGCGCCTGCAGATGCTGATCGACGGATCGAATTCCACCACTGCGTCTGCCGCTCTGAATACGTCCATCGGTGTCGCCTTTCGCGAATCGATCCTTCAGATGCCGGGGATGCCGGGCGCGCGCGAACTGGCTGTCGAGGTGCGGCCCCAGATCCTTTACAACCCGGCCATGCGCAGTCCGAATTTTTTCGTTCCGGGTGTGATCGGGCTTGTGCTCCAGATCGCAACCGTGTTTGCCACGTCGATGTCCCTGGTGCGGGAGCGCGAACGCGGCACGATTGAACAACTGCTGGTCAGCCCGCTTTCCCGCTGGGGATTGATGCTCGGCAAAATCACTCCGTATCTGCTCATCGGAATGGTGATGGCCTGCGGCCTGTTTGCGATCATGCGCTTCGTCTTTCACGTTCCCATTGCGGGAGACGTGTCCGCGCTTCTGATATCCTCCTTCCTTTACATCTTCGCGCTGCTCAGCCTCGGGCTGCTGATCTCCACCCGCGCGCAGAACCAGATGCAGGCGCTGCAGATCTCGATGATGTTCATGCTGCCATCCGTGTTCTTCTCAGGATTCATCTTCCCGCGCGCGACCATGCCATGGATTTTCCAGGCGCTCGGCGCGCTGCTGCCTGCGACCTATTTCATCGAACTGATGCGCGCAATCATTCTTCGCGGGGCAAGCCTCGTGGAATTCTGGAAACATCTGGCGGTGCTGGGAGCCATGGCAGCGGGGCTCTTCGCGCTGTGCGCTCTGCGCTTTCGCCGAAAAATTGCTTAACGGGCGGATCAGTCTCGGTTCGCCGCGTGCTCGGGAACACGTTCTTCACGCGCCACACCGCCGCCTGTCGAGGACTCCAGCGCTATTCCAGTTTCCTGTGGCATGTATGTGATCAATCGCGCGCTGCGTTTGAATGCGAAGTACGAGTATCCCCATTGAAAGAGCACCGCGATTTTGTTTCGGAAACCAATCAGGAAAATCAGGTGAACAAACAGCCAGGCGAGCCAGGCCAGCAACCCTGAAAACTTGAACTTCCCGATCCACGCCACGGCCGCAGACCGGCCGATCGTTGCCATCGTTCCCTTGTCCCGATATCGAAACGCGCCGCGGCCCGGCCTCTCCGCGCCTTTGTCGATGTCTTCCCGGATCAACCGCGCGACGTGGCGTCCCATCTGCATCGCCGCCGGCGAAACTCCGGGCACCGGCTTTCCATCGTCCTGCAACACCAATGCCATGTCGCCAACGGCGAAGGCCTCCGCAAATCCCGGGAGGCTGAGGTCTGGATTGACTTTCACGCGTCCAGCCTTGTCCAGCGGAACGCCCAGCTTGCGCGTCAGCGGATTCGCCGCGACGCCCGCGGCCCAGATGATGTTTGCAGCGCGGATGGTTTCTCCACTGTCCAGGCACACTTCACCTTCACGGATATCTTTCACACGCGTCGCAGTCTTCACTATGACTCCCAATTCGCGAAGTTGACGGGTGGCGCTGCGGCTGAGATCCGGCGGCAGGTGCGATAGAACTTCGGGTGAACCTTCGATCAGGATCGTGCGCGCCTTGGATGGATCGATCCGCCTGAAATCGCGCGCCAGGACCGTGCGCGCAAGTTCTGCCAGCGCACCCGCCATCTCCACGCCTGTCGGCCCGCCGCCAATCACCACCGTGGTCATCAAACGCTCATCGTCGGCAACGTCGATCGTGCCCTCAGCCCGTTCATAGGCGAGAAGCACCTGGCTGCGGATGCGCAATGCGTCGTCGAGAGTCTTCAAGCCAGGCGCATAACGCTCCCATTCCGGATGGCCGAAGTAACCCGTCTGGCTTCCCAGCGCCATCACGAGGTAATCATATTTCAGGACGTTGCAGCTGAGCATCACCTGCTTCGCCGAAAGGTTCAGGTCGGCGACCTTGTCGAACAAAACCGTGATGTCTTCGCGGCCGGAAAGAATTCCTCGTATGGGCTGGGCGACATCGGGTGCGGACAGGCCGCACGTGGCCACCTGGTAAAGCAGCGGCTGGAATAGATAATGATTCGTACGGTCCACAACCGTAATCCGCGCCTGCGGATGGCGAAAGTGCTTGCAGAACTCAAGCCCGCCAAAACCGGCGCCCAGGACCACAACATGAATGGGTTTCTGCTCCGCCATGCGCCCAATCTCTGTTAACTCGTCAAAATTGCAATCGGGCAATTTTCCGTTGGTCCTGCTCGACGATCTGCTTGGCGAGAGGAGCTCTGGCTGCCAGTCTGCCGGCTTGCAAATGAATCCAGCAACGCCACGTCTTCGCCTTCGGGTTTCGCCTGCGGCAGAATCGCAGCTGCGCGCTGGGCATCCCTGGCTTTTTGCGGACAGCATCCGCGAGCAGAATCGGCCGGGCGAGACAGGCGAACTGGCCGTTGTCTATGATCGAAAGGATCGCTTCCTGGCGGTCGGCCTGTTCGATCCGGATTCGCCAATCCGCATGCGCGTGCTTCACCACGGAAAGCCGCAGAAGATCGATGCAGCGTGGTGGAAGGCGCACCTCACTGCCGCGCTGCAGCGCCGCGCAGGACTCTTCGAAGCCGATACCACTGGGCACCGCTGGATCAATGGCGAGAGCGATGGCTGGCCCGCGCTGGTGCTGGATCGCTACAGCGCAACCCTCGTCCTGAAGATCTATTCGGCGGCGTGGCTGCCGAGACTTTCAGAGGTGATCGCCCTTCTTCGCGATTCCCTTGCCCCCGAAAGCCTTGTGCTTCGATGGAGCCGGAATCTCCGAATCAATGCGCAGCGATTCTCATCAGATACGCCTTCGACGATTCCTGCGGGTGAGGATTTCGTCGTTTACGGTTCCCCCATAACTGCGCCTGTGGAATTCCTGGAACATGGAATTCGCTTCGAAGCCGACGTGTTGCGCGGCCAGAAAACCGGTTTCTTCCTGGACCAGCGGGAGAATCGGCGGCGCGTTCAGCATCTGGCGCGCAGCAAACGCGTGCTCAACGCGTTCAGCTTCTCGGGAGGATTTTCGCTTCATGCCGCCCGGGGCGGGGCGGCGTCGGTGACCGATCTGGACATCAGCGCGCATGCCTTGGCGAGCAGCGCCCGCAACTTTCAATTGAACAAGAATCATCCAGCAATCCGCGAATGTCACCAGGAACGCGTGCAAGGGGACACATTCGCCTGGCTGGCGAATGCGGAACACCACGAATTCGACCTCATCATTCTCGACCCTCCGTCGTTCGCGAGACGCGAAAACGAGCGCGCGACAGCCATTCACGCCTATGAACGTTTGGCGACTCTTGGGCTGCAGCGGCTGAACCGCGGCGGCGTAATGGTCGCCTGCTCGTGCTCCGCCCACGTCACAAACGACGAGTTCTTCGGCGCGATTCGCGTCGCAGCGAAAAAATCGGGGCGTCGATTCGAAGAGCTGCAAACGGCCGCTCACCCCGCCGATCATCCCGCAACCTTTCCCGAGGCAGCCTATCTGAAAGCCATTTATCTGCGGGTTTACTGAGCTTATTCATATTGCCGCAACCGCAGGTTTTTCCGACACTCAACGCCCTATACCGACCACACAAGACTATGGAAACGAAACGAGTTGTTGAAAAAGATCCGGCACTGAAGAAGGACGATCTCATTGTGATCACAGGCGGCGGCGGCTTTATCGGAGGCAATCTGGCTCTTTATTTCAGTAAGAAAGGTTTCACGCGGATTCGTGCTGTCGACAAAAAGCCGCTCTACGAATGGTATCTTCATGTTCCGGATGTGGAGAACCTCTCCCTGGATTGCAGCATCGAGGAGAATTGCCGGCGCGTTTGCGAAGGCGCCGTCGAAGTATACAACCTCGCCGCCGACATGGGCGGGATGGGATTCATTGAACGTTTTCGCGTTGAATGCCTGCGCAGCATCCTGATCAACACGCACATGGTGGAATCCGCCTACCGCGCCGGCGCCCGCCGCTATTTCTTCTCCTCCTCCGCATGCGCCTACAACACGCTCCTCCAGCAGGATCCCGACGTCCGCGCCCTCAAGGAATCCGACGCGTATCCCGCAATGGCCGAGCGCGGTTACGGCTGGGAAAAACTCGTTTCCGAAATGTTCTGCGAGGAATATTGGCATGAAAGGGGCATGAAGACCGCCATTGCTCGCTTCCACAATGTTTACGGACCCAATGGCACGTGGACGGGTGGCCGCGAAAAAGCACCCGCCGCGATGTGCCGCAAAGTCATCGACGCCATGGAGACGGGCAAGAAGGAGATCACGATCTGGGGCGACGGCAACCAGACCCGCAGCTTCATGTATATCGACGACTGCGTGAAAGGGATCGATATGATCATGCACAGCGATGAGTTGATTGCGACGCCGATCAATCTTGGCTCGAGCGAACTTGTATCGATCAACGAGCTTTTGTCGAAGGTGGAGAAGATCGCAGGCGTGAAGCTCAAGCGGACTTACGATTTGAACGCTCCCCGTGGCGTGGCAGGACGCAACAGCGACAACACGTTCATCAAGAAAGTGCTGAAGTGGGAGCCGAACACGCCTCTCGATAAAGGTTTGGCCGCGACCTACAAGTGGATCCGCGAGCAGTATCGCAAGCAGAAAGCTGGCGAACGCGTCGGCATTGGATAAAACGCCGCGCGCCGTTCACGGCGCTTCAACGCTGGCCAGCGGACGCGCAGGCAAGTTGTACGCGTCAGCCCAGCAAACCGAAGAAGCGTTGCTGGTAACATTGCCGATGACGAAACCCAGCGAATGGGCCCACGCCGTTAAAATCGTTACGCAGTAATCGCGCGCGAGCGGCAAAAAATTAGGCATTGCATTCATCCGGTCTCCAGCTACCTTACGGCGCTCGACTTTTCTGGATTTTACCTTGAACGCTGAACTTACAAAAAAGGCTTTGGAGAAGGTTGGAAACCCCAACGTTCTGATCAATCTGGTGTCGCGCCGCGTGCGCCAGCTCAACTCCGGCGCCGGTGCCATGAGCCGTCCGCTCATCACTGAGGTCGGAAACCTGGGCGTGGCGGATATCGCCCTGCTCGAGATTATCGAGGAGAAGATTGGATTTGAGATGCCCGAGCTTGTGGAGCTGACGCGGCCCACCGCCAAGAAAAAGAAAAAGGCCTGACCCCGGGCTACAAACCCGTTTTCCTGTCCAGCCAGAGGGGCGACCTTCTGGCTGTTCCCATTTATGGCTGACATTGTCACCAACCCGAAAGCCCGGCGCGATTACCACATCCTCGAAACCTTCGAGGCGGGGATCGTGTTGAAGGGCACCGAGGTGAAGGCCCTCCGCGCGGGCAAGGGCCAGATCAGCGACGCGTTTGCGCGGGTTGAGAACGATGAGGTCTTCCTGCACAACGTCCACATTGACGAATACACGCACGGAAACCTCAATAATCATCAACCCAAGAGCGCCCGCAAACTCCTGTTGCACAAAAGCGAGATCCGCAAGCTCTTCGGTCTCGCATCCGTGAAGGGCAATGCGATCGTGCCGTTGTCGCTCTACTGGAAGAACGGCCGCGTCAAGGTCGCGCTCGGTGTTGGAAAGGGAAAAGCCGAGTTCGACAAGCGCGAAGACCTGAAGAAGAAGGAGGCGGATCGTGAATTGAAGCGGGCCACGATGCACCGCTTCAAAGCGCGTTGAACAAAAAAGCGAGGCCGCATGACCTCGCTTTCGAATTTCAGTTGGAACGAAAATTACGCCTTGGCTTTCGGCGCGTCTTTCTTCCAGGTGCGCTTTGCGGCTTTGGTGACCAGCCCTTTCTTGATCGCACTGGCGGCGACGCGGACGTAGCGGACTTCGCCGTTCGGCATGACAGCCTTGACGCGCTGCAGGTTGGGCATGAAGCGGCGCTTGGTGATTGCGGTCACGTGCGTGCCGATACCACCCGACTTCTTCGACTTACCACTGCGCCAGATGATACTGCCCTTCATCGGCCGCTTACCCGTCAATTCACAAATTCGTGCCATAAAAGCTCTTTCTCAAAAAAGGAGCCGAGAACCTATCAGTGAAAACCCATGTTGCAAGCCTATTTTCCAGGTCAATAGACCACTTTGTTCAATGGATATTCAATGATCCCCTCCGCGCCCGCTGCCTTGAGCTGCGGGATGAGTTCCCGCACCACGTGTTCGTCGATAATCGTTTCAACCGCCACCCAACCCTTGAGGCTCAAGCCCGAGATCGTTGGATTGCGCAACGCAGGCAAACTTCGGAGGAGGCTTTCCAGGTTCTTCTCGGCAATGTTCATCTTTAACCCGACCTTCGCCTCGGCATCCAGCGCGCCCTTGAGCAGCATGGCCAGGGTCTCGATCTTCTTTTTCTTCCACGGATCCTTCCACGTATCCATGTTTGCAATCAGCCGCGGTGTCGAGCTCAGCAGTTCGTCCACGATGCGGAGCTTGTTCGCCTTGAGCGAGGAACCCGTTTCCGTCACCTCGACAATTGCGTCCACCAGTTCGTGCGCCTTCACTTCGGTGGCGCCCCACGAGAACTCGACCTCTGCCTGAACTCCGTGCTTTTTGAGATACTTTTTGGTGATGTTAACCACCTCAGTTGCAATGCGCTTTCCCTGAAGATCTTTCACGGACTTCACAGGTGAACTTTCGGGAACGCACAAAACCCAGCGAGCGGGGCGTCGGGAAACTTTGCTGAACAGAAACTCGCCCACCTCGTGCACCTTCGAGCTGTTCTCGACAATCCAGTCGTGCCCCGTGATGCCGCAGTCGAGATAGCCGTGCTCGACATAGCGGCTGATTTCCTGGGCGCGAATCAAACGAATTTCCATCTCGTCGTCGTCCACGTAAGGGATGTAGGAGCGGCTGCTCACGGAGATGTTGAAACCGGCCTTGGCCATCTTCTCGATGGTGGCTTCCTGGAGGCTGCCTTTGGGCAGGCCAAACCGTAACTTTTTCGTACTCATGTTTTCAGCGCACGCTGGGGCCCCGCGAGAACATCAGATGCAGCGGGCTCAGGCTTTCCGGAATTTGCTGTCCTGCTGCCGCGGATTGCCGTTGAAGCAATCGTGGCCCACGAGGCGGGGCGCGAACGCACTGTTTGCCAGCTTTCGGTTCGGGGCGCGACCTTTTTTTGGTCAAAACGCGTGTCGAAGGCTGCCGAATCGTCCCAAGTGACGGGAGACAACTGCGGCATGCGCCTGACGGGCAAAATCGGTTGCGATTTTTCGCGGGCACGGGAAGAGTGGGCCATGATTTTTGTTTGCACACCGATGATTCGCCTGCTGCTGGCAGGCGTCTTGTCGCATCTCATGCCTGTCTTTCTTTTTGGCGCCGACTCTCCGTCCGCGACAGGCGGTGCGCCAGCCCGAACCATTCTTGTGCTGGGCGACAGTCTCGCGGCGGGACACGGACTGGAACCGGACCAAAGTTTTCCCGCGCTGCTGCAGGACAAGATCCAGCGAGAGAGATGGAATTTCAAAGTCATCAACGCGGGGTTGAGCGGTGACACTTCGGCGGGCGGTTTGCGGCGCCTGAACTGGCTGCTGCGCCAAAAGGTGGATGTGCTCGTGGTGGAACTCGGCGCGAATGATGGTTTGCGCGGGATTCCGCCGCTTACGACTAAATCAAACCTGCAGGCGATCATCGACCAAACGAAGGAGAAATATCCCGGAACGCAGGTGGTCATCGCCGGCATGAAGATGCCGCCCAACATGGGCGAGACGTACACCAGGCAGTTCGAGCAGGTGTTCAAGGAACTCGCCGAGACCAACAAGGCAGCGCTTGTTCCATTTCTACTTGAAGGCGTTGGGGGGCGCCCGGACCTGAACCAGGGCGACCGCATTCACCCGACCGCAAAAGGCCAGGAGATCCTTGCCGAGAACGTTTGGAAAATCCTGCGGCCGTTATTGCAGCGATCGGTCGAGAGTTGACCGGGCGACTTACACGTCCTGCAGTTTCCCGTGGAAATAACTCTCGAACGCGCTCAGGTCCAGCAGGCCATGCCCTGAAAGATTGAACACGATCACGCGCTTGCAGCCGGCTTCGCGCGCTTCGATCGCCTGATCAATGGCACTCGCTATCGCGTGCGCGGATTCGGGTGCGGGGACAAGTCCTTCGGTCCGCGCAAATAACGCAGCAGCTTCGAAAACTTTCGTTTGCGCGACAGCCTGCGCTTCCATCAATCCCAGGCGCAGCGCGTGACTGACCATCGGCGACATTCCGTGATACCGCAGGCCGCCCGCATGAATTGAAGGCGGCATGAACTTGTGCCCGAGGGTGTACATCATCATCAACGGAGTGGTCTCAGCAGTGTCGCCGAAGTCATAACGCAATTTGCCCTGGGTCAGTGTGGGACAGGCTGAGGGTTCGACGCCGATGATCCGATATTGCTTTTTCTGGTGGAGCTTGAGTCGCATGAACGGGAACGCGATACCCGCGAAGTTGCTCCCGCCGCCGCAACAGCCAATGATCACGTCAGGCTCTTCTCCCGCCAATTCCATCTGGCGAATGGTCTCCTCTCCGATCACCGTCTGGTGAAGGCAGACATGGTTCAGCACGCTTCCAAGCGCGTATTTTGTGTCGGGATGCGTGCCGGTGTCCTCGATGGCTTCACTGATCGCAATTCCCAAACTGCCGGGGCAATGCGGATCCTGCGCGAGCAGCTGGCGTCCATACTGTGTGAGATTGCTTGGGCTTGCGTGGACCGTTGCTCCCCACGTGTGCATCAGCATGCGGCGGTAAGGTTTGTGGTCGTAGCTGACCTTGACCATGTAGACATTGCATTCAAGGCCGAAGAGGCTGCAGGCGAACGCGAGCGATGCGCCCCACTGCCCTGCCCCGGTTTCGGTCGCCAGCCGTTTGGTCCCGGCGATTTTGTTGAAATATGCCTGCGGGACGGAAGTATTCACCTTATGGCTGCCAGCGGGGCTGACACCTTCGTACTTGTAATAGATATGGGCGGGAGTATTCAGCGCGCGCTCCAGCCGCACCGCCCGCAACAGCGGTGTCGGCCGCCATAATGCATAGATTTCACGAACCGGCTCAGGGATCTCGATCCGCGGTTCAACACTGACTTCCTGTTCGATCAGGTTGGCCGGAAAAATGGCTTCGAGCCCCTGCGGCGGCATCGGTTCACGCGTTGCCGGATGCAAGGGTGGCGGCATCGGTTCAGGGTAGTCGGCGAGCAGATTGTACCATGTTTTGGGAATGTCCGACTGCGTGAGATCAAATCGCGTTTGCATGTCAAAATAGCCCCGAATGGCGGCTTGCAGGATTCTGGAGAATTCCCCCGGAGGCGTCACTAGACACTTTTTGTCCGTATGGCCAAGATTTGTCTTCCGGCGTGTTGCCTGATTCGCCTTGCAGCACGGTGCCGCGGTTTGTAGAGTGGCGCCGCCCTATGGCAGCTATCGGTCGATTCCAAAAAGGCGACGAGATATTCTACGCGAAGGCTGTGGATGGGGAACTGTTCAGGGTACGGGGAGATGTATTCGGCTCACCTTCATTTGATCGCAAGCCCACTCCGCTGAAAGGCGTGCGCACCTTGACCCCCGTTGTGCCATCGAAGGTCATCGCGATCGGGCTGAATTACGCGGATCACGCCCGCGAGCTTCAGCAAGCCGTTCCCAAGGAACCCCTCTTCTGGCTGAAGGCAACCACATCGCTCATTCCTGACGGGGGCAAGATCGAAGTTCCGTTTCAGAATCATCGAACGGATTTCGAGGCCGAACTCTGCATCGTGATAGGACGCCGTGTTCGAAACGTAACACCTGCCGCCGCCGCGCGTTACATCTTTGGTTACACCTGCGCCCAGGATATCAGCGATCGCACCATTCAAAATGCCGAGAGCCAGTGGACGCGCTGCAAGTCATTTGACACCTTCACGCCGCTCGGGCCGTATGTGGAAACGAAGATCGATCCGCATGACCTGACCATTCAATTATTCCAAAACGGCCAACTCCGCCAAAATTCGAACACCAACCAATTGATCTTCAATTGTTACGACATCGTGAGCTTCGTCTCCACGAACATGACGCTGTTGCCAGGGGACGTCATCCTGACGGGCACGCCGTCAGGTGTGGGCCCAATCGAATCGGGGGACCGCCTCGAGGTGAGAATTCAGGGGCTTGCGCCCCTGGTGAATACGGTCAAGTAACCGGGATCTACTTCGCAGACGGTGAATTGCTTCGCTGCAGTTGTTGCTGCTGCTGTTGCATCTTCTTCACGTCTTCAGCCTTGATCACTTCGATCTTCGCGCCTTTATCCAACTCTTCCTTCGATGGCACTTTGATGATGTCGCTTGTCAACGGCTGAGGCGCTTCGAAGCTGACGAGTTCGAGGTCATACACAACGACACTCCCGGGTTCCACATTCGGCGCGCCCATGTCGCCGAAGGCCAGGGAGGGCGGAAGGAACAGCTGCCACTTTCCGCCAGCCTTCATTTTTTGGAGCGCCTCCCGCACACCTGCGAGCGGGTAGTGCTTGAGAACGGTTTGCATCGGCTGCCCGCGCCGCGTGGAGCTGTCGATTTCCTTGCCATCAATCGTTTTTGCCGTGTAGTTGAAAGTGACGACGTCGTCGGGCCGGGGCGATTCCCCGTCGCCTTCCGCGACCACCTGGTATTGCGCTTCACCGCTGGATCCATCCGGGGCGCTTGCGGCGAGGGTGCGAATGCCGGCCTTTTGCTTGTTCTCGGCGAGGAACTTCTCCGATGCGGCCCGGTTTTTATCCGCCAGTTGCTGGCGTTCCTGATCACGCTTCGCGCGAAGTTCCTGCTGGTGCGCCATGATTGTTTGTTGCGCCTCCTGCTCGGTCATCTTCAATTCGGCACCAGAGAGAACCTCTTTGATGGCACGGCTGACAATTTCCGGATCCACTTCAAAACCAGCGCGTTTGATGCTGGATCCAATGCTCATGCCAATGCTGTAGCTGAGTTTCTCGCTGGAGTTTGTGGATGCGGCGGGAACGTCGGCGGCGTTGCAGAGAGTGGCAGCCAGGACAACAGAAACACCTAAACACTTCGAAAGTCCGGATTTCATATGGATTGGATGGGTAATTGAATGGCTCTTCCTTATCGGAAACGCCCAACAGAGGCAAGCGTTGCGATTGCGCGCGCGCGGACCGCCGCTCGCGGGTCCGCCTTGCCTCGAGCGGCGAACTGTAGGATGTTCCGCGGACCTGTTTACAAACTATGGAATCATTGCCAACGGTCATTCTTAAACCCGGCGAAGCGGATCGCATCGTGGCCGGACATCCCTGGGTCTACCAATCCTCCATCCTGCGCATGACGGCGCAGGCCGGCGACGGCGAACTCGTCCAGGTGAAGGATCATCGCCAGCGACTGCTCGGCGCAGGTTTCTTCAATTCGCGATCGCGCATTCACGTGCGCATTCTCGCTCCCGATCGCATCACGGTGGACGAATCCTTCTTTCAACAACGGTTTGATGATGCCATGGCTGTTCGGGCGCGGCACATGCCCGAGGCCACGTCGTTCCGCGTTGTGAACGCAGAAAGCGACTTCCTCAGCGGTCTGATTGTCGACAAATACGACGATGTGCTCGTCCTGCAAATCTCCGCGCTCGGCATGGATAAGCGGAAGCAAATGATCGTGAACGTGCTGAAGCGCATGTTTTCTCCGCGCGCCATTCTCGAACGGAGCGATGTTGCATCACGGAAGTTCGAGGGGTTGACGGAGTCGAACGGAATTCTGGATGGCGAGTTATCCGGAAAGGTCCGCGTGAATCTCAATGGTTTGTCGTTCGAAACGGATCTTCTCACCGGGCATAAGACCGGGATGTATCTCGATCAGCAGACGAGCTATAAAGCCGTCGCGCGGTTTGCAAAAGGCGGGCACGTCCTGGATTGCTTCAGCTTCGTCGGCGGCTTCGGTCTGCATGCCGCAAGCGCGGGCGCCGCTCACGTCCATCTTCTGGATCAAAGTGAAGACGCTGTCGCCGCCGCCCGCCACAATGCCGAAATCAATGGCCTAACAGGCAAGATTTCCCTCGAAGTCACCAACGTCTTCGACTGGCTGAAGGCGCAGACCAAGACCGGGACGAACGAGAAGCTCGTTCCGAAGTTTGACCTCATCATCCTCGATCCGCCGTCATTCACGCGAAACCGCGCGTCCGTGCCCGATGCCTTGCGTGGTTACAAGGAGATTCACTTGCGCGCGCTGAAGTTGCTGCGCCCGGGGGGCACGCTCGCGACCTTCTGTTGTTCGCATCACGTGGATGCCAGCCTGTTCCAGGACACCGTCCTGTCGGCCGCATACGACGCGCACAAAATCCTGCGGCGCGTGGCGACGTATTCGCAATCGCCGGATCACCCCATCATTCCGATGATTCCCGAAACGGAATACCTGAAGGGCTTCGCTTTTGAAGTTGTGAGGTAAACGGATTCACGGCGCGGCAGCGAGGATGTGCCGCCGCGCCGTTTGCGAAGAGTGCGAAAAGCAGGCTACTTCGTCTCGGCGTTCTGTTCGGTGGCCGGTTTGGCTCCCAGTTTCTTCAAGGCTGCCTCGGGAACTTCGACTTTGGTTGTTCCCACCGCTTTGATGTCGAACGTGCGGGTCATCTCAAAATCCTGCTCATCGCCGCCAAACGAAACGAGGCCCTTCAGGTGCGACTCAAATTTCGTCAGCGCTCCGTCCTTGAGCCAAAACTTGATGGATCCCTTGGCGTCCTTCGGCGCAGGCGCGCCAGTCTCGCGGCCAAAGTGAAGCAGTGCCGTGGCGCCTTCGCTCGTGTAGTCCGATGTAAGCACATCCCCTTCGGCTTTTAATTCCCTGGCCTTTGCCAGCATGTTGGTGGCTTCACGAGCCGCCGTCCCATTGCGCACAATCCAGCCTGCCATCATCGCGGGAAAACCTTCCAGCTCACCCGGAAGCCGCCAATCACCGTCCTGCTTCATTACAATGTTCGTCCCCTTGAACGCGACCTCCATGGTGTTGTCGCCGACGTCCTGGCGAATCAGTGTATAGCCGCCCTTCTCTGTCCTGGCCTCGACAGGTCCGGGTTCAAATGGCGAATTCGGCAGCTTGGTTGTCGTCGTCCAGCTGTAATTCGGGGCAGCCTCGAGCTTGCTGATTGCAGCCGTGACTTTTGCCGCGTCCGCGTTTTCTGCGGCATGGGCCGAAATGCCCGCCATCACGGCGAATGCGAGGAGGATTGTGCTTTTCATAGAAGTTGAGTTGCAGAGATTGGGTACAGTTTTCGTCCGTTGTCATCACTAAAGACCGAAAAGCTGGAAATTTGTTTCAAAGATTCCATCGAAACGGAGGCTCTGCCCGCGGCTGTGCGCATATGCACTTGATTTGACGAACATCGCTTTTAACTTCCCCGGATGTCAGATTCAGAAAGTTCGGCTTTTTCCGATTCCCTGGCGCATCCGGACAGTTTTGTTCGACGCCATATCGGCCCCTCTGCGGAGGACACCCGCGAAATGCTCAACCTGTTGGGCTACAACGATCTTGATCAACTTGTCGACGCCGCTGTGCCCAGGCAGATCCGTCTCACACAGCGGTTGAATCTGCCGCGCCCGCGAACCGAGCATGCCGCGCTCGCCGATCTGAAAAGCATTGCCGCGCAGAACCAGGTATTTCGTTCCTTCATCGGGATGGGCTTCCATGATTGTATCACGCCGCCCGTCATACAGCGCAACGTGCTGGAAAATCCGGGCTGGTACACGCAGTACACCCCGTACCAGGCAGAAATCTCGCAGGGCCGCCTGGAATCGTTGCTGAACTTCCAAACCATGGTCGCGGAACTGACGGGCATGCATATCGCCAACGCCTCGCTGCTCGACGAAGCCACCGCATGCGCTGAAGCGATGACCCTCTCCCAGGCGCTGAAGGATGGGCGGAATACATTCTTCGTGTCGGACGCGTGTCATCCGCAAAACATCGAAGTGGTTCAAACACGCGCGCGAGCGCTAGGCATCGAAGTGATCGTGGGCAGTCATGACCAATTTGTTTTCCATGACCAGGTGTTTGGCGCGCTGGTGCAATATCCTGACACGTTCGGTGTCATCCATGATTTCAGCGCGTTCGCGGAGAAGGCACACGCAGCGGGCGCAATGCTGACGGTTGCCGCAGATCTCCTGGCGCTGACATTGATCACGCCGCCAGGCGAGTTCGGGGCGGACATCGCCGTGGGCAACGCTCAACGTTTCGGCGTTCCGCTCGGATATGGCGGGCCCCACGCAGCGTTCCTTTCAACGAAGGATGCTTTCAAACGCATGCTGCCGGGGCGTCTTGTTGGTGTGTCGAAGGACTCCCGCGGGCGGCCGGCCCTGCGCCTGACGCTCCAGACGCGCGAACAGCACATTCGACGTGAAAAGGCGACCAGCAACATCTGCACAGCACAGGCGCTGCTCGCGAACATGGCAGCCTTGTACGCGGTGTATCATGGCCCCGAGGGATTGAAGAAAATTGCGAAACGTGTCCATGCTCTCACCGCTTTGTTCGTGGCCGGTTCGCAACAGCTCGGTTTCACCATCCCGCCGGCGCGGCGATTCGACACAGTAACGATCAATGCTGGAAAGGAGCGCGCGGCAGAGATTTTGCAAATCGCGAAGGCACATCGAATCAACTTGCGCCTGGTCGATGAGGGCGCGATTGGCATTGCGCTGGATGAAACAACGCGCGTCGAGGATATCGCGGAACTGCTGCAGGTATTCAATCACGACAAGACATTCCGCCTCGACCTGCGGGATCTCGCGCCAGGTTCGCAACCCGAAATTCACAACCGAAAATCCACGTTCCTCCAGCATCCGGTTTTCAACCGATACCACTCGGAAACCGAAATGCTGCGTTACATCAAGCGGCTGGAATCGCGCGATCTCTCCCTGACCGCATCCATGATCCCGCTGGGTTCGTGCACGATGAAGCTGAACGCCACAGCCGAAATGTTTCCCGTTTCATGGCCTGAGTTTTCAAGGATTCATCCGTTCGCGCCCCTGGAACAAACACGCGGTTACCAGGAGCTGTTCAAGCAGCTCGAGAGCTGGCTCGCCGAATGCACAGGCTTTGCCGGAATTTCTCTCCAGCCGAATGCGGGGTCCCAGGGCGAATACGCTGGCTTGCTCGTGATTCGGGCTTACCACGAGTCGCGTGGCGAAACGCATCGGACCATCTGCCTCATTCCCACCTCCGCCCACGGAACAAACCCTGCCAGCGCCGCCATGGCCGGGATGAAAATTGTGGCAGTCGCTTGCGACAAGGATGGAAACATCGATGTCTCCGATCTGCGCGGCAAAGCCGAAATGCATCGGAACGCCCTTTCCTGCCTGATGATTACGTATCCGAGCACCCACGGCGTTTTCGAGGGAAGCATTCGGGAGATTTGTGAAATCGTGCACGCGGCGGGTGGGCAGGTTTACATGGATGGCGCGAACATGAACGCGCAGTTGGGCCTCACAAGCCCGGGATTCATCGGCGCGGACGTCTGCCATCTCAACCTGCACAAGACGTTCTGCATTCCGCACGGCGGTGGCGGGCCAGGTGTGGGCCCGATCGGTGTGGCAAGACATCTCGTTCCATTCCTGCCGGGCCATTCGGTGATCTCTCCCCATTCGGCAGACGACAATCATCAGGTCGCGATTGGCGCCGTCAGCGCTGCGCCCTGGGGAAGCGCCAGCATCCTGCCGATTTCGTGGATGTATATCGCAATGATGGGCGGAACTGGACTCACGGATGCCACGAAGTTTGCGATCCTCAATGCCAACTACATTGCCCGGCGGCTGGAGAATAATTTCCCCACGCTCTATCGGAGCAATGGCCTGGTTGCGCACGAGTGCATCCTCGACCTGCGCGCGTTCAAGGGAGTCACTGCCGAGGACGTGGCCAAGCGCCTCATGGACTACGGTTTTCACGCACCAACGCTTTCCTGGCCCGTGGCGGGAACGCTGATGGTGGAACCAACGGAGAGCGAATCGAAGTTCGAGCTGGACCGGTTTTGCGACGCGATGATTTCGATTCACGAAGAAATGAAAGCCGTGGAAAGCGGCAGCGTGGACGCCAGGAACAATGTGCTGAAAGGTGCGCCGCACACGGCGGATATCATTGCGAGCGACAATTGGAATCGGCCCTACACTCGCGAGCAGGCTGCGTTTCCGGTGAAGAGTCTTCGGGACTACAAATTCTGGCCGCACGTGGGCCGAGTGGACAATGTGTTCGGCGATCGGAACCCGATCTGTTCGTGCGTGGGTATGGACGAGTACCAGGCTTGAGCGGCCCGCGCTCCGAAACGCGGCGTTCACGCCGCTTCAACGCTGGGCACTGAGATCGGCGTGGGCAAGTACCACACGTCCCGCATGTTTCCCGCTGAAGCAGGCTGAAGCCTGCGCTTCGAGCGCAAGCCGGCGATCTCTTCTACCGCAGTTGCGCCTGGATGGACATCAGTTCCGAACGATGCTCGGCATCGACGTGTTCCATGCGATTCGCGCGGCGATACCAATAACGCGCATTTGCAGTATCCCCTTCTATCTTGTGCAGCACGGCATGAATCCAGGCGGCCGTTGCGTCATCCTCGAGACCTTGCACAATGGTGTGCGCGTCTTCCCATTTCCCTGCGAGAGCGAGGTCAATCGCGCGCAGCAACTCCTGATGCGATGAGTTCATGGCCTCCTTTTAAAACACCGAACGCGTCCACAGCAACCTTCATCCCCTGCCTGTGTCCCACCTGGATATCGCAGGCGTCAGGGCAGCATTCTGGACGGGATATTGTTGACGCTTCGATTAGGAATTCGAACCAGCACCGGTGAAAGCTTCCTGCCGCCCGGCAGCAGCCTGGCATCCCTGCGGCCGACAATAGAGCCGTCCCAATCGCGATCCATTCGAACAGGGACCCGCTTCCAGCACGCGAACTCGTCGCTTGCACCTCGCGAGTATCCCCGTTGGTAACCGCTCGACCAACAAGCCCACAAAAGCCCAGCCAAAAACAGCAGGCTGAAGCATACGGTTGTCGCTTTCATGATGATTTCACTTTCACAATTGATTGCGCTCGGCGCGGTTTGGGGAGTCACTTTGCTGCAGCGTCAGAATCTCTAGTTGTTTCTGAGCACCCCGCCCTTCCCGCTCGCGGATTTCGCGCGGATAGGATCGATGCCGGCGGCGGCGCGAGCCGGATTTGTCGGGCAGAGTCAGGATAACCACGATCAGGATGAGCGGCATCATGATCATTCCAAAAACAATCAGCATGGGAGCGGCCAGGAAGATCAGCCGCACAAACGGCACAAACAGGATCGCCAATGGCATCACCGCTATAAAGATTAGCCCCTCGCTCCAGGCTTTCGCTTTCAGCCACCACCAGCACCCGCAAATCACGGAAACGTAACCCGCGAGAAAGACAAAAATGCCAAGCGCCTGTTGATCGTCGGACCGCTCGAACAATCCGAGCCAGACAAGTTGCAACACAACTCCGGCAGCCACGCCAAACAACCCGAAGTAAACGCCGATGACTGCGTTTCGACGGCAGCGTGTGAAATGATCGATTTCGGAATGGCGGCCGCGCGACGCCTTTTTCCCACCAGAGGAACTCGCACCTTTCAAATGGCGATACAACCAGATGAGAATGCATACGATCGCGATGGCGCCAAAGGCTGCAAAGCCGATCCGTGTGTGCGCGCGGGAGACCAATCCCCAGACATCTTCGTAGCGAGCCTGCCAATCGCTTCCGAATTCGCGTCGATACGACAGCTCACGCGATACTTCGGCCCAAATCGTTATGACGCACATGAGCAAGCCCACGCCGACGAATGCCATGATGAAAATCAGAACCCTGACCGTAGCGAAGAATGCGTACCCGTTCATGGAATTTTGGCCTCGGGCGGTTGTTTCCCGCCTCCGTCGATTTGATTTGTAGACAGGTTTCGATTTCCCTGCGAGAAAAACCTTCCATGGGCAGGAGCTTACGAAGGTGCTGCGCCCAGGAAGGCGTTAGTGGGCGCGAATGCGGAACACGCGGAGCGACTCCAGGGAGTCGACGGGAACTTCCCGGCGAAATCCGCCGCTTCCATCAAAAAGATTTGTTTCCAGCGGAATCCAGTCACTTAGCGGCAATGCGAGATTGGTCGCCGTCAGCAGATAATAAGTTCCCCCCGGTGCGCCGCCCGCCGCAGTCAGCACGATGTTTCCGTTCGTCCGTCCAATGCTGTTGAATGTCACTGCGGTGGCCGCCGCCACGCTGATGATTCCAGAGGTGTGCAGTGCGTTGGTGTTCCACGCCAGGCCGGCTCCAAGTGCGGGAAGTTGTATGGAGTCGAACACGCCAACCATGGCGCCAGCCTCGAACAATTGGAATTGCTGACCAGCGGCGAAGAGGGCCGGGTCAATGTTCGTTACGACCAGCGTCCCTCCGAAGATCAATGTGGCATCGACGAAGATCAAATCGCGCGCACCGTCAGCAGAGCGCACGTCCATCAAGATCGTGCTGCCGGCGTCAAGGGTGAGCGAATGATCGAATGTCAGTGTTCCAACGCCGTTGCTGCCAGGCTTCGCAAACGCGCCATTGCCCAGTTCAAACGCGCCGTTCACCACGCCGTCGCCTTCGATGGAACGCCCGGCATCCAAAACGAATGTGCCGCCCATCGCGACATCCAGCACCGCGCCAGCCGCTACATGCAAGACGCCGGCGTCTGCAAGAGCGCTCGAAGCCGCGGCCTTCAACCTGCCTTCAAGAATATGGACCGGCCCGTTGAAAGAGTTAACACCACTGAGAGTTACCGCACCTGAGCCGATCTTGGTCAGCCCGCCATCCGGCGCCGCGCCCAACGCGGGATCGCGGGTCAGCGCCTGCGAGATTCCGATGTCGAAGCCGTTATCGTCAATGCGCGCACCGCCCGTTTGCACGAGCGCGCGCTGGTTCGCGAATGCAGGCAGGAAATCACCGTGCGGCCCCCCCGCCTGCAACCAGCCACCGTTGAATTGAATGGTGTTGGTGTGGGTGCGGGTCTTGGTAAAGCTGCCTACCGTCAGCGCTCCGCCGTTCAGCCGCAAAGTAGTTGCGGCGTTCGCGCGATTCACATTATGCAGGTCGAAACTGTTTGCACCCGTGGAAAGCGCAGCATTGTTCTGAAGCGTGAGCGTCACCGAACCGCCCTGCCGCCCGCCGCCCATTGAGCAGACACCCAACTCAAGCACCGCGTTGTCGCGAATCGTGATGTTGGCGCTGCGATTGCCATCGGTGCTGTCCCGCCCGAGCGCCGTGGCTGCGCCCGTCGCGCTGACGACAGCGTTCGACGCGAAGTGAACCGCCCCGCGCGGAACGATGAAGTTGCGCGATCCCTGATGCGCGGCACCCGTGAAAACGAACGTTCCGCCATCGCTGCCAGGGCGCCAGGAGCCGCCCCCCAGGACGGTGATGTTCCCTGCCCACACACCCACGCCACTTTCCGCCCGCATCCCTAAATCTGTGGTGGCGCTGGTCAGGATAAAGTCGTTTGTGATCACGACATCCGGCCCGATGTATACGAGTCCTGAGCTGCTGTTGGTCACGGGCCCGAATCCCGCGGCGCTGCTGCTTGCAAATCGCAGGTTGCCGGAAGTGATGTTGATTCCACCCGTGAATGTGTTGTTTCCGCTGAGGGTCAGCGTGATTCCAGAGCTGCCCGTCAGCAAGCGGCCGGGTCCACCGATCGATCCGGAATAGGTCATTGCTCCAGCCGGTCGAAGCGCCACAACTGCGTTATTCGTGATGTCTCCCGCGGGAACACCGCCGTTGAATTCCAGCGTGCCCGATTCGACAATCGTCAGGTTGGTGTAGCTCTGGCTTCCGCTCAAGGTCAGCGCGCCCGCTCCTGTTTTGATAAACGTCCCAGAACCGCCGAAGTTTGCCGCGCTGTTCACTGAGCCGGGATTGGCGAAGAGAATCGTGCTGTTGTTCGTCACGTTGCCGCTGATGCTGCCATTCATCGCGATGCCATCGCCGAGTTGCAAAACACCTTCGTTGATAAACCCGCCCGCGCTGAATGTGTTGGTGTTGTTCAACGTGAGCCGGCCCGAGCCCGTCTTGAACAGCCGCGTTCCTCCCGCAAATCCAAATCCATGAAATGTATAATCCTGCTCTGACACCACGGACACCATCCCCGCATTGATGGGGGCGGCCAGTTGAATCGCGGGTGAATTCGAACCGCTATCGTCCAGGATGACGTTGTCGCCCGAATTGAAAACCACGGGCGCGCCGCCCTCAGCAAAGTTCAGCGTTGTTCCCACATCCCAAACGTTCGCCACACCATCGCCGCGCCAGACGAGATCAGCAGGCGTGGGCAAATCCGAAACAATGATGCTGACCCGATTCGTCAGATTCAATCCGTCGGCAGAGGTTACAGCGAACTGGAATCCGCCAAAGCCGGACATCCCCGCCGCGGGAGTGAATCGCGCCGTCCGGCCGTTCACGAGCGACACGACGCCGTTGCTCGAGTTCGCAAGGTGAAAGATTGGAAATGCATTCGTGAAACCGGCGGTGTACGTGGAGAGATCGATGTCAACAAACGTGTTGGTTCTCGTGAGCGCGTGCGGTTCGGCAAGCCAATGAAGGTAATGTTCAATTGCGGCGTAGCCACTCGCATCGATGTTTAGCGCATCGTTCCCGTTTGCGTTCGAACCCACCGCGGATTCCCAAAAATCGGGCATGCCGTCGGAGTCGGTGTCGAGCGGGAGCGGGCCGCCGTTGATCGTGCCAAAGCCGTTGTTGCCCAGGCCTGTGATGTTCTGACTGTTGGGCAAGGGATACGGCCCGAGGATTCCGATCGACCGCACCTCGCGCAGGATGATCTGATCGACCTGATCGCGCGGCCATGCGCCAGCCAGAGAGAGGGTCTGGCGGAAAGCTGCGGGCGCGCTTGCAGCCGGAATGAGAGGTGTCATCGGCGACCACGGAGAGGCGAGGACGACGACGCCCGATGGCGCGGTTGCCGAACCGTTAAGGACGCCGTCGTCATTGCTGTCCCGCAGGTTTCCAGCTGTGTAGAAACTCTGGTTGGCATTCATCTGGTACCAGCTGTTGCCCGCACTCGTCGTGGCCGGACCCGTGATGAAGTAGTTGCCAATCACGTCGTGGGAAAAGATGCCGCTAGTGTCGCCCGTGTCGTAGGCCGCCTGGTAATTGTAGACGACGTTGTTGATGAAGACCGTGTTGATCTTCGCCATGGGTTGCCGTCCATGGCCATTCGCAAAGATGTTCTGATACCACGTAATCTTGCCGCCGATCCGTTCCATGTGTGCGCCGAATTGCTGTCCGATGGGATCGGCAATCAGCGAGCGCATGATCGTCAGATTGTCCGCATTGACTCCTCCGACGTTGTTCCACGGGCCGAACTCGAGCGACACCTGGTCGAGAATGATATTGGTTCCGCGGATGTTGATGCAGTGCGCACCGGAGTCCGCGATGTTGCCGGGCCGAAATCTGACGTGGCGAATGATAATGTTGGTCGAGGACCCAGTGGAAACTTCCGCGCCGCGAATGGCGATGCCGCCGCCTGGCGCTGTTTCGCCAGCGATCGTCAGGTTGCGCGACATCGGGACTTCCGACGACAGCGTCATATAGCCGCCCACATCAAAAACAATGATCCGATTGGGCTGGCTTACACCGTCGCGGAATGACCCGGCGCCGCTGTTGGCGAGCGTGGTGACACGATAAATGGAACCGTTGCGGCCGCCGCTGGCAAACGCTCCGTGACCGACCGCGCCCGGGAAGGCAGGAGTCTGGCCATGCAGCGCAGTGCAGAAAAACCCTGCGGCCAGAATAATCGCGTTCGCGGCTAACTGATGTCTGTTTGCGGCGCTAGAGAAACGAAAATGACATTTCATGGAAAAAGTCCCTTGGCGCCGCGGCTATCTATGGATTCACGGCAGCAGTTCAAGACGGAAATACGCGCCGCCGGGAGCGGACACGCTGTTTGTGAATTGGAAGCTCCCGCTGGCATCAACAAAGTTGGTGAAGATCGGCGTCCAGAGCGACGGCGCCACGGTTAGATTCGTTGATGTCAACACGCGATACTTCACGCCCATGGATCCGCTTCCTGTCACGATCAACTGGCCGTTCGCGAATGAAACATTTCCCATCACAGGCGGAACCGATTCCGTTACAACCAGGCGGATCTGTCCTGGTGTCTGGGTGTTCACCACGCCCGAGTAGCCGGCCGGCATCGATCCGACCGAAAGGTTCCCGGGCATAATAGCGGGGGACGTAAACAAAGTGTAGGTGCCGGGGCCAAATCCATTCGTTGCACGCACGTGAATTACGCCGTTGGCGTTCAATGCGCCGCCGACCGTCACAAGATCACCGGCGGTGCCGAGATCGAGTTCGAGCAACGAACCGTTGTTGAGCGAGAGTGATCCCGTAAACTTGAGTGTTCCGACGGGGTCCCCGGGCGACAGCACCGCGCCAGCAGCGACTGTCGTGGATCCACTGATGGAGCCGGCGCCTGCGAGCGTGGCACCCGCGTGGACGGTCACCGCCCCGGTTCCAGTGGCGCTGCCGGATGTGTTGTTCACGGTGAGCGTTCCATTGCTGACGATCGTTCCGCCGGAATACGTGTTCGCGCCAGACAATCGCCAGTTGCCGGTCCCGACCTTGGTGACCGTGTTCGCGCCATCAGCGAGAATGCGGCCTGCGAACGTTGCGTCCTCGTTGTTCCAACCGACGCGATAGCTGCTGCCGCTCGATGTTGAATTCCCGGGACCAATTCGCGAACCGCCCGTGCCACCCAGCGCGCCGATTTCCACGGTGATCGCGCTGCCGCTGCGCGTGATCACGACATTGTTGTTCAGGAAGAGCGTTGCTCCTGCGTACCCTGACGAGTTTGCTATGCGGAATTCTGAATCCGCAACCAGGGCTGTGACGTTGATCAAGCCCGTGAACGCTGACCAGTTTCCGTTCAATGTGCCGCGCACATAATTCACCTCGAGGTTCAAGGTGCCCGAACCGCTGAGGGGAGCGCTCATGGTGTAACGCGGCGGCGTCAGAAGCGTTCCCGTTTCACCCTCGGGGACAATCATCGGCCGGCTGAACGTGCCGTAGCTGGGCGAAAAGCCCAGGCCGTGGCCGAAGAGCTTCAGCGTTCCACCCTGGAAAGTGACACTGCCCGAGCCCATCGCGTAGTTGTTGGCCGTCACGGTTCCGCCGCCCGCCGGGCCGCTCAGCGCCAGCATCCCCGCCTTCAGCACGGTTCCGCCGCTGTAGGAATTCCCAGCCGAAAGCGCCAGTGTTCCGGGCCCGCTCTTGATCAATGACCCCGAACCGGTGTTGGTCCCGTTCCACGTCACGGTTGCTCCACCGTTCACGACTTCGATCGTTCCTGATCCGAACAGCGTGGCGCCGCGATTTAACGATGCGGTCGCGCCTGAGTACCGCAGGGTGCTGTTGAACAATTGGAGGTTTGCAAAATCCGCCCCGCCCGCGCCAATCGAGCTCGGCACTCCCCCATTGGCAAGTTGTCCAACGGACACCACGCCGCCGCCGATGATCATCGGCCCTGTGAAATCGTTGGTGGTGTTCAGCGTCAGCGTGCCGGAATTCGTTTTGACGAGGACTGTTGTCCCGCTGATGCGCCCGCTGCCGCTGAATGTGTAATGAACATCGGCTGCCACGGTCACGGAGGCAGGCGCCAGCACGCCGTGGAGATTCACCGATGGCGCGGTGGAACCTGTGTTGTCGAAAAGAACCTCGTCGAGAAACGAGAAACGATCCGGCGCGCCTTCGTTCAGCCACACGACGTTCGTGCCCTCGTCCCAGATGTTGCTCACGTTGTCTCCGGCCCACAGGAGGAACGCTGGCGGACGTTGCGCGTCGACAACCATTGCGATCGATCCCGGCGGATTCGTCAGCGTCCCGCTCACGCCTGAGATCACAAGGTTTGCAAGGCTGCCATTCAAGTTGCCGCTGTAACGAATCAACGTGTAAACGCCATTTCCAGGCACGCCGTCCAGGAGGCTCACGCGAATCGCGTTCACTCCTGACAGGGTCAGATCGCCGATTACATCGACAACATCGTTCGTTTTCGTGGTGCCCGCAGCGTCATCGGAGAGGTCGAATCGATTCGTTACGCCGCCCGCCATCGTGAGTCCATTCGTGATCGTGAGAGTTCCGGCCGCACCATTGCCATTCCCAGGGACAATGCTTCCGCCATTGAAAACCGTGAGCCCGTTTCCAAGGGATCCGCTGCCGCCAATGGTGCCGCGGCTGCGAACCATGACCGGACTCGCAGTCAACGCGCCGTGAACGAGCAGCGTTCCATTGCTCACCGTCGTTGCGCCCGAATAGGTGTTCACGTTCTGAATGGTAAGCGTCCCGGAGTTGTTCTTCGTAAGAGCCATTGTTCCACCCAACGACCCGTTGCCTGCGAACGCATAATGGCGCGCGGCGTCAACTGTGACGAATCCAGGCTGGAGCACGCCCTCGATGCTCACCGCGGGATTGACCGAACCGTTGTCATCGAAGAGCACGGAATCGCCGTCATGAAACGGATACATGAGCGAAATGCCGTCGTGCCAATTGAAATCCCCGAGCCGATTCCATTTGTTCGCAATATCATCGCCCCGCCATACGGATTGAAACGGCTGAGCAGCAGGCGTGAAAAGCAGGTTCATCGTTCGCGTCAGCGGCTCACCATCGTCATCGTTCACCGTGAACTGAAAACCTGCCGAGCCATGCCATCCTGGGTCGGGAGTGAATTGAGCGAAGCAGCCGTTGATCAAGGCGACGCTGCCATTCACAGCGTTGCCGGCGCTCCAAACCGGGTTTCGATTCAGCACCACCCAGCCGCGCGTAAACTGGCGCAGGTCGATGACAACATTCGTGTTCATCAACGCGATACCATGCGGCTCCGCCAGCCAGTTCAGGTAATCCTCAAGCCGCGTATATCCGCTTCCACTCGGGCTGGCACTGTTGTTGTCCGCGACGTTTGGGTTCGATCCGGTCCCCGATTCCCAAAAGTCAGGCATGCCATCGTTGTCGGAATCCGGATAAGGCGTTCCATTGCGAACAATTCCAGGGCCGTTCATCGGCGGCAGCAACTCGGATGTAATCGTACCCCCCAGCGTTCCCCACGAAATCAGTTCTGTGATCAATCGTTCATCGACGCTGTCGCGGCGAAATGATGGGCCAACATCGCTGATGGCGAGCTTCAATGCGGTGAGCGGCGAATACGCTGTCGTTACGGGATACGGAAACGGCACGGACTGAAGGTCCATGGAACCGTAGTTCGGGATCGGCAACTCGGTGCCATCGAGGATGCCATTCCGATTTCCGTCGTACCAGTTGTTTGAAGCGTAGATGTGAAAGTTCAGATTGCCTCCGCCGATCGCCGTGGAACTGCTGGCCGGACCGCGAATGAAATAATTGTTGAACATGTTCACGAACGAGTCGCCCGCTGAATCGCCGCCCATGTTGTAGCCAATGGTTTCCCAATTGCAGATGACGTTGTTCACGAACTCGTTCTTGAATTTCACCTTTGGATTCCGCGTGTCGTTGTCCACATAGAGGCTCCGCAAAATGCTTACGCCCCCGGGTGTCTGGATCAGCCCGCCGGCGGAATGCGACTGCAAACCCTGCGCGATGATGGTCGATTGGATCGTGATATTTGTGATATTGCCGCTGATGGAGAATGTCTCATCGCGGCCCCACGACACCGCGAGATGATCGAAGATCATCGTGTGACCATTGGCAATGCCGAGCGCATCGGTGCCGCTGTCGCCCTTGACTCCCTGCCGCACGCGAAGGAATCGCACGATATTGTTGTTCGCTCCCGAGAAGGAAAGGCCGTTGCCGTAAAGCGTCACTCCGTCGCCGGGCGCGGTCTGGCCCGCGATGGTGATGTTTGGTTTGGGGGCGTAGCGCGGCGCCTTGTAATCAATCACGCCGCCGACGTCGAAGATTACGGTGCGCCCGGAAACACTGACCGCATCCCGAAACGACCCGGGTCCCGAGTCATTCGTATTTGTGACACGATAAACGGTTCCGCCGCGGCCGCCCGTGGCAAAGCGGCCGAAGCCTTCGGCGCCTGGAAACGCGGGCAACGGCGCGGCGCACGCACTGAAAGGATTTTGAAGAACGAACACCCCGAGAACGAGCGCATGGAACAGGCGTAGTCCGAGGGCAATGACTGGATCGGTAGAACTCATTTCAAATTGGGGCACAACGGGCTTCGCCCGAACGCCAGGAAGCAGTTATAGCAGGATTGTGCGTTGAAACTCCCACCTCTTTTCGGCACATCACCCCGTCAATTCTGCACCGCAGCCGCACCCGCCGGGGAACGAACCGCAGCTGCAGTGTCATCTGATCCCGAAGCATCTGCCAGCAGCGCGTCAGCTTTCCCATTCAGGTATTCCTCAAGCCGCGTGTAGCCGCTCGACGCCCGTTGGTTGCGATCAGCGGCGTCATTCGGATTCAAGCCAGCGCGCTTCTCCCAATCATCGGGCATGCCATCCCTGTCGGTATCCACCACTGTTTCGCTGGTGACGCGCGCTGGCATTACGGGAGCGTAAGCCATTTCGTTTGTGATGATCTGACCCGCGGTTCCGAACGAGCGGACCTCCTGGATCAGTGCCGCGTCCACTGCGTCGCGCGGCCACGCACCTGCGCGCCCCAGAACCGTTCGGAGCGCCTGCTGGGCATTCAGCACGCGCATTTGGGGGTAATCGAACGGCTGCTCGCGCCAGCTGACCACACCATAATCCGCCCGCGGAATCACCTGGCCGTTCAACGAGCCATCGCGATTGCCATCAAAGAAATTTCCTTCGGCGAAAATTCGGAAGTTCTCATTGCCGCGCGTAAACGGAGCCGCGCCTGTGTTGGGGCCTGCAATGAAATAGTTGTGCATCACGTTGGCAAATGATGGGCCGTCGGAATCGCCAAGGATGTAACATCCGCCGCGGCCCCAGTTGTACACCACGTTGTTCACGTACTGGTTCACACCCTTCACCTTCGGATTGCGCGTGTGGTTATCTGCGTAAAGCGTTCGGAGAATGCTGACGCCGCCGCTCGTCTGGATGAGCCCGCCAGCCGAGTGGTGCTGCAGGCCCTGCGCAACAATGCTGTCCTGGATGGTGATGTTTGTAGCGACTCCGTTGATCGAAAAATTTTCATCACGACCCCAGGCAATTGAAACGTGGTCGAAGATCATATTCCGGCCGCGGGCGAGCGTAACGCAGTCCTTGCCCGAGTCTCCCTTCACACCCATGCGAAAACGAATGTGCCGCACGATTGTTTCGTCGGAGTCCGTGAACGACACGCCATTCCCGTAGACCGTGACCCCGCCGGGAGCCGTCTGTCCGGCGATCGTGATACGCGGCGCCACGATGATCCGGCTCGAAATCGTGATCACACCTCCGGCGTCAAAGACGATCGTTCGATCGGGCTTGCTGACGCCGTCGCGGAAAGATCCCGGACCGGAATCATTCAGGTGCGTGACGTAATAAACCTCGCCACCACGGCCGCCTTTTGAAAAGCCGCCAAAACCCTCGGCTCCAGGAAACGCCGGAAGCTGCGCCGGCGCAGAGCCGCACGCCAGGAGTGTCGCGATCACGGCCAGGGTGTTGCTGATCCGGCGGCTGGCTGAACTGTTCTGCATCATACGCGCGGTTTCCTTCGGAGTGTCTTGTTAATCGTCGCAAAAAAAACGGCGTGTGGGGATTGCCTCACACGCCGTTGAATTCATTCCATTGCTCTTACAAGCCCTGGATGAGGAAGAACTCCTGCTGGGCTCCAGGCGTCACTGGAATATTGAGCGGCGGATTGATCATGCCGGCACCGTCGAAGAAGTTCGTTTCAACCGCCGTCCATGCGCTGATCGGGATTCCGAGATCCGTGGTGCGGCGTACGATGTAGCTGCCGTTGGGAGCACCGTTGCTGCCGCTGAACCCAATGAACCCATTGGCCAGCTGGCTGTAGTCGACTGCCGTAACGGACGGCCGTGGCAGAACGGAAACCACGCTGATGGTGCCGTTCACCGCGACATTGTCAGTGTTCCAGGTGTAGTAGTTCGGCAGAACAAAGCTGCTGAATGAACCTGAGAGCGTGCCATCGAACAGATCAAAGGTATCGCCAGCCTGCAACGCTCCACCCACGTTCGTGACGACCAGCGTACCACCCAATTGAATTGAAGGGGCCACAAGCCGTCCGCTGCTGGGGGTGCTGCCCCGGCTGACGCCCAAGATCGCAGTGCCGCCCAGGATGACGTTGTTGTTCACCGTCAGGTTGCCCGTGGGAAGGCCAGGGCTCACCGTGCCGCCCGCCTGCGTATCCAGCCCGCCGAGCAAGGTTCCGTTCCCCGCAAGGGTCTGGCCGAAATTGAGATTCAAGATCGGGCTCGAAAGCTTGGATACATCCAGCGTGGCTCCAGCGACAATCGTAATGAGCGAGCTTGCGCTGATCGCGCCATCCGTGACGCCGTCACCGAGCTGGAGAACACCATTGCTGACAGTGGTGGAACCCGTATGGCTGTTCTGTCCGGTCAGGATCCATGTTCCAGTTCCCACCTTGATGATGGACGTGGTTTCTTCGATCGTCCCGGCGAATGTGGCCGTCGTGTTTTTGCCGCCGATGCGCCATGTCGTGTTCGCGCCGCCGGCATTTCCAAGGGCGAGCCGGGCCAGGGCAGTGCCGGAGAGTTCGCCGATATCATTGATCGTGTTGGCGGTGTCTGCGCGATTCAGCGTGACGCCATCGTTGAGGATGACCGAGGCGTTCGGCAGGCCGAAGTTGTTGTTGATTCGCATTTCATCGCCCGTTCCGGCTTTCGACGTCACGTTGATGACGCCGCTGAACGCGGACCAATCGCCGCTGAGATTGTCGCGCACATAATTGACCACGAGGTTCAGCGTGCCACTTCCCGTCAATGTGCTTTGCAGGCCGGAGTTGCCTCCGCTGTTGGAGGGGCCGCGCGCGAACATCCGGAGCGTCCCTGTCTGCCCTGCGGGAACGATCAGCGGATTGCGGACGGTATTGTAGTTGTTGCCGACGCTCCCGTTGTAGCCAAAGAGTTCCAGCGTGCCGCCGTAGAAGGTCACAGGGGCATTTGTCGGCCCGAGTCCGCTCAGGCTCCCGGAGCTGTTCGCATCATTGCTGCCGAGCGCCAGAACGCCATTGCTGATTACAGTGCCTCCCGCGTAGCTGTTCGCTGCTCCCAATGTGAGCGTTCCCGGTCCAGTCTTGGTGAGCTGGGCCGTTCCCGGGACAGTCCCGCCGATCGTCAGGTTATCCGATTCGTTCAACACGTGGATGGTCACGTTCGTTCCATCCAGGGTGGCGCCGCGATCCGTGCTCGCACTGCTGCCGTCGTACCGCAGCGTTGAATTGATCAGAACGAGGTTCGTGGGTGAGCTTCCTGCACGCCCGATTGAGCTGTCCGACCCTGCGATCGCGACGGTCGTGATCGCAAGCGTTCCACCGGACACGAGCGTTGGGCCAGTGTAAGCATTGTTGGGTGTGACGATCGTCAGCGTTGCTGAATTGGACTTGGTAAGCGTTGCGTCACCCACAATGCGACCCGTGCCCGTAAAAGTATAATCCGTTGTCGAATTCACCACGACCGATTGAGGCGCGACATCCTGGGAAATATTTACGGTGGGGTTGAGCGCGCCAACGTTGTTGAACAAGGCGCGGTCGCCAGGCACAAAGGCCATCGAGTTTACTCCGCTGATCCAGTTGCTGCTGATCAGGTTGTCCCACTGATTCGCTCCGCCATCGCCCACCCAGGTGACGTCTGTCGGCGGACGCGTGGGCGTGCGCGTGAACACGATTGCGCCAGCGGGGTTTGAGAGTGTGCCCAGCGCACCCGAAACGTTCAGGTTTGCAAGGCTGCCGTTCAACGCGCCACTGTAAGTAATCAACGTATACGGCCCATCGGCGAGGGTTGTCAGGGCGTTGATCGAAATCGTCACATTGCCGGTAATGTTGAGGTCGCCGGTGACGTTGATGCGGTCGCTGGAAGAAGCCACGGCAGGGGTGCTCGACAGGTCAGCGGCGTAAGTGATGCCTTCCTGCAAGGTCAGCCCATTGGCAAAGGTCAGCGAACCGGCCACGTTGGCGTCGCCCGGGCTGATGACTCCGCCCGTGCCAGCGTTGAGCGCGCCTGTCACCGTGCCGTTGCCGGCGAGCGTGCCATTCATGACAAACGAAGGAGCGTTCGCTACCGCCAGCGTTGTGCCAGCGTTGAGCAGGATCTTTCCAATCACCTGCGCGCCTTCTTCCATCGAAAGCGTTCCCGAACCCACAAGGAACGTAATGCCAGCGGAAGTGTTCAGGCCCTGGTAGGAAAGCGTGTTCGAATTGGTCTTGATCAAGGTGCCGCCTCCCGCGATGCCGTTGGCGATCAGCAGGTTATCGGACCGATCGAAAACAAGGGAAGCTCCGTTGTTGATCGTGATCGCGCCTGTTCCAAGTGTTCCAGTGGTGCCGCCATTGCCAATCTGCAACGTGCCGCTGGTGACTGTCGTGGGCCCAGCGTTCGTGTTTTCGCCCGTCAGCGTCAGCTTGTTCGTCCCGACTTTATTAATGGCGACCAATCCTGACCCCGTCGTTCCGCTGTCGATGATCCTGCCTTCGAATGTGGTTGCGATGTTCTTGCCTCCAATGGAATACGTGCTCGTCCCGGAGCTGCTGGCACCCTGGCGGATGGTTGTGGAGGGGCCGCCCATCAATGCGCCAAACGTGACGTTGCCGTTTCGATTGCGCGAGAAAAACGAAAGTTCACCGGTGCCGAGGTCAAACGTGGCATTGGCGTTGCCTGTGTTGTTATTGCCGCCGCCGTTGTTGAAACGCAGCGTGCCGGCGTTGGTTCCCATCGAGATCGTTCCAGTGAAGGCGGTCATGCTGCCGCCGGCATTGCCGTTGCCGCCCAGGGTCAGCGTTGCGCCCGCATGCATGTTCATGACCTGCACAGTGCCGTCGCCCGACCACGCGCCCGTCAGCAACGCGCCGCCGGCCTGGCTGTTTACATCGACCACCACCGTGCCGGTCACGTGCTGCGGATTCAGAACGTTGATGGCGTTGGCACCAATTCTAAGCGTGGCGCCGTTGTTCGTAATGCCGCCGCCCGCTCCTGCTGCCGCCGCGGCATCCAGCTGCAGGACCCCGGCATTCAAGACGGTTCCGCCCGTGTAGGAATTCGCCACGCCAAGGACAAGCGTGCCGGCTCCATTCTTGGTGATCGAATTGGCTCCCGAGACAGCACCTCCAATGGTCAGCGTGCGGCCGGGGCCGACGTTCCATATTTGCGGCGCGCCAAGCACCAAGGCGTTGTTCAACGTGAGATCAGCGGTGGCGGTGCCCATCTCAATCCCCGATGCGCCAAGCGTCAGTGTGTTTCCAGCGTTGATTGTCGCCGCGTCGCCCGGATTCTCAATACGAATGCCCGCCCACGAAGCGTCCGCACCAAGAGAAGGGAACGTAACGGTCGTGACGACGCTGTTCCAAACGGCGACCTGCGTGCTTTGGGGCGGTACCCCACCCACCCAGGAGGAAGGCAGATTGAGGTCGTCGGAATTGTTCGCCTTGATGACGTCAGCGGCGCGGACGCCGATGGGCGCCAGCAGCGATGTGGAGGCAAGAAGTGCCAGTACTTTTGCGGGGTTCAGATACATAGATGCCGTGGGTTGTTGATTCAACAGATTCGGAAAGGCCAGTGATGGAAGAGAGCCTGCGACAGAATCAGGCCGCGAGGCAAGTCCCCGATTGAACGGCCGGGAAGGCCGAATAGACCGCAAACGGTTGAGGATTGCCGCTTCACTGTATTCAAATGCTGCGCTGCGAGCTGTTGTGGATGGCATCCTAATTACGCAGTGTCCGCCCCAAGTGCCATCCATCAATTGGTGTATTTTGGAGGACAGAGGACGGGGCTGAGACTACAGGACTACAGGACTACAGGACTAAAGGACTAAAGGACAACAAAAACAAATCACTTCAAGTACTTCACTACTGCCTCCGTCTTCGTGCTGACGTGCAACTTCTCATATATGTGATGAAGATGCGTGCGGACTGTGGCGTAGCTCAGGTAGAGGCGCTGGGCGATTTCCTTCGCAACGTAACCTTGCGCAAGCAATGCAAGGATTTCCTCTTCGCGGCGCGTGAGTTGGTCGAGCTCGGGATTCTTCACCACCTCCGGCTGGCGAAATGATTGCACCACCTTGCGCGCAATCTCGCTGCTCATGGGCGCACCACCCAATTTAATATCAATGATCGATTCGCGGATTTCCGCAGGCGCCGCACTCTTGAGCAGGTAACCGCTCGCGCCCGCTTTCAAGGCTTCAAAAATCTGGTCGTTATCCTCGTTGACCGTGTAGATCAGGATTTGCGTCTCGGGCAGAAGCGCCTTCAAGCGCGCGGTGCATTCGATGCCGGAGCGATCTGGAAGGCGGATGTCCATGATGACGACTTCCGGAGCCAGCTTGGGAATCTGCTTCAACGCTTTGGCCGCAGTGTCGCACACGCCAAGGCATTTCATGTCGGGAGTGTCCTGAATCAATTGCATCAGGGTGTCGCGCATCGGCCCGTTGTCTTCAACGATCGCCACAGTAATCGGTCCCGCCGATTTCGCATTGTCAGTTTCGGGCGCCATTCGCCGATGAAGCTAGCGGATCAAGATGCAAAGGGAAACGGATTTGCACTCGCGCGCCCGCGCCCCGATGACTCTCAAACGCAAAGGTTCCGCCAAGGCCCTCAATTCGCGAACGCATGTTGCGCAACCCGTTTCGCTCCGAGCGTTGCACCACCGATGACTCAACACCCCGTCCATTGTCTTCAATCACAATCTCGAACACGTCCCTGTCCATGCGGATCCGCAGCCACACCTCGGTCGCTCCCGAATGCCGCACCACGTTGTTCATCGCTTCCTTGACGGTGAGAAACAAATCATGCCGCACGTCGGGCGACAGCGGGTAGACGGGAATATTTTCCGCGACATCGAACCTGCAGCAGATGGGCGTTACCCGGCAGAACTGCTGCGAGAACTGGCACACATAACTCGCCAGCTTGTCGAGCGAGTCGTTCTTTGGATTGACAGTCCAAAGAATCCCGTCGAGCTCACGAACCAATTGCCGCGCGCCGAACACCACCTGGCTGAGATTTTTCTCCAGGCGATCCGGCGGAAGCGCAGGGTTGTTCGACATCTCAGCCAGCAGGGCAATTTGCGTCAGGCTGACGCCCAGGTCGTCGTGCAGGTCGCGAGCGATCCGCGAGCGCTCCTTTTCAAGCGCCTGTTGCGCTTCCAACCGTTGCAACCGCATCCGCAGGCGGCGATGAGACAAATACCGCACGGTGAGACCAATCAAGCCCACGAACGATGCAACGGCGGTGAGCTGAAACCAGACTGTTTGCCACCACGCCGGCAACACGACAAACGCGAGATCAATGGCCTCCTCGTTCCAAACGCCGTCACTGTTGCTTGCCGCGGCCTGCAGCCGATAGTTGCCGGCAGGCAGCCTGGGATATGCGATGCGCCGCGCGCCACCTGCTTCAACCCAGCCTGAATCGAACGGGTCCAATCGATGGCGCAACTGCACGCGCTCAGGCGCGGTGTAACTCAGGACAGCCAGCCGAAATTCGAGTTTGCGCGTATTGGCAGCGATCCGCAGCGGCCGGCTCAAGTCCACGGGCCGATTATCCGCCACAACTTCATTCAGCAGCACGGGCGGGGGCCGCTGGCTTCGCCGTTCTGCCGCAGTGTCGACCTTCAACAATCCCTGACGCGTTGCGAACCAGAGCTGGCCGTTCGTCAACGCCGTTGCAGTCGGCTGATACCCGCCCAGGCACGAAACACTGGCAAGGCCATCACTGCGTCCGAACATCGCCACGGGAATCCGATCGTCGGTTCCGCGCGCGCACGCCAGCAATCCCGCGCGGGACGCATGAAACAACCCCGCTGGCGACCCGAACCAGATGCGTCCCCGCTGGTCCGGGACGATCTGGAAAATCACATTTGCCGGCAACCCATGCGCCGTGGTGAGCCGCGCGAAACGTTCGCCATCGAGGACAAACAAGCCGCTGCCTGAAGTGCCTACCCAGACCAGCCCGTCAGGATCTGCCCACAGACTGCGAACCGAACTGCCAGGCCATGCGTGCTCGGGACCCATTGGATCGAACCTGCCATTGCGGAAACGCAAGAGTTCCCCATCTTCGGTTCCCACCCAGATTTCACCCGTGCTCGTTTCCGCGATCGCCCGGACATGATTCCCCTTGAACCCTTGAGCCGGGCCGAATTGCATGAACTCGCGACCGCGGAACCTGCCCAGCACGTCGGGATCGGCACCAATCCACACATCACCAGACTTCGCCGGAAAAATGACATGCACATCGCGAATGATGTTTTCTTCCATGCGTTGCGGGACCGTCTCACGATTTTGATTCCACCAATACAGCCCGGTCCGCGTTCCAATCCACGCGTTGCCCTCCATGTCTGTGTCCACGGAAAAAACACGGAGCCCGGGCCAGCCAGGTTTCTGGGTGAGCATCTCAAATGCATTCCCGTCAAACCTTGCCAATCCGCCGTCGCAATTCCCCACCCAAAGCCCTCCTTCGCGGTCGCTTGCGACGGAATAGCTGATGTCATCGGCAAGGCCGCGGCTGGCGTTGTAGAGATCGAAAATCTTCCGGCGAAGCCGATTGAGTCCGCCACCATGCGTTGCGACCCAGATGTTCCCCTCATAATCCTCATGGGTCATGTTAACCGACGCATGCGAAGTGGTGACGGGATCGAGGCGCTGGCTGGCGTATCGAAAAAGCCCGCGAGAGCTGGTTGCAATCCAGAGGTTGCCGCGCTGGTCCTCGAACAGGTGCCGCACGCGAACGCCAGACCATGGAGGGTCTTCGATCAGGATGCTCACCTGGCCGTTTTCAACCTTGCACAGTCGTTCATTGCTCGCGGCCCAGATGCCACCCGACCGCGCAGAGGCGATATACAGCCGATCTCCAAGGTTCTCCCGCTGCGGTACCAGGCGGCCTTCGGTGAATCGGCCGAGGAACGTACTGTTGGCAAACCAAAGGTGGCCTTCGCGATCGTACGCCCACGACGCCCATTGTCCCTTCAAGCCGTCCTCGGCACCCAGGGTTTGCACCGTTCCATTTTCCCAACGTTCGATTTCACCGCCCAAATAACCCACCCAAACGGCGCCACCGGGTTCCGCGAACAACGTGGCAATGGCATGCGGCTGAAGCGCGGCCGCCGCGGGATGAGGGATGAATCTCCGGTCGCGCAACCGCACCAATCCGCCAACATCGGGCGCGATCAGGAGGTCGCCAGAACTCTCCTGCACGATCGCCCGAATCCGTGACGTTTTCTCATTTGCAATCAGCGGTGACGAGAATTCCTTGAATTCGACTCCGTCGAAACGCACGAGGGCGGTTTCGGTCCCGAGCCAGATGTAGCCCGCGCGGTCTTGAAGAACCGAGTTCACCACCTGGTGCGGCAATCCATCTTCGCTCTGCCACGCTTGAACCAGGTAATCGGGCGGTTCGGATGCGTATGTGGGAGAAAAACACGCGGCAGCAAGGACAGCAAGAATCCAGCGGCAAAACAACGCGACTGGAAAGCGGCACGGCATGGGGAAAGTATTGCGAAAACCCAGCAAGCCGAAAGCCGAATCTGGGTCCCGCCAGAAGCCACAATGGAGGAGGAGCGCGGCGTTCACGCCGCTTGAGCGTGCGAATCCGCGGGGCAATGACTTCACACGACTCGATGCGCTCATTCAAGCGACCCGAAGGTCGCGGTCCGGGGCAGTGTCAGGATGCACTCAGCCGGGTTTGCTCTTTGCAATTGAGCTATCAGCCATCTCCAACCAAAGCTAACGTTCACGTATGAAACCGCGTGTGATCGCTTCGTGCCTGTGGATTGGCTTCCTGATCAGATTGGGGATAGCAACTGCTGGCGAGGTTCCCACCGGGGAAGCGAAGGCCGGAAGCCTTGTTCCCGAAAGTGCGAAGGTCTCCATCGAGTGTGACCGCACGGAATACTTCCTGGGCGAAAACGTTTTGCTTCACTTCGTTCTCGAAAATGCCGGAGACGCGCGCAGGTGCAACCGATCAGATCACATTCCTGTTGATCGGATGCGATAAAACGCGCCGGGTGGTGGCGTGGCCGCATCCTGGAATTCAAATAGACCGGCTTCGACTTCAGCCGCCGAACCGATCATGGACCAATCCTTCAAGTCTGCCGATCGCATTACTTCGTAACTGCCGTTCGCCGGTCCGACAAATTGAAGGCGCAGCTGGCTATGCGATGGAGCTTCGACCGCAACGATCACGATCGGTTGCGGTGCCACCTCAATCATTTGCCACGGCGCGAAGGCTCCGCCGGCGAACGTTGAGTCAATCGCCTGCACGGAAAAATAGTAAGTGCCGGGATCAAGCCCCCTGAGACTCCAGAAGAGATTCTCTCCGGCGTTTCCAGCTTGGACAACTCGTCGAAATCCGCTGGTCACATCAGCCATGGGTGAGGTCAGATTTCCGCCCCCAGGAGTTGTGGCGAGCACCACGTTATAGGTCAATCCCGACGCAGGTGTTTCCATATCGACCGCCGCCTGCCATTCAAACTGCGCGGTTCCACCAACGCCTGATCCGACGAGCGCGGTCGGCGCAGCTGGCGGGCTGTTCGTTGCGGAGGAAACATTCCCATACAGGCTCATCGCTCGCGTGTTCTGCCCATTCGGATCGTTGCGCCCGCTGACGAGCAGATCAAGATCACTATCTCTGTCGAAGTCACCCCAAACCGCCGAACTCCAAAAAGCGCCGATCAATCCAACAGTTAGTGCATTAAAGGTGCCGTCGCCATTGCTGCGATAAATCGCCGCAAAAGGCGCTCCGCTCCATCCCGTCAAGGCGACGTCGGGATTGCCGTCATTGTCAAAGTCGCCCCAGGCGATCGAACTTGCCGAAACATCGGCGAAAGAGTTGTTGATCGTTTCAAACTCCAGAGCGGTTCCATTGCGAATATTCCGGAACAATCGCGTGATGGAGCCTTCGCCAGTCGAGCCGCTCAGAAGCAGATCCAGGTCTCCGTCGCTGTCATAGTCCGCAGCCGCGAGCGCGCTCTGATAAACACCCGGCAGATTCAGATCGACGATTGTAAAGCTCCCCTCGCCATTGTTTCGATAGTAACAAGTCAAAGCCGTTTCTGTTGTGTCACGGCCCGTGAGAACAATATCGAGATCCCCGTCGCCGTCGAAATCACCTGACGCCACGGATCCTTCCGCCAAACCTGGGAGCCCCGCGTTGATGTCCGAAAAATGAGCGCTCCCGTCATTGCGATAGATTCGGCTCGTGGGAAATCCTCCCGCGTCCAATCCAGTGATCACGGCGTCAAGATCGCCATCATTGTCGAAGTCGAACCATGCTTGCGCGGACTTCCAGACGCCTGCTAGTCCAGCGTTAATGCTGGAGAAGTTCGTCCCGCCGTCATTGCGGTAAATGCGTGCGACCAACCCCGTTTGTCCCAGTCCTGTCAAAAGGATGTCCAGGTAAGTGTCGTTGTCGAAATCGCCCCACGTCGCTTCACTCCAGTTCACCGATGGCAACCCGGCATTGATGTCGCTGAATGTTCCGTTTCCATCATTCCGATAAACACGCGCCATGCTGGATGATTGACCCTGGCCGCTCATGAGAATGTCATGATCCCCATCGTTGTCGAAATCGCCCCAATCCAATGAACCTATGTCGACCGCGGGCAGCGTGGTGACAACCTGGGTAAACCAGCTTGTCACGAACGTCTGGTTCACGCCAAACGCCGTGCCCCACTGATTGCTCGCTGCTGCCCTGAAAAAGTAAGGCGTGCCGACGCTCAATCCATCCAGGACAGCACTCTTGATCGCAGTATCCAGGGCCGCATCCACAGTTTGGAACGCGGTCCGATTTCCATGATTCATCGTCGCCCCCCATTCGAACCACGCGCTGGTCTCCTGTCCCCTGGTCGAGATCTGGCTGTTGAGCTCCGCGCTGGCTGCGCCCACCGCATTCGCCTGCAGCGTCTCCACTCGCGGCAGGTAAGCCTCGACGTCTGGCGCAATGCTTCCAATCTCCAAAGTGACCGCACCCTGGTTGATTGACCATCCTTGTGAAACGGGATCTGGCGCCGCGGTTGAATCCTCAACGCTGCCAGGATTATAGGACGCAATGACGTTGGAACCGCCAACCTGGAACTCCACGCGCTGAAAATTCATCTGTCCCATCCCGGGCGAAGACCCTGAACCCCACAAGGCTTGATTCGCGTTTGCCGATGAAACGACGCCAGCCCAGCTGCCGATTGTTTTGCCGTCGACTCTGTATGTCGCAACGCCATTCGTGAAACTCAATTCATGCGTGTGATACAGCATTGCGGCAGCATTGGAGGCCACATTGATGACCGGCTGTCCTTCCAGCTCTGCAGTGAGCCGGCCGTTCGCATCGAGATCCCACCAAACCAGGTAACGGCGCGTTCCATTACCGTAAACGAACGTCATCGTGCGCAAGCCCGAAAAGTCCGTGAGCAGCCGCGACGTAATCAGGAACCGCCAACTGCTGGCCGCAGCCGTCCTTTGCGCGACGGCAAGGTTTGTGGAATAGGATAAAATCGAACCTGAGGCAGTGGAATCGTCGGTGATTTGCCATGCGTTGGGCACGGCGCCACTCAAGAGGTATGCGGAAGTCTGAAGTTCCTGATCGTTGCCGAACCGCACACCGAAGCTGTTGCTGGCGATGACCCGATAATGGTAAATCGAATCCACTTCCAGTCCCGAGATAACTGCGCTGAAATTCGTGTTCGCCAATCCGTTACCAATGTTCTGAATGAGCGTGCGGTTGCCATAGGAGGTGGTCGATCCCCATTCGAACCAGCCTGCACTGTCATCGCCATTCGGATTCGCCAGCGCGTTCAATTGCGCACCATGGGATTGCACCTCGCTTGCCCCGAAAGTCAAAGCGATCGGAACGAATGCGTCGCCGTCTGGCGCCAGGGATTGTTCGAAAAGGGAGAAGCCACCGGCGATTCGGGTCCAGCCCTGGCCGGCGGGCGTTGGAGGCGGAGCACCGTCCATGCCCGCGTGGTAAGAAGCGACGCGCCCCATTCCGGAAATGTCAAAGCTCACGGCATGATAGTTCATGCTTCCCTGACCGCCCGATGCGCCTGCGCCCCACTGAACCCGGCCCGCTGGACCGGAGATCGAACTGCCAGTCCAGCTCGTTATCGGCGAACCGTCAAAAAAATAGGTTGCGATGCCGTTGGTGTAGAGCACCTCGTGCGTATGATATTGTTTGGCGCCTAACCCATTCGCAGCCAGTTTGAATGGCTGCGCGATTCCTTCCACCTCGGCGAAAAGGTCACCGTTCAGGTCAAAATCCCACCAGACAAGAAAGCGTCTGGCGCCATGGCTGTAAAGGAGGTGCATGGTTTTGCTGCCCCTGATGTCGGCAGTCAACCGGGAGACCGCCGTGAAGTGCCATCCTGAATTGGTCGCCGCCTGATTCTGGCCCGCTGTGAGATTTGTAATATAGGAAAGGGTTGACCCAGAGGCCGTGGAATCATCTGCGATCTGCCATGCATTCAAACCTCCACCCGCAATAATGAAATCCTCCGTCTGGAACATGCGATCCGTACTCCGCCGAACGCCAAACTGATTACTTGATATCAAACGGCAATGATACGTCTGGTTGGGAGTCAAACCGTTGATCGATGCAGCCACGCCAAGGAAATTTGTCCCGGCGCCAATGCTCTGGGGCGCAGTGGAATTCCCATAATTTGTAGTCACCCCCCACTCGAACCACGCCCAGGCAGCGACACCGCCCGCGTCTGCCTCGCCCGTCAAAAGCATAGTGGAGCCATCCCCGCCAAATGAACCAAGCATCATTGGCTTGGGCATGATGGCATCGTCAAGAAACGAGAGAAGCAGCCCCGCGCCGTAAGTCACGGCGGCCGGGTATAATACGTCACCGTAAATTTGCAGCATCGATCTGCCTGAATTGAACTTGGAGCCATAGCGGGCCGCAAACCATTGCCGGTCATACTGGGCCGGAACCAGGGTGTCCGGGATTTCGTAGGAGTGCCCGGTTCCGCCACCGATATTCTCGATGTAAGCCAGCCCGGTCACGCAATAAGCGGACTTCAGAAATGGAGAGCCGCAGTATCCCTCGACCGTACAACTCATCATCCACCAATCCTGAGGGAATGAGCTCGCAGCGCCGCTGCACTGCCCCTGTGAGTAACCGATATCTTGAATCCACCAGGCCGCTGGCACTGTCGTTTCCTCAAGCGAGGGGAACATGGTCTTGAGCTCCCCGCTTCCACGATCATTGGAATTGTAAGTATCTTGTAGGACGACCTCAAACGTCGTGAAATCATAAACCTCGTTGGCAAGCTCGCGAACGAATGTGTAGCCAGGGTTCGTATCTCCACCCAATGGCGTCGCCACCCGCGGTTGGTTGTTGAAAATGTTTTCCAGGCCGATGAGAAGGTTGGTCCTTAAGGCCCACGATGCAGTATTCCCCTCGTCCGTGATGTAATCGTAAATGTTTTGCATGCCATCCCTCAGCCCGCACTCAGGACTCCATCCCCAGTTTTCAAAATCATCACCATCCGTGCACCCCGAGTCCGGCAACCCCGCCTGGGCATGGACATCGTTATGAACATGCGCAGGTGAGCTCATGTCGCCCAGAAGGTGCATGACCCGGCCAATACTGTGAAACGCTGCGTTGGTGTCGCCGCTGCGATACTGTGTTACGGCATCTGCCCAAAAGCCGCTGGCACGGGCTGGCGCGGTTTGTTGAACGAAATCCGAAGGCGTAAAACCGCAACCCGGAACGAAGTTGGGACGAGGCGTCGTATTCTGCCCCGTTTTCGGATCGTAAAAATGGCTCAAAAAATTTGGGCATGCGTCCTCGTCAATCGATCCCTGCCGAATCAGCAGGCGCCCGCTGTTGGGAATCAAACTGCCATCTTCCGGATGCGTTCGCTCCATGAAGAGCATGGCTCCAACTGTAAGGGCGGGATGCGTGTGCTTGTCTTCATGGACATGCAGCGGGCAATCCAACGAAAGGAACATTCCTGCAAGCAACAGCAATCCCCTTTTCCCCGATTTCACACTGCCGATGAAAGAAACACCCAGCGGCGGGAGTGCGTCGGATGTGTCGCGGCATTGATGTGGGATTGTCATGTTGGTGGGTTGAACATTATTTCCGCGGTTGCTCCATCGAAGAAGAGACCGGCGCCCGAGCGCCAGCATTCCACGACCGAGGGACGACGTCTCAAAGGTTTCTTCCACGTTGCAGGCGATGGAAGGGGCGGCTTTCCAAATTGGCAACGGGCAGCAAGGCGATGAGGTGCTGCGATTAACGCACTGCGAACCCGTTTCAGCAACCGGAATTGTTGATTAGTTTACAGTGCCTGCTTGAGATCGACCGCGATGACCTGAAGGGGCTTCGATGTTTCATCACCCTTGCCTGCTGAATCAATTGGTGCGGGCGGAAGCCGTTGCCTCCGCCCGCATGGCCTCATTCCTGAGCCGGCTTCGATGCAGCGATTTCATTACCCGCTGCCTTGCTTGGCTCCCTGGCTGCGTCGTTGTCCCTTGGGGTAGCACCCAGCGTGGCAGCGAGCCAATGATCGAGCTTTTCGTTATCGACCAACCCGAACTGCCGCAACGTTGGCACATCAATGATTCGTCCGGCGAATTCACGCACGGGCAGGAATTCGTTGATGTACTGCAACACCTGGGCGTGACTTGCTTCCCCCGGATCCGCTTCGGAGAACGAGTCCACATACTGCAGGTCGTCCTCCTTCCAGACCCGTTCCGGGCCAATCTCCGCATCATCCGTGATGTTTGCGCGCCGGAAGAAAAGCCGCGCGTCGTCCCGGATGAGGCGGCGATCACCGAGCAACCACACCAGCGCCGAGCCGTTCTTCAGGCTGGACCGAGCCCTGGTAACGAGCCGGGTGTTCGCGGAACGCTGGTTCAGCACTTCACGGATCACCAATGCCCAGTCGGCATCAATCTCACCGTCCCCCATCATTTCGAGGTGAATCTCCTTCGGCACATCTGCCAGCGAGTCTTCCAATCTGGCAACACGCTCAATGTAGTAGGTGTTGCCGTAATACAAGAGATCCAGCGGAAACCGGAGAAGCTCTTGCCCGTAATTTGTAACCATATCTAAAAAATGTTTGATTGTTCATTTTGAGGGGTTCACAGACGCGCGCGGCTCCTTGCGGGAGTTCACTGTCCGTTTGAGGCAACAAAAAACCCTGCTCACTTCTCAGCAAGCAGGGTTTGGAATTGTCGTTCGATGCCGTTACCTGCTTGCTTCCCGATGATCCAAATGCGTGTCGCGCACGGATCCGCCATACGACGCCGACAGTCCGTCGTTGAACACACAACCCTGGCTGGACCGGCCGTGACGGCGCGCTTTTGCGCCCACTGGCTGGCGGGACGGAGTTGATATGTTGATGCAGTTTCTCATCGCACGTGCTGAGACGAATATCACAAAAGGCGGGTTACGGTCCACTGATACATTCCGCACGACGGTAATTTCAATTCGAATATCCGAATCCATTGATGCTTCAGGGCTCGGGGTTTCGTAATCTAGTTTTGATGCAATTCAGTGACAGCGCGCGACAGGAATGCGGTTAACAAATGAAGCGCCGCACCTTCAGGCAAATTCGTTCCAAAACAGGCGCGGGCCTGCACCATCATGTTTACGTGATTCTGCTGAATCCCGCCGCTGCACGGGTTCGCAAGCTTCGGGCAGCCAATCCCGGCCGCAATCCCGAAAAGCCATGCGTGTACGTGGGGATGACAGGGCTTGATCCAGAACAGCGTTTCGCCAACCACAAGGCAGGAATCAAGGATGCGCCAATCGTGAAGAAGTTTGGAGTGCGTCTGATGCCGGAACTCTATGCCCACCTGAACCCGATGCCCTTCGAGGCAGCCGCACAAATGGAGGTTGACCTGGCAGAGGACCTGAAACGGTCCGGTTACACCGTCGCCGGCGGTTACTGAAGTCCCACCTCAGGATGACTTTATGAACTCAAGAGTCTTTCTAGATTGCGAAATCACAGTGGATCCATTGGCTGCCTGTTTGCCCGCGGCAGAGCGAGGCGCGTGGGATCAGGTTGGGTTGTCGTGACTTGTTTCAGCCCATTGATTGTAAGCTGCTGAACGCTTCCATCGGCGAAAGCAACGTTTCCCGCCTTTTCGTGAATCTTATGATTCCATCCCGCCGGTGCATTGGAGCTCACATTCAGGAGCCCAGCCACCAACCGCGTTCCGTTTGTAATGTTGCGGTCTCCCGCGAGAAGCGCTTCAGGATTGCTTGTTGAGGCGTCAGCCGAAAGGAAGTAGCTGGCATTCTCGTCACCGAAGTCCAGAAAGCTGCGGACCGAGACAGAATCAGCATCGGACGGACAATGTAGAATGTTTGGCGTGGAAAGCTCATTGGACAGATTGCGAAATGCCGCAACCAGATCGCCAGCCAACAGCGTTTCCATCGAGCCTCCTTCGATTGCCGGAACCTGGTTCGGCATGCGTTCTCCGTGATCCGCGGCCCACACGCGAAAGGCCAGTCCAACCTGTTTCAGATTATTGACGCAGTGAATGCGCGGCGCCTTTGTATGGGGGCCGCGGCTTGGCGGCAGCAGGAAAAAGGCGAGCACCCCGGCGACTGCTATCACGATGACGAGGTCCAAAAGGCTGAAGGCTTTGGTTTTCATTAGTCCTTGCTGGATAGCCCAGCATTACGCATTCCCACCCGGCACCCTGAGCCGATCCTGAAAGAAGGGACCATCATCGCGCTGGCTTGACGCATTCACGCGCCGGCTTCACGCGCAGATGAATTAGGAGGTAAAAAGCAAAACAATCTCAGAGCCTGTCTGAAAAAATAAGTGGGGTGCTGCGGCGGGATTTCGGCCGTGGCCGAGGCGGCGAGGTCCGAGCATCCCCGCAGCTGGCTGTAAGGACCGAGCCAACAAAGGCCATGGGCAAAAGGTCCGGCGCCTGGAGGGTTTTCGACTTTTAGCCTTTGGGTTTCAGCGTTCGGTTTGCGAATCCGTGTTCATCCGTGTTTGCTTTTTGTTCCTTCGTCTCTCGGTCCTTTAGTCTCTTGGTCCTTTAGTCCTTTAGCGAGCGCGTGGAGGTCAACCGCTTTTTAGATTTTCAACTTCCCCCGGCGAAACATCTGTGTAACCTCGCCCGCAATTCCCTGCATGACGTTGCTCGCCATCGCCGCCCCGACCGGACTCTGGCCCTTCGCCATCCTGGCGATTTCCGTCGCCACGATCATCCTGCTGATTGCGAAGTTCCGTGTGCACGCCTTCCTGGCGCTGATTGGCGCCGCGTTTCTCGCAGGCTTTCTCACGCCGGAATTTTCGGCCGCTCAAATCAACCGGCTGCCTGCCATGCTGCGCGCCGATGCGCAGGCCAATTCCTGGATCGCAGCGGTGGAGCTGACGGCTATTGAATTTGGTGCCGCCGCGGGGACCATCGCCATCTCAATTGGATTGGCGTCCATCATAGGGCTGGCTCTGTTGGAAAGCGGCGCAGCAGACAAAGTGGTGCGGCGTTGCCTTGCGGTGTTCGGCGAGAAACGCGCGGCCATTGCGCTTCTGATTAGCACCTACTTTCTCTCAATTCCCATTTTCTTCGATACGATGTTCATGCTGATGGCCCCACTCGCGCGGGCGCTGGGACTGCGCACCGGCAGGAACTACGTTTTGTATTTGCTCGCGATCTGTGTCGCGGGCGTGCTGACCCATTCGCTGACTGTGCCGCATCCCGGGCCGCTGGGCATGGTCGATAATCTGCGCGTGGACGCCGGTTTTTCGATTTTGTGGGGATTGATCGCCGGACTCCTGCCTTGCGCGGCGGGGTATGGTGTCGCCGTATGGATCAACCGCAGGGTCATCGTTCCATTGCGTGAAATCTCCGGCGTCACAGAGAAGGAATCCAAACAAGTTGTGGAAATGCCAGAGGAGCAGTTGCCCTCGTTCTTTTGGAGCGTCCTGCCGGTGGTGCTGCCTATCGCACTGATCACGCTGGCATCCGTGTTCAAAGTTGCGCAAAACGCGCCGGCGGCAGTGCAGGCCCTTGGCGGACCAGAGATTTTTCAGCCGGTGGCCAAGTCATTCCTGTTTCTCGGCAACAAGAACATCGCAATGCTGCTGGGCACCGCGATCGCCCTTTGGGTGCTGGCCCGCCAGCGAAACCTGAAATTGGCTGCCTTGGGTGAGTTGATGGGAAAACCCATTGAAACGGCTGGCGTGATCATCGTGATCACTGCGGCGGGAGGAGCGTTCGGCGCGATGTTGCGTAATGCAGGCGTGGGCGATGCCATTAAGTCCGTCTCGCAAGGTTACCAGGTGAACCTCGTGATCCTGTCGTTTTTTGTGGCTATGACCATTCGCTTTGCGCAGGGATCGGCGACAGTCGCGATGTTGACCACTTCCGCCATGATGTTTGAGGTGATCCAAGGCGTTGAGCTGCCGTATAACGTCATGTACATTTTTCTCTCGATTGGGTTTGGAGCCTTCAGCATTTCATGGATGAATGACAGCGGGTTTTGGGTGGTGAGCCGGCTGTCTGGAATGACCGAACGCGAAACGCTCCGCACCTGGACGGCCGCTTGTTTCGCCACGGCAATCTTCGGCTTTATCGAAGTGTGCCTGTTTTCAGTGCTCCTGCCGATGAAGTAGATCGTTGCGTTGCGTTCCAGCTCAACGCGGGCGAACCAACATCTCTTCCACGACGACATGTTCCGGCAGGTTGAGGCAAAACACCGCGCACTCCGCCACGTCTTCGGCGCGCATCATCCTCGCGCGCGCACTGGCCTCGGGTGGCGCAGGGCGTTTGTCCAGCAACGGAGTGTCGATGTCGCCCGGGAAAATCGCACACGCGCGAATGCCATTGGCGCGTTCTTCTGCATTGATGCTTTGGGTCAGGCCGGCCAGCCCAAACTTGCTCATCACGTAGGCGGGTCCCGCCTTCGGAGACGCTTGTTTGCCGGCTTCCGACACGATGTTGATGATCGTTCCGTTCCTGCGCGCGCGCATTTGCGGCAGGAACGCCTGCACGCAGTAGTAAGCGCCATTAAGGTTCGCCCCAATCATGGAGTGATAATCTTCCAGCGAAAGGACTTCGAGCGAGCGGCGGGGCGCATTGGTCCCCGCGGAATTTATCAGGGCATGAACGTCTCCGCACTCTGCGAGCACAGCTTTTCCCAGCGATGCCACCGCTGCAGCATCCCCGATGTCGCATTCGTGCTGTGTGATGACAGGCGAGCGATTCCCCGCGAGTTCAATCGTTTGCTGAAGCATGTCTCGGCGCCGTCCCACAATCACGACGCGCCAGCCCTGGCTTGCGAGTTTCAGCGCGACCGCGCGGCCGACGCCGCTGCCGCCACCTGTGATGACTGCTGTCTTGTTCATAAATCCACCCATTGCCGTGTTGAAGCAGATTTAACCGCTGCATCCATGACCGCCAATGCGCGCGCGCCGTCGTGAAAGCTCGGCACGCATGGACGCTCATTGCGAATGGCATCGACGAATTCCCACGCTTGGTCGTAACGAAACGACACCAGCGGATCGCCTTGCGTCGAATCACGCGGTGCTCCAGGGGTTTTCCAGAACTCGCGCGGAATTTCTATGGTCTCGAGTCCGGGTCCTCCAATCTTGCCGGTTTGAAGTTTGTTCCACTCGCCCGTGATAAAAACGAACGATCGTTCGCTGCCGTTAAGTTCGACGTAATCCAGACTGCGCCAGCTTTCATTGCGGCCGCTCGCGAGTTTGCTGCTTTCCAAAACGCCCGTCGCGCCGTTCTGGAATTCCGCGATGATCGCGACCCAATCATCCAGATCGTTGGGCTTTCCGCCTCTCGATGGATGCCACTGTTTCGTGTTGGCGACGAGCCGCTGCATCGGACCGGCCAGCAGATGCGCGAAGTCAATCCTGTGGCTGAGCATGTCGCCGAGCTCGCCTGTGCCGGCGAGTTGTTTCACTTGCCGCCAGCCCAGGTCCCGCGTGCCCCAATCCTGCAACCGGCACGAACGGAAATGATACGGCTGGCCGAGGTCACCGCGCTTGACGAGATGCGTGAGATAACGCATTGCGGGCACGAATCGATACGTAAATGCGACCATGTGCCGCACGTTCGCCCGATCAGCGGCGTCTGCCATGGCCCGGGCGTCTGCGTGGTTCAAAGCCAGCGGCTTCTCGCAAAGCACATGTTTGCCATTCGCAATCGCGAGCATGGCGATCGGCGCGTGCGTGATGTTCGGCGTTGCAATCACCACCGCGTGAACGTCATCGCGCTTTAAGATTTCCTCGTATTGCGTGCTGATGATGGCTGCGCCGGTTTGCTGACGTCCGCGTTCCAGCGCAGCGGAGTCCGCATCGCACAGCGCCACGACTTTTACGTCCGGGCACATGGACAGGCCGGGTACATGATTCTGCAGGGTGATTCCACCACAACCAACGATGGCGACGTTGAGGAATTTGGACGTTGGCATGATGCGGCACAGTATGGAGATACACTGGTGAACGCACAGTCCAAATTAGGACTTCTGCGGAACCAAAACGTGTTGCGTGGTTCTCAAACGCGGCGCGAATCAAAAATACGGAAAGAGAGGTCTGCAATAACCGCACGACAGGGATGGCTCCGCCTTGTTTCGTGTGGTTCGTGTGCTTCGTGGTTGGAACCCCTTTTTAGCAGCAGGAACGCAACGATTTGCGGGACCTTGCGATGACCGTGCGTTTCAAATGCCTGGCTCGCTGTCCGTCCGGGCCCCTTGGGCGCACCATCGCTTCAAATTCGCGAACACATACGCGTGTTCAGATGTGACACCCCACCGTTCCAGCGGACGCCAGTACCATCGCGGGTAAAGACGCGTGCCAATAGTGGTGTGGCGGACAACACGGGTGCCTCCATCCACTGATGCGAATTCATAATCCGCGTCGATGAACGTGAGCCAGCGACGGCCGGGAAGGGTGTTTCCCGTGACGCGAAAAGCCATTTTAGATGGGTGTTGCCATGTCGTGACCTCCTGTTCAATCGCACCTTGATCAAAGTAGCAGACCCTTTCCCCGCCGACACTTGAGCTCCGTAATTCACAGCGGTTCGGAACTGGCAATCCCGCCCGCAACAGGAACGGTCGCGGGCCATCCAAGCGATCCATCGCCGCAACAAGCTCCCATGCTCGTTCGGACAACACGGGTAGCAAAATTTCGGACGCGACGACTCCCAGAAGCATCCCACGAAATCCGTTGCTGTGTTTCAGTTGCATTGTTTGGCCAGCAGGCGATGGCCGCGAAACATTATTGTTCGAGAGAAAACCGCTTCTTAAATCCATTCGTGCAGACGGTGCAGAGCTTCATTTCCTTGGCGTCATGCTCGGGCAGGCTGTTGGCATATGCCCTCGCGCAAGTGGGATGACCGCAGCGCGCAATTCCAAACACCAGGCCTATGTTGCTCAAAGCTTGCTTCACCGCCCTTGCCTTGAGGCGATCCCGATTCGGCGGCTCTTCAGTCACTGCAGCAGCGTAGCGGCAAAAGGAAAAGATCCCGCAGTTTGCGCCGATCCCAGCGACTCCGAACACAAAACGGCTGTTGTTCGAGAACAGATCGACCCGCGTCACGTCGAGGTATCCGACGCGGGAACCTGCGACGGGATTGACCTGTTTCGACATCAGCATGAGAAGGTTTTGAGCTTCCCATTGCTTGCCGAGGCGCCGCGGGAAGGCAGTTTCGTCCCGGAACACTCTTGCCTGCTCTTGAGTCTTTGGGTCCGAACGAAGCGAAGCTTCAACAACCCGAAAGCCTCGTCGTCGTTGAAGGCGCTGGTGGCCAGTTTCAGGCTTCGAAGAAACGCCTCGAACTGCGGATCCTTTCGCGCATTCGATATGACCTTCCGCAGTTCATCCGCGCGTTCGTGGAGGGGATCGCGCTCGGGTCCTGGCATCGGGAACAGAGCGGACCTGAAAAACACTTGAGGCAGCACCGGTCGTTCCTTGGTTTTAGTCATAGGATTGCGAGACGCGGAGTCTGCCAAACCCTCGTGCATTGGACAAGCTTCGGGGCAGCCGAATGAAAAAAAGCCGCCATTTCGTTGAGAAATGGCCGCCTTTGAAAACTGGTTGCGGGGCTAGGATTTGAACCTATTACCTTCAGGTTATGAGCCTGACGAGCTTGTTCGAGGTCGTCACCTTCGCCATCGCCAATAACCGCGGGCTTTTCATCGCCCTCCGTGCCCACTGAAACTACTTCCAAATCGTCGTGTGTATCACTTTTGTATCACTTGGCACTCAGGGAGGAATTGCCGACAGCTCACCAAGGAGCGCAGGAAAGGAATCGGAGGTGCCTCTTTCCTGGCGCGCGAGCCTCGAGGGTTCAAGGCGGTTCAAGGCTTCGCCAGATCGTTCCTCAATTGCTTCGCGGCGGCGTTCAGTCCATCGAACACCGAATCAGCGATCAGGTCAGGAAAACCTTTTGGAATTTGCGATTGCGCATGCCGGATCACCTGCGGCGTAGTGGTGATGACCTCCTCGATTACGGAGCGCATTTCGGCGATGCCGCATCGTCTTGCGGTTTCGATCCAATGCCGGGCTTGAATCTCCTTCCAGCGGTAGTGCCGATTCTTTCCATGCACAGCCATTGCCATTCTGATTTTTTCCGGAGCAAGTTTGCCGCGACCGTGACCCATCACCGGATACGCGGAGAGAACGTCGTAACACGGGGTCAGGCGGTACGAGCCGCCAGGAAGTAGAAAGATGCTGAAATTTTTCGCGTGACCGTCAATCGCCGCGAGCAGCCAAAAGATCACCTGGGCGCGCATGAACTGACGTCGGTCCTGTTCAGCCTGCTCGGATCCGATTAACATCTCCATGATCCTCAGAATTCCAGGCCCGCCGTCATTTTCATATTTTAGCGCCGGCGGAATTCCGCAGGCCTGACAGAAATCCTCCTGTGGCAACCGCATATACCATTTGCGATCCGATGAGAGCCTCCGGTCGAACCGCTCCACCACCAGCACTTTGAACTCACCAAATGTTTCGATCGTGCACCCGGCCACCGGCAGTCCGTAGCCCTTCACGATCTCGGAACAGAGCCATTCGTTTTCAACCGAGCTGGACAGATCAATCCCCTGAGGGTTAACGCCGAGAGGAAGTTTCAGGATGTGGGTTGTCGGTGTGGAGCCGGTCGGCAGACGCCAGGAACCATTTCGGAGTAACAACGCCGTTTTCTCTTGAGCGCCTGCCAGGGAGATGCGCAACGGTTCATCAGAATCCATCCCGCCTGCCAATGGATTACCGACCGTCTGACTCAAGAGTTCCGCGACCTGTTCGGACGAAAGTTTCTTCGACGTGATCTGCTTCACGTTGGGAGGTTCCTGATCTTCTGGCAGGAGCTGGAGTGCTCCGACGCAGTCGCGACCGATCTGCGACAGAAGATCAAACGCGTTCACGGAGGGAACGCCAAAGCGCCGTTGAATCCGTTCGAGGATTTGTCGGTTGTCCGGCAGGAGATTTTCAAAGAAGGCGGCAACGTTGTTCCGGTAAGGTTCTTTGGAGGGACGAAGCGGCATCGAGAGCGAGAGCGGTCTTGCAGCTGGCGACGCAAGCCATGTTTCAGCATAAAGAAACTCCTGACCTCCACTGGCGGGCCGGCGCCATTCGCCAACCCGTTCCCCATTCATCCAGACGACCAGCGTCCGCAATGTGCCAGATCTTCCCATACTACCACTCAGACGGTTTGGAGGCTGCCTCGCGCGGTCTCACAACCAAGTCGAGTTCCAGCGCGGAAACCAGCTTGAACACACGGGCCAGCGATGCCCGCTGCGGGTCCTTTTCGAGCAATGAGACAACCGTCTGAGCGACCCCGAGTTTGGCACCCAGTTCCACCTGAGTGAGGTTTCGTTCCTTTCGATAACCCGCTAGGATTGCTCCCAACTGTTGAGGCGTCTTGACAGTGTACTCCGACATATGACGTAAACGTTATAGACCATTTCTATAATGTAAACAATATAATCCTGTTCTATTCGGTATGAGTAATATTGCGTGCTGCCGCACACAGATTGGTAAGGGAACCTCGGCCTGCATTTCTGAGTCGTGCGTAGCTGGCAGCCGGGCAGCAGGCGGCATTGAAACACTTGGACAAGTGTCCGCGCACCACCGCGGGCAGGAGCAGAACCAGAACCGCGGCCTCCCGGTCAGTCAATCTCCTGTCGTTCGTGAAAGCGACGGATCTTCTCATCACCGCTTCGGGCAATCGCGGCTAGCGGAACGATGTGGGACCAATCGATCTGGAACTTCTTGGAGACCTTTTTGGCACGTTGATTGGACGTCAATTTCATGGCTTTTTGCTCGCGACGTTCAACCACTCCCGTGCGGTCAGTTCTCCAGAGGCGACCTCTTTAAGTAGTTCCTCCAAGAATGCGCGGACACATGGAACAAGAATTTTTAGGTGCGTGGAGAGCTTTGAGGTCCTTCTCGGTCGTCAGATGACGCTCCGCCCAATAATTGACGGCCTGCCCTCCCTGCCCAACCCGGACCTGGCCACCCAGCAGGAACAGCTCAACACCATGCTGATCAACCCCGCCTTACCCCGCCGCCGGCCCACAACGGCCGACCCCAGATGCCCGACATCAACCCAGACGAACTGAATGGGTAAATAAAGGGAATTTATTGCCCTAATGCCAGTCAGCGGGACGCTGAATCGGGCCATTAGGGACGTGCCGGGAGATCAATAGGTCAAAGTTGCCACGGGTGTTCCGTCGGTCGGCTGAATTCATGGGATGGAAAAGCATCGGGAGCGGCTGATTCAGAGGTTCATAACGCGCTGCCGTATTGGTCCGGATCAGCACGCGAGTTTCATACGGGAGGTCACTTTGCACCGGCATCGCTCTCATGATCTCCATCAGCGTGGGATTTTTCAGAGTGACGGCTTGAGGGGCTGCATCAGCTTTTGACGGATCCGTTCGCCGTCGAAATTCTTCCAGGTTTGACCAGCCATCTCGATCCGGATCTTTGTAACCGTCGAGCAATCCTGAATCTCCTGTGTCAGATCGCACCGGATCGGTTTCAGTCGCGAGAACCTCGTAAATATCCGGCAGTCCATCGCCATCGCTGTCTTCGGCCCAGCCAGCGGTAAACTCGGGCTCGAACAGTCCAGGCGTAAACCGCACCAGCGACAGCGCCATTGGTCGTTGTCCGCCAATCATCATGCCTTTGGGATCGGCGCGAAAATGGACCGGATTGGTGTTGGTGCCGGATTCAAAATAGCCACTGGCGCGCCACCTCGGATGATTCCTGTCGCGGACCAGCAGCAAATACCGCGCATACGGAATCGGGTGCAAAGCGACCAAATTGTAGCCATTGGTGGTTTGGTTCACATTCACCGCCAGCCGGGTTTCGCGGATACTTGAAGCGTCCACCCGGTTCAAGAACGCGCGCAGGGGAGGAACGAAGTGAGCCCGCACGCGATATAGAGGCTGAAACAAGGTGTCAACGTTGGTTTCCTCGTAGCTGTATTCCGAAATTCCCGGTCGCGTGTTCACTCGTCCCACAGTTTTGAATGGACCGGTAATCATCGAAGGTTCGCCCGGCCGGAATCGAGAACCATTTTGAACGGGACGACGAATAGGAGGCGGGTTCGTCGGGGAGCTTCGTTGACCCGGAAACGGAACCGGGCGCCGATACCGTGGATCTTCCGTGGGTGGACGCAGAGTTCGCTCAGCCCGGTCGATGACGAAATACTCAGGCAAAACCCCGCTCGTGTTTTGAAGTTTGAGAACAGCCTTGCCCTGCCGTAGCGAATTGGTTTGCGAATAGAAGCTCACACTAACCCTTGGATCCGGCGGGCGATCGGCTCGCAGCGGATCGGTGTTGTTCGACAACTCCTGCAAATTCGCCCACCCGTCTCCGTCTGGGTCGCTGTATCCGTCATCAGCGTCGCCCGATACCGGATCGGTGCGCGTCACAAGATCTTCGTACGTGTCCGGCAAGCCGTCCCCATCGCTGTCATCGCCAAAACCGGCAACCAACGTCCAGCGGGAGAGATTTGGGAGAGTGAAACCGGAAAGCTTCGGGTCCGGCTGAGTCTGAAATTCATAGCTGATGGTCGACGAGCCGTTCGTGCCTCCCAAGATCTGCGTGATTCGAATCCAATGACCTTCAGGGCCGTTGGTGCGGGCGAAAATATCATAAACGCTTTCCGGGCGGACTGGCGTAACCGTTAGCGCTATCCGGTTGTTTCCTAAAGCACGAACGTTCAATCTCGGGGATTCAGCCAACGCTGAAGCGCTCACAAAAATCGCCAACGCCATGAAATTTAACAGGTGATCGGATATCTTCATCGCCACCCATTAACGCACGTTCGAATCCGCCGGCGTTTCTCTCAGTTTCTTCAGCGCCTGTTTTACGTCATCGGACAACGTCAGGGTCTTCTGATCCAGCCGTTCGATGCCACTGGAGTAAGAATAAGGGCACGTCGGATCGGTGCTGCGGGGGATGCGGAGTTGTTTCAGGCTCGCGGGAACCAACTCTTTGGCCATCCGTTCAACCAATCGTTGGCGGGAGTCAAAACCCTGCGGATTCAGTTTTCCGAGCATCATGGCGTAGGACATCAGTCCCTCGTGGAATCTCGGATCGAATGTTCCCACGCTGAAAACATAATTGTTGTCGTCCCCGTAAATGTTCGCCTCGGTTACTCCCACATACATGGTTCGACTGTCTCCAGTTCGATGCGGATTCAGATGCCGATTCAGCGTCTGCATGTAGGTATCTACGCGATATTGACCCGGCTCCGCCTTTATCTTCGTCACCAGATCTGTTCCCCAGTATTGCCAGGCGGCGTCCTGCGACTTCAGAACGTTGGTCAAACCATGGAAATAGCGATCCTGATTCCAACCGCCAAAGTTGATATTCGTTTTGGCCAGTTGAACCAGAATGCCCTCCACCTGTCGTTGCCGCGCGATCCGGTCGGGGGAGCCCCACCTCCATTCGCTATCCAATCGCCGGACCACTACGGGCACCTCGGTCATCCGCTGATACGTGCTGGCGACCTCTTCAAGCAGCCAGGGGCTGCACGGGGCGATAGGAAGGAGAACGACAGTCAATCCAGTGTCGTTTGTGCTCAGCACCGGAATCTTGTCCAAGGTAGGGGTCTCAACGCCGAGAAAGCTGCCTGCTTTGCTGATCTGGCTTGGGTCTTCGGCATTCTTGAATACCACCTTGGCGCTGTTTGTTGCCGCTGTGAGATCCGAAGTGTTTTCCATGAATGCAAGGTGGGCCTCATAATCGAATGGCGCCGTGGCAAGCAGATTCTTCAACACGACCAGCGCTTCCTCCTTCTCGCCCTTTTCCAACAAGGCAAGGGCGTGTTTTCGAATGCTGTTCTGCCAGTGACCCATCGAAATATTTCCTGCGATAAGTGCCTCGTTGTAGCGCTGCCTTTTTACCAGGCTGAGAAGCTTGGAAAAGTCGGGGGGGAAGTGGGCCGGCGCTTTCGGCAAGGTGGAACACGTCCAGACATGGACCGAATGCGGCAGCACAAAGACGAACAATTCCTGCGTGACATTGGTAAGAACGACATTCGCGTGCAACTCGGTTTCGGTGATTTCCAGGAAGGCGCCTTTGTTGGTCGTGATCGCCAGATTCAGGTTCCCCAGGATGTTGTTGAAAGTCGTGCGGCAGGCAGGCACGTCGCCTCTGACGCTCTCAATTGAAATCATCTCGTTCGCACCGGCTGAATAGAGGAATTGCGTGACACCGTTGGTCTCGCGTTCATTGACGAAAACCAACGGGCTAGTGCGGCTGGTAAACACCGGCCGGTAGTAATCCGGCAGGAAGGAAGGGAGCCGCAGTTCAGCTGCGGAACCCAATGTGGTCATCGAAACCATGAATGTGATCAAGAGTGACGCGTGTTTCATATTTTGTCGGACAATTACCGTTGTACGTTCTTTCTCCAGACTACATCCGGTGCACCGAGATTGATTCGACCTTGTTCAGGGCAGCTTTGGAGAATTTCCAGTTCTGGAGCGAATCAACCGCTGCGAACTGCCATGCCAGTACAATGAGCCAAAATACAAACTGGTAACTGCCCTTGGAGCATTTGTGCCGCAACCGTCGCTGCGCGAGAAAACCACCTGGCCATCCACCCAGCAAATCCAAAAGGCGCAGCCGCGCTTCGGGCACGCGCCATTCACCATTTTCTGCCCGGCGCTTGTCGCGTGCATACATCCAATAAGTGAACGTACTGATTACCGGTACATACGCCACCATCCACCGGAAATCCAAGCCGCTGCGAACTACGGCGATTGCCGGCAGCACCAGTAGACCCAGAGTCACCAGGATACTCATTTGTTCATATCCTCCGCGATGACCTCGATACCCATCTCACGACTTTTCATGGAAAACAGTCCGCATGGAAGCGCCGTGCATAAACCGCGTGATTTCCGATCGTCGACATCCATAGGTCTACCACGCAGAACTGTCAGGATTTCACGTGGCATTTTCATGGATCGGGATTTGCACGAAATGGTTTGGATTTTTCACTGGAACATTTGCTTGGTGTCAGGACGCGAAAACGGATCTCGGAAGAATTTCTCCACCGTTCGGTTGAACACTTGGGGATCTTGCTCTGGAATCATATGAGTCGCTCCCGGGAAGATGCACAGATGTGCTTTGGGTAGTGCATTGAAAATCTTCAATGTATGCTCACCGCGAATAACGTCCCTGTCGGCGGCCATCACAAGAGTTGGTGCTGCAATCTTGCTTAGTTGCTCGACCAGGATGTTCGGCTGCTTCCCCAGCAGGTCTAAACGTTGCCGGTAAATGTGCCAATGATTCGACGAGTTGCCGCTGGCCGCCAGAGCGTCGATCTCCCTTTCACGTCTTGAAACCCATGAAAGCGCCCAATCATATGCGCCTTGTGGATCCAGGTTCGCGCCCATCACGGCGAGTTTGTCAACCTTCTCGGGATATTTGCTCGCCAGCAGAAGTCCAATGATGCCTCCGTCGCTCCATCCCAGTACATGCACTTGCCTTAGGTTGAGAGTATCCAGCAGCGCATTGAAATCCTCCGTCATCCGCTCGTACGTCAGCCGGGCCGATCCCATCTCGGTCCTGCCGTGTCCTCGGCTGTCGGCCACGATGACTCGATAATGCGTTTTGAAAAAGTTGATTTGGTGGCGCAGACCGAAAATGCTTTGCCCATTTCCATGGATCAGAAGCATCGGACTGCCTTCACCGTAAGTCTCGTAGTAAAGCTTAATGCCGTTCAGCTCGACGAAGCGGCCAGCCGACTCATTTTGCCCGTACGCCAAATCGGATCTCGATGAACTCGATGTTTCAGCGCCTTCCGAGAGCAATGAATGAAAGAAGATTCCCGCCAGCAGAAATCCTGAAAGAGCCATTCTGGTTTTGGATGCCATATTTATTTCATTCCAGCTTTTTGATAATGTTTCCGATCCGATTAAACTCCATCTTGCCACAGATGACGGAGACGCCCCTGGTCTGAGGCGAGCACCATTCCCGACATCATGTGAAGAACCCGCAATAATTACCAGTTCGGGGCGTAAAACGCGGCAGGCCCGAACCAGTTCATCACCTTTTCCGTCGTTCGAGTCATAATCAACAGTTCTTAGCGCTCGGCTCTCAATGCCTCTCTTAAGTTACAAGTGTCGGCTTTGTAAATCACTCAATGCCAACCCACCGGCACAACTCGAGATGAGTCTTCTGTCAATAAGTGCTGGGGCGCTTGCCTGGGAAAAGAGCGACGTCTCGAATTGCGTCCCGATCTGATTCCTTTGTTGTAGGAATCCCCCGAGCGCGACAGGCAACGATTTGCACGATAAGATAGCCCATTGTCTGAAAAAGGGGCAGCGTCACCATCATTTGGGGCGGGCTGCATGTTCTTCCAGTCAACCCCAGCCCAACGACAGACTTCCTTGTGAGTCTTTGTTCCGTAGTTGGGCGGCCATCGATAAGGGTAAAGTTTTCCGGACTTACGCAGGCGGGCAAGTGCTTCCTTGGTAATTGGAATACCAGCGTTGACAAGACAGTGATTCGTTCTCGTCGAAAGTCCGTTTTGTAAAATTTTGGCCTTCACGTATTCAAAGGATATTGGCCGTGGCGATTGCGATGTCGTCCGGGAATGCGCCGGATTTGAGCCGTACCAATTGAGCGAGTTCCTGGGCCAGAAACTCCGGTGCTGCTGTTCGAAGTTTCGTAAGCGGTAAGCGGCGGGCGTCCTTCTTGAGCGAGCCGGGATGGGTTAAGGTTGCGGTCAATGCAAAGATCAACAAAAACAAGACGAGCCCGTTAC
>Ga0196970_1000151_pt1 | contig 107661 bp, 85 predicted proteins | sample S1v_513CmetaG_FD_148672 | JGI IMG/M metagenome (GOLD analysis project Ga0196970, IMG submission 148672) | Soil microbial communities from Anza Borrego desert, Southern California, United States - S1+v_5-13C | ecosystem: Environmental > Terrestrial > Soil > Desert | place: USA: California...
CCCGTATCCGCCGGATCGGCGGACAGGTGGCTGCGCTGGAGCGCGCGGTGGAATCGGGCGTGGAGTGTTCCGATGTCCTGGTGCAGATCGCTGCTGCGAAAGGCGCGATGCATGCGTTGATGATGGAAGTGCTGGCCGGGCATTTGAGCGAGCATGTCGTCGCGGTGGAGAGTGAGGCCGAGCGTGCTCGCGAGGCGGGCGTCATCATGGAGCTCTTGGGGAAGTACGCACGGTAGATCAGGAGTTGGTCGCGATGGCCCCACTCCACGCGCGGATGCTCCTGTATGCCAAGGGCACCTTGTTGGATCCAGTTGCATTGATGGGAGTAGAACTGGGGTGTTGCTGGGCGTGGGCGGTTTGCCGGCGATAGGTTCGCCGGTGGCTGGCCATGTCAGAGCGTAACGTTGTCTGTTCATTGGGGGCGCAATGATCAAGTTGTTTCGGGCTTCGCTCGTTGTTTCAGTAATCGCGGTGATGGCTGCGATCGCGATACCGCTGGATCAGCCGCTCCACGTGTCGAGCGCCTAGGTGTATCTCGGTAACAAAGCGGCTCGAAGGCGGTGGCGTCGCGGACAAGCACACAGGCACAAAGAGCGATCATAAAGGTGCGCCGACGATAAAGATTCGTAATGATGAGAGGAAGGTCATCCAAACCACTAGGTATGAGAGGAAGTCATGATCGGGGGCGCTACTGACAGGGACTTTTGCCGTTCGCTGTTAAATGGTCAGCCTTTCCCGGCTTTCCCGTTCAGCGATCCCGACTGGCTTGGCTTTATCTTTAACCGCGATCTGCATAATGCGGCCGGCGTCTCGACAGAGCTTTTCGAGGCGTTGATTGCGCCGGTGGATGCTTCCGTCGCGTTTGAATTTACCTTCGTTCCAGCGCTGCGCCCCCTGAAGGGGGCTTTCGATTTTCCAATCGCGCAGCTGAGTGACTGGGACGGGTACTTGAACCTCATTGCTAGCCTGCCCTTCTGTCCGGAGTACTACCTGCTACGGACGGACGGGGCGGTAATTTTGTGGTTTGATCCCGATGCCGTTGTTGTAGGGGGCACGCCCGACGTGATGAAAAGTGCGGCGAACCACCTAGGTGGCATGGGGGCCCTGATGCGTCGGTCAGCGGAAGAGTTTGGGGTTTCCCTATCCGACGCGAACTCCGAAATCGCGACTTACATTCATAACTTGGCCGGTCGTGAACGTGATGCGGGCGGACCGCCTTCGTCGATAAGAAGCTGATGTGGAGAGATGGAAGTGCGATCAGCTGGATCAGCGCTGTGGACTGAAGCTTTGCAGCTGGGTGCCGGCACCCACATGCCGTTGCCTTGGGCTTAGTAAGTCGGTGAGCGGATAGGCAAAGTTTGTTCCGATCCTTGGCCGCATTCGGCACCTTCGGCAGCAAAGCCGGCGCCGCCGGCGGACACCGAACAGCCCACGCTGACACGGTCGGTGGCAGCGCACCCGAGCAAACCGCGTGCCGCAGTTCAGGCGTGACCCGAGCAACCATAAGGTCAAGCCACGGCCTGCTCCCAGTACGTGGGCCTAACAGCTACCCAACAACACCCCATGCGCGATTTCCGTATGGCTGTAGCCGGCGTATTTGACCCTGCAGCCCTCTGCGGCCTGTGCTACGCAACCCACATCGACTCGCGCAACAGCACTAAAGCCCTGTAACGAGCTAATGAGGCGTCGGCCGGCTATCGGAGCTCCCGCCCTGACGATTCAACTAGAGCACCTATGGATAGGTAATTCCATTCGTCGGTCGGATAGCTACTCGAAGACTCCATTGCGTCAATTACTCTATGATCGAGCCGCGTCAAGGGGTTGCCCGCTATACGGCAGGCTGTGGATAAGACGTCCGGAGCTACGGGTCCGGCTATTAGGTAGTTGGACTGCCATGAGAACAATCCGCAATTTGGTGATTCTGTCTCTTGGCATCACGCTGAGCGCATGTGCTGCAGCTGAGGCACTTCCGAGCTGTCCTGCCGGGCTCCCTCCTGTAACTACAGCTCCACCAAAGCTACCGCCGCGGCTGCATAACGAGTTCACTGGCAAGGCTGAGGTTTCGTTTGTGATCAGCCCATCCGGACATGTGCAGTCACCCGCCATTGTTTCTGCGGAGTGGCATCCTGTCGGCCGCAGTACCGGGCAACCGATCGGATACAGCGAGGCTATTCTTTCTGCGGTCGCTAGTTGGCGTTATTCGCACAGGCCACAAGCGTGCCGCCACCGGATCTCAGTAGAGTTCCAGGCAGAGCGTTCCAGCCCCGCGGCTTGAAGGTCTAACAATCCATTCAAGCCAAAGCCGCTTCGCGGGTCGGTCTAGCTTAGCCGTTAGCCTTCCGAGACAGAACATGCGCAAGCTTCTGGCAATCCCGGCATTAGTACCGGCAAGCCGCTGAGTCGATGGGCTTCAAAAATGATAAATGAATGGACCAGTGGCCAGGCGATCTATAAAGGGGGTAGGGAGTGCATAACTCGGGATATAGACGGACACAATGGCGGCGCGTGGAAGTTGGCAGACTCGGTAGCGGCTAGGCAGCAGAGAGTACCGAGCGCCCTTGCACGGACATGAATCGTTGCAGCAGGCTCGCCGCTACTGGTACTCGCCCATCGAAACAACAACCGCCAGCTCACCGCGAGGGGAGTCAAGATAGACATGTCCCGGACGGAGCGACGCGGCGAGCTCAGCGACCACTTCGGAAAATCTCGCTGCCTGGAGTTTGGTAATTGTCCAAAGGCATGTTCCCTCCGCACCATTCTCGAAGTGCATGCCCCGCCCACGGTTGTTGCCCGATTCAATGATCTTGATTGGAATTTTTCCAGGGTCAAAGCCCGCTATGTCCGACAAGTAGCCTTCTGTGGGAGCATTGCTCCATGCGCTCAGGAATTCCGCAAACGAACGCAGGTCATCCGAACTACCTTGAATGAGCACTGTATCTTCCACCCTGAATGCGTCCAGCTTCGACGTGCTTAGCATTTCTAACCTCGCTTGACTGGCGGCAGATGGTTGTTGCCTGATTCAATGATGTTGATTGGAATCAAGATGGACTGCCAGTCGGCCCTGTTTTGGCATTCTATGGACCTACGAAGCTTCGCCCCGCGCTCGTTCGACCAGTGCGAAGTCGTGCTTTGATACCGGGAGATGAATAAGGCCGCCCTCCGATGACCTAACTAGAGCGCCGACTTCCAGGTAGCTCCACTCATCTGCAGGGTAACCGGGGGAAAATTCCCGAGCGTCGATGATCGCCACAACAGTGCCCGTCACCCCGCCCCCAAGGGTAACGTGGTCCCCAAGCACCACCGGTTTCCCATCGATGTACTTCACGGACATCTCCGTCAATAGGCGAAAGGCTTTATTGGAATTGAAGCCGGCGGTGGGGGCACGCCGTCCGCTGCTTCAGAGGCACCGACTTCTTGCCAGAAGCATTGGCAGTTATTCGGATTCTGATTTGCTCTATACAAATTATGTGGCTATCTCTGTAAGGATGGTGTGGCTTCCCGGGTGGAACGATGTCGAGCCAATAGCCGATGGTTCCAATAGGTCAACTTGCCCGTCGATCGTTCGACAGGGCGGGCATGGTCTATCGTGGCCGAACTCGCCCATCAGCCGTGCGTTAAGGCATATCGGCGTGTTGGCGTCGGACGGCGAAGACGAGTTCGATGCCATCGGTCTCGGGCGATATCGAAGCAATGAGTCATGGGCGGAGGCCCATGCATAAGGCGTCACCGCCATGTCCGCGCTTGGCCGGAAGCGGACATTGCGCTAGTGGTCGATTTCCTGCCTCCAGAAAGATGACGTTGCGGATGAATCCTCACGGATCTAGATCCGCATATTTAGTCCCATCGGATACAACGTGGAAGTCTTGATCAGTTGCCTTTCGATCATATTGGCTGAGGCCTCGGGGATCCCATAAGCCGAGATGTCGTGCACACAGATCACGTTCTGGCCCTGCATCGCCCGCATAGCCTCGTGAAAACGGCGGTTCGAGTTCTTTTCCAGAGCATCTTCAACGTGCTCCATGTATCTCTGCTGCCACGAGCGCCGTGATCGGCCGACATAGCTCATGCCTTTGATCGTCTCGTAGCCGATACGGCTTTTGGTGAAAACAAACGCCTTTAATTGCTCTTCTGCAGTTCCACTCTTTTGAATTCTCTCAAGCTCTTCTTGAGTGAAAAGCGGCCGTTTGTAGGTATGCCGATAGACGATGTGATCACCGGTAGGTGTGTACTCCGTCGAGCAGTAAAGCAGGGGCACGCACACCAGTGTGCTGCCTCCGAACAAGCGATGTTTGCTTTCAGCGAAAAAACTGACCCCGCTCATCTGGCCGGGCTCCAGCATCAAAGTGAAAATCGAAGACCCGGTGTCCACGTCGTGATGGCCGGCAAGCCGGATACCCGTGTGCGGGACACCTGTGGTCGCTGAATCACGAAGTTCGCCCTTGAGGACATTCACACCTTGGTACCGCATGACCGCGTCCATGGCGACATCCACGTCGAAATGGGCGCCGAAGAAGAGCCGCAGAACATTAGGATTGAGAAAGCTCGACATGTGCGAGTGAAAAGGTTGCTGAGGTGAATCAAGTATGCCTGTTGCGAAATGGTATCTGTAGCATGCCTTGCCGCAAAAAATTGCCTCCGAACAGAGACAGTCCGAAGTGCTCAATTGACGTCCCAATCATGCGACCTCACATGGATCGGAATCGGTACGAAGCGGATCCCGCCTCAGCGAACCACGGAGGCAGGAGTCTATTCGGAGTGCGGCGGATGACTCCTTGTCATATGCGCACCAGAAGCCTTCTGTGTCGATTTCGCAATTTCCAGTAGTGCTGGCAGCCAGTCCCTGTACTGATCAAACGCTTCCTTGAAATTTGCCCTGTTCTCTTCTGCCTCGATTCCGTAGATGTTGTAGAACGCAATGGTGCCTACTGGAACACCCTTGGGAGCTCGGCCGGCTTTGCGCATGTTCTCTTCGTGGAGCACGGCACGCAGCGACTCTTTGTGATCAGTCCGCAGGTAGTTTGCCAGGTTCGAGATCTCCTGGTAGACCTTACCTGCGTAATCTAATGCTTCGGCTGTCGTGGGAATCTCGCCTTTGTGGAGCGCCGCGTTCCGGGCAGCAGCCAGTTTCTTGTCGAACTCGTACGGCTTTCCGGTCGCAGCAAGATAGAGAAACAAGAAAGCGCCGAATTGCCGCTCAGACTGCGAGGCCACCTCCTTCCACGAAGCCTCGAAGTTGCCTGGATCAACACGGCTGGACCGGGCGAAGACACGGATCGCAAGCTCGAAAAGTCGCTCGCGCGACGCAGCCAGGCATGCGACAGCTTGAAGCGTCTGATCATGGACCAATGCGTCTGCAGCAGCGGTCAGCAGCGTTTCGAACTTTGGGTTCTGGACGATGGAGAATGCTTCGTGGCCGTGCGGGCACGTGGCTTCGACCGTGTGTCCATCGTAGTAGTCGCCTACGAACAGGTACGGTTGGACGCTGCCCGACTTGGTGCACTCAACGCACTGCAATAACGATTTCATCCAGGAACCTACCTCGTAGCAGAACTTATCGACACTAATTTGGGTGATCGAATCGCGTGAGTGTGCTTAGTCCTGTACACCGGCGCGGCCATCTCGATCAGCTCGTCCGCGTCGGCTCGGTCGGCATGATGATGCCATACCATTGCTTGGGCTTCCCCCAAGAGTCTGCTTCTGGCCGGTAGCGGACATCCCAGCCCGAGCAGCGGTGCCAGCAGTGCTAAAGTCCGCTCTCGACCCGAAGCGGACATCTTTGGCAGAAGGTCTGCGTTACCGGTAAGCAGCTTGGAAAAAAGGAAGGGTAATGCAACTTGTCATGTCTCGCGTCATCATCTACGTCCGTGACGTAAGCCGGCTGAAGAACTTCTATCAGACTCACCTTGCCCTGGATGCGTCCGAGGAGATCAAAGACGAGTGGGCGGTGTTGAAAGCAGGTCCGGTGGAACTCGCTCTGCATCGCGTAGGGAAGCCCTACCGCGAACAACCAGTGCACGAGTCGATACAGTCGAATAGCAAGATTGTCTTTTCGCTGGCTTCGGGACTAATTGAGCTGCGCGAGAGAATGGTTTCAGCAGGTGTGCCCATGCGCCAGGTCAAGCGTTACGAAGGCTTTCCCTATTTGATGTGCGACGGCACAGATCCCGAAGGCAATGTGTTTCAGCTTTTGCAGCCAGATTGGCACGTTGACACGGTCCGCTCTCGACCCGAAGCGGACATTTGGGGTTAGGCCCCAGCCACTGATTGATTGGAGTGGCGGCCAGCAAGGAAAGAGTTCTTCGCGAGTATCGGAAGCGATCGTTCGGAGCTAATCGTCAGGTCGCCATCTTCATCAGGACCCAATGTCACGCGCTTGGCCGAATCTGGGCGGTTCACGGGAAGGCGGCGGCATAGTAGCTCGGCCAAGGCCGCATCCTCGACCGCGCACACAATCTGACGTCCCTCTGAGACCAGCTGCGCAGCGAGTTCGGCGAGATGGACAGTCCGGAAGTCGTCGACGTGCTGTACGGGATCATCCAGCATAACCGTGCGCCATCTGCTCCATGCCAGCGAGAGGTTGACCGAAAGCAGGAAGGCAAGGCCAGTGGCGCGCCGCTGACCGCTGGAGAACAGGAACTGGGGATTGAGTTCGTCGCCTACCTTCAGTTTCAGGAATTTGCGGACGTCGCCCCGGATCGAATACTCGATATCGCGCCAAACAGGATGGGGGCGCAAGCGGCGATACAGTTCCGACATCAATGGCAGAACTCGATCGAGGCGGCGATCGAGGGTTTCGCCGGCGGCGCGTCTTGCCGCATCGTGCAACGCCTGGGCCGTGGCCTCCGCTTTTCTGGCGCGACCAGCGCGCTCCTGTGCCGCAGCAAGACGCTCCTTGGCGCGGGATTCTTCCTGTTTGGCGCGTTCGAGTTCAGAGTTCAGTCGAAGAGTTTCGAGGATGCGCATATCGCGTTGCGCCGCATCCAGTTCCTGACGAAGCTGAGCCGAGAGCGCGTTGATTTGCTCCAGGTCTGTAGATCACCAGAGTCCCGCGTCTGTCTCAGGGCGTCGAATTCCTGGATCGCCGCTTTGGCGGAGACAAAAGTTGCCTCTGCGTTCGCGAGCTGCTGGCGGGCCGCGGCAAGGCGAGCATCGGCGGCGCGTGCGGCCTGCTCTTGCTGCGCTTCTTCTGCGGCCTTCAGGTCCAGCGTCTTGGCAAGATCCTCAGCCACGGCGATTCCGGCCAAATAATGATCGTGGGCCTGGCCTAACTGACACAGAGGGCAATGTCCATCCCGCAATCCCAAGCTGCGGCCGAGACTGGCCAAAGCGATCAAATCCCGCGCCTGCTTAGCGAGTTCAGTCGAGGAAGAAACCTCATCGCCCTTACGCAATGCGTCGACCGTCTTGGTTGCGGCCGCGACTTCGGACGAAGCTACTTCACGATTTCTGGCCAACTCGGGCATTCGCTGCCGTTCCCGTTCTACGGCTTCCCAGTTGGAAGCCAACCTCTGGAGTGACGCAATCTCTTCCCCGGTTCGCGCAATCCATTCTCGCACCGGTCCGGCGAGTTGGTCCGGTGCGGCTTCCGAGCGAGTCAGTACGCGCAGACGCGCGACGGCATCGGTGATGACGTTGTCTGCTAACAGCTCCGCGCGGGCCTCATCGATACGCCGAGTCGAAGCCGTCAGGTCACTGTTGAGTGCGGCGACTTCCTGCTGTGCCATCTGGGACCGCTTCTTGGTCGCGGCCAGCAACTGTGCGCCTCTGCTCACCCAGCTATCGGAATCATTTACACCGAGGCCATCACGAAGCAGTGCATATCTTTCCGTTTCCTTGAGATCGAGGCTTAACCCGGCGATATGCTCGTCGCGAATGATGGATGTGTAACAAAGCTGGGAAAGCGGGTCGCGTGGCGCCAAGTCGATGTCGCATAGCCTAGCCGCTAGCTTTATAAGGATAGAATCATCCGGTGGCTGAAACTCGGTACGACGAATGGAAATTACGCCATCTTGATCCCTGAAGCCCGCCTCGACGTACCTATCTGCGGGGGCGGAGCCTCTCCCGGTCCACCAGATGTAATCGGCGACGGTTTCTCCGTCGGCCTTGGCATCCTTGTACTTGCTCAGATGTCCGGTCAGCGCGTACTCGATGGCGTCGAAAATAGTGCTTTTTCCAACGCCGTTTCGGCCATCGAGTATCGTGAAATCGTCGGCGAAGTCGATTCGCACTCTTTTCGATAGCCACGGAAGCCGCATAGATCGACGTGGGCGAGCTTCATGGGGATTCCTCCAGCACCTGAAGAACGACGGATTCTTCCGCACCGGAAAGAAATGCATCAACGGCTCGCAAGGGAAGTTCGGTAGCGCGTTCGCGGATTTCATTCTTCATGTCGACTGCTTCGAGACGAGGGGCGCTTTGCAGCGGACGAAGCGGAAGAAGTGCGGCACCTAGGTCCTCCAGGTCCCGTATCCCGGCTCGGGCGATCTTTCTGGTTCCGCTAAGGTTTTCTTCGATGGCCCCTAACGATACGATCCGCGCATAGTCAGCGGGCTCGGTGGTCAGCAACACGAGGTAGGCATTCCATGCCTTGACGCCTGACTTGCGGAGCCCGAACTGGTAGGCCGTGATAGCATGGTCGGAATCCGCCGCCCAACCCTTCATCAGCTCCGCAGCAGTGTCATAGGCGAACAGGAAACCCAAGACAGTATCTCCTTCGAAGACAAGCGCCTGCCGTTGACCGATGGTGACCTGCTCGGTCGTGTAGCCCGCTTCGCTGAGAAGCTCACTACTGGAGTGGAGAATTTCACTCATAGTCCCAGTTCCTCAATGGCCTGCTGTCTTGTCAGCCAGCGGCCCGCCGTACCTCGGGTGATGGTAGGCGCGGTTCCCGCTCTGACGATGTTCGAGGGCAGGGAGTCCGCTTCAGCGCCAATTGCAATGGTGATATCCGGCGAGATCGAGGGAGCTGTCTCCCTGGCATACGCATCCTCGACTCTATGGAGTGGTTGGTTGGGCGTGCGCAGTGCCCTGATCCGTTTCTGGTTCAGGAGCCAATAGTGACCATCCGAAGCAGCGCCGGATGCGCGAAGTTGAAGGACAGTCAGGCCGACGTTGCATTCGTTCGGAGCTACACGTAGGCCAGCCGGCTGGTTCGGAGTGCATCCTTCCAAGTCGCGGCGCATGCGCCACAACGCATCATTGTCGATATCCGGCGGTTCCGTCATTGCCTGCGTCGCCGCGTTTCCTGTGAGATGCTGATATTCCTGGGTTCCGCAGCTGAGGACTTGCCGCAGAAATACCCTTGAGAAAGCCCTTCGGAGCGCGGCCAAGAAATCATCGCCGGAGGCTTGGACGTGCCAGAAGCCATTCTGGACGGCCTCGCCTATCGCATAAAGCCCAGGAGCCTTGGCTTGGAAAGCCGCGCCGTCTGCAAGATCGACCACAATGACCTTGGATGGCCGGACCTGATCCAGCACCGTCTCAAGAACCTGATTGAGATAGTCCCAGTCAGTCCAGTAGCCGACGATCAGGAGATCCCTGTCCAACAGGCGATTGGACAACCAATGGGCGCTGGAAGCGATGCGGGCATCGACAGGAGGCGCGTTGATCTGGCCTGGTGCCCAGACCATATGGTCATGATCTTTCTGGCGGCATCCATGGATCTTGAGCAATGGAGAAGTGTCTGGCGGGAGCGCGGCTACCTGCGCTTGATCCAGTCCGGTCCCGATTTGCCCGTACAGGATTTGGCCGGCGGTTTCGATCAGGATGTCGACGTTTGTAGTAACGGCTGTCTGAATGCCCTGGACAAGTAAGAGATCTGCTACTGCATAGTGACCCTCGTTGGGAGGTGCCGCAAAAATGTTCTGGTCAATCAGAGTTCGGAAGTAAACCGATGCCAGTTCGTCCCGTTGGAAGAAAAACTCGGCCTGTTCTTCAATGGCCGTGGGCAACGGCGGCCGACTCGCGCCGTGCATAGCGTCGTATCTGCGCTTTGCTTCTGCTGCAATGGTGTAAGCGCTCGGTAGGCTGCTGGGCGCCGCCATCGACAGTCCTGCGCCCGCCAATAAGGTCAGCCGCTGGGCAAGCAGTGAATCCAGCGCTTTTTCGATGCCGAGATCAAAATCGATCTGTTGCATTTGTCGCGCTCCTTGAGCGTTATGTGCTCCCTGCGGACTGGAAGTACGTCTCGGCCTGTTCTGTAGCCATCATGTGAAACGTAGTCTCCAGGGAAATCATGCCGCAGCCGCAAGGCTATGCGCTAGCCCAATCACCGGTTCTGGCCCATTGCTGACATTGGCGAAGGGGCGGGGCACTCATGTTGTTGCTTGGATCTAGGCCTTGCACTGCGCAAGTGGCCTTCCGAACCCAGCTAAACAGGGTCGGTGGGGCTCTGCTTGCCGTGAGGCAAAGGTTGTACCCGTCGAATTAGGCAAAGGTTGTACCGCAGGCACAACCTTTGCCTATCCGCACACCAAAGTCCGAGGTGCGTGATCAGATCTCTCCTTCTTGTATACTACCCCCCAGTATCAGGCGGCCAGCCCACATGCCCCACACCCCTCAAGAAAAAAAGCGCGCCCTGGCCCGCGTCCGCCGCATCCGCGGCCAGTGCGACGGGCTCGAACGCGCGCTTGAAGCCGGCGCCGACTGCGGCCCGGTACTGCAACAGATCGCCGCCCTGCGCGGCGCAGTGAACGGCTTGATGTCCGAAGTCCTCGAGTCCCACATCCGCGAAGACTTCAGCCAGGCCGCGCAGTCCGACGCGCAGCGCGTCGAGCGCGTGCAGGAACTGCTCGGCCTGGTGCGCTCCTATCTGAAGTGACGTCCTTGAAGTGACGCGGCCCAGCGCCGACGTTTCCACCCCACCATTCCACGCATCACCGCAGGAGAAGTCCATGAAGTCCCGTGCCGCCGTCGCATTTGCTCCCGGCCAGCCGCTGCAGATCGTCGAGATCGACGTTGCCCCGCCCAAGGCCGGCGAAGTGCTGGTCAGGATTACCCACACCGGCGTCTGCCATACCGACGCCTTCACCCTGTCCGGTGACGACCCGGAGGGACTGTTCCCGGTCGTGCTGGGGCACGAAGGCGCCGGCGTGGTGGTCGAAGTGGGCGAGGGCGTCACCAGCGTCAAGCCCGGCGACCACGTGATCCCGCTGTACACCGCCGAATGCGGTGAGTGTCTGTTCTGCAAGTCCGGCAAGACCAACCTGTGCGTGGCCGTGCGCGCGACCCAGGGCAAGGGCGTGATGCCCGACGGCACCAGCCGCTTTTCCCACAACGGTGAGCCGATCTACCACTACATGGGCTGCTCGACCTTCAGCGAGTACACCGTCGTCGCGGAAGTTTCGCTGGCAAAGATCAACCCCGAGGCCAATCCGGAGCATGTGTGCCTGCTCGGCTGCGGCGTCACCACCGGCATTGGCGCCGTGCACAACACCGCCAAGGTGCAGGAGGGCGATTCGGTTGCCGTGTTCGGGCTGGGCGGTATCGGCTTGGCGGTGATCCAGGGCGCACGCCAGGCCAAGGCCGGGCGCGTCATTGCCATCGACACCAATCCGTCGAAGTTCGAGCTGGCGCGCGAGTTCGGCGCCACTGATTGCGTGAACCCCAAGGATCACGACAAGCCGATCCAGCAAGTGATCGTGGAGATGACCGGCTGGGGCGTGGACCACAGCTTCGAGTGCATCGGTAACGTCAACGTGATGCGCGCGGCGCTGGAGTGCGCGCACCGTGGCTGGGGCCAGTCGGTGATCATCGGCGTGGCCGGTGCCGGCCAGGAAATCTCGACCCGTCCGTTCCAGCTCGTCACCGGCCGCACCTGGAAGGGCACGGCGTTTGGCGGGGTCAAGGGGCGCTCGCAGCTGCCGGGCATGGTCGAGGACGCAATGAGGGGTGACATCGAACTGGCCCCCTTCGTCACCCACACCATGCCGCTGGACGAGATCAACAACGCCTTTGATCTGATGCACGAGGGCAAGTCGATCCGCTCCGTGGTGCACTACTGAGTCCGGACGCAGCGCAGGAGCGAGTCATGCAGAGAATCCACCAGTACGCCTGCTTCGGTGGCCGCCAGGAAGTCTGGCAGCACGCCTCGTCCACGCTCGGCTGCGACATGCGCGTTGGCGTGTACCTGCCGCCGCAAGCCGCGGTGGCGGGCGCGCGCTTGCCAGTGCTGTACTGGCTGTCCGGCCTGACCTGCACCGAGCAGAACTTCATCACCAAGGCGGGCGCGCAACGCTACGCCGCCGAACACGGGCTGATCCTGGTCGCGCCGGATACCAGCCCGCGTGGCGAGGCGGTGGCCGATGCGGAAGGCTACGACCTTGGGCAGGGCGCGGGTTTCTACGTCAATGCCACCGAGCAGCCCTGGGCCACGCACTACCGGATGTACGACTACATCGTCGAGGAACTGCCGGCGCTGATTGAAGCGCAGTTCCCGGCCAACGACATGCGCGGCATCAGCGGGCATTCGATGGGCGGCCACGGCGCGCTGGTCATCGGCCTGCGCAACCCCTCGCGCTACCGCAGCATCTCGGCGTTCGCGCCGATCGTGGCGCCAGCGCGAGTGCCGTGGGGCGAGAAGGCTTTCACCGCCTACCTCGGCGCGGACCGCGATGCCTGGCAGGACTACGACGCCACCACCCTGATCGCCACCGCGTGCGCGCGCACGCCCTTGCTGGTGGATCAGGGTGCGGCGGACGAGTTCCTCGACTCCCAGCTACGCCCGCAGTTGCTGCAGGCGGCGGCCGAAGCCGCGGGCCATCCGCTGACCTTGCGCCTGCAGCCGGGCTACGACCACAGCTACTACTTCATCGCCAGCTTCATTGGCGAGCACGTGGCGTGGCATGCAAAGGCGCTGGCCTAGCGAACGTTGCGCAGCTCCCAATGCCTGCCGGCCAGCACATGCATGCGGTGCTTGAGGATGTCGCCGGGAATATTAGTATTGGCGACCAAGTTGATGCGGAGATCGTTCTGCTGGCCGGTCACGCTGGCGGCGGGATCGGTGATGCCCATGCTCGGGTCGACTTCATCCGGATCCGGCTGCAGCGCCAGCCAGCGCTGGAACCAGGCCGGGTCGGCCAGGGCGGCGCGCAGCTGCTCGGCAAACGCATCGGCCCCGTGCGCGCTGAAACTCACGCTCGGTTCGCTGCCGCGGGCCAGGGCGGGATCGGGAAGGCTGATCGAATAACTCACGGACATGCAGGTTTCCTCGTTGGACGGCCTAGCCTAGCGTCGCCGCGCGCGTGGGCGGCGTGACGGTTCGGCATCAGGCGCTGAACGTGTGCGGCGCGGCGGCAAAGCCTACAGCCACGGCGCCCTTGCCGACATTGACCATGCCGGTCAGGCTCATCACGCTCTCGAACATTTCCACGTTCTTCTCCTCGCAGGCGGCCTTGAGTCCGGCGTAGCCGGGCAGGGCGCGCAGCTCGGCCAGCTCGCCGCCGTAGCCCAGGCACAGGGTCGGCGTCATCAGGCCCTCGCGCACCTTGCGCGCGGAAAACTCGAACAGCTTCTGCACCGAAGGCTCGAAGCCCTTGAGCTTGGCCACCGGTTCGGTCGCGCCGCGGTAGGCGCGCAGCACCGGCTTGATGTCCAGGGCACTGCCCAGCGCCGCGCTGATCAGGCCGACACTGCGGTCGCCCTTGGCGCGCGCACGGTTGCGCAGGTAGTACAGATCGCGCGGGATCATGTAGCCGTAGGTGTTCTCGGCCAGCTGCTCCAGCCGCGCGCGAATCTGCGCCACGTTGGCGCCTTCCTCGCGCATGCGCACTGCTTCCACGGCGGTAATGCCCTGGCCAGCGAACAGGTTGAGCGTGTCGATGACGCGCAGGGCGAACGGCGAATTGTGTCCGGCCGCCTGCCGCACCGGCTTGTAGTCGTTGAGGATGGCGAAGCTGGCCTGCATCGCGTTGTCGTGGATCTGGCTGCGCAGCTTGGAAATGGTCAGGCAGAAGACGTGGTCGTAGTCGATGACCAGCCGGTCCAGGAACAGGTCGCGGATCTGGTTGACCGAGAACGGCGTGGTCTCGGCCTCATGCCCGCGCTCGGCCACATGGGCCTGCAGGAAGCTCAGCGTGGCCTCCTCGTCGCGGTGGTCGGCCAGTATCGCCTCGCCGATCCGGACGCTGATCGGCAGCAGGACGATATTGTGTTGCTGGATGTATTCCACGGGCAGATCGCAAGCCGAGTCCACCACGATACCGATACGCATTGCCCCCTCCGGCTGTTGCGTGGGTTGGTTTCAAGGTGTGAAAGCTATCCCAAAACGGGGCGATTGGGTAAGCCGGGGAACTCCTGACGGGGCCGTCAGCGTTGGCGCCGGATGCCTATCGGCAGATCGGCAAGGCGCCCGGCCTCGCCCCGTTGCAACCAGTCCGGGTCGGCCAGCACGGTTTCCATCAGGCCGTGCGCGTCGTTGCCCCAGAATAGTTCTCCGCCAATTTCCAGGGTCGGCACGCCGAAAACACCGGCCGCCAGGGCCTGCGCGGTATTGCTCCGCAAGCTCTCCTTGACCGCCAGGTCGGCCATCGCCGCCTCGGCTTCCAGGCCAAGGGCATGGGCCAGCGGCTGCAAGGCCTGGGCGGTGTCGCCGGCCAGGCCGTCGCGCCACAGCCAGTCGAAGATGGCATCGATGGCGTGCACCGTGGTCCCCGCCGCGATGCACAGGCGCAGGGCGGGCAGGGGATTGAACGGATGGGTCGGCGGGAAGCGCAGCGGCACGCCTTCGTGCTCGGCCTGCCACTGCACCTTGCGGTAGGTGAAAAGCCGTTTGCCGTCGATCTCGGCAGGGCCACGTATGCCGAGCTGGTCGAGCACGGCCCCGAACAGGATCGGCACCGGCACGATCTCGCGCGCCTGCGGCAGCCGGCGCAGCTTCTGCCAGTGCAGGTAGGAGAACGGCGAGACGAAGTCGAAGTACCAGTGCGGAGCGGCCATCATGATTCCTCTCGGGGCGGCGCGCAGGGTGAGGTCCTGCTGGCGGGCCGTGATGGCGCTGCCGCGCGAGGGAGTCTAACAAGTCGTTCCGCGCTGCGTGGAAGGAGGGCGGCGACTTTGCGGCCGCCGCCCTCATGCTCACCAGCGCCAGCCGGCCGATACGGAGAATCCAAAGTCCCTTTGCGAGTTGGTACTGGCCTGCACCTTGTACAGATGGCGACCGCTGTCGGTAACGCCCGATAGGCCCACGGCCATGCTGTACTGACCCTCAAAGCCGCCCAGGCCCATCGACATCAGGTTCTCCCCGGGCTCGTGGGCCTGCAACAGACCAGCCATGGCGATGGCCGAGGCCGTGCCGGCGCGGCTTTCGCGGCGTACATCCCACACATCGTTGGCGACGGCCTGGATGCGCTGATCGGTGTACGCGCGCGACTGGCCGACTGCATCGGCCATGCCGGATTGCAACTGGCGCACGTTCACCGCATCCATCGGCGCCACGCCGTTACTGACATTGCGCACCGTGGTGCCGCTGCCATTCGGCCCGCCCAGGGTCAGGCTGCCCATGTCCGGTGCCGCGCCCGGCGAGGGCCGGTCGTACTGCACGCTGCCTGCCTGTGCGTTGCGCAGCTGGCTGACATTGACCGCGTCGGCGTCGTCGGTACCCGCGGCCACGTTGCTGATGCTGCGTTCGTTGCCAGCGTTGCCCACTGACACGCTGTTGGCGCGAGTGGCTACCGAGCCGGCACCCAGCGCCACACTGTTGTCGGCGCTGGCCTGCGCGCCATTGCCGATCGCCACGCTGGCCGCGCCGCTCGCGCTGGACTGCGGACCCACGGCCACGGCCTCCGCACCGGTCGCGCTGGCGGCCACACCACTCGACTTGACGCTCAGGTACTTCACCCCGCCTCCCTTGGCCAGGTCCTGGATCGCCGCGGCGTTGTTGCTGACCCGGCTGTCGATGTTGGTGAGCGCATCGCCGACGTTGTTGACCGTGCCGCCGCCCACGGCATAGCTCGGGCCGGTGATCGAGCCATCCGCATTGACCCGGGCGCCACCGCCGAGGCCGTCCACCGTGCCCTTGAGCTGCGCGACATTGACGCTGTCGTTGTCGGCCGCGCCGCGGGCGACGCCGCCCAGCGTGCGATCGCCCTGGCTGCCGCTGAAGTCCACGCGCTTGCCATCGCTGGCCTTGGCCACGGTGATCTCGCGGGTGGTGGCGTCCTGCTGCACCAGACCGATGCTGCCATTGTTGATCTGATCGCCGAGCTGGCCGAGGGCGTCGCCGACGTTGCTGAGGGTCTTGTTGTTGATGACGTAGGTCGGCCCGGTCACGCTGCCGTCCGGGTTGATCCGCGCGCCACCGCCGAGACCGTCCACCGCGCCCCTGAGTTGAGAGACATTGACCGCATCATTGTTGGCCATGCCATTGGCGACGCCGCTGAGTATGCGCGCGCCGAGCGCGCCGCTGAAATTTATCCGCGTGCCATCCGTGTTGGTGGCCACGTAGATTTCGCGGTTGCTGGGGTCCTGCTGCACCAGGCCGATGCTGCCGTTGCTGATCTGGTCACCGAGCTGGGTGATGCGGGTGTTGTTGGTGGTCACGCGGCCGTCGATGTTGGTCAGTGCATCGCCGACGTTGTTCACGGTGCTTCCGCCAACGCTGTAGCTCGGCGCGGCGAGGGTGCCGTCGGGGTTGACCTGCGAGCCACCGCCCAAGGCTTCGGCAGCCGACTTGCTGGTGGCGTAGAGCTGGGAGCCGTTGATGGCTTCGGTCGAGGCGGCATTGATTGCGCCATTGCCCACGCCGGTGAGGCTGCGCGCGCCTTCGGTCCCGGTGAAGTCCACCTGCTTGCCGTTCGTGTCCTTCGCCACGGTGATCGTCTTCGTGGCCGCATCCTGCTGCACCAGACCGATGCTGCCGTTGCTGATCTGGTCGCCCAGATTGGTGACTCGTCCATCGACCTCGGTCAGTGCGTCGCCGACGTTGGTCACGGGCTTGTTGTTCACCATGTATGTCGGCCCGGTCACGCTTCCATCCGGGTTGAGCTTGGCCCCGCCGCCCAGGCCATCCACCGCACCCTTGAGCTGGGAGACGTTGACCCCGTCGTTGTCGGCCGTGCCGCTGGCCACGCCACTGAGCAGGCGATCGCCGGCTGCCCCTGCCAAGCTCACGCGGCCGCCATCGGTGGCCTTGGCGATGGTGATATCGCGGCTGGTGGCATCCTGCTGCACCAGGCCAATGCTGCCATTGCTGATGTTGTCACCCAGCTGGGTGATCGCCGTGGCGTTGTTGGTGATGCGGCCATCCACGTTGCTGATGGCGTCGCCGACATTGTTCACCGTGGTTCCGCCCACGCTGTAGCTGGGTCCGGCGAGGGTGCCGTCGGGGTTGACCTGCGAACCACCGCCCAGCGCATCGGCGGCCGATTTGGTGGTGGCGTGGAGCTGTGAGCCGTTGATCGCCTCGGCCGAAGTCGCACTCACTGCGCCGTTCGCAACGCCTGCAAGCACACGCGCGCCTTCAGTGCCGTTGAAATCCACCTGCTTGCCGTCCGTGTCTTTCGCTACGGTGATGTTCCTCGTGGTCGCGTCCTGCTGCACCAGGCCAATGCTGCCAGTGCCGATCTGATCGCCGAGATTCGTAACGCGCCCATCGACCTCGGTGAGCGCATCGCCCACATTGGTCACCGGCTTGTTGTTCACGGTGTAGGTCGGCCCGTTCACGCTCCCATCCGGGTTGACCTTGGCCCCGCCGCCCAGGCCATCCACCGCACTCTTGAGCTGGGAGAGGTTGACTCCGTCGTTGTCAGCTCTGCCTTTCGCGACGCCACTGAGCAGGCGATCGCCGGCCGACCCGGTGAAGTTCACGCGTCCGCCATCGGTTGCCTTGGCCACATTGATGTCGCGGTTGCTCATGTCCTGCTGCACCAGCCCCAATCCGCCACTGCTGATCTGGTCGCCGAGCTGGGTGATGCGGGTGCTGTTGCTGGACAGGCGGCCGTCGATGCTGGTCAACGCATCGCCCACGTTGTTCACGGTCTTGTTGTCGACCTTGTAGCTGGGGCCGGCGAGCGTGCCGTCCGGCCTGAGCTGCGCGCCGCCGCCCAGCGCATTGGCCACCGACTGGTTGGTGCCATGCAGCTGCGAACCGTTGACCGCTTCAGTCGAAGTGGCGCTGAGCGTGCCCTTGGCCACATCCGTGAGTACGCGCGCACCTTGCAGGCCGCTGAAACTTACCTGTGCGCCGCTGGTTTCCCTGGCAACCGTGATGTTGCCGGTGGCTGCATCCTGCCGGACCAGGCCAATGCTGCCGCGATTGATCTGGTCGCCCATGTTGGTGACCCGTCCATCGACCGCGGTCAGTGCATCACCCACATTGTTCAGCGCCTTGCCGTTGATGGTGTAGCGCGGGGCGCTGAGTTCGCCGTCCGTGCCATCCTGGTTGATCTGCGAGCCTCCGCCCAGCGCCTTGGCCACAGACGCGGCGCTGTTGTACAACTGGCTGCCGTTGACCGCCTGGACCGAGGCGGAACTCACCTCGCCCTTGGCCACACCAGTCAAGGTGCGGTTGGCCTGCGTGCCGCCGAAGTTGACCTGCGTGCCATCCTGTTCCCTGCCCACGGTGATGACCCTGCTGACAGGGTTCTGCTGTACCAGCCCCAGGGTGCCGGCGTTGATTCCGTTGCTCAGGTTGGTGACGCGCCCATCCACCACGGTCAGCGCGTCGCCGACGTTGGTCGAGGTCTTGCCGCCGACGCTGTAGGTCGGGCCAGTGACGCTGCCATCCGCGTTGACCTTGGCGCCGCCACCGAGCGCGTTCACCGCCGGCTTGAGCTGGGACAGGTTGACCGCATCCGAATCGGCCGTGCCCTCGGCGACGTTGATGATCTGGCGCCGGCGGTCGCCTGAGCCCACCGAGACGGCGTTGCCACGATCGGCCACCGAATTGCTGCCGAGCGCTACCGCACCCTCCTTGCTGGCAGTCGCGTTCTGCCCCAGCGCCAGTGATGACGCACCCGATGCCGTGGTGGCGCGGCCCAGCGCCGTCGCGCCGCGGGCCGTCGCCTGGGAAACATCGCCCAGCGCGACGGACCACTCGGCATTGGCCACCGACGAGGGACCAATGGCCACGGAACTGACGCCGGTGGCGCGCGCATCCGGGCCGGTAGACATCGCACGGAAGTACTTGATGCCGCCGCCGCTGTTGATGGCTTGCACGCTGCCATCGAGGTTGTTCAGTGCATCGCCGACGTTGTTTGCGGTCTTTCCGGCGACGGTATAAGTCGGCCCGGTCACGCTGCCATCGGCATTGACCTTGGCGCCGCCGCCGAGGCTGTTCACCACGGGCCTGAGCTGGGACAGGTTCACGGCGTCGGTGTCGGCTGTGCCCTTGGCCAGGTTGATGATCTGGCGCTTCGTGCTGGTCGAACCTATCGAAACGGCGTTACCACGATCCGCCACCGAGTTGCTGCCCAGCGCGACCGCGCCGGCGACCCGCGCCTCGGCGCTCCTGCCGATGGCCACGGCGTCGTTGGCCTGCGAGGTAGCCTGCCCGCCCAGGGCGATGGCGTTGTCGTTGAGTGCCCATGCGCCACGCTGCGCATTGGCGCCGATGGCGAGGGAGCCGGCGCCCCTGGCGGTGGGGGAGTCCGCAACCGATAGCACCCGGGTGCCATCAGCCGCGGCCGAGCCAATGGACACTGCGCCCAGTCCCGATGCCTGGCTGCCGAAGCCGATGGCTGTCGAGCCCACGCCCTGCGCGTAGGCATCAATGCCGAAGGCTGATGCCCACTTGGAAGCCGTTGAGCCGAAACCGGTGACGGTGGCACCGGAACCTCCGGCCTTGGCGAAGGCACCGTATATCGTCACCCCGTCCTGCCCGGCACCATCGGCCTCGCAACCGGCGACGATGGAATAGGTGCCTGAGCCGTCCCTGGGCCCGGAAATCGTACCGAGCTTGGTGGTCCTGCCCGGCGTAAGCGTCTCGCCGGTACGGCATTCCCCCGAGTTGATCACTCCGGCACTGGCCTGCTCGGCTGGGCCAGCAAAGAGCAGCACGCCAAACAACGGCAAGGTCGCCAGACCGAAGATGTTCGCGTTCCTTGCGGCGTGTAACAGCTTCGTGACGCGCGTCGTCTGTCCTGCGCGTGAGTGGCTCGGAGCCAGTTCGGAAGCGACGACAAGAGCACCACGCTCGCGGTTCCACAACAGCCGATAGATTCTGTTCACAACTGCCACCTCCTGCGAAAGAGGCGGCATGATCTTCGTCGCGTCCACAACGAGCGACGGAGTGTGTGACAAATCTACTGTTTCGTTCGGATCATCTGATCAGATATTTCTAACTGATGATTGACGTAAGCAGATCGCGTGTCGGATTGTCACCGTAACGCTACATTCTGTGCCTTGCGCCTGGAAGGCTCCCCACCAGGTCCAGTGTGCTTGCGCAAGAATTCTGGGCAAAGCGCAATGACCTGGCCTGGTTGGGAGCGCTCGCCTGCGAGCGCGTCGTAGGGCCGTACCACGCGCTGCGAGTTCTCAACTATTGGCGCGGATCGGCAGGCTCAGCGCGTATACGCCCGCGGCAGCGCCGTTGGCGTGCGCAGATAGCGATCGCGCAACTCGGTCTGGCGTGAACGCATTGGCATGTTGCGTCCGTCCAGCCATACCTGCTCGGCGTAGTGCGCCACGTCGAGCGGATCGCCTTCCCACAGCACCAGATCGGCGCGCTTGCCCACTGCAATACTGCCGACCTGCGCGGATACGCCGAAGATCTCCGCGGGTACGCGGGTCATGCCCGCCAGGCCCGCTTCCCAAGGCAGGCCATGTGCGACCGCATTGCCGGCCAGCTGTCGCAGCTTGCGCGCGTTGTGCGAGGGGTCACTGGACTGCACGAAGCTCACCGGCACACCTGCGGCATGCAGGCGCGCGGCGTTGTCCAACGTCGCGCCGACCTGGTCGAAGTTGCCCGGCAAGTCCGCCAGCGCATCCACCAGCACGGGTACCTGCGCCTGCGCCAGCAGCGGCGCGACCTTCCACGCTTCGCTGCCACCGGCAACGGCGATGCGCACGTTCACACGTTGTGCCCAGCGCAGCAGCTGGCGGATGTCAGTGGCGCGCTCGACCTGCACCACGATGCGGCCATTGCCGGCCAGGTAGCGGGCCAGCACGGCGCGGCCGGCCGGCGTCAGCAAGGCGTGCGGTGAATCCAGCGGCACACGGTTGCGGGCTTCGTCCACCAGCTGATCCAGCAGCATCCATTGCGCGGCACGCGAATTGCCAGTCAGTTCCGATGCGGCCGCGCCGATGCGCACGAACAACGCGCGCGGGCCGATCGGGTCGGCGCTGCCGTCCAGGCGCACCACGCCGCCCTGGCCGGCGATGAAGGCACCGCTGGTGGTCGCGGCCAACGCGGTGAAGCCAATGCCTTCCACGCGCGCCACCGGCACCAGCACCGAATCCGGGTTGTAGGCCAGGGTCACGTCGAATTCCGGACGCATCGGCTGGTCCTTCAGTTTCACGCCGCTGTCGACGGTTTCCTCCTCGCCGGACACCTCCTCGATACCGATCTCGGTGATGCCGCCAAACAAGGCGGGTGTCAGCGGCCGGCCGCGGGCTTCGACCACCGCCACCCCGGCCGGCGCGGGCAGGCCGGTGCCGACCGCGCGGATCAGCCCGCCACGCACCAGCACGTCGCCGTGCTGCAACGTGCCCTGGGCGGTGGCGGTATGCACGGTGGCATCGCGAATGAGCAGGTCTTGCGCGGACAGGGGGGCGGTCGCGAGCAGCGCCGACAAGGCCAGCAAGGCAGGGCGCAGGCGGCTCACGGCGCCACCTCCTGGCCGAGCATGAAGTCCGAGGTCGGCTGCAAGCGCCGCTGGTTGCGGTCGTAGACTTCCGCGCCGTCCACGTACACCTGTTCGGCCAGTGCGTAGGAACTGAAGGGGCTGCCGTTCCACACCACCACGTCCCCCATCTTGCCCGCCTCCAATGTGCCGGTCTGCTTGTCGATGCCCAGTGCCTTGGCCGCATTGGCGGTCAGCCAGACGATGGCGTGCTCGGGCGCGATGTCGATGCCGGCGCGGCGCGCGCTGGCCATTGCCTTGGCCGCTTCCTGGTTGAGGCGCTGGATGCCTTCTTCCGAATCCGAATGCACGATGGCGCAACTGTTGGGTGCGCGGTCCACCAGGGCGATGTTTTCCTGGATGCCGTCGAAGGCTTCCATCTTGAAGCCCCACCAGTCGGCCCACATGCCTGCGCAGACGTTCTCCGCGGCCAGGCGGTCGGCGATCTTGTAGGCTTCCACCGCGTGGTGGAAGGCGGTGACGTGGAAGCCGAACTCCTTGGACAGGTCCAGCATTGTCGCCATCTCGTCGGCGCGGTAGCAATGGATGTGCACGCGGATGTCGCCATTGATCGCGCCAGCCAGCGTGTCGAGCTTCAGGTCGCGCTTGCCGCCGCTGTCGCCGCCGCTGTCTTCGTCGCCGCCCCGGCTCCACCAGCGCTTCTTAGGCGCTGTTTTCTTCGGCGCGTTCTTTTGCAGGTATTCGGCAGCGTCGATGAAGGCTGCGCGGTAACCGGCGACGTTGCCCATGCGTGTCCCAGGGCCGCCCTTCTCGCCGTATACGCGCTTGGGATTCTCGCCGCAGGCCATCTTCAGGCCCCACGGCGCGCCGGGAAACTTCATCGCCTGGTAGGTGGTGGCAGGCACATTCTTCAAGGTCACGCCACGGCCGCCGATCAGGTTGGCCGACCCTGGGAGTACCTGCAGCGAGGTGATGCCGCCGGCCAGCGCGGTGAGAAAACCTGGGTCCTGCGGCCAGATCGAGTGCTCGGCCCACACATTCGGCGTCACCGGCGCGGTCATCTCGTTGCCATCGCTGTGGGCCTTCACCCCCGGGCTGGGATATACGCCCAGGTGCGAGTGGATGTCGATGATGCCCGGGGTCACCCACTTGCCGCGCGCATCCACGCGCACGGCACTGGCGGGCGCAGAGAGCGCGCGGCCCACCGCCTGCACGCGGCCGTCGGCGAGCAGCACGGCGGCATCGTCCAGGCGCTGGCCGGTGCCGGTCAGCACCGTGGCATGTTCGATCAGCACTGGCGCCGACGCGATCGGGCGGTATGTGCTCGGATACGGGTCATCGACAAAGCGCGGCGCCGCGGCCGCGGTGCCCGACAGCAACATGCCGGTGAAGCCGGCAAGCAGGAGATGGCGCATCAGGGTGTCCCGGGTGCAGGAAAGCAGCCCGCACGCTAGTTCAGGGCTGCGGCGTTTGCCAAGTCCCGCAAGGCAGGGTCATGTGCGCGTACTTGCCGCCATCAGTGGCATGCTGGCGGTCCGCCACCGACGGAGAACCGATATGGCCCGCACGCAGACCGCGCGGCAGATCGCCGAAGTCCTCGAATTCTGGAAGAGCGCCGGGCCGGAGCGCTGGTTCGGCCACAACGAGTCATTCGACGCCAACTTCCGCCAGCACTTCCTCGACCTGCACCATGCCGCGGCGCGCCGCGAGCTGGAGTCCTGGCTGGGCAGCGCCGACGGCGCCCTGGCGCTGCTGATCCTGCTCGACCAGTTCCCGCGCAACTGCTTCCGCGGCAGCGCCCACGCCTATGCCACCGACGGCCTGGCCCTGCGCTACGCCAAGCAGGCGGTGGCCGCCGGTTTTGACTACGACGTGGCGCCTTCGCTGCGGATGTTCTTCTACCTGCCATTCGAGCACAGCGAAGATCCTGCCGAGCAGGCGCGCTCGGTCGAACTGCACCGCGGCCTGCCCGAGCCGGAGGCCGACCAGTGGGCGTTGTTGCATCAGGACATCATCGCGCGGTTCGGGCGCTTTCCGCATCGCAACGCGGCGCTGGGGCGCGAGACCACGGCCGAGGAGCAGCGCTTCCTGGATGAGGGTGGGTTTGCGGGTTGAGCTGGCGGCGGGTCTGACGAAACGCGGCTGGCGCAGCGTCGCCGAGGTCCTTGGTAGCCGAGGTCCTTGTAGGAGGGGCTTCAGCCCCGACCGAACGGAGTCGTGATCTGCCAGATCACGGTCGCGGCTGAAGCCGCTCCTACAGGGCAGGCATCAGTGCAGCCATCAGCGCAACCATCAGGCCTCCCGGTATTGATGGGCTGCGCAAAAAAAAACGCCGCGAAAGCGGCGTTTCTTTCAGCGACCAGCCTGCCTCAATACTTCGGCACGCCGCCATCCACTTCGTCCGACCACGCATCAATGCCGCCGGTAACGTTGTAGACCTGGGTAAAGCCCGCCGCACGGAACTGCTCGGCCGCCTGCAGGCTGCGCCCGCCGCGATGGCAGAGGAAGGCCAGCGCGGTGTCCTTCGGCAGGGCTTCGAGCTCGGCACGGCCATTGCCGTCGAAGCTGCGGAACGGCACGCCCACGGCGGCAATGGCCCGCTCTTCCGGCGGGCGCACGTCCACCAGCAGCACGCTGCCGGCGGTGGCGCGATCAGCGGCTTCGCGTACCGCCAGCTCCTGCACCGGCTTGGGCGCGTTGGGGTTGTCGATGGCCAGGCCACGGCCGCGAATGTCGTCCACCCAGTCGATGGTGATGCCATCGGCACGGCGCGCGCTGGCCAGGTCGAACTGCACGCGCAGGCCATTGGACTCGGCGGCGATCGCATTGGCGTCGGTCGGCACCAGCTGGAAGTTCGGCTGGAACTGCGCATTGATCGCCAGCGACAGCGAGGCGCCCGGGGCATCGGCCAGCGCGCCCTTGAGCATTTCCACCGCGGCCGGGGTGATGGTGATCTTCGGCGGCGTGCGGTCCGGCGCCTGCAGGCCGAGCAGCCCGCTCAGTTCGCCGCTGTTGGCCAGCTGCTCGATGATGTCGCTGCCGCCGACCAGCTCGCCGTCGATGTACAGCTGCGGGATCGTCGGCCACTCGCCATAGGCCTTGATGCCTTCGCGGATTTCCTGGTCGGCCAGCACGTTGACGTGAGCGTAATCCACGCCCAGCCCGTCGAGCACGCCCACGGCCTTGGCCGAGAAGCCGCACTGCGGCATGCCGGGCTGGCCCTTCATGAACAAGACGACGCGGTTGGATTGGAGCAGCGATTCGATGCGCGAGCGCAGGGCGGGGTCGAGGGACATCGGTGACGGCCGGGGCATTGGGGCCGATCATTCTACCGGCGTGCGATCATGGCGGCATGACTGCGCCGGAAACACTGTATCGCGATGCCCCGCCACGCGCTGGCCGCCCTGGCTACGCCTGGGCCTGGGCGCTGGCGGCATCGCAATTGCTGGTGGTGCTGCTGTGGTGGCGCCATGGCTGGCAGTTCGGCCTGCCGGCCATGGTGCTCAGCCACGCCTATTTCATGGGCCAGGTGTTCCTGCCGCGCTCGCGCCTGTACGCGCCGGTGCTGCACCGCCGCCCCGGCGAAGGCGCCGCGGTGTGGCTGACGATCGACGACGGCCCCTCGCACGACACCCAGGCGATGCTCGATCTGCTCGACCGCCACGACGCCAAGGCCACCTTCTTCCTGGTCGGCGAACGCGCCGCGCAGCACCCCGAGCTGGTGCGCGAGATCCTGCGCCGCGGCCATGACCTGGGCAACCACAGCCACAGCCACCCGCAAGCCTGGTTCTGGGCGCTGGGGCCGAAGGCGATGGCGCGCGAGATCGGCCAGGCGCAGGCGACGCTGGCGGCCATCGCCGGGCAGCCGCCGCGCTGGTATCGCTCGGTGGTCGGCATGACCAATCCCTTCGTGGCCGCGCCGCTGCATGCGCATGGCCTGCGCCGCGTGGCCTGGAGCGCGCGCGGTTTCGACGGCGTGCATTGCGAGGTGGAGCAGACCGTGGCGCGCATTGCCCGCGATCTGGAGCCCGGCGCAATCGTGCTGCTGCACGAAGGCGCCGCGCATGGGCACAACCCGGCCATCCTGCGCGGGGTGCTGGAGGCGATGGAAGCGCGCGGCTTGCATGCCGTGCTGCCGGAACCGAACACCTAGCCGGCAGGCGCTCAACGGCGCCGCGCCACCACCAGCCAGTTGTTGAAGGGCGTAGCGCCATACAGCGGCGTGCAATGCCCGTGCAAACCCAGCGCGGCCAGTTGCGCGAGCAGCCCTTCGCGCGTGGGGTAGACGCGCGGCGCGCTGTGCATCCAGCCGCTGACGTGGCCGAGGCGGTCGGCCAGGCGGGTGAAACGGCCGCGCGGATGGTCGCCGGCCAGCGGCGTGCGGATCACCAGCGGCGCGTCGGCCGCCAGGCGCGCGGCGCTCTCGGCCAGCAGCGCCGACTGCGTGGTGGCCGGCAGGTACTGCAATACGTCGAGCAGGGTCACCGTGCCCTGGTGCGCGGGCAGCGTCCGGGCCAGGTCGGCGGTTGCGAACGCGACTTCGGGCAAGGCCGCGCGTGCGGCCGCTTGCGTGGCCCGTTCGATCTTGCCGGCGTCGATATCCACGCCCTGATAGCGCTGCCACTGCCCGTCGGCGCGCAACGCGTGCGCGAGCAGGCCCAGGCCGCAGCCCAGGTCGAGAATCGGCCAGGGCGAGTCAGCCAGTACAGCGAGCACGCCCGGATACAGCGGGTCAGTGCGCAGCTTGGCCTGCACATAGTGGTAGTCGTAGCGGTTGCCCCAGCGCTGCGCCGGCAGGAAGGCGCGGGCGATGGCGCGCGCATGCTCGCGCGGCATGCCTTGTGCGGGGGTGGAAGTGGTCGCGGCGTCCATGCGCGGAAGGCTCAGGCGGCCAGGGCGCGTCGCGCCGGCGGCAATGCCTGCCGTGCCCAGTGCGCGTACATCAGGCCGGAGGGGTGCAGGCCGTCGTCGGCCAGCATCGCCGGGTCGTGGGCCTGGCTGCGGCTATGGTCAGTGATGTCGATGCAGGCCGCGCCGGCCTGCGCGCAGAGCTCGGCGGCCACGGCGTTGAAGGCGTCGATCTCGGCGGCGACCACCGCGGCATCGCGGCTCTGCTGGCGCGCGAACGGGGTCAGCCCCCAATCGGGAATCGACAGCACCACCACGCGCGCGGGCTGCCCGCCGGCAAAGGCAATCGCCTGCGCCAGCAGTTGCGCGAATTGCGCGCGGTATTCGTCGAGCGGGCGGCCGCGATACTGGTTGTTCACGCCGATCGCCAGGCTGACCAGCGCATAGGGCCCGATCGGCGCTGCCGCGGCGATGCCAGCCTGCAGCTCGTCGGTGGTCCAGCCCGTGGTGGCGATGATTTCCGGCGCGTCAATCGCATGGCCTTCGCCACGCAACAGCGCGGCCAGCTGCACCGGCCAGCGCTCGGACTCGGCGACGCCTTCGCCAATCGTGTAGGAATCGCCCAGCGCCAGGATGCGCGCCGCCGCGCTCATGCGGCGCTGCGCGGCTTCAGCGGCACGACCTTGTGCGCGCGCTCGGCGCGGCGTGCCAGCGCCCGGTCGATGCGCGCAAAGACATCGCGCATCACCGGCGCTTCGGGCAGCAGGGTCACGCGGAAATGGTTGCGGTAGGGCACGTTGAAGCTGGAGCCGGGCACGACCAGCACGCCTTCCTCGTTCATCAGTTCAAGCGCGAACTCATGGTCGTCGAAGCCGCGCGCGGCATGCCCGACCACGGCGGGGAAGGCGTACAGCGCACCGGCCGGCTTCACCAGCGACAGGTGTTCGCTGGCCTCGCAGGCTTCGACCACCGCACGGCGGGTTTCGTACAGGCGGCCGCCGGGCGCGGTGAGCGCGGAAATGGTGTCCTCGCCGTTGAGCGCGGCGACGATGGCGTATTGCCCTGGCACGTTCGCGCACAGGCGCAGCGCGCCGAGCAGGTCCAGCGCGTTGCGGAAGTCATGCACGCGCTCGTCTGCACCGGACAGCAGCGCCCAACCCACGCGCCAGCCGCAGGCGCGGTGCACCTTGGACAGGCCACCGAAGGTCACGCAGGGATGGTCGCCGGCCAGCGGCGCCAGCGGCTGGAAAGTGGCGTCGTCGTACAGGATCTGGTCGTAGATCTCGTCCACCAGCAGCAACAGGTCGTGGCGGCGGGCGATGGCGACGATCTTCTCCAGCAACTCGCGCGGATAGCTGGCGCCACTCGGGTTGTTCGGGTTGATCAGCACGATGGCGCGCGTGCGCGAGGACACCAGTGCCTCGATCTCCACCGGGTCGGGCTGGAAGCCGTTCTCCGGCGCGCAGCGGTAGTACACCGGGCGGCCATCGTTGAGGATGGTCGAGGCCGACCACAGCGGGTAGTCAGGCGAGGGCACCAGCACTTCGTCGCCCGGATTGAGCAGGGCGCGCAGGGCCAGGTCGATCAGTTCGCTGACGCCGTTGCCGACGAAGATGCGGTCCGGGTGCGCATCGGGATGCTGGCGCCGTGCATAGCATTCGGCGATGGCCTCGCGCGCCACCGGCAGGCCCTGCTGGTGCGTGTACGGGTCGGTGCGGCCCATGTCGTCGGCGATGGCGCGCTGCAGGTGTTCCGGTGCGCGGAAGCCGAAGGCGCCGGGGTTGCCGATGTTGAGCTTGATCAGCTTGTGGCCCTGCGCCTCCAGGTCCCGGGCTCGCCGCGCCAGTTCGCCCCGGATCTCGTAGCGGACTTCGGACAGGCGCTCGCGGATGGCGAGCGGCTTCAGCGGCGTATTGGGCATGGCGGTCGGGAGCCGTATGGCGTGGAAACCGGATGGTAGCGGAATTGCGGCGGTGCGGAAGAGCGCCACGGCGGGTCTTTGGGTCCAGGCGCGGGAAGTCTCACGGGGCGGGACCAAGGACCGGGGGCCCGGAGAATGGTTTGACGACGCTTGCGCTTTGCGGAGCCGGGCGCAGGGATCAGCCGCCCGCGGTGGTGGCGCGGGCCAGCCCCAGTACCGACTGCGCGATCGCCCGGGTCACCGCCAGGGTGTCGATGGCGCCGGTGCGCAGCGCGCCCAGCACGCCACTGACCTTGGTCGGCTCGCTGGCCACGGCCACCACGTTGCCGATCCGGCGCAGGTCGGCCAGGCCCAGGCCAACGGCGCGGCCGCCGAACTGCGGACTCACCGGACGCCCGTGCAGGTCGATGAAGTCATAACCCATCAGGTCGCCGATCGCGCCCTCGGCGCGTGCCGAGGCCAGCTCCTCGGCACTGAACCAGCCCATCCGGCACATGTAGCTGTCGTGCAGGATGTCGCCGATGCCGACCAGGGCCAGATCGGCGCGGCGCGCGCGCTGCAGGCAGCGGCGCACGGTTTCGTTTTCCAGCAGGGCCTCGCGCAATTGCGGGTCGGCGACCATGGCCGGCGCGTACAGGGTTTCGGCCACGCCACCGAAGTGCGCTGCCAGGCGCCGCGCGACGTGGTCGGCATTCATTTCCTCGCCACCGCGATGCGCGCCGCCGACCGCGCAGACGAAGTGGCAGCGGCGCGGGCCGCTGGAGACCACGTGGCGCGATACGGCCGCCACGTTGCGGCCCATGCCCACGGCCACGGTGCCGTTGTCGGCCAGCACGCGGTCCAGGTAGCCGGCGACCAGGCCGGCGAGCAGCGCACGCTGACTGTCGGGGTTGTCGTGGTCGGGCGAGATCAACACCCGTTGCAGGCCGAACTCCTGCAGCAGGGCTTGCTGCAGCGAGGCGGTGGCCTCCGGGTCGTGGCGCACGCGGATTTCGACGATGCCCTCGGCCTGGGCGCGCTTGAGGAGGCGGCCGATGGTCGCGCGCGAAATGCCGAAACGCCGCGCGAGGTCTTCCTGAGTCAGGCCATCCAGATAATAGAGCTTGGCCAGCTGGGTCAGTTCTTCGTTCGTCATGAGGGAAGGTGGCGCTCCTGTGCCTTGCGCGCGCGGGTTGCGCTGCGCTCCCGTGCCTGGCTGTCAGCGTGCGCTGCTGGCGTCGCGTTCGTGGGCCTGGATGCGCGCGAGTTTCTGCAACGAGTGGCCGCCCTCGAACTCCGCGTCCAGCCAGATATCGACCAGGTGCTTGCCCAGCTCGGCGCCGATGACGCGCGCGCCCAGGCACATGATCTGCGCATCGTTGCTGCGCCGCGCGCGCTCGGCCGAGTAGCCGTCGTGGCAGACCGCCGCGCGCACGCCAGCGACCTTGTTGGCGCAGATCGCCATGCCGATGCCGGTGCCGCACAGCAGGATGGCGCGGTCGAACTCGCCGGCGGCGATCGCCGTGGCCACGCGCAAGGCCACGTCCGGGTACAGCGCGGTCTCGGCCGCGCTGCGGGTGCCGAAGTCGTGCAGTTCCAGGGCCGGATGCATCTGCGCCAGATGCAGGCAGACCGATTCCTTGAGGCCGAAGGCAGTCTCGTCACAGCCGATGGCGAGCTTCATTGGGGAGCGTCCTGAATGAGCTAGTGCTCATTGAAGAGCGCATGTGCCATGCCGGCAAGCGGATTTGTGCATCAACAAAGTAGCGTTTGGTAACGCTGACTGTGGAGCGCAGTGGAATTTTCGCCTGTTCCTCCGGATTGACCCGAGTTGGTGCAGAAACTTGTTTGACGCCGTAGCGAGTGGTGCTCAGTTTGTGCCGGTCATTTGATCCTCACGGAGCAATTGCCATCGCCATGCTGCTGCCTCTCGAACCACCGCCCGCGGTTGCAGCCTGCCTGCATCCGCTGCTGCAGGCCGAAGGCGTGACCAAGCGCTACGGCGGCGTGTTGGCGCTGCGCGATGGCCGCCTGCATCTGGCCGCCGGCCGCGTGCACGCGCTGTGCGGTGGCAACGGTGCGGGCAAGTCGACCTTTCTCGGCATCCTGATGGGCCTGCTGCGGCGCGATGCCGGCAGCGTGCGCCTGCTCGGCCGCGAGATGGAATTCGCCTCGCCGGCCGAGGCGCGCCAGCACGGATTGGCGATCATCACTCAGGAGCTGTCGCCGGTGCTGGCACTGAGCGTGGCCGAGAACCTGTTCCTCGGGCGCGCGCCGCGCCGTGCGCGCTGGTGGGTGGACGCAGCCGCGCAGCGCCGGCAGGCGCAGGCCGTGCTCGATCGCCTCGGCTTTGCCATCGACGCGCGCGCGCCGATGCACACACTAAGCCTGGCGCAGATGCAACTGGTGGAGATCGCGCGCGCCTTCAGCCAGGACTGCCGGGTCATCGTCATGGATGAACCCACCTCGGCCATTGGCGAGCGCGAAACGCGGATGCTGTTCGACGCCATCCGCGCCGCGGCGGCGCAGGGCACCGGCATCATCTACGTCTCGCACCGGCTCGGCGAGCTGTTCGAGATCGCCGACGACTACACCTTGTTCCGCGATGGCGCCTACGTCGAGAGCGGGGTGATGGCCGACATCAGCCATGCCCAGCTGGTGCGGCGCATCGCTGGCGACACCCCGGCCAGGATCGCCTTGCGCCGGCCAGCCAGCGCGGTGGCGACACCGTGCCTGGAAGTGACCGGGCTGCATCGGCGCGGCGAATTCGGTCCGCTCGATCTGCAACTGCGCAAGGGCGAAATCCTCGGCCTCTACGGCCTGATGGGCTCGGGCCGCAGCGAACTGCTCAATTGTCTGTACGGGCTGACCACGGCCGATGCCGGCGCGGTGCGCGTGCGCGGCCGCGCGCTGCGCCCCGGCCACCCCGCGGCGGCGCTGGCCTCGGGAATGGCCCTGGTCACTGAGGATCGCAAGCAGACCGGTCTGTTGTTGCAGGCGAGCACGGCCGAGAACATCGCGCTGCCGGTATATCGGCGGCTGTCCTGGGCCGGGCTGGTGCGCTGGCGTCCGCTGCGCGCGCAGCTGGCGACGATGGCGCGGCGCATGCGCCTCAGGGCCACCGCGCTGCCGCTGCCGGTGGCGGCCCTGAGCGGCGGCAACCAGCAGAAGGTGGTGCTGGCGAAATGCCTGATCGGACGCCCGCGGCTGCTGCTCTGTGATGAGCCCACGCGTGGCATCGACGAAGGCGCCAAGCAGGAAATCCATGCCCTGCTCGAACGTTTTGCCGCCGAGGGCAACGCGGTGCTGCTGGTGTCGTCCGAAGCACCGGAACTGCTGCGCCTGAGCGATCGCGTGCTGGTGCTGCGCGGCGGACGGGTAGTCGCCGACTGCGCGGCGGCCGACACCGATGCGCAACGCCTGCTGCAACTGGCCTCGTCCCTGTCATGAACCAGGATTTCCCATGACTCCGCCTTCCCCCGAGATGGCGCGCACGCCGCTGCTGGCGAGGCTTGCCGCCCGCCTCGGCCTGCCCGCCGCGTCGCTGCTGCTGTGCGCGATGCTCGCCACCGCCAGCCCGTACTTCCTGACCTGGCGCAACCTGGCCGACATCCTGCGGCAATGCTCGATCAACGGCATCCTCGCGGTGGGCATGACGTTCGTGATCCTGGCCGGTGGCATCGACCTGTCGGTCGGCTCGCTGCTCGCCTTGTCCGGCATCGCCAGCGGCCTGCTGGCCGTGGCCGGGCATTCGCTGCCGTTGGTGCTGGCCTGCGGCGCCGGTTGCGGCCTGCTGCTGGGCGCGCTCAACGGCGTGCTGATCGCCGGACTGCGGGTGCCGGCATTCGTGGCCACGCTGGGCCTGCTGAGCGCCGGCCGCGGCCTGACCTACATCCTCAGCGATGGCAGCCCGGTGGTCGACCTGCCCGCTGCCTACCTGGCGCTGGGCAGTAGTGGCGACGGCGCGCTGGGTACGCCAGTGCTGGTCTTCGCCGGCGTTGCCTTGCTCGCTGCGCTGCTGCTGCGGCACAGCGTGTTCGGGCGTTACGTCTATGCCGTCGGCGGCAATGCGGCCAGCGCGCGCACGGCCGGTATTGCCGTGCGGCGCGTGGTCTTCGCCGTCCACGCGATCTGTGGTGCGCTTGCCGGGGTGGCCGGAATGATCCAGGCCGCGCGCACCACCTCGGCGCTGCCGCAGGCGGGCCAGTCCTATGAGCTGGACGCCATTGCCGCAGTGGTTATCGGCGGCACCACCCTGTCCGGTGGTCAGGGTGGCGTGGGCGGCACGGTGTTCGGCGTGCTGCTGATCGGCGTGATCAACAACGGCCTCAACCTGCTGGGCGTCTCTTCCTACTACCAGCAGGTTTTCAAGGGCCTGATCATCGTCCTGGCCGTGCTCGTGGACATCTTGCGCAAGCGTCGCCGCTGATCCCCGCAAACCTCTTGCCCCTTATCGCCATGGTGGAGAAAACAAGATGAAACTGCCGCTCGTATTGTTCGCCGTGCTGCTGGCCGGTTGTGCCGTGCCCGCCGAGCCGGTCGCCAACGCGCCGCTGCCGCCGCGCATCGCCGCTGCCGTTTACGGCCTCAAAGGCCAGTTCATGCAGAACTGGGTGCGCCAGGCCAAGCACCACCCCGAGGTGGCCTCGGGCGCGGTCACCCTGGCCGTGCTCGACGGCAACTACGACGCGCTGACCCAGAGCAACCAGATCGATACCCTGCTGACCCAGGGCTACGACGGACTGGTCTTCGTGCCCATCGATGCCAGGGCCGGCGCCAGCGCCGCGGCCCGCGCACGTGCCGCGCAGGTGCCGCTGATCGCTTCCAACACGATGGTCAGCGATACCCAGGTGCCTTACATCGGCAACGACGACGTGGAAGGCGGGCGCTTGCAGGCGCGCGCGCTGGCCAAGGCGATCGGTGGCAAGGGCAACGTGGTGATCCTGCAAGGGCCGATCGGCCAGTCGGCGCAGATCGACCGGCAACGCGGCGAGTTCGAGGTGCTGGCCGCCTATCCGCTGATCACGGTGATCGAGATGCGCACCGCCAACTGGTCGCGCGCCGAAGCGATGGACCTGATGGAGGACTGGCTCAACGCGCATCCCGGTCAGATCAACGTCGTGATCGCGCAGAACGATGACATGGCGCTGGGGGCGCTGGAGGCGATCAAGCAGCGCGGCCTGGACCCGCGGCGCATCCACGTCACCTCCATTGACGGCATGCCCGATGCGATCCGCGCCGCCCAGCGCGGCGAGCTGATCACCTTCCTGCAGGACGCGCAGGGCCAGGCGCAGGGGGCCATCGACCTGGTGTTGCGGCGCCTGCGCGGGCCGGCCTACCAGCCGCAGTCGGAGATATGGCAGCGCTACGCCACGCAGATGCCGTGGAACGGCGGCACCGATCGGCGCTACGTGCTGCCGTGGGTGCCGGTGACGGCGGAAAACGCCGCTGCCCTGTACGCACAGGTCACGGGGTCATGAGCACGCTCATGCGCGCGCCATCTTCGGCCGGAACCGACTGGTGGCGCGAGGGTTTCGACTTCAGCGGCCGCACCGCGGTGGTCAGTGGCGGCGCGGCCGGCATTGGCGCGGCCTGCGCGCGATTGCTGGCCGAGCGCGGCGCGCAGGTGGCCGTGCTCGACCGCGACCCGGGCGTGGCCATGCGCGCGCGCGCATTGCCGGGGCCCGGGCACCTGGGCGTGCAGGTGGACCTGTGCCAGCTGCCGGCGCTGCGCGCGGCGGCCAATGCCGCGCTGGATGGACTGGGGCGCATCGACATGCTGGTCAACAGCGCCGGCGTGGCCTTGCTCGGCGCGGCGGCGGCGCTGGATGAGGCGGACTGGGACGTGACCCTGGACACCAACCTCAAGGCCAGCTTCTTCCTGGCCCAGGCGGTGGCGCCGGCCATGCGCCGGCAAGGTCGGGGGCGCATCGTCAATCTCGCTTCGCAAGCCAGCGTGGTCGGCCTGCCGCGGCATGCCGCCTACTGCGCGAGCAAGGCCGCGGTGGTCGGCATGACCCGGGTGCTCGCGCTGGAATGGGCGGCGGCCGGCATCACCGTCAACGCCGTTTCGCCGACCATCGTCGAGACCGAGCTGGGCAAGCGCGCCTGGGCGGGCAGTGCCGGTGCGCGTGCGCGGCGCGATATCCCCCTGCGCCGCTTCGCCCAGCCGCAAGAGGTTGCCGCCGCCGTGCTCTACCTGCTCAGCGACGGCGCGGCGATGGTGACCGGCGAGAACCTCGTCATCGACGGCGGCTACAGCATCCGCTGAGCCACCGTTGCATGCGCGCGCGCCGTTCGCTGCGCCGCGCCCAGGAGAACCCGTGAACAGAGTGATCAACGACTCCGACCGCGTCGTCGAGGACATGCTGGCTGGTGTTGTCGCCGCCCATCCACAGTTGCGTGTGCTGCCGCACAACGGCCGCGTGGTCACGCGCACGCTGGGCACGCCGCGCAATCGCGTCGGGCTGGTCAGCGGCGGTGGCTCGGGGCATGAGCCGGCGTTCCTCGGCTACCTCGGTCCCGGCCTGCTCGACGCCGTGGCGGTGGGCGAAGTTTTCTCTTCGCCCACCGCGCGCAGCTTTGCCGACGCCTTCGTCGCCGCCGATGGTGGCCAGGGCGTGGCCTGCCTCTACGGCAACTACAGCGGCGACAACATGAACGTGAAGATGGCCGTGCAGCTGGCCGCCGCGCGCGGCACCCGCGTGGTGTGCGTGGCCGCCAACGATGACGCCGCTTCCGCGCCGCCCAGCGCGATGGACCTGCGCCGTGGCGTGGCCGGCGAAATCCTGATGTGGAAGACCGCCGCTGCGTGCGCGCTGCGCGGTGGCGACCTGGATGCGGTGGCTGATGCCGCGCGGCATTGCATCAGCCAGACCCGTTCGGTCGGCATCGGTCTGAGCGCCTGCACCATCCCTGCCAACGGCCAGCCGAACTTCCACATTCCCGAGGGCAAGATGGAAGTGGGCATCGGCCACCACGGCGAGCACGGCGTAAGCGTGCACGAGGTGCTGCCCGCCGCCGGCATGGCGCAGATGATGCTCGACATGGTGGTGCCGGAACTGGCGCTTGCGCGCGGCGACGAGGTTGCGGTGCTGCTCTCCGGCCTCGGTGCCACCCCACTGATGGAGCAATACATCCTGTATGCCGAAGTGGCGCGGCGGCTGGCCGGGGCCGGCGTGGACGTGGTGTTTGCCCGGGTCGGCAACCTGTTCACGTCGCTGGAGATGATGGGCGTGACCCTGACCCTGACCCGGCTGGATAGCGCGCTGCGGCAGTGGCTGCTCGATCCCTGCGACAGCCCCGGCCTGCATGTTGGCGCGCAGCCGTGAGCGCGCCGGCGCAGCTGGAGCCGCATTGTGGCGAGGCGATCGTGCAGGCGCTGGCCGCTGCGATCAGCGCGGCGCGCCAGCATCTGTCGGAGATCGACGCGGCGATCGGCGATGGCGATAACGGCATCAACATGAGCAAGGGCTTCGCCCAGGGCTTGCGGCGCGTGCGCGACGCTGATGTGCAGGATCTCGGCGCGGCACTGGCGCAATTGTCCGCCGCGCTGCTCGATGACATCGGCGGCTCGATGGGCCCGCTGTATGGCGTGTTCTTCCTGCACCTGGGCGAAGCGCTGGGCGGGCCGACGGCGATTGACGCGGCACGTTTCGGCCGCGCCTTGCGCGCCGCCACCGAGGCCGTGCAGGCGCTGGGCGGTGCGCGGCCCGGCGACAAGACGCTGGTGGACGTGCTGGTACCGGCCGAGCAGGCCTATGCCGCCCTGCTCGCCGCCGACGCCGGTTTCGCCGCGGCATTGGCCGGCATGGCCGATGCCGCGCACGCCGGCTGTGCCGCCACCGCGGCGATGCAGGCGCGGCTGGGCCGGGCCGCGCGCCTTGGGTCGCGCTCGATTGGCGTGCCCGATGCCGGTGCGGCCTCGTGCGCGCTGATTCTCGGCGTGCTTGCCGAGCAGATCGCCCTGCGCCTGTCATGAGCCGTGCGCCGCCGCCGCCGCCCCTCTAGAATCCCCCGATGGATTCCAGCCCCCGCGACTTCGCCCCCCTGCGTTCCATCGGCTGGCCCTGGGCCGGCGAACCCGAGGACGCGGCCTGGCTGGCGTTGTTGCAGGCTCATCCACAGGCGCGCCCGGCGCGGGTGATCGAACAGCACCGCTCCGGCTATGTGGTCGCCGATGCGCCGGAAGCCTCGATCAAGGCCGAGTCGCCACCGGAGTGGCAGCGTCCGCCTGGCTTCAAGAAGGGCCACGCGCCCGCGCACGAGCGCGCGGCGGTCGGCGACTGGGTGTTGCTGGAGGGCAAGCGCATCGTCGCCTTGCTGCCGCGGCGCACCGCGATCAAGCGCGGCGCGGCCGGCGAGCATTACCAGCAGCAGGTCATTGCCGCCAACATCGACGCGGTGTTCATCGTCTGTGGCTTGGATGCGGACTTCAACCCGCGCCGCATCGAGCGCTACCGCCTGCTGGTCGGCAGCGGCGGCGCCGAGCCGGTCGTGGTGCTGACCAAGGCCGACACCGGCACCGACGTGCCCGGCGCGGTGGCCGCGCTGGTCGAACTGGCCGCGCAGCACGTGGCGGTGCGCGCGGTCAATGCGCGCGACCCGCACAGCGTGTCGTCGCTGGCGCCGTGGCTGGGCGCCGGCCGTACCGTGGTGCTGGTCGGCTCTTCGGGCGCGGGCAAGTCGACGTTGACCAACACCTTGCTCGGCGAACAGCGCATGCGTACCGGCGCGGTGCGCGACAGCGATTCGCGCGGCCGCCACACCACCACCTACCGCTCGCTGATGACGTTACCCAGCGGCGCCTGCGTGATCGACACCCCCGGCATGCGCGAGCTCAAGCCGACCGGCGAGGAAGACCTGGCCGACGGCGGCTTTGCCGACATCGAGGCGTTGGCCGCGCAATGCCGCTTCCGCGATTGCGCGCATGCCGGCGAGCCGGGCTGCGCGGTGCGCGCGGCGATCGAGCGCGGCGAACTGGACCCGGCGCGGCTGGCCAATTACTTCAAGCTGCGCGACGAGGTGGCCGGCGCCGCCGACAAGCTCGCCACGCGGCTGGCGCAGAAGGCGGCGGCCAGCGTGCCGAAGAAGCCGCCGCACAAGCGCCCGGAAGGCAAGCCACGGCGATGAGACCCGGCGATGCGGACGTCGCCCGCCACACCGCGCTCGATGCGCGGCTGGTGGCCGCGGTGCGCGGCATTCGCCTGCTGGGTCTGACCAGTTGGCCGTCCTCGTTGCAGGCCCCGTTCCTGGAAAGCGTGGCGCAGGGCCGTCCGCGACTGCCGCAAGTGGTGTATCCGAAGCTGGACTTCGGTGATGTGCGCCGCGAATTGGCGGCCATTGCCAGCGCGGCCGATCCGCAACATCCGCTAGGTGTCTACCTGCGCGCCTCGGTGCACAGCTGGGACCTGGCCGCGGCGCTGCTCGAATCGCTGGGCACCGCGGCCGCGGGCGAGTACTCGGCGCAGCTGTTCGGCCTGCCCGATGACCCGATGCCGGGGCAGGGGCCGACCACGCGCCAGGCCGCCAACCATTTCATCCAGATCGCGCGCGAACTGGACCACGAACTGCTGTCGCCGGAAGAGCACATTCCGGTCTCGGCCACGGCACTGCAACTGCAGTTGCAGAGCGATCTGGACGAGTTCTTCGACCAGCGCATGATCACCGTCGAACTGGACCCGGACCTGATCGCCAAGGCCGCCGCCGGAGCCCAGCGCATCCGCCTGCGCAGCGGCGCGATGTTCAGCGACTACGACCGCGCGCAGCTGTTCCACCACGAAGCGCTGGTGCATTCGCTGACCGCGCTCAATGGCCGCGCGCAAGTGCATCTGCCGAGCCTGGCGCTGTCCTCGCCGCGCGTGACCGCGACCCAGGAGGGGCTGGCGACCTTCGCCGAGCAGATCACCGGCAGCATCGACATCGAGCGCATGAAGCGCATCAGCCTGCGCATCGAGGCCATCGCCATGGCCCGCGATGGCGCCGACTTCATCCAGGTCTTCGACTACTTCCGCCAGGGCGGGCAGGACCCCGGCGAAAGTTTTGCCTCGGCCCAGCGCGTGTTCCGCGGCGTGCCGCCGGGCGGCGGGCACGCCTTCAGCAAGGACACCGTGTACCTGCGCGGCCTGGTCGCGGTGCACACCTTCTTCCGTCACGCCTTGCAGCGCGACGAACTGCGCCTGTGCCGCTGGCTGTTCGCCGGCAAGATGGCGCTTGATGACGTGGCCGCGTTCGCGCCGCTGTTCGAGTCCGGCGTGCTGGCGCCGCCGCACTGGCTGCCGCGCTGGGTCAGCCGGGCCAGCGGGCTGGCCGGCATGCTGGCGTTCTCGCTGTTCGCCAACCGCATCCGCATGGACCAGATCACCGAGCCGCAGGCGCACACCGGCTGAGCGCGCGCCGCTATGCGGCAACGCGGCGCCGGCGCCAGGCGCGCAGCAAGGGCAGTGCCAGCATCAATGCCACCAATGCCCAGATGGCGATCGCGATCGGGCTGGCCCACAGGATGCCCAGCGCGCCATCGGAAATCGACAGTGCGCGGCGCAGGTTCTGTTCCATCAGCCCGCCGAGGATGAAGCCGAGCAGCAATGGCGACAGCGGAAAATCCAGCTTGCGCAGGACATAGCCGAGCACGCCGATGGCGATCATCAGGAACAGGTCGAACGTGGTCGCGTGCACCGCGTACACGCCAATCGCGGTGATCAGCGCGATTGCCGGCAGCAGCAGCCACGCCGGTATCTTCAGGATCAGGGTGAACACCCGCACCATCGGCACGTTCAGCACCAGCAGCATCGCGTTGGCGACGAACAGCGAGGCGATCAGGCCCCACACCAACGCCGGTTGTTCCTGGAACAGCAGCGGGCCCGGGGTGATGTTGTACAGCGTCAGCGCGCCCAGCATCACCACTGTGGTGCCCGAGCCGGGCACGCCCAGCGTCAGCATCGGCACCATCGCGCCGCAGGCCGCGCCACCAATGGCGGTTTCCGGCGCGGCCAGGCCGCGCATGTCGCCCTGGCCGAAGCGCCCACTGGTACCGGCCAGGCGCTTTTCGGTCATGTACGCCACCGCGCTCGCCAGCGTGGCCCCCGCACCGGGCAGCACACCCATCAGAAAGCCGAGCACGCCGCAGCGCAGGTTGACCCAGCCCACCGCGGCCGCCTCGCGTGCGTTGAACAGCAGGCGTCCGCTGGCTTCGATCATGCGGTGGCCGTGGTGGGTCTTTTCCACCATCAGCAGGATTTCGCTGATCGAGAACAGGCCCAGTACCAGGATCACGAACTGGATGCCATCAGCCACGTGCAGGCTGCCGAAGGTGAAGCGATACACGCCACTGTTGGCATCGATGCCGACACTGGCCAGGAACAGCCCGAGCAGCGCCGACAGCAAGGTCTTCAACGGCCGTTCGCTGGCCAGCCCGCCGAGCGCGACCACCGCGAACACCATCAGCACGAAATACTCGGCCGGGCCGAAGGCCACCGCCCAGCGCGCCAGCGCCGGTGCCAGCAGCACCATGCCCAGGGTGGCGATCAGCGCGCCAAGGAAAGAACTCCACGCCGACAGCGACAACGCCACGCCGGCCAGACCCTGGCGGGCCATCGGGTAGCCGTCCAGCGTGGTCATCACCGCCGACGCCTCGCCGGGAATGTTGAGCAGGATGGAAGAGATGCGCCCACCGTATTCGCAGCCCAGGTATACCGCCGCCAGCAGGATCAGTGCCGATTCGGGCGGCAGGCCCAGCGCGTAGGCGATCGGAATGAGCAGGGCCACACCATTGATCGGGCCAATGCCGGGCAGCAGCCCGACCACGGTGCCGATCAGCGTGCCGGCCAGCACCGTGGCGAGGTTGTAGGGCGTCAGCGCCACGCTGAAGCCCTGGGCGAGGTAGTTGAGGGTTCCCATCGGGTGCCTTGGTCAGGAGAGAAAAGCCAGCACGCCGCGCGGCAGCGGCACGTCGAGCAGGCGGTCAAACAGCAGGTACAGGCCGATGCCCATCGCCACGCCGGCGCCCAGGCTCGGCCACGCGCGGCCGCCGGTCAGGCGCGCCAGCACGCTGCCGGCCAGCGTGCTGGCGGCGATGAAGCCCAACCGCTCGAACAGTGCCGCGTAGCCCAGCAGCACTGCCATGCACAGGACGATCTTGCGCAGCAGACGCAGGCCCATCGGCGGCGCGTGCGGGTCGACTTCGAGCGCGGGCGGGCGCGCCAGCAACCAGGCCAGGCCCAGTGCCATCAAGCCGAGGCAGAGCAGCGGGTAGGCGCGCGGCCCGACCGGTTCGTAGGAAAACGCCGGCTGGTAGCGCCACGCCATCAGCGCCAGGCCGACGCAGGCCAGCAGCCACGCGCCGGCCCACACGCGCTGCAGGGCACGCTCGCGGCGCGCGAGCGCGCTGTCCGGGTGCGTGGGGTTCATCGGGTCACCAGACCAAACTCACGGGCCAGTTCGCGATAGCGCGCCACTTCCGCGCGCACTTCCGCGTCCAGCGCCGGGCCGGTCAGGGCCAGCGGGAACAGTTCGCGCTCGCTGCGCAGGCGCGCGAACTCCGGCGACTGCAGCAGCGTGTCAAACGCGCCCTTCCAGTAGGCGTACTGCGCATCGTCGACCTGCGGGCCCATGTAATAGCCACGCATGACCTTCCACACCACGTCGTAGCCCTGTTCGCGCGCGGTCGGCAGTTCGGCCATGCCGGGGCCGGGCAGGCGTTCCTCAGACAGCACCGCGAGCACGCGCAGCGCGCCGCTGGCCACGTGCGGCATCGAGTCGGAGATGTCGGTGCTGCCGACCTGGATATGCCCACCCAGCAGCGCGGTGGCGATCTCGCCGCCGCCTTCCATCGCCACGTAGCGCAGCCGCGCCGGGGTCACGCCCGCGGCCTTCGCCAGCATCGCGGTCTGCATCCAGTCCTGCCCGCCCACCGTGCCGCCGGCGCCGATCACCACCTGGTCGGGCGCGCGCCGCAGCGCGGCGACCAGATCGGCCAGCGTGCGATAAGGCGAGTCGCTGCGCACGGTGATCGCGCCATAGCTGGTGCCCACCGCGGCGAGCCAACGCACCGCCGTTTCGTCGTACTGGCCAAACTTGCCTTGCGCCAGGTTGAGCAGCGAGCCGCTGGAGAAGGCGGTGATGACGTCACCATCGGCGGGGCGCTGCGCGACCATCGTGTTGTAGGCCACCGCGCCGACGCCGCCGGGCATGTAGGTCACGCGCATCGGCCGCGACAACAGGTTGCCCTGTACCAGCGCGCTCTGCGCCAGCTTGCAGGTCAGGTCGAAGCTGCCGCCGGGCGAGGCCGGCGCGATGCATTCCGGGCGCCGCGGTTGGTAGCCGGCACTGGCCGCGGGTGCGGCGGCGGTGGCGGATTCGCTGCCGGTGGCCGGCGGGCCGCCACAGGCCGCGAGCAGGGCGGCAAGCGGCAGGGTCAACAGTGAGGGCAGCAGGCGGCGCGGCCACAGGCGCAGGACGGAGCGCTGGAGACGGATCATGGTGTTTTCCTCGGGCAGGGGCACGCCGTGCCCGGCCGCGATGGCCAGGCACGGCGCGCGGGGCATCAGAAGTCGTACTGGAAGCGGCCGGTGATGGCGCGTGTGCGGTCCGCGGTGCGGTTGTTGAGGCGGTCGCGGTTGTGGCTCTGGATCAGGTCCAGCATCAGGCGCAGGTTCGGCCGCAGGTACCAGTTGCCGGCCAGGGTCAGCGATTCGGTGCGGCCACTGCGCAGGTCGGGCCCGCGCACCAGGCGCTGCGCGCCCCACATGGTGTCGTAGCGCAATGCCAGCTCAAACGCGCCCAGGCCCGGGCCAAACGCACCCAGGCGCTAGAAGCGTCCGGTCTTGCGGTCGTAGCGGCGCGATTGGCCGGTCACGAACCAGCTGAGCAGGCCGTACCAGGCCTGCACCTGGCCCTGCTGGGCGCCATCGCGGAAGCGCGCGCCGCTCCATTCGCTCTGCCATGACAGCGGGCCGCGCACCTGGCCGTATTCCAGCGCCCACTTGTCCACGTCCACATCGCGGCCGCTAGCAAAGTCGATCAGGGTGATGCGGCTGTTGTTGGACAGATGCCCGGCCGGTCGCGGCCGGATGCGCAGCGCCGGGCGGCCGCCGCTGCCGACCTTGTCGTTGCGCTCGTGCGCCAGCGACAGACCCAGGTGCAGCACATCCGCATCGGGACGCGGCGGCGCCCAGGTGACGCGAGTGCCCAGGCCGTAGCCATCGGTGTCGGTGACATCGATGCTCTGCAGGCTGTAACTGGTTGCCGCCCAGGTCATTGCGCCGGGCGCGGCCTGCCAGGCGACGCCGAGCCGGTACAACGGCGCCAGCGTGGTCGCCGCCGCGCCGCGTTCCATGAAGCTGCCGTAGTTGGAGCTGACGCGATCGTCCAGCGAGAAATGCTGCTTGAACTGGCCGACCGTCAGCGCCCCGGCCTTGCCGAACGAGCGCTTCAGGTACACATCGCGGGCAATGATGTTCTGCGTGTCGGAGAAGTCGCCTTCCACCTTGTAGTTGAGCCCGTAGAGCTTGCCGGAGACATCCAGCCACAGCCGGCGCAGCTCGGTGTCGTTGGGGTTGGGCTGGCCGCGGTTGTCGTTGTCGAAAGCGCCGAAGTCCATGTGTATGCGGCCGCCCACTTCGGCGGTGACCGGCCCATCGGCGGCGCGTGCCAGCGGCGAGGCGAGGGAATACAAGGCGGTGGCGGCAAACAGCAGGCTGGCAGAAGCGCGCACGGCGACGGGACACGTGTTGAGCATGGCTTTCCCTCCCAGGAGTGGCTCGTTGTTGGCGGTACTGGCAAGCATCCGCACGGCCACGACCATAGGAAGCGCCATCTGTCATCTACCTGTCGCGATTGCATCCTCCCGGCACGTCGTAAGATTTATCTAAGTGGCACAGCGCGGCGTCCCGCGCATTCTTGCGGACGCTTCCGAACCCCCGGGCCCGCCAGTGCGAATGCTGCTGCTGAGTGCCGACGAGGCGCTGGCGACCACCGCGGTGCGCCGGCTTGTCGCGCACGGTCATGTCATCGAATGGGAGCGGCGTCCCGCTTCGGCCGCGGCGTGGCTGAAGATGCGCCGCTTCGATGTGCTGCTGCTGGACATCGTCAAGGACGCTGGCAGCGGCGTGCGCCTGCTCGCGCGCCTGCGCCGCCAGGGCGAATCCACGCCGGCGCTGATGCTCACCGCCGACTGCGCCGACGACCGCGTACTGGCGTTGGACCTGGGCGCGGACGATTGCCTGGCATGGCCGGCGCATCCGGCCGAACTGGAGGCGCGCTGCCGCGCGCTGTTGCGACGCAGCCGCGGGCGCGCGGCCGACGTGTTCCAGCACGCCGGCTTCCGTTTCGACGGCCGTGCGCGGCGGGTGCATGTGGGCGGTGCCACGCTGCCGCTGCCACGGCGCGAATTCGCGCTGCTGGAGATCCTGGTCAGCCGCTTCGGCCAGGTCGTGCGCCGCCACGAGTTGGTGAACGGCTTGTTCGGGCCGGGCGAGCACATCGGCGCCAATGCGCTGGAGCTGTACGTCAGCCGCCTGCGCCGGCGCCTGACCGAAGCGCCGATCCATATCCAGACCGTGCGCGGCGTGGGCTATCGGCTGGAGCCGCTGGGTCCGGCACCTCCGACGCCAGCGCCGCGCGGCCCGGCATCGACAGAGCCGGCGTCAGTCGACCCTGCACCCTTGGGCGTCCAGCACCGCACATGCCAGACTGTGGTCATGACCGGCCCGACTCTGCTGATCGCCGACGACCATCCGCTGTTCCGCGCAGCGGTCATCCATGTCCTGCGTACGGCGCTGCCCGAGGCGCGCATGCTCGAAGCCGCCAGCGCTGGCGCACTCGGCGAAGTGCTGGGCCAGCATCCGGATGCCGACCTGGTGCTGCTGGACCTGGCCATGCCCGGCGCGCGCGGCTTCTCCGCGCTGCTGCACGTGCGTGGCGAATATCCCGATGTGCCGGTGGTGGTGATTTCCTCCAACGACCACCCACGGGTGATCCGCCGCGCGCAGCAGTTCGGCGCGGCCGGCTTCATTTCCAAGTCGGCGCCGGCCGATGCGATCGGAAGCGCGGTGCTGGCCGTGCTCGATGGCGGCAGCGCCTTCCCGCCGATGCAGGCCGAGCGCTCCGAAGCCGACGCGCGGCTGGCCGCCAATCTCGCCCAGCTCACGCCGCAGCAGTTCCGCGTGCTGCTGTGCCTGGCCGATGGCCTGCTCAACAAGCAGATCGCCCACCAGCTCGGCCTGGCCGAGAACACGGTGAAGGTGCACGTCACCGCCATCCTGAAAAAGCTCGACTGCTACAGCCGTACCCAGGCCGCGGTACTGGTGAAGGCGCTGGAACCGGAAAGCGCGCCCTGAGCGCGAGGCGCGGCGCTCAGCGTTGGCGCAGCAGCAACTGCGTCATCAGCGCGCGCAGTGCCGGCGGCCGCAATGGTTTGCTCAGGAAACCCCAGCCTTGTTGCGTCGCGTGCTGGCGCACGCTGTCACCAGCCTCGGCGCTCACCGCGATCACCGCCGGTGCCGCCTGCCAGCGCGCGCACAGCTGGCGATAGGACTCCATGCCCTGCGCCGGCAACTTGCCCGGGTCCAGCAGCAACAGTCGCGGGCCATTGCCGGGCACCGCGGCGCCCAGCGCCTGCCAGAGGCTGCCGGCCAGGCCGACCTCGCAGCCCCAGCGTTCGAGCAGCGTGCGCGCCGCCGCGCAGGCGGCTGCGTCATCGTCCACGTACCAGACCGGGCAGCCGTCGAGGCGATCGTCCGCGATGCCGACGGCCGGCAACGCCTGCGCGGGTGCTTCCGACGCGGCGTCGCCCAGCGGCACGCGCACCCAGAACACGCTGCCATGGCCCAGGCGCGAGCGCAGGCCGATGCGGTGGCCAAGCACGCGGCCAATGCGCTCGACGATTGCCAGGCCGAGGCCGGCGCCGCGCTGGTCGCCATCGTCCAGGCGGCGGAATTCCTCGAAGATTTCCTGCTGCCGGCTTTCGGGGATGCCCGGCCCCTGGTCGTGCACTTCGATGCGCAGGTGGCCGGCTTCGCGTCGGCAGCCGACCAGGATGCGCCCGTGCCGCGTGTAACGCACCGCATTGGAAAGGAAGTTCTGCAGGATGCGCCGCAGCAGCGCCTCGTCACTGCGGACCACGGCGCTGGTGGGCACGCCACGCAGTTCCAGACCACGGTTGCCGGCGATGATGCCGAACTCGCGCAGCAGGGCATCGAGCAGGCCCTGCACGGCGAAGTCGCGCGGGCGCGGCTGCAGCTGGCCCGATTCCATGCGCGAGATTTCCAGCAGGCTGGCGAGGATCGCGTCCTGCGCGGCCAGTGCGCCCTCGACGCTGTCGGCGACCTCGCGCGCCGGGGCCTCGTGCAGATGGCCGCGCAGCGCCGACAGGAACATGCGCGCGGCATTCAGCGGCTGCAGCAGGTCATGCACCGCGGCGGCGACAAAGCGGGTCTTGTAGCGGTTCGCGTTCTCGGCCTCGTGCCGGGCTTCTTCCAGGTCGCGGGTGCGCTCGACGATGCGGTGTTCGAGCGCGTCGGCGATCGAGCGCAGCTCGCGCGCGGCGTTCTTGTAGCTGGTGATGTCGGCATAGCTGGTGACGAAGCCACCTTCGGGCAGCGGGTTGCCGCGAATCTCCAATACCGTGCCGTCTTCCTTCTCGCTTTCGCGCAGGTGCGGGCGGCCGCTGCGCAGGTGCTCCAGGCGCCGGGCGATGGCCTCTTCCACCGGCCCCGGGCCGAGCAGGCCGCGGCGCGCGTTGAAGCGGAACAGCTGTTCGATCGGCGTGCCGACGCGCAGCAGTTCGGCCGGAAAGCGGAACAGGTCGACGTAGCGCTGATTCCAGGCGACCAGGTTGAGCTCGGCATCGATGATCACCACGCCCTGCGGCAGGTGCTCCAGGCTGCGGCTCAGGCCGCTGTCGGCCTGCTGCGCTGCCTGCACGATGCCGTCCTGTGCGGTGCGCAGTTCGTGCGCGTGTTGTTGCAGCACGGTCTCCAGTTCGCGCCGGCTGCGCTGGCGCAACGCGGCCAGGCGCCGGCGCTGTTCGACGAACAGCACCAGCAGCGCCAGCGCCAGCCAGCCACCGCCGGCCGCCAGCGCCGCCGCACGCGCGGCCGCGGCGCTGCCGGCGGTGTCGTGCAGCAGATGCAGGCGCCAGCCGGTCTGCGCCACTTCGTGGGTCTGCCACAGCACCGAGCCGGGCAGGGCAGGCTCATCGACATGCGCCAGCCGCGCGCCCGGCCCGGTGGCGCGGCCGAAACGCGCGCGCAGTGGCAGCAGCACCTGGCCGGTGTACTGGCGGGTGGCTTCGAGCTCGCTGCGCTCGTGGCGATCGAGTGGATCGAGCACGCGGTAGCGCCATTCCGGGCGGCTGGCCAGGAACACCACATCGTGGGCGTCGGAGGCGAGCACGATGTCCGGCGTCTGCAGCCATTCGCGCTCCAGTGCGGCCAGCTCGATCTTGATCACCACCACGCCGCTGACCGCGCCGGCCTCGTCATGCAGGGCCTGCGAGAGGAAGTAGCCCGGCTCGCCGGTGGTCATGCCGATGCCGTAGAAGCGTCCGCTGCCCTGCGCCAGCGCCTGCTGCACGTAGGGACGGAAGCTGTAGTTGACGCCGACATTGCTGCGCGGCGTGCGCCAGTTGCTGGCCGCCAGCGCGCGGCCATGGCGGTCGATCAGGGTCAGGGTGGAGGAGCCGGTAATGCGGTTGGCCGCTTCGAGCTTGCGGTTGAGGCGCGCGACCTCGGCGGCGTCGGGTGGGCGTGCCACGGCCTGCCGCAGTTCCGGGTCCAGCGCGAGCACTTGCGGCAGGGTGCGGTAGCGGTCGATGCGCTGTTGCAGGGCCTGGGCATACAGATCCAGTTGCCGGCGCACGCTGACGCTTTCCTCGCGCAGTGCGCGCTGCTGCGCGAAGTGCGCCGCGGCGGCCATCGCCAGCAGCATGCCGCCGCCCACAAGCAGCAGGATCAGGATCAGCTGGGGGCGGCGCGCTAGCTGCATGGCTGAGCGGAACTATAGAGGGTGTGCTCGAAACCGCTCCTGTAGGCGCGGCTCCGCTCGGTCGGGGCTGAAGCCCCTCCTACAAGGACCCCGGAAAATATCCAGGTCCAACAGTTCGCGCAGAGCCCGCTTTTCCCACCCCACCGCCCGCGGGGCAGTGTCGGGTGGGTGGGGTAGGCCCTGCCAGGACCGTAGGCAACATGGATGTTGCCTACGAGCCCCCATGGATGGGTTCACGGCGTGTCCTGGCAGGGCCTACCCCACCCGCCATGCAGCCCACCATCAGCAGCCAACAGCCAACAGCCCCGCAAAAACCAAAATCAGAACATCACCTGCGCCCGCAACTCCACGATATCCGGCTTGGTATGCACGCCGCGCCGGCTCGCATCCACCTTCACGTAGTTGGCCTGGAACTTGAAGTGGCTGGTCAGATACCAGTTCGCGCCGAACGTCCAGTCATGCTGCCGCCCGCCATCCAGGCCGGTGTCCTGCAAATCCAGGCGGCTGTAGCGCGCCAGCAGTTCCACCGCGCCATAGGCATGCGCCGGCTTGACGTTGGCCACCGCGCCGGCCGCGTACGGGCGGCTTTCGCCGGTGACGATCCAGCTGCCATAGATGTACTGGCCATCCACGCTGTAGTCGGGCAGGCCGCCCTCGCGCGTGACCTTGGCCTGCAACGCCTCGCCCTGCACCGAGAACGGGCCGTGAATCCAGATGCCCTCGAAACCCGCGCGGCGAATCTGGTCCACCGGCGTCAGCGTGCCCGAATCGACCAGGCGCACGTCGGTCAGGCCCGCTTCCGGGCGTGCGCGCAGACGCGCGGCCGCATCGAAATGCTCGTCGCGGCCATTGTGGTAGCCGCGCGGATTCTCCACCGACGCCGACAGGCCCAGGTGCAGCACATCGCCCGCCGCCTTGATCGGTGTCCACACGCCGCGTACGGCCTGCATCGTGCCCGGGTTGTCGCCCTGCAGATCCTTGCCGCCGTAGGCGCCGGCCTGCAGGAAGTACTGCGGCTTTTCCAGCGTCCACTCGACACCGGTGCGGCGGCCGGCGTAGATCGCCTGCACCGGGAGCGCCACTTCCAGGAAGCTGCCCGCTCGCGAGCTGGTCACCGCATCCAGGCCCACCGGTGTCTTCATGTAGCCGACGCGGATCTTGCCGAAGTCCGTGCCAAACAGCGCCTTGGTCTCCATGCGCAGGTACACGTCCAGCCAGGTGTGCGCTTCAAAGTCGAAGTACACCATCGCGTCGTACACGCCCTTCTTCTTCAGCGTCGCGCCGAATTCGCGGCGGCGCATGCCGTTGTCGTCTTCCAGGCGGTCGTCACCGGAAAAGTCATTGGTGTCATAGGCGAAGTTCAAGGTGCCGGCAAGCTCGGTGCCGTCCTCGAAGGTGTACTTGGTCGGCCAGGCGTCGAAGTCGGCGGCGCTGGCGGCGGCGGGGAGGGCGCACAGGCACAGTGCGGAAAACAGGGTGGTGGGTTTCATGGCGTGGTCTTTGTAGGGAGGACGCCCGGCGGCGGGGCGGCCGGATGCGCAGTGCATCGCTCGGCGTTGCGAATCTGATAGCGGCCGGAGCGCCGGAATATTGATTCTAGGTGCGCAGTGCGTGATGAACCGTGCATCTAGTACCAATAGGCTATCTGCGGTGCGTGCCTTGCTGGGCTACAAAGTCCGCGCAGGAGCGCCAGCCGGCCCTCCGTCCGCTGGAGTGCCGAACATGCAAGTCGCGACCCCCGGTTCGCTGCCCGATCCCGATTCGCGCCCGCCGCGTCCCTCATCGCTGCCGCTGTACCGGCAGCTGTATTTCCAGGTGGTGGTGGCGATCGTGCTGGGTGCGGTCCTCGGCCATTACGAGCCGGCGCTGGGCGAATCGCTCAAGCCGCTGGGTGACGCCTTCATCAAGCTGGTGAAGATGATCATCACCCCGGTCATCTTCCTGACCATCGTCACCGGCATCGCCGGCATGAGCCAACTGCGCACCGTCGGACGCGTGTTTGCCAAGGCGATGGTGTACTTCCTGTTCTTCTCCACGCTGGCGCTGGTGGTCGGCATGGTCGTGGCGCACGTGGTCCAGCCCGGCGCCGGCATGAACGTCAACGCCGCCGACCTCGACCAGACCGCGGTGCACAGCTACGTGCAGAAGTCGCATGACCTGACCCTGGTCGGCTTCCTGATGGACATCATCCCCAACACGCTGGTCAGCGCGTTCGTGGATGGCAACATCCTGCAGACCCTGTTCGTGGCGGTGCTGTTCGGCATCGCCCTGGCGATGGTGGGCGAGCGCGGCCGGCCGATCCAGGTCTTCCTCGAAGCGCTGACCGCGCCGGTGTTCCGCCTGGTGCACATCCTGATGCGGGCCGCGCCGATCGGTGCCTTTGGCGCGATTGCCTTCACCATCGGCAAGTACGGGGTCGAGTCGCTGGTCAACCTGGCCTGGCTGGTGGGCTCGTTCTACGTCAGCTCGCTGCTGTTCGTCCTGCTGATCCTGGGTCTGGTGGCGCGCCTGTGCGGCTTCTCCGTGCTCAAGCTCATCCGCTACCTCAAGGCCGAGCTGCTGCTGGTGCTGGGCACGTCCTCGTCCGAATCGGCGCTGCCCTCGCTGATGGAGAAGATGGAGAAGGCCGGTTGCAGCAAGTCGGTGGTCGGCCTGGTCGTGCCCACCGGTTACTCCTTCAACCTGGACGGCACCAACCTGTACATGACGCTGGCGGCGCTGTTCATCGCCCAGGCCACCAATACCGAGCTCACCCTGGGCCACCAGATCACCTTGCTGCTGGTGGCGATGCTCAGCTCCAAGGGTGCGGCTGGTGTCACCGGTGCCGGCTTCATCACCCTGGCCGCGACGCTGTCAGTGGTGCCGGAGGTGCCGGTGGCGGGCATGGCGCTGATCCTCGGCGTGGACCGCTTCATGAGCGAATGCCGCTCGCTGACCAACTTCATCGGCAATGCGGTGGCCACGGTGGTGGTGTCGCGCTGGGAGAATGCGCTGGACCGCGAGCAACTGCAGCGCGCGCTGGACCAGGGCGAAGATCCCTATGCAGCGCCGCCGGTACTGGCCGCGGCCTTCGTCGGCGTGGACGACAAGAGCCCGGATTGAGGCGCCTGCCACCCTTTGCCGCTGTCTCCACAAGCCCGCCGCCGCAGCGCGGCGGGCGCGTTTTCGCCGCATCGCAACATGCGCGCCATGTCCTGGCGACAGCTGCGCGACAGCCAGCGTCACCATCGGCCGGGTAGAATCCCCGGTCTCGCGCTTCCGCCAAACAGAAACCTCGATGTCCAACGACGAGTTCAAGAAGGCCGCCCTCGACTACCACCGCATGGCCCCGGCGGGCAAGATCAAGGTCATCGCGACCAAGCCCATGCTGACCCAGCGCGACCTGTCGCTGGCCTACTCGCCGGGTGTGGCCTTTGCCTGCCAGGCGATCGTCGAGGACCCGCGCCAGGCCAGTGAGCTGACCGCGCGTGGCAACCTGGTGGCGGTGATTTCCAACGGCACCGCGGTGCTCGGCCTGGGCAACATCGGCCCGCTGGCGGGCAAGCCGGTGATGGAAGGCAAGGGCGTGCTGTTCCAGAAGTTCGCCGGCATCGACGTGTTCGACATCGAGGTCAACGAGCAGGACCCGGACAAGCTGGTCGACATCATCGCCTCGCTGGAGCCGACCTTCGGCGGCATCAACCTGGAAGACATCAAGGCGCCGGAGTGCTTCATCGTCGAGCGCAAGCTGCGCGAGCGCATGAACATCCCGGTATTCCATGATGACCAGCACGGCACGGCGATCATCGTCGGCGCGGCGGTGATCAACGCCATGGAGATCACCGGCAAGAAGATCGGCGAGGTCAAGCTCGCCACCACCGGCATGGGCGCGGCGGGCATTTCCTGCGTGAACATGCTGGTGTCGCTGGGCCTGAAGCCGGAAAACATCCTCGCCTATGACCGCGACGGCGTGCTGCACACCGAGCGCACCGACCTGGACCCGGAGAAGGCGCGTTACGCCCGCGACACGCCCAAGCGCACCCTGGCCGAGATCGTCGAGGGCGCTGACATCTTCCTAGGCCTGTCGGCCGCCGGCATCCTGACCCCGGAAATGGTCGCCACGATGGCGCCCAACCCGGTGATCTTCGCCCTTGCCAACCCGAACCCGGAAATCATGCCGGAGGCGGCGCGCGCGGTGCGCCCCGACGCGATCATCGGCACCGGCCGTTCGGACTACCCGAACCAGATCAACAACGTCCTGTGCTTCCCCTATCTGTTCCGCGGCGCACTGGACGTGGGCTCGACCTCGATCAACGAGGAAATGAAGGTCGCCTGCGTGCGCGCCATTGCCGCCCTGGCGCGGCGCGAAGCCTCCGACCTGGGCGCGGCCTATGGCGGCGAAACGCCGAGTTTCGGGCCTGATTACCTGATCCCGCGCCCGCTCGACCCGCGCCTGCTGGTGGAGCTGTCCTCGGCGGTGGCGCAGGCGGCGATGGACTCGGGCGTGGCCACGCGGCCAATCACCGACATGGCCGCTTACCGCGAGCAGCTGAGCCAGTTCGTCTACCGCACCAGCCTGATGATGAAGCCGGTGTACGACGCCGCGCGCACCGACAAGCAGCGCGTGGTCTACGCCGAGGGCGAAGAGGAAGTGGTGCTGCGCGCGGTGCAGAACGTAGTGGACGAAGGCCTGGCCTTCCCGATCCTGATCGGCCGCCCCGATGTGATCGAGACGCGCATCTGCCGCATGGGGCTGCGCATGAAGGCGGGCACCGACTTCGAGATCACCAACATCCTCGACGATCCGCGCTTCAACGATTACTGGCAGTACTACCACCGCCTGACCGAGCGCCGCGGCGTGACCGTCAGCGCGGCCAAGGAACTGATGCGCTCGCGTCCGACGCTGATTGCCGCGGTCATGGTCGCGCGTGGCGAGGCCGACGCGATGCTGACCGGCGTGGTCGGCCGCTTCCACAAGAAGCTCGGCTACGTGCGCAGCGTGATCCCGCTGGAACCGCGGGTGAGCTCGACTTCGGCGATGACCGGCGTGATCAACCAGCAGGGCGCGTTCTTCTTCGTCGATACCCACGTGCAGGAAGACCCGACCGCCGAGCAGATTGTCGAGGCCACGCTGCAGGCGGCGTACCGCCTGAAGCTGTTCGGCATCGAGCCGGCGATTGCGCTGCTGTCGCACTCCAACTTCGGCAGCCACGCCTCGCGTGACGCGCTGAAGATGCGCGAGGTGCGCGAGCTGCTGGTCAAGCGCAACCCCAAGCTCAACATCGACGGCGAGATGCAGGGCGACACCGCCTGGGACGAGGCGCTGCGGCAGAAGATCATGCCCAACAGCACGCTCAAAGGTCGCGCCAACCTGTTCGTGCTGCCCAACCTGGAGGCGGCCAACATCGCCTACAACCTGGTGCGGGTGTTCACCGACGGCGTGGCGATTGGCCCGATCCTGATGGGCATTTCCAAGCCGGTCCACATCCTCACCTCCAGCGCGACCTCGCGCCGGGTGATGAACATGACCGCGATTGCCGCGGTGGATGCGCAGATCCGCAAGCAGATGGAAGCTGAGCGGGGTTGAGCGAGTCCGGTTGGAGCGCCTCCGTTTGAACGGCATTGCTGCTGTTGGGGGGCTCTAACGCTGGTGGACAGCCGGTAGACGACTCATCGCCACAAGGTCCGGCTTTGCCAATCCGGATCGAAGCCCATCGCCTGCCTGCACACGTGAGGGTGCTGTGCAAGCAGTCCCTCAAGTCGCGCCTTCCAGTGGCATCCCGGCGATACAACGAGCAGTAGATGCCTCAGGATCGCCAAGGCGCAATAAATGCGGCCCGCGTGGGGAATCGTCGGTCCCCATGCCACGGTGCGAGTGCGAGTGGGGAGAGGTGGGCGAATCGCAAACTCGCGATTCCATAGCCGCTTGTGATGCGCACAGACGTTGCGCACGTAGCTCAGCGAGTGCAGCCATCGGGCGAAGAATGCATCGGGGACGCCGTAGGGACGTGCGATTGCCGACTTCGACGCCGGGGGCATGAATCGATACATCAGCGAAATCGTCCCGAAGGAGAGCAGTTCTGTTGCCATCCATACTGGCAAGTCGGGCTCGCTTGTGTACTTGTTGCGGAAATGCTGGACGAAGGTTTCGCCTGCGCGGACTTCTTCCGTCCGGATGTCGCGCAGCAGATCGGCATGACGATACTGCGGAGCGAAGTTCGCAGGGTTGACATGGCCAAATGCACCGCCGATGCGCGAGATTTCGTACGCGACTGCCGTGCGAATCGCGACTTCGACGCGCTCGATCGCATCCAGCACAAGTAAACGAAGCTTGCGATCAAAGATGTAGAGACCCGCTATGTCGTCGAACTCGGTGCCGGGGATAAAGGCTTCATCTCGCTTGAACGGGAGGAAGTACGCACTGAGGCGGTAGTAACTGACGTTCTTCAGCCAACGAAGCGCGCGTGCCGGATCCCGAACGATCAGCCCACGGTCCTGCATGAGCTGCAACTGGTCGGCGAACGAAAGGGGTTGCTTTGAGTAGCGCATCTCAGGCAATAAAAACCCGCCATTTATGCGCATCACCTACCGAAGCAGGGCTAAGCGTGGCGGGTATGTTGACAGGGATTTTATCGTAATGGCCCATCGTAGACAACTGTCGCATTCCTTGCTTCGCGCAGCCCCGGCGCGCCAACCTCCTTACGCACGCCGATGGCGCTGCGATTCGGCCATGTCCAGCAGCGCACGCCGCACCGCGCTCTGGCAGCCCCGATACGCGCGCAGCAGGCGCAGCTCCTTCGGGTCGTCCACCAGTTCGCCTGCCACCGCGGGTGGCGGCACTTCGTCGGTGGGCATGCCACGACCGGTGGCAAGCCATTCGTAGGACACGCCCGTGGTCACGGCGATCGCCATCAAGCGCGCGCTCGCTGGCCAGACGCCACTGACGCGTTCCCAGTTGGCCACTGCGCTACGCGTCACGTTCAAGCGTTCAGCCAGCCCCGCTTGCGTGATGCCGGCGATGCGCCGAGCACTGCGGATGCGAGTGCCGATGTCCCTTTCCATTCGCTTCTCCTCGTGGAGAAGATTAGCGCCGTACGCAGCGAATTGGAGCCTGTGCAAGCGATTCTGGCGCAACTGGATTGCTCTGTTGGCAATGCATCTTTCAGCGCTTGTGGCACGGCGCTAGCGATCATGAATGACAACGGCTTTGACGTATGCGCGCGGTTGAGCGCTGCGTGTCCGTCTGTGATCGTGCGCGTGCGCAAAGCACGAATCCAGGGAGGAGCGAGCATGCACCATGCACCAGACACATCCGGCGACGCAAACGCGATGAAGCCACGCAATGGCATCCGCGCCAAGCGACGCGCGCCGAATCTCCTGCAGCCGCTATACGTGCTCAAGTCCACTGGCGCGTTGCCCTACACGGCGGCCTGCTTTGTGTTGGTACTGTGGATCGCCGTTCCGGTCGCCATGTACACGCCCGCGGTGACGCTGGCGACCGAGCAGTGGTTGATCCTCTGGCTGGTGGTCGGGTTGGCGGCGCCCGTATTCGAGACGCTCGTGTTCCAGGAATGGATACAGGAAGCGCTGCTGCGCCAGGGCGTCAATCAGCGGGTGCGCATCGCCGTGTCCTGGGCGGCCTTCACTCTGCTGCACTCGTCTGGTTTCAGCAAACTGCTGCTCGGCGGTGGTGTGCAGGGTTTCCTCTACGCGGTCACGTACGCGGTATGGCGGCCAGCCGGGCGCAAGCAGGCCTTCGTCATGGTGCTGTGCCTGCATTTGCTGGTGAGCAACGCGTTGCTGGCGCTTGGCCTGCTGTTTGGGCGGGTAGCCGGCTGAGCGGCGGTTGTTCCGTGACGGCGCCTGCGGCCGGGGGCGGGAACGTGAAGCCGGCGCCTGGCCCGCCCCCGGGCCGGCCCCGGGGCAACACTGGTAGAATCGGCCCCTCGTTCCGTACTGCCTGCGACCCCCGCCATGAGCCATACCGCCACCGCGCCCGCCAATGCCGAAAAGCGCTACGACGTGCACCGCAGCGCCTTGCCGCTGAGCTGCCCGACCCCGGAGATGGCGCTGTGGAACTCGCATCCGCGCGTCTACCTGCCGATCGAGGACGAACCCAATCAGCAGGCCAAGTGCCCGTATTGCGGCGCGCAGTTCGTCCTGATCGACTGATCCGGCTCCATGCACCGCCTGACCGTGGTGCAATTGCTGCCGGCGCTGCATTCCGGCGGCGTCGAGCGCTCCACTCTTGAAATCGCCCAGGCATTGGCAGGCGCCGGGCATCGCGCGCTCGTGGTCTCGGCTGGTGGGCGGCTGGTTGAGCCGCTGCTGGCCAGCGGCGCCGAACACCTGACCCTGGATATCGGCCGCAAGTCGCTGCTGACGCTGCGCCATGTGCCGGCGCTGCGGCGGCTGTTCGACGAAGTCGGCGCGGACATCGTGCACGCGCGTTCGCGCTTGCCGGCCTGGCTGGCCTGGCATGCCTTGCGCGGGATGCCCGCGGCGCGGCGGCCGCGCTTCGTCACCACCGTGCATGGGCTGAACTCGCCCGGCCGCTACAGCGCGGTGATGACCTATGGCGATCGGGTGATCTGCGTGTCGCGCACGGTGCATGACTACGTGCTGCAGCATTACCCGAATACCGACCCGGAGCGTTTGCGGACCATTCCGCGCGGCATCGACATTGCCCAGTTCCCGCGCCGGCCACGGCCCGATCCTCGGGCCCGCGCCTGGGCCGAAGCGGAAGTGCCGGCGCTGCGCGGTGCGCAGGCGCTACTGTTGCTGCCCGGCCGCGGTACCCGCCTCAAGGGTCACCGCGATGGCCTGCAACTTCTTGCCAGCCTGCGCGCGCAAGGTCGCGATGCACGCCTTTGGCTGCCCGGCGCGCGCGAACCGGGGCGCGAGCAATATCTGCGTGAGCTGGAAGCCGAGGCTGCCGTACTGGGAGTGGCCGGGGCCGTGGCTTTCACCGAACCGACCGCGCGCATTGCGGAGGCTTACGCTGCCAGCGATCTGGTGCTGCAGCTGTCGCGCAAGCCCGAAGCCTTTGGCCGCACCGTGCTGGAGGCGCTGGCCGTGGGCCGGCCGGTGCTGGGCTGGGAACATGGCGGGGTGGGTGAGCTGTTGCGCGAATTGCAGCCGCAAGGCGCGGTCACCGCCTTCGACGCCGATGCGCTGGCCCAGCGCGCGCAGTCGCTGCTCGACCAGCCGCCGACGCCGCCTGCACGCATTCCCTATACCCTGCAAGCCATGCAGGACAGCACGCTCAAGGTCTATGCCGAACTCCATCGCTGAGCGCAGCGCGTCGTCGTCGCCGGTGCCGGCATTGCCGCCCAGGGCGGGGCGCTGGGCGCCGGTGTGGGTGATTGCCTTCGTCGCCCTGTGGCCCGCCCCCGGGCTAGCCGAAACCGTGCTCTCGCTGGGCGCGGTATTTGCCACGTGGCGGCTGCTGCGGCGCCGCTTTCGCGGGGGCACTCAGCTGTTGAGCGGCGCGGCCTGGGCGCTGACCAGCGTGTTGTTCTTCGCCTACTGGTTGCCCGAGCTGCTGTCGGCGATCGATGCGATCGACGTGCCGCTGGCGCTGCGCAAGTCGCTGGCCGACCTGCGCTACCTGCCTTTCATGTGGCTGTGCGCGATTGCGGTGGCCGACCCGGCGCGGCGCCGGCGTACCTTTGCCGGACTGGCGATCATCGGCGGCGTGTGGACGCTGGATGCGCTGCTGCAGGCGCTGGTCGGCACCAGTGCGCTGTTCTGGTCGATGGATCAGTTGAAGTGGGTGATCAGCGGCCATGGCCTGTGCACGGCGCAGGAGATCGCCGCGGTCGATCGTCTCAGCGGCCTGCTTGGGCCATGCAATCTCAAATTCGGCCAGACCCTGGCCAGCCTTTCGCCGTTCCTGCTGTTTGCCGCGGCCGCGCGCGGGCGGCTGGCATGGCTGCTGGCAGCGCTGGCGGTAGGCGCGGTGGTGGTGATGGCCGGTGCGCGCGCGGCGTGGATCACCTACGCGGTGATCCTGCTGTGTTCGGGTTGGCGGTTGATTGGCGCGCGCGGCATGTTCGGTGTCGGCATGGCCGCGCTGCTTGGCGTGATCGTGCTGTACCAGGTCTCGCCGCAGGTGCACGAGCGCGTGGCGCGCACGCAGACGGTGCTGGGCGGCGGACTAGCAGGCATCGACGCGGCGCTGTCCGGGCGCGCGCAGATCTGGTCGGCGGCGCTGTGCATGGTGCGCGAGCATCCGCTCAACGGCGTCGGCGCCCGCGGTTTTCGCGAGGCCTATCCGCAATGCGACCCGCACCCGGAACGGGTGCCGGCCTGGGGTGAGGGCCCGGCCTTTCACGCCCACCAGATCGTGCTGGAAATCCTCGCCGAAACCGGCTTCCTCGGCCTGCTGCTGTGGCTGGCCGGCGCGGCGCAGGCGTGGCGCGCATGGCGCTACTCCAGCGCGGCAGCGCGCGAACAGGCGCGGCCGGCGATGGTTGCGCTACTGGCGACGGTGTTCCCGCTCAACACCCACCTGGCGTTCTATTCGAGTTTCTGGGGCGGGCTCACGCTGATGCTGGCCGGTCTTTACGCCGGCGCCTTGCTCAACGAGGACGGCACGCGCGAACCACCGGCGGCGTGAGCCTGCCGGCGTCGCCGACTACTGATAGAGCTTGAGCTTGGGGCCGCCGCCGGGCTGGCGCTTGAAGCGGCGGTGGATCCACAGGTACTGGTCGGGCGCCTCGCGCACCATGTCCTCGATGGCGGCATTGACCGCGGTGGTGTCGGCAATGGCATCGTCAGAGGGAATGCCTGGCAGTGGCGGTGCCACGCGCAGGATGTAGCGGCCGCCTTCGCGGCGATGGAAATACGGCACCACCGCGCAGCCGGTGAGGCGCGCGAGCTGATGGGTGGCGGTGATGGTGGAGGCGGGGTGGCCGAAGAACGGCACGAACACCGTGTCCTTGCCGCGCATGTCCTGGTCGGGCGCATACCACAGCAAACCGCCCTTCTTCAGGTGCCGCACGGTCGCGCGCAGGTCTTCGTTGGCAAACATCGCCTGGGCGTAGCGCAGGCGTCCGCGCTTGACCGCCCACTCGAACACCGGGTTGCGATGGCGGCGATACATGCCGGCGAGCGGCACGTGGTCGCAGAGCAGGCGGCCGCACATTTCCAGGGTCATGAAGTGGCCGGACACCAGCAGCACGCCGCGCCCCTGGGCTTGCAGCGCATGCAGGTGTTCGACGCCTTCGATCCGCACGCGCGGGCGGATCGCATCGATACTGCCCCACCAGGCGCGGGCGAATTCAAACAGGCCCACGCCGAGCGCGTCGAAACTGTCGCGCAGCAGGCGCGCACGCCATGCGTCATCCTGTTCGGGAAAGCACAGGCGCAGGTTGACCTCGGCGGCGCGGCGACGGGTGCCGGCCACATGAAAGGCGATCCAGCCGATGCCACGGCCCAGTGCGCGCTGCAGCAGCCACGGCAGGCGCCCGGCAAACACCATCACCACCAGCGCCAGGTACATCGGCCAGTGCGCCGGCTTGAGCAGGGAAGGGCGGATGGCGACGTCGGCGGCTTCTGGCATGGCGCAATTCTAGCGTTCCCGGCGCGAGCGGCGCATGCGCGGGCCGGGAGGGCAAGCATCGCGCGGGGGCAGGCGCCGTCGTATCCTTCGCCGATGCGGAAAGACCCCATCGAATGGTTGTTGCGCGGGCTGTACTCGGCCCTGCTGTACCTGTTGCTGCCGATCACCGTCTACCACCTGGTATGGCGCGGCTTCCGCGTGCGCGAATACTTCAACCGCTGGAGCGAGCGCTACGCCGCCTATCCCAGTGACTGCGGCCGCCCGCAGGTCTGGGTGCACGCCGTATCGGTGGGCGAGGTCAACGCCGCCGCACCGCTGGTCAATGCCTTGCGTGCGCAGCGCCCGGACATCCGCTGGGTCATTACCACCATCACCCCGACCGGCTCCGAGCGCGTGCGCGCGCTGTGGGGCGAGGCGGTGGATCACGTCTACCTGCCCTATGACGTGCCGGGCAGCGTCGGCCGCTTCCTGCGCCACTTCCAGCCCAGCCTGGCGTTGATCGTGGAAACGGAACTATGGCCGAACATGCTGTTTGGCTGCCGCGACCGCGGCATTCCGGTCTACATCCTCAACGCGCGGCTGTCGGCGCGCTCGCTGCGCGGCTACCGCCTGCTGGCACCGCTGATCAGCCGCGCCCTGCGCACCGTGACCTGTGTGGCCGCGCAATCGCAGGACGATGCCGAGCGCTTTGCGCGCCTGGGCGCACGGCCCGAACAGGTCGTGGCCCTGGGCAACCTCAAGTTCGACATCGCCGTGCCGGAGCAATTGCCCGCCTTTGTCGCCGAATTCCGCCAGCGCGTGCCTCCGACGCGGCCGGTGTGGATTGCCGCGAGCACCCATGAAGGCGAAGAGGCGGCTATTGTCGAGATGCATCGCCGGCTGTGCCGCGTGCTTCCCGACCTGCTCCTGCTGTGGGCGCCGCGTCATCCCGAGCGTTTCCCCAAGGTCGAGACGCAGGCGCGCGAGCAGGGCTGGGCGGTGGCCACGCGCAAGCAGCAGCGCTGGCCGGACGCGGCCACGCAGGTATTCGTCATCGACACGCTGGGCGAACTGATGAGCTTCTACGCCTGCGCCGAAGTCGCCTTCGTTGGTGGCAGCCTGCAGCCGATCGGGGGGCACAACCTGCTGGAGCCGGCGGCCGTGGGAACGCCCGCGGTCACCGGCCCGCACCTGCACAACTTCGCCGAAATCTCCCGGCGCATGCGCGAGGCGGGTGCTGTTGCCATCCGCGATGACATGGATGGCGTGTGTGAGTCCCTGCAAACCCTGCTCGGTGACCCGCAGGCCCGCGAGCGCATGCGCGATGCCGGCCTGGCTTTGGTCGCCAATGGCCGCGGTGCGGTGGCGCGCACCTTGGTGCTGGTGGCGCCGCATCTGCCGCCGGTGGCGGAGTATGTGGCGGGGTAGGGAGCGCCCATCCGGCATCGGGAATGCGCGCCGGGACCGTTGTAGGAGGGGCTTCAGCCCCGACGGGCGAAGAGGCGATCTGGCAGATGGCGGTCGCGGCTGAAGCCGCTCCTACAGTGGGTCCGGCAGTGCTGGAGGCCAAACGAAAGAGGCGAGCCGAAGCTCGCCTCTTTCGTCAGCACTGGTTGAGCGCTTACTGCCGCTGCATCGCGTCATTGGCGTTCTGCAGCTTGGCCTCGGCATCCTGGGTCAGCATGCGGTTGATGTCCTGCAGATCAGCAATCTCCAGCTTGCCGGTGGCCTGCGCCAGCAGCAGCCGGTTCTGCAGGAAGGTGTAACGCGCCTGCACGTACTGCACCTGCGCCGCAAACAGCGTGCGCTGGTTCTGCACCACATCCAGCACCGTGCGCGTACCCACTTCCAGGCCCACCTGCGAAGCGTCATACGCCGCCTGCGCCGACACCACCGCCAGGCGCCGCGCCTCGACTTCGCTCACGCCCGCCACCACCGTCTGGTAGGCATTGCGCGTGTTGCGGTCCAGCGCGCGCTTCTGCTGCTCGAACGTGTCCTGCTGGATGTCGCGCTGCGCCAGCGCCTGGCGCACCTGCGACTGCGTCGCGCCGCCGGAGAAGATCGGCACCGACAGGGTCACGCCGATCGAGTTGCTGTCGCCGTTGACGCCGGCCGAACCAGTGGAATCACCCCACGTCGCGCCGCGGCCCCAGCTGCCACCCAGGCTGATCGTCGGGTAGTGGCCCGCACGCGCCGCCGACACGTTGGATTCCGCCGCGCTCACCTGCAAGCCCTGCGCCTTGAGCGCCGGGTTCTCGGTCACCGCCGTGTTCACCAGCTCATCGACGTTGCTGTACTGCGCCGGCACTTCCGGGCGCCACTCTTCCGGCAGTGCGCGCAAGCCCGTCACCGGCTGGCCGGTGAGCTCGGTCAATGCCTGGTAGTAGTCCTTCAGCGTATTGCGCGCATTGATCGTGTCAGCGCGTGCCTGGTCGTACTGCGCGCGCGCTTCGTGCACGTCGGTGATCGGCGCCAGGCCGACTTCCAGGCGCTTGTCCGCGTAGTCGAACTGCTTCTTGGCCGCCGCCTCGTTGGTCTCGGCCGCCGCCAGCGACTCGATCGCCACCAGCACGTTGAAGTATGCCGCCGAGGTGCGCACGATCAGGTCGTCGTTGGCCGAGTCCAGGGTGAAGTCGGCCGCGCGGCTGATGTCGCGCTGCGCGCGCAGGTTGGCGAACTGCGCCAGGTTGAACACCGTCTGCGTGCCGTTGACCGCGTAACGGCGGGTCTTGCTGGTCGAGGTCCCGCCCACGTCATAGTCGTTGCTGTTGCGGGTCAGCGAGGCACTGCCGTCCAGCTGCGGCAGCAGCGCCGCGCGTGCTTGCACCTGGCCTTCCTTGTTGTACAGCCGGGTCGACTCCGCCGTGGACAGCTGCGGGTCGCCATTGCGGGCCATTTCGTAAACCTGCAGCAGATCGGCGGCCTGGGCGGCCATCGGGAACAGGGCGGCGGCCAGCGCCAGGGCGAGGGATCGGCGAATCATAGGGCTTCCTTGGGATTCAGAATTTGAACTTGGGCGTGGGGGCCGCGCCCCGCAGGTAGGCGAGATCGGTCTCGAACAACGACTCGATGCGCGAACCGTTGACATCGGCGCGGACAAGGACGGCTTCCATCACCGGATCGTGACCGCGCACGACAAACAGGCGGCCATCCGGGCGCAACCACTGCAGGAACTGCGCGGGCACCTGGTCCACGGCGCCGGTGACGCAGATGGCATCGAAGCGGCGCTCGCTCTGCCAGGCGAACACGTCCGCGGTTTCGATGCGCACGTTGCTGCCCAGCCCGGTGGCATCCAGCGCGGCGCGCGCACCGGCAGCCAGAGCCGGGTCGATTTCCAGGCTGAGCACTTCGCGGCCGAGCGCGGCCAGGCAGGCGGTGGCAAAGCCGCTGCCGGTGCCGATCTCGAGCACGTCTTCGCCGGGCTGCAGGTCCAGCGCCTGCAGCATGCGGCCTTCGACCACCGGCTTCATCATCTTCTGCCCACCGGCCAGCGGAATTTCCAGGTCGGCATAGGCCAGCGCCTGGTAGGCCTGCGGCACGAAAGCCTCGCGCGGCAAACGCGCCAGGACGTCGAGCACCCGCAGGTCCAGCACGTCCCAGGGACGTATCTGCTGTTCGACCATCTTTTCGCGGGCCTGGGAGAAATCGATCGTCATGGGGGCGTTATCCAACACGGTGGGGCAGGCATTTTAACGGTGAAGTGCCGGCTCGGTGCGCCAGTAGCATCACCGGGCGGGGGAAGGGGTCGCAGTGCCGGAAGTCACCGCGACCACCGGCTCGGCCGGCGCGCATTCAGCGCGGCGCATAGGCACGCAGGAAGAAGTCCACGCTGGCTTCGACGTGGCGATGCACCGCCGCCGCGCTGGGCGTGCCGCCGAGGCCGCACATCATCATCGGGTGCAGTTCGCCCTTGAGCAGGCAGAAGAACTGCGAGGCGGCCAGCGCCAGATCCGGCACTTCGAGCTCGCCGGCGGCAACGCGGGCGGCCAGGAAGTCGGCCAGCGAGCGCTGGATGCGCATTGGCCCGGCATTCCAGAACATCTCGCGGATATGGTCATCGCCGGTGCCCGGCGCCAGCATCATGCGGTGCGTGGCCAGCGCCGCGTCGGAGCTGATCATGGCGAAGAACGCCTCGCCGATGCTGATCAGCTGCTGCCGCAACGGGCCCTTGGGCGCGTGCTCGAACAGGCCGTCGGGCATCATTTCCTGGCACTGCACGCGGATCGCCTCGGCAAACAAGGTCTCCTTGTCGCCGAAATGGCTGTACACGGTGAGCTTGGACACGCCGGCCAATGCGGCAATGCCGTCCATGCTCACACCGCCGTAGCCCTGCTCGACGAACAGCGACTTGGCCGCCTGCAGGATGGCGGCGCGCTTGCCCAGATCCTTGGGTCGCCCGGGTCCGTTGCCTTTGCCGGCGGCCTTGGAAGGCGCCTTGGGCGGCTGGGGAGAAATCGAGGTCGACATTGCGCGAATACTAGACCATTCGGTTCTATATTTATACTATACCGGCAGGTTCACTATTCGACTCTCACTTTCCCATGGCCGGAACACTCGCGATGCGCCCGAGCACTGTTGCAAGGATGAAGGGCAACCCGTTGGCTCTGCTGTTGGCTGGCCCGTTGGTTGCGCTGCTGTTGAGCGGTTGCGGAGGCGGCGAGCCGCCACCGCCGCCACCGACGCCCGCGCTGGTCGTGCAGCCGGTGCCGGCTTCCGGTCCCGGCATGGCGACCTTCCCCGGTGAAGTGCGGGCGCGGCAGGAAAGCGCACTGGCGTTTCGCGTTGGCGGGCACATGGTCAAGCGCCTGGTCGATGCCGGCGCGCGCGTGCAGCGCGGCCAGGTGCTGGCCGAGCTTGATCCGGCCGACCTCGCATTGCAGGCGCGCTCGGCGCAGGCGCAGTTCGAGTCGGCGCAGGCCGACCTGGCCCGCGCGCGCGACGACTACCAGCGCTACGCCAAGCTCGTGGACCAGCAACTGGTCAGCCGCTCGACCTTCGACGCGCAGACCGCCGCCTACAAGGCCGCGCAGAACCAGGCCGAAGCCGCGCGCGCCAACCTCGACGTGGCCCGCAACCAAGCCGCCTACGCGCAGCTGCTGGCGCCGGCCGACGGCGTGATCGCCAGCCGCCAGGCCGAAGCCGGGCAGGTGGTCGCCGCCGGGCAGACCGTGTTCACGCTGGCCGCCCATGGCGCGCGCGAGATCGCGATCAACCTGCCCGAATCGGGCGCGCACCGCTTCAATGTCGGCGACCGCGCCGAAGTGGAGCTGTGGGGCCAGCCGGGCAAGCGCCTGCCCGGCACGATCCGCGAGATCGCGCCGGCCGCTGATTCGCAGACCCGCACCCACGCCGCGCGCGTGGCCCTGGCAACCGAATCACTCGACAACGTTGAACTGGGCCAGAGCGCCCGCGTTTACCTGGCGGGCGCCGACGCGGGCGGGCTGACGCTGCCGCTGTCGGCGATCCAGCGCGGCGCGCAGGGCGCGACCACGGTGTGGGTGGTCAACCCGGCCGACGGCAAGGTGCAGGCACGGCCGGTGCGCATTGGCGGCTATGCCAGCGACCAGGTGCCGGTGCTGTCGGGCGTCGCCGCGGGCGACTGGGTCGTGGCCGCGGGCGGACATCTGCTGCGCGAAGGCCAGCAGGTGACGCCGGTCGATCGCAGCAACCGTCCGCTGCGCGCGCCTGCTCCGCCGTCTGCCGCGCCCACGGCCAAGCGCTGACGCCATCGGCCTCGCGCCGGTACCTGCACCCCGCGGCACACCCGACCCTTGCGGAGTTCCCCCATGCGTCGCTTCAACCTTTCCGAGTGGGCGCTGAGCAATCGCGCGCTCGTGCTGTACGCCATGATCGCCATGGCGATCATTGGCGCCTGGTCGTACCGGCACCTGGGCCAGTCCGAGGACCCGCCCTTCACCTTCAAGGCCATGGTGGTGCGCACGCTGTGGCCGGGCGCCACCGCCGAGCAGGTCTCGCGCGAGGTCACCGAGCGCATCGAGAAGGCGCTGATGAACACCGGCGAGTACGAGTTCATCCGCTCCTACTCGCGGCCAGGCGAGTCACAGATCATCTTCATGGCGCGCGACTCGATGAAGTCCAGGGACGTGCCCGAGCTCTGGTACCAGGTGCGCAAGCGCGTTGGCGACATTCGCGCCACGCTGCCGTCGGAGGTGGTCGGCCCGTTCTTCAACGATGAGTTCGGCGACACCTACGGCAACATCTACGCACTCACCGGCAAGGGCTTCGACTATGCGGTGATGAAGGACTACGCCGACCGCATCCAGCTGGAACTGCAGCGCGTGCCGGACGTGGGCAAGATCGACCTGGTCGGCCTGCAGGACGAGAAGATCTGGGTCGAAATCTCCAACACCAAGCTGGCCACGCTGGGCGTGCCGATGAGCGCGGTGCAGCAGGCGCTGCAGCAGCAGAACGCGATGGCCCCGGCTGGCTTTGTCGAAACCGCCGGCGAGCGCGTGCAGCTGCGCGTCAGCGGCCAGCTCGGCTCGGTCGAGGACATTGCCGAGTTTCCGATCCACGCCGAAGGCCGCACCGTGCGCCTGGGCGACATCGCCACCGTGCATCGCGGCTTTTCCGATCCGGCCGCGCCGAAGATGCGCTTCATGGGCGAGGACGCCATCGGTATTGCCGTGGCGATGAAGGACGGCGGCGACATCCTGCGCCTGGGTTCGACCCTGGACGCGGAGTTCGAGCGTCTGCAAAAGACCCTGCCGGCCGGCATGCAGCTGCGCAAGGTGTCCGACCAGCCGCATGCGGTGGAAGAGTCGGTCGGCGAATTCGTCCGCGTACTGACCGAGGCGGTGATCATCGTGCTTGCGGTGAGCCTGTTCTCGCTGGGCCTGCGCACCGGCCTGGTGGTGGCGGTGTCGATTCCGCTGGTGCTGGCGATGACCTTCGCGGTGATGCATTACTTCGGCATCGGCCTGCACAAGATTTCGCTGGGCGCGCTGGTGCTGGCGCTGGGCTTGCTGGTGGACGATGCGATCATCGCGGTGGAGATGATGGCCATCAAGATGGAGCAGGGCTACGACCGCCTGCGCGCGGCCAGCTTCGCCTGGACCTCGACCGCCTTCCCGATGCTCACCGGCACGCTGATCACCGCCGCCGGCTTCCTGCCCATCGCCACCGCGGCCTCCAGCACCGGCGAGTACACCCGTTCGCTGTTTCAGGTGGTGACCATTGCCCTGCTGGTTTCATGGGTGGCGGCGGTGCTGTTCATTCCGTACCTCGGCGACAAGATGCTGCCGGACCTGGCCAACCCGCAGCCACCGCGGCCGGGCAGCCTGGCCGCGCGCTGGCGCGCCCGGCGCGAGGCCTGGGCCGATCGCCATCCGGCGTTTGGACGCTGGCTGGCGCCGGCGCCGGCCAGCCACGAACATCAGCACGACCCCTATCAGCGCCCGTTCTACAAGCGCTTCCGCGCGCTGCTGGAAACCTGCCTGCGCCACCGCTGGTGGGTGATCGCCGCGACCCTGGCACTGTTCATTGGCTCGCTGCTGCTGTTCCGCTTCGTGCCGCAGCAGTTCTTCCCTGACTCCACGCGGCCCGAGCTGATGGTGGACCTGGAACTGGCCGAGGGCGCCTCGCTGCGTTCGACTGAAGCACAGGCGCGGCAGCTGGAGAAGCTGCTGGCCCAGCGCCAGGACATCAGCAACTACGTGGCCTATGTCGGCACCGGTTCGCCGCGCTTCTACCTGCCGCTGGATCAGCAGCTGCCAGCGACGAACTTCTCGCAGTTCGTGGTGCTGGCCAAGGACACGCATGCCCGCGAGACACTGCGCGACTGGCTGCTGCATGAGGTCGCGCCGCAGTTCCCGCAACTGCAGTTCCGGGTGACGCGCCTGGAGAACGGCCCGCCGGTGGGCTACCCGGTGCAGTTCCGCGTGTCGGGCGAGCACATCGAGCGCGTGCAGGCGATCGCCCGCGAAGTGGCGGCCAAGGTGCGCGCCAACCCGCACGTCACCAACGTCAACCTGGACTGGGACGAGCCGAGCAAGATCGTGCGTGTGGTGATCGACCAGGACCGTGCGCGCGAGTTCGGCATCAGCAGCGCGCAGATTGCGCAGTTCCTGTCCGGAGCGCTGTCGGGGCTGAGCGTGAGCACCTACCGCGAAGACAACGAGCTGATCGAGATGCTGCTGCGCGGGCCGGAAGAGGAGCGCGCCAGCCTGGAGATGCTCGGCGGGCTCGGCATTCCCACCGGTGATGGCGGCAGCGTGCCGCTGTCGCAGGTGGCGCGGCTGGAGCCGGCATTCGAGGACGGCATCATCTGGCACCGCGATCGCCTGCCGACGGTGACCGTGCGCGCCGATATCGCCGACCGCATGCTGCCGCCGGCGGTGACCCAGCAGATCCTGCCGACGCTGGACGGGATTCGCGCGCAGCTGCCCTCAGGCTATCTGTTGCAGGTGGGTGGCACGGTAGAGGATTCGGCGCGCGGGCAGAATTCGATCAACGCCGGCATGCCGCTGTTCCTGCTGGTGGTGGTGACGCTGCTGATGCTGCAGCTGCGCAGCTTCTCGCGCACGGCGATGGTGCTGGTGACCGCGCCGCTGGGCATCATCGGCGCGACCTTGTTCCTGCTGCTGTTCCAGATGCCGTTCGGCTTTGTCGCCATGCTCGGCACGATTGCCCTGGCCGGCATGATCATGCGCAACTCGGTGATTCTGGTCGACCAGATCCAGCAGGACATCGACGCCGGCCATGACCGCTGGCACGCGATCCTCGACGCGACGGTGCGCCGTTTCCGCCCGATCGTCCTGACCGCGCTGGCCGCGGTGCTGGCGATGATCCCGCTGTCGCGCAGCGCCTTCTACGGCTCGATGGCGGTGGCGATCATGGGTGGCCTGATCATCGGCACGGTGTTGACCCTGGTCTTTTTGCCGGTGCTGTATGCGACCTGGTTCCGGGTGCGCGAGGCGGAGGCTGGCTGAGAACGGGGACCGGGGACCCGGGACCGGCAAAGCAACGGCCACCCTCGGGTGGCCGTCCGCTTTTGACCTTGCTCTTCCCATTCCCAATTCCCAATTCCCCATTCCCGACGCTTCAGTCACGCAACTCCGCCACAGGGCAGCGTTCCCGAATCCGCTGCACGACCCCCACCGCCGCCTGCTGCGTGCTCAACGGCGCGATGCCGTGCGCGGCCAGATCCGCGGTGAAGGCTTTCGCGTCCAGCGCGTCGCTGACGCTCTGCTCCACGCATTGCGCTTCCTGCTCCAGCCCCAGCGAATGGCGCAGCAGCAGCGCGGTGCTCAGGATCGTCGCGTAGGGATTGGCGATGCCCTTGCCGGCGATGTCCGGCGCCGAGCCGTGGATCGGCTCATACAGACCGACCTTGCCTTCACCCAGCGAGGCCGAAGGCAGCAAGCCCAGCGAACCGGCGAGCATCGAGGCCTCGTCGGTGAGGATGTCGCCAAACATGTTCTCGGTCACCACCACGTCGTAATCGCGCGGGCGCGACAGCAGATGCATCGCCATGGAGTCGACCAGCTGGTGCTCCAGGCGCACGTCCGGGAACTCGTCGCGGCCGATGCGCGTGGCCACGTCGCGCCACAGTCGCGAGGTCTCCAGCACGTTGGCCTTGTCCACCGAGGTGACGTGGTGGCGGCGCTGCCGGGCCAGGCGGAACGCGGCGCGCATCACCCGTTCGATCTCCACCACGCTGTAGCGGCACAGGTCGCTGGCGTCGCTGGCGGTGCGGGTCTTGTCGCCGAAGTAGATGCCGCCGGTGAGCTCGCGCACGACGATCATGTCCACGCCGGTCAGCAGGTGCGGCTTGATCGGCGCGGCATCCAGCGCCGCGGCATGCGGCTTGACCGGGCGCAGGTTGGCGTACAGGCCCAGGGCCTTGCGAATCGCGAGCAGGCCCTGCTCGGGCCGCACCTTGGCGTTGGGGTCGGACCACTTCGGCCCGCCCACCGCGCCGAGCAGCACCGCGTCGGCGCGCTGGCAGGCCTGCAACGTCGCGGCAGGCAGCGGCTCGCCGTGGCGGTCGATGGCAATGCCGCCGATGTCGTATTCGTGGAACTGGAAGCTGTGGCCGTGGCGTTCGGCCACGGCCTGCAGCACGGCGACCGCGCCGGCAATCACTTCCGGGCCAATGCCGTCGCCGGGCAGCAGGACGATGTCAGCGTTCATGGTGGGCCTCGTATCGGGAAATTTCGGCGCCGCGCGCCAGCAGGTAGCCCATCTCGTCCACGCCTTCGAGCAGGCAGGTGCGGGCAAAGGCATCCAGCGGGAAGGCGTGGACGCGACCGTCGGGAGTGCGCAGCTCGCGCGCGGCCACGTCGATGGTGAGTTCGTCGTCAGGGCGCTGCATCAGCGCCTGCACCACTTCCTCGGGCAGCACGACCGGCAGCAGCCCGTTCTTCAGGGAGTTGTTGCGGAAGATGTCGGCGATCTCGCTGGAGACGATCGCGCGCAGGCCCAGGTCGGTCAGCGCCCACGGCGCATGCTCGCGCGAGGAACCGCAGCCGAAGTTGCGCCCGGCCAGCAGGATGCTGCGGCCCTGGTTCGCCGGCTGGTTGAAGGCGAACTCCGGGTTGGGGCTGCCGTCGCTGAGCCAGCGCCAGTCATTGAAGGCGTTGCGGCCCAGGCCGGCGCGCTCGGTGGTGGACAGAAAGCGTGCCGGGATGATCTGGTCGGTGTCGATGTTGGTCTGGCGCAGCACGACGCTGCGCGAGGACACGGTGGTGAAGCCCGGCATCAGCGGTTCTCCTGGGTATGTGGGCGGAAGCTGCTAGCGCTCATGGCACCAGCTCCAGTTCCAGTGCGTCGGCATGCAGTTCGCGCACGTCGGCCACGCGGCCGTTGACCGCCGCCCACGCCGCGCTGGCCGGCGAGGCCAGCAAGGTGCGCGCGCCCGGACCCTGGCGGCCCTCGAAATTGCGGTTGCTGGTGCTGACCGCCAACTGCCCGGGCGCGACCAGATCGCCGTTCATCGCGATGCACATCGAACAGCCCGGCTCGCGCCACTCGGCACCGGCCTGGCGCACGATCGCGTCGATGCCCTCGGCTTCGGCCTGGCGCTTGACGATCTCCGAGCCCGGCACCACCAGCATGCGCACGCCATCGGCCACGCGGCGCCCGCGCAGCACGGTGGCTACCTGGCGCATGTCGCTGAGCCGGCCGTTGGTGCAGGAGCCGACGAACACCACGTCCACCGGCGTGCCGGCCAGACTGCGGCCGGCCTGCAGGCGCATGTAGTCCAGGCCCTTCTGCGCGGCGGCGTCCTGCGCGGCCGGGATCGGCGCGTCGACGGCGATCGCCGTGCCCGGATGCGTACCCCAGGTCAGGGTCGGGCGGATGTCGGCGGCGTCGATGCGCACGTCCACGTCGAAGCGCGCGCCCTCATCGCTGTGCAGGCTGCGCCAATAGGCCACGGCCTGTTCAAGGGCCGCACCCTTGGGGCCGCGCGGGGTGGCCGCGACCCAGTCGAAGGTGACCTGGTCCGGCGCCACCATGCCGGCGCGCGCGCCGGCCTCGATGGACATGTTGCACAGGGTCATGCGCTGCTCCATGTCCATCGCGCGGATGGTCGAGCCGCGGTATTCGATGACGTGGCCGGTGCCACCGTTGACCCCGATCACGCCGATGATGTGCAGGACCACGTCCTTGGCGCCGACACCGGGGGCGAGCTCGCCCTCGACGGTGATCGACATCGTGCGCGCCTTGCGCTGCAACAGGCATTGCGTCGCCAGCACGTGCCCGACTTCGCTGGTGCCGATGCCGAAGGCCAGCGCGCCGAACGCACCGTGGGTGGAGGTATGGCTGTCACCGCAGACGATGGTCATGCCGGGCTGGGTGAAACCCTGTTCCGGGGCGATGACGTGGACGATGCCGCGGTTCTCCGAGGCCATGTCGAACAGTTCGATGTCGAACTCGGCGCAGTTGCGCGCCAGGGTCTCGACCTGCACGCGGGCGGCGTCGTTGGCGTAGGGCAGGCGGCCGTCAGGACCGGGCGGCAGGGTCGGCGTGGAGTGGTCCATCGTCGCCTTGGTGCGGTCGGGCCGGCTTGGCGCGATGCCGCGCGCGCGCAGCTCGGCAAAGGCCTGCGGCGAGGTGACCTCGTGGATCAGATGCAGGTCGATGTAGAGCACGGCCGGCGCGGCGTCGCTCTCGGGGACGACGACATGCGCGTCCCACAGTTTGTCGTACAGGGGGCGAGGTGATCGGTTCATCGGGATGCCTGGCGTTGGTGCATTGAAACCAAGGGAGCGTGGAGCGGAAAGTGGAAAACGACATTCATCGCAGGGCGGCTTCGGCCTCCTGCGGCTGGCTGGACGGGGTCGCGCGGTCGCCGGCAGCGCGCTGGCGCAGCAGGCGGTTGGCCACGTCCAGCCAGGCCAGGGCGCTGGCTTCGATGATGTCCTTGCTGGTGCCGGTGCCTTCGTACTCCACACCCTCATGGCGCACGCTCAGGCTGGCCTCGCCGCGCGCATCGGCGCCGATGCCGACGCTGTGCACCTGGTAGCTGTCCAGCTGCAGGCGCACGCCGGTGGCCGCCGCCAGCGCGCCGAACAGCGCATCGACCGGGCCATTGCCCTGCGCGGTCTCGGCCACGCGCTTGCCGTCCGGGTCGGACAGCTCGACCAGCGCATTGGCACGGCTGCCGACGTCGCTGATCGTCATCGAGGCCAGGCGGTAGCCTTCGGCACCTTCGGTGTCCTGCATCAGCGCGCGCAGGTCGACATCGTTGACCACGCGCTGCTGCTCGCACAGCGCCTTGAACTGCTCGAACACCAGCTTCAGCTGCTCTTCCTCCAGCCAGTAGCCCAGCGCGCGCAGGCGCTGTTCGACCGCGGCGCGGCCACTGTGGCGGCCCAGCACCATCTGCGAGGACGGCCAGCCCACATCTTCCGGGCGCATGATTTCGTAGGTGCCGCGGTGGCGCAGCATGCCGTGCTGGTGGATGCCCGACTCATGGGCGAAGGCGTTGCTGCCCACGATCGCCTTGTTGCGCTGCACCGGCATGCCGACCAGACGCTGCAGCAACTGCGAGGTCGGCACGATGCGCGGGGTATGGATGGCGCTGTCAATTTCATAGAACGCGTTGCGTACCTTCAGCGTCATCGCGATCTCTTCCAGCGCGCAGTTGCCGGCGCGCTCGCCGATGCCGTTGATGGTGCACTCCACCTGCCGCGCGCCGCCTTCCACCGCGGCCAGCGAATTGGCAACCGCCAGGCCCAGGTCGTTGTGGCAGTGGGTGCTGAAGACGATGCCCGGCGGGTCGCCGACACCGGCGATGACGCGCGCGAACATGCCGCGGATTTCGTCCGGCGTGGTGAAGCCGACGGTGTCGGGCAGGTTGATGGTGGTGGCGCCAGCAGCAATCGCCACGCGCACCACCTCGATCAGATAGTCCTCCTCGGTGCGGGTGGCGTCCTCGGCGGAGAATTCCACATCGTCCAGGTAGCTGCGTGCCAGCGTCACGTGCTGGTGCACCGATTCGAGCACCTGCTCGCGGCTCATCCGCAGCTTGTGTTCGCGATGCAGCGGGCTGGTGGACAGGAACAGGTGCAGGCGCGGGCGGGCGGCGGCTTCCAGCGCGCGCGCCGAGGTCTCGATGTCACCGGCCAGGCAGCGCGACAGCACCGCCAGGGTCGGCGTGCGGATCTCGCGGCCGATCAATGCCATGGCTTCGCGGTCGGAGTGCGAGCTGGCCGGAAAGCCGGTCTCGATGATGTCCACGCCCAGCTCTTCCAGCGCGCGCGCCATCACCAGCTTCTGCGCCGGGCTCATGCTGCAGCCGGGGGACTGTTCGCCATCGCGCAGAGTGGTGTCGAAGATGCGGATTCGGGGGGGAGTGACGGAAGATGGGGTGTTCACCAGGAGGACTCCTCTGCGGCGATGGCGTGTGCGATGGCAGGCTTGGGGGCGGGCTGGACGGCAGGAGAGGGCACGGGCGCGGACGCGATGCCGGAAGCGACTCCGGTATTCGCGCGCGCCAGCCTAAGTCGCTCGGTGTTGCGGCGCCGCGGCTTGCGCGGCGGCCGTGGCCGCACTTCGGACAACAGGGTGGACAGCACGGTGGCGTCGATGTTGCCGCCAGACACCACCGCGCACTTGCGCTTGCCGGCGACGCGGCGGCCGGCGGCCAGCGCGAGGGCGCCGGCGCCTTCGGCAATGATGTGTTCCTCCAGCGCCAGCCGTACCAGAGTCTCGCGCAGCTCGGCCTCGCGCACGATCACGATGTCGTCGAGCAGGCTGCTGCACAGGCGGCGGGTGAGCAGGCCGGGTACCTTGACCCTGACGCCATCGGCCAGCGTCGGCACCGGTTGGAACTCGCCTTCCTCGCCGCGCACGGCGCGAGCCATCGAATCGACGCCCTCGACCTGCGCGCCGACCACGCGCACGCCCTGCGATTTCAGCGCCAGGGCCACGCCGGAGGCCAGGCCGCCGCCGCCGATCGGCACGATGACCACGTCTGGCGCGCTGTCGGCGATCTCGATGCCGACGGTGCCCTGGCCGGCGATCACGTCGGGGTCGTCGAACGCCGACAGGAAGCGGTAGCCGTTGTTGGCGGCCAGCTCGCGCGCGAAGGCATAGGCCTCGTCGTAGCTGTGCCCGTGCTGGCGCACCGTGGCACCCCAGTGCGCGACGCCGGCGATCTTGGTCGCCGGTGCGCCATGCGGCATCACCGTGATCGCCGGCAGGCCCAGGCGGTACGCCGACCACGCCACGCCCTGGGCATGGTTGCCGGCCGAGGCGCAGATCACCGGGCGGTCGTCGCCGCGCTCCAGGCCGGCCAGCATGGCATTCAATGCGCCGCGCACCTTGTACGAACCGGTGCGCTGCAGGTTCTCCAGTTTCAGCCATACGCCAAAGCGCTCGGCGTAGTGCAGCGGCGTGGCCGTCAGATAACGGCGCAGCCGTGCCTGCGCGGCCAGCACGTCGGCCACGCTGACCTGTGCCTGCGCTACGTCGGGCTCCATGGCATCACGCCCGGACATGGCGGCACGCAGGCGACTGGCGCGGAAGAAGACACCTCCGTACCACTTGCTCCGGGTTATGTACGGCCGGGTTCATGCCGCGGCCTCCAGGGGAATGGCCGTGGCCTGTACCGATTCGCAGTCGTACACCTTCTCCAGCTGCCGGCACAGCGACTCGGCCGGGCGGCTGCTTTCCACTTCCAGCTGCAGGTGCCAGCGGCCCTGGTCGTCGGCGTCCGGCGCGCCGTGGATGGCGCGCGGGCTGAAGCCGCGGCGTTCGGCCATGCCGATCACCCGCAGCAGCGCGCCTTCGGCCGGACGCAGCACCAGGTCAAGCCGGTATCGCATGGCTGGCCTCCCGGGCTGCATGGGCGGGGTTGCTTTCCAGCATGGTGCTGTTGGCAGTGTTGGGCGGCACCAGCGGCCACACGTTGGCGCGCGCGTCGATGGCCACGTGCAGCAGGCCGGGGCCAGGCTGGGCCAGCAGCGCGGCCAGCGCGTCGTCGACCTGGTCGCGCGCGGTGATGCGCGTGGCCGGGATGCCGAACACCTGCGCCAGCGCGGCGAAGTCCGGATTGTCGGACAGGTCGATCTCGCTGTAGCGCTCGGCAAAGAACAGCTCCTGCCACTGCCGCACCATGCCCAGCGAACTGTTGTCGAGCAGCACGATCTTCACCGGCAGGCGGCAGCGCGCGATGGTCACCAGCTCCTGCACGTTCATCATGAAGCTGCCATCGCCGGACACCAGCACCACCGTCCGCTCGGGGCAGGCGAACTGCGCGCCCATCGCCGCCGGCAGGCCGAAGCCCATGGTGCCCAGCGCGCCGCTGGTCAGGTGGTTGCGCGGGTGCTGGAAGCGGCAATGCTGGGCCACCCACATCTGATGCTGGCCCACGTCGCAGGCGATGATGGTGTCGGCCGGGGCCACTTCGCTCAGGCGCTTGAGCAGGGCCGGAGCGTAGATGTCGCTGCCGGGCGCGTCGTAACGCGCGCCGAAGCGTTCGCGGTTGCCGCTGCAGCGCTTGCGCCAGTCCTCGCAGGTGGCACGCGCGGCGACCAGCGCCTTCAGCCCGGTCGCCAGGTCGCCGGGGATGGCGATGTCGGCGGCGCGCAGCTTGGAGATTTCGCGGGCGTCGGCATCCAGGTGGATCACCCGCGCAAACGGCGCGAACTCGCTCAGCTTGCCAGTGGCGCGGTCATCGAAGCGCGCGCCGACCACCACCAGCAGGTCGCTCTCCTGCACGGCGATGTTCGCCGCGCGCGTGCCGTGCATGCCCAGCATGCCCAGGCTTTGCGGATGCTGCGGCGGCAGCGCGCCCAGGCCACGCAGGGTCATCACCGTCGGCAGACGCGCGGCCTCGACGAACTGGCGGAAGGTATCGACCGCATCGGCCAGGGCGATGCCGCCGCCGGCATACACCACCGGGCGCTCGGCGCCGGCAATGGCGGCCAGCGCTTCGGCCAGGCGTTCGGCATCAGGCGCCGGTGGGGCGGCGACCACGGCCGGCACATGCGCGGGCAGCGCCGAGGCATCGGCCAGTTGCACGTCCTTGGGCAGGTCGATCAGCACCGGGCCGGGGCGGCCCTCGCGGGCGATACGGAAGGCTTCGGCCACCACTTGCGGCAGGTCATCCACGCGCCGCACCAGGAAGCTGTGCTTGACGATGGGCAGGGTCAGACCGAACACGTCCAGTTCCTGGAAGGCATCGGTGCCCAGCAGTGGCGTGGCGACCTGGCCGGTCAGGCAGATCATCGGCACCGAATCGAGCATCGCATCGGCGATGCCGGTCACCAGATTGGAGGCGCCGGGGCCGGAGGTGGCCACGCACACGCCGACGCGGCCACTGGCGCGCGCATAGCCATTGGCGGCCAGTGCCGCGCCCTGCTCATGCCGGACCAGGATGTGTTTGAGCTTTGAATCTACCAGGGCATCGTAGAACGGCATGATGGTGCCGCCCGGATAGCCGAACAGCGTGTCAACGCCTTCAGCTTCCAGGGCCTGCGTCAGCCAGCGTGCGCCGTTGATCGGCGAAGGCGGCGTGGCGGGTGCGGTGGTGTCCATGCAAGGGCGTCCTTTGCAGCAGGGGGAGGGCGCGGCTTACGCCGCGCGTTGGCTATCGGATGTTTGCGCCGCGGCGCCCTGGCCGTTGAGCCAGACCATCTTGGCGCGCAGCTGCCGGCCGACCTGCTCGATCGGGTGGTCCAGGTCGGCCTGCTTGAACTTCTTGTAGTTCGGCAGGCCCGCTTCGTATTCGGCCACCCAGTTCTTGGTGAAGGTGCCGTCCTGGATGTCCTTGAGCACCGCCTTCATCCGCGCCTTGGTATCGGCATCGATCACCCGCGGCCCGCTGACGTAGTCGCCGTACTGCGCGGTTTCGGAGATGAACTCCAGCATCCGGGTGATGCCGCCCTCGTAGAACAGGTCCACGATCAGCTTCAGTTCGTGCAGCACTTCGTAGTAGGCGATCTCCGGCTGGTAGCCAGCCTCGACCAGCGTCTCGAAGCCGGCCTGCACCAGCGCGCTGGCGCCGCCGCAGAGCACGGCCTGCTCGCCGAACAGGTCGGTCTCGGTTTCTTCCTTGAAGGTGGTCTTGATCAGGTTGGCGCGTGCGCCACCCAGGCCGCCGGCATAGGTCAGCGCCAGCTGTTCGGCGTGGCCGCTGCGGTCCTGGTAGACCGCCCAGATGCAGGGCACGCCGCGGCCGATCTCGTACTCGCGACGCACCAGCGCGCCCGGGCCCTTCGGCGCGACCAGCACCACGTCCAGGTCCTCGCGCGGTTCGATCATGCCGAAATGCACGTTCAGGCCATGCGCGAACAGCAGGCAGGCACCGGGTTTCATGTTCGGCGCCAGCACTTCCTCGTAGAGCTTCTTCTGCACCATGTCCGGGGTCAGCACCGCCACCAGATCGGCCTCGCGTACCGCGTCGGCCGGCGCGCGCACCTGGAAGCCATCGGCCTTGGCCTGGATTTCGGTCGGACCTCCCGGGCGCAGCCCCACGGTCACATCGAAGCCGGAGTCGCGCAGGTTCATGGCGTGGGCGCGGCCCTGGCTGCCATAGCCGACGACGGTGATACGCGGGTTGTCGTTGCTGCTCATCGTGCGATTTCCTCGAGGTTGAAAAAGATCAGCCGGCGCGCTTGCAGGCGAGCCGGCTGTGGGGGAGGGCGGGGAGGGCGCACGCACACGCGCAGCCACGGCCGGGAGTGGCGTGGCGTGCGTTGCGGGTTGTGTGTGCCGGGTGGGTCATGACCTGCCGTATTGCGTGAATGGTGCTTGCTAAAAAGAAAAACCCCGCGCCGTTGCCGGTGCGGGGTTTTGTCGAATCCTGGCGTTGTGTGCTTACGCGCCGGTTCGTCCCGCACTCGTGGGCGAGGTAATAAGTACGAGGACGAGGAGCGATGCGCTTCCGCGCGCTGCGTGACGCAGTGCGTTCGGATCGGCGTTCGCGTGGCTGTGGCGCTGCAACATGCGGACGAGAAAAACATGCATGCGGAGGGTGTGTCAAGCGATCACCGCAATTATTTTTCGTGGCAGATGCAACCATTTCGCGAGCAACGGATCGCGCGGCTTTTACGAGAAAAATCGAATGTGGATTCATCGCTTTGCCACGCCTTGATGCTGTTGATTGCATGCCGTTTTTTGCTTTACCCGCGCCGCCGATGCTGCGATGTTTCTCGTGATGATCCGAAGGAGGACCTATGGCACGACGTAGTCGCGGACTGACCGCGATTCTCGTCCTGGCGACCGCGCTGGCCGCAGGTTGCGCGCAACCGCCCGCCGCCGATGGCGTGTCCGCCGAGCCGGTCGTCGCGGCCGCGCCGGTGCCGACGCCGCGCGCGCAGGCCGTGGCTTTCGCGCGCACCTTCCTGCAACTCGATGCCGAGGGCGCGCGGGCACAGCAAGCCTTGATGCTGGCGCCTTCGCTGCGCCAGGCGATGCAGCGTGCACAGGCCAGCGAGCGGCGCGGCGGGGCCGGGCGCTACCGCAAGCAAGCCGCGGCGGACCAGTGGAGCTACTTCGGCCTGGCCGACGCCTGGCGGCCAGGCCGGGTGAGCGTGCATGCGCTCGATGCCCGGCGCGCCGAAGTGGACGTGGACATGCTGGTGGACGGCACCGAGGAACCGGTGGCGATCGCGCGCCTGGAGCTGGTGCGCGCCAACGGTGCCTGGCTGCTGGATGACATCCGCCAGGGCAATGCCGCGGCCGGCGGCCTGCGCGCGATGCTGGAGTCGATCCGCTGACGCAGGACTTCCGGCAGGGCGGGGGGCGGTGGCCGCGGTGCTAGGGTGGGGACGTCCTTGTCACCGGTTACCACCATGCTTTCGAGCCCCGCTTCCCGCCAGGCCCGCCGCCTCGCCGCGTCCCCGCTTGCCTGCTTCCTGCTGGTTTCCTGCGCCCTGCTCGCGGCCGCGCCGGCCCGCGCCGGCGACCGCATCACCGGCGCCGCCTTCGCCACGCGTTCGGAGGTGATCGCCCCGCACGCCATGGCCGCCACCTCGCAGCCGCTGGCCACGCAGATCGCACTGGACGTGATGAAGCAGGGCGGCTCGGCGATGGATGCGGCCATTGCCGCCAACGCCGCGCTGGGCCTGATGGAGCCGACCGGCAACGGCGTGGGTGGCGACCTGTTCGCCATTGTCTGGGACCCGAAGACGCAGCAGCTGTATGGCTACAACGGTTCGGGCCGCTCGCCGAAGTCGCTGACCCTGGCCGAGTTCCAGCGCCGCGGGCTCAAGGAGATTCCACCGACCGGTCCGCTGCCGGTATCGGTGCCGGGCACGGTGGATGCGTGGTTCGCCTTGCACGAGCGTTTCGGCCGCCGGCCGATGGGCGAGAACCTGGCCCCGGCCATCCGCTACGCGCGCGAAGGCCACCCCGTGGCCGAGACCATCGCCTATTACTGGGACCGCTCGGTGCCGCGGCTGTCGCAATACCCGGGCTTCAAGGAGCAGTTCACCATCGACGGCCACGCGCCGCGCAAGGGCGAGCTGTGGAAGAACCCGAACCTGGCCAACACCTTGCAGAAGATTGCCGACGGCGGCCGCGATGCCTTCTACAAGGGCGACATCGCCCGCACCATCGACGCCTATTTCAAGGCCAACGGCGGCTTCCTCAGCTACGACGACCTCGCCAGCCACCACGGCGAATGGGTGCAGCCGGTGAGCAGCAACTACCGCGGCTATGACGTGTGGGAGCTGCCGCCCAACAGCCAGGGCATTGCCGCGCTGCAGATTCTCAACATCCTGGAAGGCTACGATTTTTCCAAGATCGCCTTCGGTTCGCCCGAGCATATCCACCTGTACGTGGAGGCCAAGAAGCTGGCCTTCGCCGACCGCGCGCGCTTCTACGCCGACCCGGCCTTCCAGAAGGCGCCGGTGGCACGGCTGATCTCCAAGGAATACGCCGCCGAGCGGCGCAAGCTGATTTCCATGGACAAGGCGCTGAAGGAGGTGCAGCCCGGCACGCCGAAGCAGCTGGAAGAGGGCGACACCATCTACATGACCGTGGCCGACGCGGACGGGATGATGGTCTCGCTGATCCAATCCAACTATCGCGGCATGGGCAGCGGCATGGCGCCGCCGGGACTGGGTTTCATCCTGCAGGACCGCGGCGAGATGTTCGTGCTGAAGAAGGACCACCCCAACGGCTACGCGCCGGGCAAGCGTCCGTTCCAGACCATCATCCCGGCCTTCATCACCAAGGATGGCAAGCCGTGGATGAGCTTCGGCGTGATGGGCGGGGCAATGCAGCCGCAGGGCCACGCGCAGATCGTGATGAACCTGGTCGACTTCCACATGAACCTGCAGGAGGCCGGCGACGCTCCGCGCATCCAGCATGAAGGCTCCACCGAGCCCACCGGCCAGGCCACGGCGATGAGCGACGGCGGCGAGGTCAACCTGGAAAGCGGCTTCGCCTACGAAACCATCCGCGCGCTGATGCGCAAGGGCCACCGCATCATCTTTGCCGACGGCCCGTACGGCGGCTACCAGGCGATCATGCGCGACCCGCACACTGGCGTGTATTACGGCGCCTCGGAGAGCCGCAAGGACGGGCAGGCGGCGGGCTACTGACGCAACCCCGCAAAAAAAGCGCCGCCGGAGGGCCGGCGGCGATGGAGAGAGAGATCAGGATCTTGTTGTGCGCCCAGCTTGCCGTGGCCGCTTGGCGCGGCGATGTCGATGCTTGACCGCGTCGCCATCGTCGCCGGCCACTGTGTCATTGCTGTCATGAAGCTGGCGCAAAGACAGCTGGGTGACAGGTGGCGCCCGGCGGCGCCGCCTGTCAGCAGCGGCCTGCCGTGGCTCAGAACCGCTGCGTGTACTGCAGGTAGGTATAGCGGCCGGGGATCGAATAGGCCGGATCGAACGAGTTGGCGAACGCACCCATCGCGACCGGGGGGTCCTTGTCGAACAGGTTGCTCGCGCCCAGGCGCACGGTGGCGTTCCACGGCAACTGGTAGGCCAGCTGCAGGTCGTGGAAGGCGGTGGCGGCAATGCGGTTGTAGCTGCCGTCCTCGTTCTGGCCCCAGGCGTAGTCCTGCAGGCCCGAGTAGTAGCGCAGGCTCCAGTTGGCGCTGAAGTCGCCGTAGCTCCAGTCCAGGCCCAGCGTGCCGCGCAGGCGCCAGTTCGGGTCGGTCTGCCAGTAGATGCCGTTGCTGCTTTCCCAAGCGGAGTCGTCGTCCACCTTGCTCTGGTTGCGGGTGACATAGGTGGCGTCCAGGCTGACGCTGAACTGGCCGTACGCGGTCTCCGGCAGGCGGTAGTGCGCGGCGAAGTCGTAGCCTTCCATGCGCCGCTGGCCGACGTTCAGCGGTTTGATCACCAGGTTGGTGATGGTGCCTTCGGCATTGCGCGTGACCAGATCGCAGTACGCGCTGATACCCTTCTCGTAGCACTGGCTGAGGATGTAGCTGGCGCTGAACTCGGAGATCGCGTCCTCGATGCGGATCTTCCACCAGTCCAGCGACACATCCAGGCCGGGTGCCCACGAAGGGCTGTAGACGAAGCCGAACGTGGTGTTCTTCGATTGCTCCGGCTTCAGCTCCGGGTTGCTGCTGTAGGTGAACGGGTAGATCGTCTGCCCGGAATTGGAGCCGGTGCTGCTGTTGTACTCGGCCACGTAGCCGGCCGGCACGCCCGCCGCGGCGCAGGCCGCGGCCACCGCATCGGTGTAGGTGGTGCTGTTGGTCGAGCAGGGATCGGCGTAGGAGTCGTAGCTGTCCGACGCGCCCAGGTACAGATCCTCGATCGACGGCGCGCGGAACCCGGTGGCGTAGTTGCCGCGCACCAGCAGGTCGTTGAACGGCTTCCAGGTGAAACCGAACTTGTAGTTGGTCGTGGTGCCGAAGGTGTTGTAGTCGGAGAAGCGCCCGGCCAGGCTCAGGTCCAGCGCCTTGGCCCCGGGCAGGTCCTTGAGCAGCGGGATGGCCAGTTCGGCGTAGTAGTCGTTGAGGTCATAGCCGCCGGCGGTGGGGGTAAACGAGTTGCCGGAGGTGTAGCCACTGCTGATCAGCGCGTCCGGCGAGGAATAGCCGCTTTCCTCGCGGTGCTCGAAGCCGGCGGCAAAGCTCATCCAGCCCGCGGGCAGCTCGGCCAGTTCGCCGCCGATATTGGCGGTGATGCTGTTGTTCTTGTACTGGTAGGTGTTGTGCGCGGTGAACAACAGGTATTCAAGTTGCTCCTGGCTTACCGCGCCGGCCGGCGAGAGCGGGTTGAACGGCACGCAGCCGGCGATGACCGCACCGCCACTGTCCAGGCACGAGAGCACGCCATTGACCACCGCGGACGGGCCCAGCGCATTGGCCAGGTTGAGCAGGTTGACGTCGCCGTACTGGGTTTCAGTCTGGTCGGTCTTGTTGGCGGAGAACCCGGCATCCCAGTTGAACTGGCGGCCGGCAAACTCGAAGTCGCCTTCCAGCCCGGCGTAGACGTGCGAGGTCTTGACGTCCTGCTGGTACAGGCGCGGATATTCGGTCAACCGGTGCGACCACTGTGCATCGCTGCCGTCGCCGCCGTACTCGGTGTTGAACGGGTTGTAGTAGCTTTCCCCGCTCATCAGGATGCCGGTGCCGGTCGAGGACAGCGGATAGCCGGCCAGGCGCTGCGAGGAACGGCGCTGGTTGTACAGCGCGTCGAGCTTGAAGCGCAGGTTGGCGGTCAGGTCGTAGCTGCCCTGCACGTACAGCGAATCGCGCTTCTGCGGCGTGACCAGGTAGTTGTCCTTGGCGTAGTTGTAGCCGTACTCGGACGTGGTGTACGGCACGTACTGGTCCAGCGCGTAGTACGGGTTGGCAGCATCGCCGCTGCCAGTGGCGCCGTTGGGCAGCACCATCCAGCTGTTGCCGACGCGCAACTTGCCGCTGGCCGAATAGCTGCTGTACGCCGACGAGCCGTAGCCATAGTAGGGCTCGGCAGACAGCGCGCGGTCGCCGGCCATCACCGCGTCCTCGGTCACGCTGGAGACGCCCACCACCAGGTTGCCGCGCTCGCCGTTCATGCCCAGCGTGGCGTCGAACGAGGTGCGCTGGCCGTCGCCCTGGCCGTACTGGCCGACATAGGCGTTGACCTCGGCACCGTCGAAGTTGCTGCGGGTGATGATGTTGACCACGCCGGCGATGGCATCGGAGCCATAGATGGAGGAGGCGCCGTCCTTGAGCACTTCGATGCGTTCGATCACCGCGGTCGGAATGGTGTTGAGATCCACCGTGCCGCTCAGTCCGGACACCCAGCGGCGGCCGTTGACCAGCACCAGCGTGCGGTCGGCGCCAAGGTTGCGCAGGTTGACCGTGGCCGAACCGTCGCCGCCATTGTTGATGGTGGTGTTCATCGTGGCGCCGTTGACCGAGATGCGCTTGAGCACGTCGGCGACCGACGTCAGGCCCTGCTTTTCGATGTCCTGACGGGTCAGTACCAGTACCGGCTGCGAAGTCTCGACGTCCACCGAGCGAATACGCGAGCCGGTGACTTCGATGCGGTCCAGGCTGGTGGGGTTGTCGCCGGGGTCCTGTGCGTGGGCGAGGCTCGGGGCGAGGAGGCCGAGCGTGATCGCGGCGGCGAGCGGAAGCGGTCGCAGATCGGGTCGGAACGAATGCGTGATCATGGATGGGGCGGTTCCTGATGGGTTGGGTGGGCATCGCGATGAGCGACGCGGGCCATCGACGGTCGTAACGAAACTGCAACGAGGGCTTGCCGCGAATCTAACGAGCAGGTTTCGCCCGAATTTCTCCGAATCTCGCCCGCGTGGCGGCAGCTGGCGCGCGCTTCCGGCGTCTGCGTGCAGGCGGCGCCCGCTGCCATGGGCGCGCGTGCGATGACCCCGGATGTCGCCTGCCGACAAGCAGCGCCGGATGCCGGCACGGGCCCTGATGTGCTTTAATCGCCGCCGAAGCGGGGGTACCCGTGCCTCGGGCACGCGGTTGAGACAGACCCTTCGAACCTGATCCGGTTGATACCGGCGTAGGGAAGCTTCGCAACATGCGCCGGGAAGGGGCTGATGCCCCGGTGTTGGCCTCCAAGGCCGCAACCATTCCCTCGCATCGCGCGCCGCCGCTTCGTCCCGCCCATTGCCAGGACGAAAGCCATGAATGCCCAGCCCCAATCGCTGCTGCAGCAGACCGAGCAGCTCTCCGAGTCGGTCACCCGGCCGATCCCCGGTTCGCGCAAGATCCATGTCGAGGGCTCGCGCCCGGACATCCGCGTGCCGATGCGCGAGATTGCCCTGACCCGCACGCCCACGCTGTTCGGCGGCGAGGAGAACGCGCCGGTCACGGTGTACGACACCTCCGGCCCGTATACCGATCCGGACGCGCGCATCGACCTGGGCGCCGGCCTGGCGGCCTTGCGCGCGGGTTGGATCGCCGAGCGTGGCGATACCGAGCAGTTGCAGGCGCTGAGTTCGGACTTCGGCCGCGGCCGCGAAACCAACCCGCGACTGGACGCAGTGCGCTTCCCGGCGCGCGCGCTGCCGCGGCGCGCGCTGGCCGGCGCCAATGTCACCCAGATGCATTACGCACGGCGCGGCATCATCACCCCGGAGATGGAGTACGTCGCCATTCGCGAGAACCAGCGCGTGGAAGCGGTGCGCGATGCCGCGCTGCTGGCGCAGCATCCGGGCGAAAGTTTCGGCGCGAGCATTCCCAGGCTGATCACCCCGGAGTTCGTGCGCGACGAGATCGCCCGCGGCCGTGCCATCCTGCCCAACAACATCAACCACCCGGAAAGCGAGCCGATGATCATCGGCCGCAACTTCCTGACCAAGATCAACGCCAACATCGGCAATTCGGCGGTGTCCTCGGGCATTGCCGAGGAAGTGGAGAAGCTGGTCTGGGCGATCCGCTGGGGTGGGGACACGGTGATGGACCTGTCCACCGGCAAGCATATCCACGAAACCCGCGAATGGATCATCCGCAACTCGCCGGTGCCGATCGGCACGGTGCCGATCTACCAGGCGCTGGAGAAGGTCGACGGCCGCGCCGAGGAACTGACCTGGGAAATCTTCCGCGACACGCTGATCGAGCAGGCCGAACAGGGCGTGGACTACTTCACCATCCATGCCGGCGTGCTGCTGCGCTATGTGCCGCTGACCGCCAAACGCGTCACCGGCATCGTCTCGCGCGGTGGCTCGATCCTGGCCAAGTGGTGCCTGGCGCATCACAAGGAGAACTTCCTCTACACCCACTTCGAGGACATCTGCGAAATCATGAAGGCCTATGACGTGGCCTTCTCGCTAGGCGACGGCCTGCGCCCGGGCTGCATTGCCGATGCCAACGACGCGGCGCAGTTCGGCGAACTGGAGACGCTCGGCGAGCTGACCAAGCTGGCGTGGAAGCACGATGTGCAGACCATGATCGAAGGCCCCGGCCATGTGCCGATGCAGCTGATCAAGGAGAACATGGACAAGCAGCTGCGCGAGTGCGGCGAGGCGCCGTTCTACACGCTGGGGCCGCTGACCACGGACATCGCGCCAGGCTATGACCACATCACCAGTGCGATTGGTGCGGCGATGATCGGCTGGTTCGGCACGGCCATGCTCTGCTACGTGACGCCGAAGGAGCACCTGGGCCTGCCGAACCGGCAGGACGTGCGCGACGGGATCATGGCCTATCGCATCGCGGCGCACGCGGCCGACCTGGCCAAGGGGCATCCGGGCGCGCAGGTACGTGACAACGCGTTGAGCAAGGCGCGCTTCGAGTTCCGCTGGGAAGACCAGTTCCACCTGGGCCTGGATCCGGAGAAGGCCAAGGAGTTCCACGACGAGACCTTGCCGAAGGACGCGCACAAGGTCGCGCACTTCTGTTCGATGTGCGGCCCGCACTTCTGTTCGATGAAGATCACCCAGGACGTGCGTGACTACGCGGCCGAACACGGCGTGGACGAGGCGCAGGCGCTGGATGCGGGGATGGCGGAGAAGTCGGCGGAGTTTCTCTCGCAGGGTGCGCAGGTGTACCGGCCTTCGTGAGATGTAGGAGCGGCTTCAGCCGCGACCGCCATCTGACGGATCGCGGCTCCGTCGGTCGCGGCCGGAAGCCGCTCCTACAGTTTCCATTCATTTTCGCGCAGCCAGAACACAGGCCGCGCCGTCAACGTCAAATAGATGACAGTCATCGCCGTTGCAATGCAGGCACACCCGCAAACGTTTGCAACACGGACGTCGTCGCCGTCATGTTGATGAACCGCAGATAAAAAAATCGCGCCAAAGGCGCGAGTGTTGGAACAATTATGTGAGTTCGTCGGCGAGAGAGAGAGCCTGATGCGTGACTTCCGGCCAGGGCAGGAAGCTGCGAGTGCTAGGTTAGAATTCCGCGCTCAACGTCGCCTGTCCTATTTGGCTGCACCGCTTTGCGGAATGTGGCGAAACGTGACCAAGGCGCCATCGCCCGAGTAGACGGTCCGCCCCACGCATGTCCCCAACCACGACCAGAGCTGCGCAGCCGGAAAGGCTGCGGGTAGGCGAGTGCGTCGTAGACATCGCTTCGCGCGAGGTCCACGCGCCGGGCGCGCGTCGCCCGACGCGGCTCACGCCCAAGGCGATGGCGGTGCTGCGCGTGCTGGCCGAACAGCCGGGCCAGGTGGTGTCGCGCGAACAACTGCTGGCCGAAGTGTGGCCCGATACGTTGCCGACCAACGACGTGGTCACCCAGGCCATCACCCAGTTGCGCAAGGCGCTGCAGTATCCAGGGGATGAGGCCGGGCGGGCAGGCGGCATCGAGACCATTGCCAAGACCGGCTATCGGCTGCTCGCGCCGGTGCGCTGGGAAGCCGCCGCGCCCGTGGCGACGACACCGCCGATGGGGGCAGCGCCCGCCGCTGCAACAGCGGTTGAAGCAAACACGGTCGTTGAACTCGCAATACCTGCGGCCGTGAATGCGCCAGCGCCCTTCAGCGCTGCCGTCACTCCCGCCACGCGCCCCTACCCGCGTCGCCGCCACTGGCCGCTGCTGATTGCCCTCGCGCTGCTCGCCGCCGCGCTGGCAACAGGGCTGTGGTGGTGGCTGCAAGGTGGCGCGTCGGCCACGCCAGGCAACGACGCCGGCGAGGAACGCGTGGTCGGCGCACCGCGTTTGCCCTATCGCCTGATCACCTCCGGTGGCGGTTTCGACCTGACCCCCACGCTGTCGCCGGACGGCTCGATGGTCGCGTTCGCCTCGCTGTCCACGCAGCGGCCGGGGACCTCCATCCGCATCCAGACCACCAGCAATTCGCCTTCGCGCGAACTGGTCATTCCCGGCCCGCGAGAGTCCGACCGCCTGCCCGCGTGGTCGCCCGATGGGCGCCAGCTCGCCTTTGCCCGCCAGGGCGAGGACGGCAGCTGCCGCATCATGGTCGCGGCGACGAATGGCGCGGCGGGCGAACACGAAGTAGCGCGTTGCGATCACACCGAGCTGCTCAGCTTCAGCTGGGTGCCGGGCCGCAATGCACTGCTGTTCGGCACGATGACCGGCGCCAATGCTGGCGCCAGCATCCGCGAGCTGGACCTGGACACCGGCACCTGGCGCGCGCTGAACTACGGCGCCAGTGCGCGCGACTTCGATTACGCACCCAAGTATTCGCCGGACGGGCGCTGGATCGGCTTCGTGCGCAATCCGCAGCTCGGGGGTGTCTGGATCATGCCGGCCAGCGGTGGCGCGGCGACGGCGCTGACCCATGAAAGCGCCGAAATCCGCGGCTGGGACTGGCTGCCGGACAGCTCCGGACTGGTGTTTGGCCGGCGCGTGGACGCGCAATCGCGGCTGTACCGCCTGGACCTGAAGAGCCAGCGCCTGCATGACCTCGGACTCAGCGATGCCGAGTCGCCAACGGTGTCGCAGGACAACGGACAGCTCGCCTTCGTGCAGCGCCGGCCGCAGTTCGCGCTGTATCGCATGCAGCGCAACAGCGCTCACGGCGGCTACAGCCGCGAGCGCCTGTTTCCTTCCAATGGCCGCGATGCACAGCCCATGGTGTCGCCGGACGGCCGGCAACTGGCCTTTACCTCCGACCGCTCCGGCGAATACGCCCTGTGGTGGGCGGACCTTTCGCGCCCCGATTCGCTGCATCCCATTGCCGGCCTGGTACCGGAAACGCGCCAGCCGGTGGATTGGGCGCCAGACGCAGGCAGCCTGCTGGCCATTGGCCGCGATGCGCAGGGTCAGGCGCTGCTGTATGAAGTGACGCCGGCCGAGAGCCGGGTCAACGTGCTGCCGGTACCGGCGCCGCGCCTGCTGCAAGGTCTGCACGTGGGCGATCCCACGCGCATCCTGGTGCTGTCGGCCGAGCCGCGCGGCGATGCCACGCTTATTCTCTATGACCGTTCGCAGCAACCCTGGCGCGAGCTGGCGCGGCTGGAGGATGTCTCGCAGGCGCGCTACGCCCCGGACACCGGGCAGGTGTTCTTTACCCGCTTTTCCGCCAGCGGCCTGTGGCACATCGATGCCGGGCTGACCGCCGCGAGCCTGGTCAGAGTGGATGGCGAAGCGCCGAGCCGCTGGCGCTATCGCAGCTGGGCGCTGGCTGGCGCGGACCGCGCGTATTACCTGTCATCAAGCAACGAATGCTCCAGTCTGGGTTCCTGGCTGGGCGCACAGGAAGCCGCCGACACCTGCCTGGCGGCCGCGCAGTTCAGCACGGTCAACGGTTTCAGCATCGATGTCCACGATGGCGCCCTGTACGTGGCCATCGCCGCCACCGATGGCGCCGGCATCGGCTTCATGGCCTTGCCCAAGGCACCGGCGCCGACCTTCGGCGTGATCTCCAAGTTGTTGTACAGCTTGAGAAATCCGCCTTCGTAAATCTTTCGGATGGAGGTTCGTGGCGAATTCGCCGCGATTTCAGCGAAACCTCCTGATTGCGGCCTGATTCGGCAAAACAATTCGCACCCTTCGATCAACTCAGGGTGTGCAATGAATCCGATGATCACGGCCGACCGTGGCCTGGCGCTGACACTGGACCACGAGGCGCATGCCCATGCCCCGGTCTGCCTGGCGGTATCGCGGCTGGGCAGCGTGCGCGCGGCCAGCGGCATGTTCACCGTATGGGTGCAGTTGCGCGGGCGCTCCTGGATCGAGGCGAAGGAGGGCAAGTTCCGCCTGCGCGCCGGCGACTGGATTGCCTTCGACCGTGACTCGCGCCCCACCGTGCAGGCCGACCGCAACGGCCTGTGCATCGGCGTCGGCCTGGATGGCAGCGGCCTGCAGGCCCTGGCCGAACTGACCGACAGCGTGCTCTATCCCGGGCGTAGCCACCTGCAGCGTGGGGATCTGCGCGTGGCCCTGCGTCTGTGGCGCAGCGCCGCGCGCAGTGGCGATGCCGCCGGTGCGCGGCCGATGCTGCTGCACCTGGCGGCGATGCAGGGCGAGTTCGCGCAGCAGGAACAGCGCTGCCCCGGACGCTCTCGCAGCCGCCGGCGCCAGGTCTTCGGCCGCATGCAGCGCGCCCGGCTCTACCTGGAAGGGCATAGCGACCGCGTGGTGCGGGTGGCCGAGCTGGCGCAGCTGACCAACTTCTCCAGCTGGTATGTGTCCAAGACCTTCCAGAGCCTGTACGAGGAAAGCCCGCAGGCGCTGTCGGCGCGCCTGCGTCTGGAACGCGCCGCCGACCTGCTGCGCGATACCTCGATGATGATCGGCGAGGTCGCCGCGGCCAGCGGCTTTGACAACTGCTGCAGCTTCGCCCGGGCGTTCCGCGCGCGCTTCGGCATGTCCGCGTCCCACTATCGCGAGCGGACGGGCCTGTCGCCAGAGTCGGCAAAGTCAGGCGGCATGCCGCGCAAAGCGGCTGCCTTCACGCAGTCGTAATTTGCTGGGGGCGTTTAACACGCCACTAACGACCTTTGGAGAGATTGATGAACCTTCGCACTCCCGCCCTGCGGGTGGGCCTGCTGCCCGCCAGCATCGCGATCGCGTTGACGCCGGCTTTCGCCAGCGCGCAAGAGCAGTCCGCAGACCAGTCCGCCCCCACCACCCTCGACCGCATCGAGATCACCGGTTCGCGCATTCGCTCCGTGGATCTGGAAACCGCGCAGCCGGTGTTCACCGTGTCCTCCGAGGACATCACCCGTTCGGGCCTGGTCAGCGTTGGCGACATCCTGCAGAACCTGGCCATTTCCGGCACCCAGACCTTCAGCAAGGCGGCGGTCCTGACCTCCAATGCCGAGCAGGGTGGCCAGTACGTCAACCTGTACAACCTCGGCGAGCAGCGCACCCTGGTGCTGGTCAACGGCAAGCGCTGGACCACCAGCCTGTCGGGCGTGAGCGACCTGTCGACCATTCCGAGCGCGCTGATCGACCGCATTGAAGTGCTGAAGGACGGCGCCTCGGCGATCTACGGCTCCGACGCCATCTCCGGCGTGGTCAACATCATCCTGAAGAAGAACTTCGACGGCGCCCAGGCTTCGGCCTACTACGGCCAGAACAGCCGTGGCGACGGCAGCAAGGAGCAGTACTCCTTCATCGTCGGCAACACCACCGACCGCTCCTCGCTGGTCTTCGGCGTGAACTACACCAAGGAAGATCCGGTGTGGGCCAAGGACCGTGCGCTGACCCGCTACACCTACGGCCCGAACCATCCGGAAGACGGCCTGAGCGCCACTGGCCCGTGGGGCCGCTTCACCTATGGCGACGACACCTGGGTGCGCAGCCACACCGGTTCGTGGGACGGCGCGGGTGCCTCGATCGGCAACTCGAACGACCTGGCCAACTACCACAACGGCGCCACGCTCGACGACTACTACAACGCCACGCAGCAGATGATGCTGCAGCAGTCGACCGAGACCAAGTCGGTCTTCGCCAACGGCAGCTACAACCTGACCGACAACATCACGTTCAAGGCCACCGCGATGCATTCGGAGCGTGACTCCGAGCGCCAGATCGCCGGTTACCCGCTGAGCGCCAACGCGCAGGCCAACTTCCCGGTCGCGATCTCGGCTGACAGCATCTACAACCCGGTCGGCGCGGACATCACCAACTGGTACCGCCGCATCGTCGAGCTGCCGCGCGTCACCCGCAACAACGTCAAGACCGACCACTTCGACGCCGCCGTCGAAGGCATGTTCGACGTCAACGGCCACGGCTGGAACTGGGACGTCGGCTTCAACTACAACCGCTACGACGTCACCCAGGTCAACACCGGCAACATCAACCTGCTGGCGCTGCAGAAGGCCCTCGGCCCGTCGTTCATCAACGCGCAGGGCATTGCCCAGTGCGGCACCGCTGGCAGCCCGATTCCGCTGGGCACCAGCCAGTCGCTCGGCCAGTGCACCCCGTTCGACATCCTGGGCGGCCCGTCGGCCGCGACCCCCGAGGCGCTGGCCTACATCAGCACCCTGGGCCAGGCGACCCAGCGCAACGAGACCAAGCAGTACACCGCCAACATCACCGGTGGCCTGTTCGACATGCCGCTGAACGCCGGTGAGTTCTCGTTCGCGGCCGGTTACGAGCACCGCGAAGTGTCCGGTTACGACTACCCGGATCAGCTGTCCAGCGCCGGTTACACGACCGACCTGGCCGCCGGCCCGACCAACGGTGGCTACCAGACCAACGAGTTCTACCTGGAACTGTTGATCCCGGTGCTCAAGGACATGCCGTTTGCCAAGGAACTGTCGTTCGACGTGGCCAGCCGCTACTCGAACTACGACCGCTTCGGCAACACCACGAACAACAAGTTCAGCATGACCTGGAAGCCGATCGACGACCTGCTGGTCCGCGGCACCTACGCCACTGGCTTCCGCGCGCCGACGCTGGAAGACACCTTCGGCGGCGGTTCGCAGTCGTTCGACGACTACACCGATCCGTGCGATGCCGTGTACGGCCAGACTGGCAACTCGAACGTGGCCAACCGCTGCGCGGCCCAGGGCCTGCCGGCGAACTTCCGCCAGACCGACTCGGCCGGCAACCCGGTCAGCCAGCGCGACACGCAGAGCAACACCGCGTTCAACGCCGGCGTGGGCAACGCCGACCTGCAGCCGGAGTACAGCCGTACCCGTACCGTGGGCTTCGTCTACAGCCCGAGCTACGTGGAAGGTCTGGACTTCTCGCTGGACTGGTACAAGATCTCGATCTCCAACGTGATCACCGCGGTCGACGCCAACTACGTGCTGACCCAGTGCTACGTCAGCGGCGTGATGTGCGACCAGTTCTCGCGTGACGCGACCAGCGGCCAGGTGGTGACCCTGAACCGCGGCAACGCCAACCTCGGCAAGCTGGAAACCGAAGGCTACAACTTCGGCGCCCACTACCGCCTGCCGGAAATGGGCATCGGCCAGTTCGCCGTCAACCTCGACAGCAACTACCTGACCAGCTTCCGCGAGCTGGCGACCCCGGATGCACAGTGGGGTGACTACGCCGGTTACTGGAACTACCCGCGCGTGCGCGCCACGCTGGGCGTGAGCTGGGCCCTGGGCAACCTGTCGGCCAACTGGGACCTGCGTTACTACGGTGGTTTCCGCGACTACTGCTGGTCGGCTGACGAAGAGTGCAGCGAGCCGAACTACATCAGCGAGAACAACCCGGCTTGGGGCGGCGGTACCGGCGCCAACAAGAAGGGCTCGCTGAACCAGCAGGACATCTCGCTGACCTGGCAGGCCCCGTGGGAAGGCGCCGTGACCGTGGGCGTCCGCAACGTGTGGAACAAGCAGCCGCCGATCACCTACTCGGTGACCAACAACAGCTCGTCGTCGATCGACCCGATGCTGGACTACGACCGCTTCTTCTTCATGAACTACACCCAGCGCTTCTGATCCATCGAAGCCAGGGTTGCAATGCCGGAAAGGCGGGCCTCGTGCCCGCCTTTCCTTTTTTCGGGTGCCGGGCTTTCGACGCGCAAAGAAAAGGCCCGCTTGCGCGGGCCTTTGCAATCCAGTTTCTGCGTCGGGCTCAGGCCTCGGCCGCCTGCCCGGTCAGTGTCTCGGCCTGTTCACGCCAGGTCGGCAGGCGCGAGATCACGCCTACGCGGGTCAGGTATTCCTCATCCACTTCCGCGCCGGACGCCAGCGCGGTGGCCACGTGCACCGCACCGGTCACCCAGAAGCTGCGGGTGCTGGAGCGGCGCGGCTGACGCTGGAACGCCACCGCCTCGATGATCGGCATCGGCAGGCCCCACAAGCCCAGCAGATAGGCACCGGCCTCGGTGTGGCCCGGGCGCTCGTCGCCGTCGCTCTGCGCCTCATGCTCGTTGCGCACGCCCGGCAGCAGCAGGCCGATGTCCGACAGCAGCGCCGCGGTGGCGCCGAGTTCGGCACTGGCATGCGGCAGGAACTTGGCGGCCAGGCGCGAGGACACCAGCGCACGGCGCTGCATGGCGTTGCGTTCGGCAGCCGACAGGCTCGGGATGGAGAACACTTCGCTGGCCAGCACCAGGTCACGCAGCGTCGCCACGCCCAGGCGGGTGACCGCCGCGCGCAAGTCGGTGATGGTGCGGCCGCCGGAGAAGAATGCCGAGTTGCACAGCTGCAACACCTTGGCGGCGATGGCCGGGTCGGCGGCGACCAGCTTGGCGATGTCCGCCGCGTCGGTGTCCTCGTCCTCTTCCAGCGCGTGCATCAGGCTCAGGTACAGATGCGGCGGGGAGGGCAGCTTCTCGATGCGGCCGATCGCCGAACGCAGGCGCGGGTTGTCCAGCAGTTCGCGCAGTTCTTCCAGGCTGGTGATGGCTTCCAGCAGCACTTCCGGCGCCAGCGGCAGCGGCAGAAAACGATGTGCCACGCCAATGATGCGGGCCGGCGGCGTGCGCTGGCTTTCGTCACCGGCGAGCAGCGCGATGCGGATCGTCTCCGGGCGCAGCGTGCGGATCTGGCCGAGCAGGGTGGAGGCAGTCAGGTCTGGCAGCACCGGGGCGACGATGACCACGTCGATCGGATACTGCGCGGCATTGGCGATGGCCGCGTTGCCATCCGGTACCTGGTGGACCTGGAACTCATCGCCCAGGTCGCCCAGATAATCGACAAGCTCCGACGGCAGGCTGGCTTCGTCGCCTACAAACAGAATACGCAAGGCACTTCCCCGAATGCGGGGGCCGCCAGCAGCGCGGCCCCTATAGAGCTTGCAATGTACTGCAACGGCGGGGCCGGGTCATCGGGATCACCCTTGAAACGTGACCCCGATCTCCCGGTGACGGACGGCTGACGCCGCCCGTCCAGGGGAACTCAGGCGTTGTCGTCGGCGTAGCGGGCCACGGCCTCGGTCAGAATGCGCTTGGCCTCGGCCGCGCCGCCCCAACCGTCGATCTTGACCCACTTGCCCTTCTCCAGGTCCTTGTAGTGCTCGAAGAAGTGGCCGATGCGCTCCAGCCAGTGGCTGGACACCTGGTTGATGTCCTCGATGTGCTCGTAGCCGGAGAAGATCTTCGCCACCGGCACGGCCAGGATCTTCTCGTCGCTGCCGGCCTCGTCGCTCATCTTCAGCACGCCCACCGGGCGGCAGCGCACCACCGAGCCGGGCACCAGCGGCAGCGGCAGCACCACCAGCACGTCGGCCGGGTCGCCGTCACCGCACAGGGTGTTGGGCACGTAGCCGTAGTTGCAGGGGTAGCGCATCGGCGTGGAGAGGATGCGGTCGACGAAGATCGCGCCGCTGGCCTTGTCCACTTCGTACTTGACCGGCTCGGAATCCTTCGGGATTTCGATGACGACGTTGATTTCTTCCGGCAGGTTCTTGCCGGCGGTGACCAGTTCCAGGCCCATGCGTGCTCCGAGGCGTTGTGCGGGGGTTTGAACGCACGATTCTACGCGCTCGGCTGTTGCGCTGCAGCGTGGCGTCGGTTGCCGCCAGGGCCCGCGGAGCGCCTGGGCGCCCCGCGGGTCCGGATCAGAGCAGGGGCACCAGCAGCAGGGCCACGATGTTGATGATCTTGATCAGCGGGTTGATTGCGGGGCCGGCAGTGTCCTTGTAGGGATCGCCGACCGTGTCGCCGGTCACCGCGGCCTTGTGCGCCTCGCTGCCCTTGCCGCCGAAATGCCCGTCCTCGATGTACTTCTTGGCGTTGTCCCACGCACCGCCGCCGGTGGTCATGGAAATGGCCACGAACAGGCCGGTGACAATCGTGCCGATCAGCAGGCCGCCGAGTGCGCGCGGCCCGAGCAGCAAGCCGACCACGATCGGCACCACCACCGGCAGCAGCGAAGGCAGGATCATCTCCTTGATCGCCGAGCGGGTGAGCATGTCCACCGCGCGGTCGTACTGCGGCTTGCCGGTGCCCTGCATGATGCCGGCGATCTCGCGGAACTGCCTGCGCACTTCCTCCACCACGGCACCGGCGGCGCGGCCGACTGCTTCCATCGCCATCGCGCCGAACAGGTAGGGAATCAGGCCGCCGATCAGCAGGCCGATGATGACGTAGTGATCCGACAGGTCGAAGGTGAACACCTGCTCCGGATGCGCCGCCCGCAGGTTGTGGGTGAAGTCGGCGAACAGCACCAGCGCCGCCAGTGCCGCCGAACCGATCGCATAGCCCTTGGTGACCGCCTTGGTGGTGTTGCCGACCGCATCGAGCGGGTCGGTGACCGCGCGCACTTCCGGTGGCAGTTCGGCCATCTCGGCGATGCCGCCGGCGTTGTCGGTGATCGGTCCGTAGGCATCCAGCGCCACCACCATGCCGGCCATCGACAACATCGCCGTGGCCGCGGTGGCAATGCCGTACAGGCCGCCGAAGTGGAAGGCACCCCAGATCGCCGCGCACACCGCCACCACCGGCAGCGCGGTGGACTTCATCGATACGCCGAGGCCGGCAATGATGTTGGTGCCGTGGCCGGTGGTGCTGGCCGCGGCCACGTGCTGCACCGGCTTGTAGTCGGTGCCGGTGTAGTACTCGGTGATCCAGACGATCAGGCCGGTCAGCACCAGCCCGATCAAGGCGCAGATGTAGATCGCGTTGGCGCCGTGCGTGTTCTCGCCCATCAGCGCGCGGGTGATCGGCCAGAACGCGATGGCGGCGAGCACGCCCGACACGATCACGCCCTTGTACAGCGCACCCATGATCGAACCGCCGGCCCTGGTCTTGACGAAGGCCGCGCCGATGATCGAGGCAATGATCGATGCGCCGCCCAGCACCAGCGGGTAGAGCACCGCATGCGGGCCGGCTTCGGCGACCATCAGCCCGCCCAGCAGCATCGTCGCGATCACCGTGACCGCGTAGGTCTCGAACAGATCGGCGGCCATGCCGGCGCAGTCGCCAACGTTGTCGCCGACATTGTCGGCAATGACCGCGGGGTTGCGCGGGTCATCCTCGGGAATGCCGGCCTCGACCTTGCCGACCAGGTCCGCGCCGACATCGGCGCCCTTGGTGAAGATGCCGCCGCCCAGTCGCGCGAAGATCGAGATCAGCGATGAGCCGAACGCCAGCCCCACCAGCGCATGCAGGTTCTGCTCCAGCGGCAGCCCCATCTGCTGCAGCACGCCGTAGTAGCCGGCCACGCCGAGCAGGCCCAGGCCCACCACCAGCATGCCGGTGATCGCGCCGCCGCGGAATGCCACGTCCATCGCCTTGCCCAGGCCATGCCGCGCGGCCTCGGCGGTGCGCACGTTGGCGCGGACCGAGACATTCATGCCGATGTAGCCGGCCAGGCCCGAGAGCACCGCGCCAATCGCAAAGCCAATCGCCGTGTACCAGTTGAGGAACACGCCGACCAGCACGAACAGCACAACGCCGGCGATGCCGATGGTGAGGTATTGCCGGTTGAGGTAGGCGCGCGCGCCTTCCTGGATGGCGGCGGCAATTTCCTGCATGCGTGCGTTGCCCGCCGGCTGTTTGAGGATCCACCGCGCGGACACGATGCCGTAGAGAATCGCCAGCACCGCACAGCCCAATGCCAACGCCAACCCGTATTGTTCCAGCATGACCCCTCCCAAGGATGTGGATGTCACCGGCGCGAGCGCGAACGCGGCGATGGCCAGCGGGGGCGGAGAAGTGGAACCACGGGAACGTTTCAGCCGCCTGGCCGCAAGCGTGTCGCGATGTTCGGACTGCCCTGGATCGTGCACCGAGTATGCCCGCCGGGTGCGGGCCCTGCCACTGTCGATGGGCCGCTGTCATCGGTCATCGTGCAGTGGCGGCGCTGTCAATGCGGAAGCCCGGCCGGGCGCTGGCTGCCTTGGCGCGGTGTTCAGATGCTGCGTGACAGGCTGCGTGCAGCGATCGAGGAGCCCTGCGATGACCCTGCGTCCCTGGTACTGCATTGGCCTGCTGGCATTGAGCAGCGTGGCTGCCGCCGCCGAGTCCCCGCCCGAACTGCAGCGTGCCGTCGGCGCGCCACAGGCCACCGGCGCGGTCCACACCTTGCGCCAGATTCCCGAGGCCTGTGCCCGCCTGGAAGGCGTGTTCACTGGTCAGGCCGCCGAGCCCTACCGTTTCTCCGTGGCGCGCAGCAGCCCCAACTGCCAGCCGCGCGCCCGCTTTGTCGACTACCTGCAGGCCGCGCCTGACGTGGCCAAGGGCTGGAAACTCAACGACGTCATCCGTGTCCCCAACGCCAGCTGCCCCTCGCAGCAGGCGGTGGTCCGCGTGTGGCGCCTGCCCGCCGACAACCAGCCTCCGCAACTCGACGGCCAGGGCCAGGCCCGCATCTACCTGCAGGAAGCCAAGCAGCAAGCCGCCAGCGGCAAGATGCCGCAGGTGTCCACCTACACCGCGCGCATGCAGCTCGAAGGCAAGGCCTGCCTGTAGGAGCGGCTTCAGCCGCGACGGCCGACGACGCGATCGGCCAGATCGCGGTCGCGGCGGATACCGCCTTGTATGAGCGGCTTCAACCGCTACCGGGCGAAGTCGCGATCTGTCAGATGGCGGTCGCGGCTGAAGCCGCTCCTGCAGGGCATCCTGTGCAGGGCATCCATGCCGGCGTTGAAGCCGATCACTCCTCCCAGGCATCCAGCTTCCTAGCCACCCCCACATTCTTCAACTCCACATACTTCGGCAGCCCATCGCGCCCATAAGGCAGCGGCGCTTCCCCCTGGATCAACGGCTGCAGATAACGCCGCGCCCGCTCGGTAATCCCGAATCCATCCTTGCGAATGAATCCCGCCGGCATCTTCTTTTCCTGGTTGGCGATCTTGGCCAGCGGCGCGGCCTCCACCCGCCAGCGGTAAGGCGCATCACTGCTGCGCACGATCACCGGCATCACCGCGTTGCGGCCCTCCAGCGCATAGCGCACCGCCGCCTTGCCCACCGCCTGCGCCTGCGTCCAGTCGGTATACGAGGCGATATGCCGCGCCGAACGTTGCAGATAGTCCGGCAGCGTCCAGTGCACCTTGTAGCCCAGCGCCTGCTTCACCTGCGCCGCCAGATACGACGCGACCCCGCCCAACTGCGTGTGCCCGAACGAATCCTTCGCCCCGCCCGCATCGGCGACAAACTGCCCTTGCGCGTTCTGGATGCCTTCGCTGGCCACCACCACGCACCAGCCCACCCGCTCCACCACCTTGCGCACCTGCGCGAGGAAGGCCGCTTCGTCATAGGCGCGCTCGGGCAGCAGGATGATCTGCGGCGCATCGTCCGGCGACTGCCCGGCCAGGCCCGCCGCCGCGGCCAGCCAGCCGGCGTGGCGGCCCATGGCCTCGTAGATGAAGACCTTGGTCGAGGTGTCGGCCATCGCCGCCACGTCCAGCGCCGCCTCGCGTACCGACACCGCTGTGTACTTGGCCGCCGAGCCGAAGCCCGGGCAGGTGTCGGTCACGGCCAGGTCGTTGTCGATGGTCTTGGGCACGCCGATGCAGTGCAGCGGATAGTCGAAGGCCTGCGCCAGCTGCGACACCTTCAGCGCGGTGTCGGCCGAATCGTTGCCGCCGTTGTAGAGGAAGTAGCGCACGTCGTGCGCGCGCAGCACTTCCAGCAGGCGCTCGTATTTGGCGCGGTCGGCCTCCAGCGACTTGAGCTTGTAGCGGCACGAGCCAAACGCGCCGCCCGGCGTATGCGCCAGCGCGCGGATCGTGGCCGCCGATTCCTTGCTGGTGTCGATCAGGTCCTCGCGCAGCGCGCCGAGGATGCCGTTGCGCGCGGCCAGCACCTTGACCTTGCGGGTGCGGGCCTCGCCGATCACCGCCGCGGCGGTGGCGTTGATGACGGCGGTGACACCGCCGGACTGTGCGTAGAGCAGGGTGCCTTGGGCCATGGGGGCTGACTCCGGTAGCGGTGGGACGTTGCCGGGACATTACCCGGATGCGGTAAAGTGCGTGTATTGCGGTGCAGCGCGACGCCTGTCGCGGGGAGCCACCGCCCTGCTTTCCAATCCTCTGGAGTACATGATGCGACTGGTTCTGTTGGGACCGCCCGGTTCGGGCAAGGGCACCCAGGCGGCCCGACTCAAGGAAACGCTGCGCATTCCCCACATTTCCACCGGCGACCTGTTGCGCGCCGAAGTCGCCGCCGGCACCCCGCTCGGCCTGCAGGCCAAGGAAGTCATGGCCCGTGGCGACCTGGTGTCCGATGAAATCCTGCTCGGCATGCTGGAATCGCGTCTGAGCCAGCCCGATGCGGCCAACGGCTTCATTCTCGATGGCTACCCGCGCAACCTCGCCCAGGCTGCGGCGCTCGATGGCCTGCTCGCCAAGATCGGCCAGCCGCTGGATGCGGTGGTGCAGCTGGACGTGGGCACCGACCTGCTGGTCGAGCGCATTGCCGGCCGCGCCAAGGCCGAAGGCCGCGAGGACGACAACCCCGAGTCGGTACGCAAGCGCCTGCAGGTCTACAACGACTCCACCGCGCCGGTCATCGGCTTCTTCGCCGATCGCGGCACTCTGGCCCGCGTCGATGGCGTGGGCGCGCAGGACGAAGTCCTCGCCCGCATCACCGCGGCCCTGCCGCACTGAGTCGCGCCCTCCCGCATTGCGGGAGGGGCCGCCTTCCGGGCATCGCGGCCCGCAAAGAAAAAGCCCCCGGCTTCGCCGAAGCGAGGCCGGGGGTCTGATTTCAAAAAGCGCCAGCGGTCAGGCTTGCTCAAAGCCCCGCAACATGAGCTCCCTGGGGATTGGCCTCTTGGGGAGTAGGACCAGATGGGATGCTGCGGCTGGCGTTCACTATTGTGACTGCGCGATTCTCGCCTCCATATCGGGAAGTTCCCGACAGGCGCCAGCGAATCCCTGACACCCGCTCGCGGGCCTTCGCCAGCCGCCGACGGCCGGTCCAGGCATGGGCGATGGCGGCGCGATCAGGGACAATGCCGCCATGAGCAAAATCCACATCCTCGGCATCGCCGGGACTTTCATGGGCGGCGTGGCTGCCCTGGCGCGCGAACTCGGGCATGGCGTGGAGGGCAGCGACCAGGCCATCTACCCGCCCATGTCCACACAGCTGGAACAGCTCGGCATCGCCCTGGCCCAGGGCTATGCGGCGAGCAATATCTCCGCGGATTGTGACCAGATCGTGGTCGGCAACGCGCTTTCGCGCGGCAACCTGGCGGTGGAGGCAGTGCTCGACCAGGGCCTGCGCTACACCTCCGGCGCGCAGTGGCTGGCCGAGCAGGTTCTGCCCGGCCGCACCACGCTGGCGGTGGCCGGCACCCATGGCAAGACCACCACCAGCACCGTGCTGACCTGGCTGCTGGAAGCGGCGGGGCGCGGGCCGGGCTTTCTGATCGGCGGCGTGGCCGAGGACTTCGGCGTGTCCGCGCGGGTCGGCACCGGTGCCGAATTCGTCGTCGAGGCCGACGAGTACGACACCGCGTTCTTCGACAAGCGCAGCAAGTTCGTCCACTACCGGCCCAAGGTCGCCATCCTCAACAATCTCGAATACGACCACGCCGATATCTTTCCCGACGTGGCCGCGATCCAGCGCCAGTTCCATCACCTGGTGCGCACGGTGCCGGGCAACGGACGGCTGATCGTCAACGGTGAGGATCCGTATCTGGCCGAAGTGCTGGCCATGGGCTGCTGGACGCCGGTGGAACGCTTCGGCCTGGACCCGTCCTTCGACTGGAGCGCGCGCCTGCTCAGTGCCGATGGCAGCCGCTTCGCGGTGCTGCATGACGGCGTGGAGATCGGCATCGTGCAGTGGCCGCTGCTGGGCCGGCACAACGTGCTCAACGCCTTGGCCGCCCTGGCCGCGGTGCATGCGGTGGGCGTGGACCCGGCCAGTGTCATCGGCGCGCTGCAGCAGTTCCGCAGCGTCAAGCGTCGCCTGGAAGTGCTGGGAGAGCGGCGCGGCATCACCGTCTACGACGACTTCGCCCATCACCCGACCGCGATTGCCACCACGCTGGAAGGCTTGCGTGCGCGCGTCGGCAGCGCGCGCATCATCGTGGCCATGGAACCGCGCAGCAATTCGATGCGCCTGGGCGCGCACGCGCAAGCGCTGGCGCCCTCGCTGGACGCCGCCGACGCTGTCGTGTTCCTGCATCGGCCGGAACTGGCCTGGGATGCGGGGCCGATTCTTCAGCGCGTGCGCGGCCTGGGGCTGGTGGCCCAGGATACCGATACCCTGCTGAAAGGCCTGCTGGGGCTGGCCAAGCCAGGTGACCACGTGGTGTTCATGTCCAACGGCGGATTCGACGGCGCGCCGCGGCGCTTCCTGCAGGCACTGCCCACCTGACGCGATGATGGCTACCGACGACACCGCCGCGCTGCCGTTGTTTCCGCTGCACGCCGTGCTGCTGCCCGGCGCCGGAATCGCCTTGCGCGTGTTCGAGCGCCGCTATCTGGATCTGGTGCGCGATTGTGGCCGCCACGGCGCCGGCTTTGGCATCTGCCTGATCCTGGACGGCCATGAAGTCGGCGCCCCGGCCACGCCAGCGGCGTTCGGCACCGAAGCGCGTATCGAGGATTTCGATCTCGGCAAGGACGGTGTGCTGGTGCTGCGCCTGCGTGGCGCGCGCCGCTTCCATGTCGAACGCACGCGCGTACGCGACAACGGTCTGGTGATCGGCGACGTGCAGTGGCGCGAGCCTGACAGCGACGACGAACTGCGCCCCGAGCACAGCCTGCTGGCAACGCTGCTGGAACGGCTGATCGAACAGGCCGGCGCGCAGTACGCGCCGAGCTCGCCGGCGCAGCTCGACCAGGCGGCCTGGGTCAGCTGGCGGCTGGCCGAACTATTGCCGTTGACCGAAGCGCAGCGCCTGACCTTGCTGCAACAGGACGATCCGCATCGGCGCCTAGACCTGCTGCTGTCCTGGATGCCCTGAGCCGGGGCTCAGCGCTGCGGCGCTGCCGCCGGCGTGGCCGCCGCGGTATCAATCAACACCACCGGCATGCCACTGCGCGGCCGGTAGTCCATGCGCCAGGTCAACCCGCGCAGCGAGGCCTGCAACGCATCCAATGCCGGGTCGACGCCGCGCATCGGCCGCCACAGCCCGACCATGCCGAAGTGCCGATCGAAATGCAGTGTCTGCGTGCTGCCGATCCACAGCGGCTGTGCACCGGGCTGCAGCTGCGCGGAGGCCGGCCACAGGCGCAGCACGTGCAGTTCGTCGTCGCGGCTGCCCGGCCGCACCAGCAGCAGCGCCTCGACTTGCGTGTCGAGGGTGGCCGGCAACACCGGCACGTCGGCGGGCCGCGCCTTGGTGTCGAGCAGCAGCAGCGCCTGTTCCCAGCCGGCCTGCGGCTGGGCGCGCCAGCCCGCGGCTTCCAGCTGTTGCTGCAGCGGCGCCAGCGGGCCGGCCACTTGCACGTCCAGCGGCCAGCGCTGGTCGTCGTCGAACTCGTTGCGGCGCGCCGGCAGCGCCCGCCATTGCGTGGCCCACCATGCGCGGTCTTGCAACTGCATGTGCACCGGATGCGGTGGCTCGAACTTCACCAGCTTGCTTTCCAGGTTGCGCGGCGCCAGCAGTACGGCGGCCACCGCGAAGCTGCCGTAGAACAGCCAGGCCACCGGCTTGACCCAGAACGAGCGGTTGAAGCGGCGGCGGTAGGCGATGCCCAGCACCAGCAGCCAGAACGTGCCGAACAACATGCCGCCAATGACATCGCTCAACCAGTGCGCGCCCAGGTACAGCCGCGCGAAGCCAATGATCGATACCACCGCGCCGCACACCACGTAGGGCCAGACGCGGCTGCGTCCGGGCAGCTCGCGGGCGATCAGCACCGCGAAGAAGCCAAAGCTGATAGTGGCCATGGTCACCGCCACCGAGGGAAAGCCGAAGCCGCTGCTGGCCGCCGGGGGCCGCACCACGTGCACCGTGGCGCCGAGCAATTTGGTCAGCGCCAGGCCAAACGCCAGTGCCGCCAGCCAGTGCATCACCGACAACCAGCGCCGACGCCACAACAGGTAGCCCATCGCCAGGGCAATGGCCGGCAGCAGGATCTGCCAGTCGCCCAGCGACGCCAGCGCGGCCATCGGGTAGTCGGCCAGCGGGTTGCGCAGCGCCAGCATCAGGTCGTGCACGGCCAAGTCGGTGCCCAGCGGCTCGCCATGCGCCAGCACCACCATCAGCAGCACGAACCAGCCCCAGCCCAGCAACAGCAACATCACCGCCAGCACCGCCAGCGGTACTGACTCGCGCCGCCGCGGATCGAACACGCCGACCGACCAGTGCCCGATGACCGGGTGCCGGTGCGACCAGTCCAGCAGCCGGGCCAGCAGCGAATCCAGGTGCGCGGCCGACCAGCGATAGCCATACAGCACGAACGCCCAGACCAGCCCCAGCACCAGGGCCAGCAGCGTCGTCACCACCACCAGGCGGCCGGCGACCGCAGCCACTGCGTCGTAGGCGGTGCCGAGCACCCATCCGGGTATCAGGAACAGCAGCGCCCAGGACAGGGCGGCCAGACCGCTGGCGAGGAAATAGCGCCGCAACGGCATGTGCGACATGCCGGCGATGGCCGGCACGAACGGGCGGATCGCGCCCACGTAGCGCGCCACCAGGATGCTCTTGAAGGCGTTGCGGCGGAACAGCACTTCGCCGCGGTCCAGCAGCTGCGGGTAGCGATGGAACGGCCAGAAGCCGCGCAGGCGGTTGCCCCAGCGGTGTCCGACCCAGTAGCTCAGCGCATCGCCGGCAAACGCACCCAGCGCCGCGCACGCCACCGCGTAAGGCCCGGAGATCTGCCCCAGGCCGATCAGCACGCCGATGGCGAACAACAGGGGCAGCGCGGGCACGATCGCACCGAGCACGATCACCGCATCACAGAAGGCAATGGCGAAGATGACGCCCCCGGCCAGCATGGGGTGGGTGCCGATCCACTCCAGCGTGGCGTTGATCCAGGGAGAGTTCATGCGCCGATTATAGGAGGCAGGCCCTGAGCCGATACCCCGCCGCGCACGCCAGCGCCGGAAAGACCGGCCACGTACGGCCCGGCGCAGCCCGGGCCCGCCTACAATGCGCCATGCCCTCCTTGCCCGCCGACGCCGAAGCGCTCAAGTCCGACAGCTTCGGCCGCATCCTGCTGGTGCGCGCGCCGGGCAAGGTATTCGTGCGCCGCGACCTGACCGCCTCGCCCTGGTGGCTGCGGTTGCCCGCCTGGTACCTGGCGCGGCGCGAGGCGCGGGCGCTGCGCCAGCTGGCAGGCATGGCCGCCACGCCGAGCCTGCTGGGCTGGGACGGTACCTACCTGGACCGCAGCTTCCTCGCCGGCCAGGCCATGTACCTGCGCCCGCCGCGCGGCGACGTCGCCTATTTCCGCGCCGCGCGCCGCCTGTTGCAGCAGTTGCACCGCCACGGCGTGGCGCACAACGACCTGGCCAAGGAAGCGAACTGGCTGGTGCAGGAAGATGGCTCGCCCGCGCTGATCGATTTCCAACTCGCGGTCTGCGGCAACCCGCGTTCGCGCTGGATGCGCCTGCTGGCGCGCGAAGACTTGCGCCACCTGCTCAAGCACAAGCGCATGTACTGCGGCCACGCATTGACGCCCGTGGAGCGGCGGTTGCTCAAGCGCCACTCCTGGGTACGCGATCTGTGGTTCCGCACGGGCAAGCCGGTGTACCGGTTTGTGACGCGGCGCCTGTTGCATTGGGAAGACAACGAAGGGCAGGGGCCGAAGCCTTGAACAAGGGACCAGGGACCCGGGACCCGGGACCGGTGCGCTACTGTCGTGGATACGGTGCTGAGTTCAACCGGATAGGAGTTGCGTGATGGGTTCATTGGCTGGCAAGACGCTGTTCATTACCGGCGCTTCGCGCGGGATCGGCCTGGCGATTGCACTGCGTGCGGCGCGCGATGGCGCCAACGTGGCCATCGCGGCCAAGTCGTCGGTGCCCAATCCCAAGCTGCCCGGGACCATCCACAGCGCCGCCGAGGCGGTGAACCAGGCCGGCGGCCAGGGTCTGGCCCTGAAGTGCGACATCCGTGAGGAAGAGCAGGTGCAGGCCGCCGTGGCCGCGACCGTGGACACCTTTGGCGGCATCGACATCCTGGTCAACAACGCCAGCGCGATCTGGCTGCGCGGTGCGCTGGACACGCCGATGAAGCGCTTCGACCTGATGCAGCAGGTCAACGCGCGCGGCAGTTTCCTGTGCGCGCAAGCCTGCCTGCCGCACCTGCTGCAGGCGCCCAACCCGCATATCCTGAGCCTGGCGCCGCCACCGTCACTGGACCCGAAGTGGTGGGCGCCGCATACCGCCTACACGCTGGCGAAGATGGGCATGAGCTTCGTCACCCTGGGCCTGGCCGCGGAGTTCGGGCCGCAGGGTGTGGCGGTCAATGCGTTGTGGCCGCGCACGCTGATCGCTACCGATGCGCTGAACATGATCCCCGGTGTGGACCTGCGCAACGGGCGCCGCCCGGAGATCGTGGCCGATGCCGCGCACGCGCTGCTCACGCGTCCGGCGGCCGGTTTCAGCGGGCGCTTCCTGATCGATGAGCAGGTGCTGGCCGAAGCCGGCATCACCGACCTGTCGGGTTACGCGGTGGACCCCACGGCGCCGCTGCTGCCGGACCTGTTTCTGGATTGACCGAGGCCTGGCTTGATCGCGCCCGCTCAGCCGGTCGGATGCAGCGGCGCCGGCAAGGTCGCGCCGCAGCGGCGGCAGTGCAGGGCGTCGCGGTCGTGGCCTTCCAGCGCGCATTCGGGGCAACCGCGGTTGTCGTGGCGGTGCGCGTCTTCGACATCGCGCAGGCTGGTAGCCAGCTCGGCGGTATAGATGCCCGTTGGCACGGCGATGATGCTGTAGCCGATCAGGATCAGCAGCGAGGTCACGAAGCGCCCCAGCGTGGTCTGCGGCACCACGTCGCCGAAGCCCACCGTGGCCATCGTCACGATGGCCCAGTACATGCTGGTCGGGATGCTGGTATAGCCGTTGGCCGGGCCTTCGATGACGTACATCAGCGCGCCGGCGATCACCGTGATCGTCAGCACCGTGAACAGGAACACCAGCACCTTGCGGCGGCTGCGCCACAGCGCCTGCATCAGCACGCCGCTTTCCTCGATGTAGCGGGTCAGCTTGAGGATGCGGAACAGGCGCAGGATGCGCAGCACGCGCACCACCAGCAGGCTTTGCGCGCCGGGGATGAACAGTGACAGGTAGGTCGGCAGGATCGAGGCCAGATCGATGATGCCCCAGATGCTCACCGCGTAGCGCAGCGGCCGCCGCACCACCGCCAGGCGCAACAGATACTCGGCGCTGAACACCAGGGTGAAGGCCCACTCCACCACGTAGAACCAGCTGGCCCAGCGGTTGTGGATCCACTGCACGCTGTCGATCATCACCACCAGTACGCTGGCCAGGATCGCGTAGACCAGCAGCAGGTCGAAGTTGCGCTCCGCGCCGCTGTCGTGGCGGTAGATGATGTCGAACCAGCGGCGGCGCCAGCCGCTTTCGGTGGCCGGGTTGAGCTGCGGGTCTGAGAACGGTCGCATGTCCGCATTGTGCCTGAGCTGCGCTTGCCCGCGCCCGGGCCGAATGCGCGAGAATGCGCCACTTGCCCCGCCATGCTGCTGCCGCCATGACCGAAGCCACTGATCACATGTTGTCTCTTTCCCATTACTACCTGCCGGTGTACCGCCCGCGCCAGGTCGTGCTGGAGCGTGGCCAGGGCGTGCGCCTGTGGGACAGCGAAGGCCGCCAATACCTGGACCTGGCCGCGGGCATCGCGGTCTGCGGCCTGGGCCACAACGACCCGGATCTGCATGCGGCGCTGGCGGAACAGGCCGGCAAGCTCTGGCACACCAGCAACGTGTTCTACAGCGAGCCGCCGCTGCGCCTGGCCGAGGAGCTGGTGCAGGCCTCGCGCTTCGCGCAGCGTGTGTTCCTGTGCAACTCCGGCACCGAGGCCAACGAGTGCGCGATCAAGCTGGTGCGCAAGTGGGCCAGCAACCAGGGCCGGCCGCCGCAGCAGCGGGTGATCGTGACCTTCCGCGGCAGTTTCCATGGGCGCACGCTGGCCGCGGTGACCGCCGGTGCGCAGCCCAAGTACCAGGAAGGCTACGAGCCCTTGCCGGGCGGCTTTCGCTATTGCGATTACAACGACGAGGTGCAGCTGGAAGCGGCGATGGCGGCCGGTGACGTGGCCGCGGTCATGCTCGAGCCAGTGCAGGGCGAAGGCGGAGTGACGCCGGCCAAGCCGGGTTTCCTGCGTCGGGTCCGCGAGTTGTGCGACCACCACGGCGCACTGATGGTGCTGGACGAGATTCAGGCCGGCATGGGTCGCACCGGCACCTTGTTCGCCTTCTGGCAGGACGAGGCGACCCCGGACATCGTCACCCTGGCCAAGGCCCTGGGCGGCGGTTTCCCGATTGGCGCGTGCCTGGCCGGGCCGAAGGTGGCCGAGACGATGCAGTTCGGCGCGCACGGCACAACCTTCGGCGGCAATCCGCTGGCCGCGGCGGTGGCACGGGTGGCGTTGCGCAAGCTGGGCTCGGCGCAGATCGCGGCGAACGTGTCGCGGCAGTCGGCGGCATTGCGTGCGGGCCTGGAGAAGCTGGGCGCGGACACGGGCGTGTTCGCGCAGGTGCGCGGGCGTGGGCTGATGCTGGGCGCGGTGCTGGCGCCGGCGCATGCGGGACAGGCCGGAGCGATTCTGGATGCGGCCGCGGAAGTGGGCTTGCTGGCGTTGCAGGCGGGGCCGGACGTGTTGCGGTTCGTGCCGGCGCTGAACATCACCGATGCCGAGGTGGAAGAAGGTTTGGGTTTGTTGCGCGAGGCAGTTGTGCGGTGGCAGGCGCGGTGATAGAGGTCGCCGCTCGGACCCAGTGATGATGTTGGCTGTCGCCGTTGTAGGAGCGGCTTCAGCCGCGACGAGCGGGGTCGCGATCTGTCAGATGGCAGTCGCGGCTGAAGCCGCTCCTACAGTGCACCCATCAGGCATCGGGAATGCTGCTGGTGTCCTTGTGGGAGGGGCTTCAGCCCCGACGAGCGGAGTCGCGATTTGTCAGATGGCAGTCGCGGCTGAAG
>Ga0196970_1000152_pt1 | contig 107359 bp, 101 predicted proteins | sample S1v_513CmetaG_FD_148672 | JGI IMG/M metagenome (GOLD analysis project Ga0196970, IMG submission 148672) | Soil microbial communities from Anza Borrego desert, Southern California, United States - S1+v_5-13C | ecosystem: Environmental > Terrestrial > Soil > Desert | place: USA: California...
ATGATCTCCATCCGCTCCATCCGCCCGCCCTTCGCATTCGCACCGGTGCAAGCATCAGTGCTTGCTCCGGTGCGAACTACGGCACATCACGCGGTGATCCGGTAGGCGGTCCAGCCCGGAGGGATACGCACAAACTTGGGAGTGGGACGAAACAAGGGCAGGCTGAAAGTCAGTCCAAGCCTTTGTGCTGTAGCGCATTTCGAAAACGGAAAACGTTAGACTACAAATAAGCCATCATTTCCGGAACCGCTTGGCGGCATTCCCACATGTGCCTCACATAGCGGCCAAGGAGGGCCTCCCATGGGGATGCCGGAAGATCGTCGTCTGATCAGTGATTGTGACGCCGAGCAGGTCAGATCCGAGAAAGGTCAAAGCTTAAACATTCGCATTCGAAGCAAGTGATGCATTTTGTCTCACCTGGGGTAGGGTTAATACTCTTGCGCTCCACCGGAATTTGGTGTTTGGTGGGCGTGCGTCTGAAACATGGCCAAGAAGGTTAGGCGAAATTATCTATAAATTGCGCAATAAAGCGCAGTGATGGCTTGGGCGTTATGTGTGCGGTTGAAGTAAGTAGAACTGTGAAATTGCCTTTGTAGGCCGCCGCTTCCCATGGATGATTGCCGTGAAACGCTGGACTACTCCCCCCCGATCAGCGCCATAATGCGGACGGCCATGGCTATTGCCCTGGCGTTGGTACTGGCATCCGGCGCCGCGACCGCGTCCGAGGAGTCGGAAGGCAAGCCCCCCCGGGTCATCGAGCCCAGGGCCAGTGATCGGCGGACCAGCGATGGCGTTCCTGTGGAGGCCATACACGCTTATCGGCTGTTCCAGCAGGGACGCCACCAGGAGGCCCTCCATGCCTTCGACGCGATCCTTGCCCGGACTCACCTGACTCCGAGCGCCCGGTCATTGGTGCTGAACGACCGCGGCATCGTCCACTGGGGAATGAAGCGGCGTGCAAAGGCCATCGAGGACTATTCGCAGGCCATCGCGCTGGACCCCAATAACATCGATGCGTACCACAATCGGGCGTTGGTCCGGCTCTATGCGGAATCGTACCAGGAGGCGCTCACGGACTTCGAGGTCGTGATCTCCCGCGAACCGACGAACGCGAAGGCCTTCCTCGGGATGGGGCACACGCTGTGGGAACTCGGGCGTTCCGACGACGCCTTCAACGCATACCTGGCCGCCGTGCGTCTGGACCAGAACAACGCCTGGGCCCATCACTCCGTCGGCTTCGTCCATCAGATGCGGGGGGAGCACACACGGGCCGTGCCCAATTTCGACCAAGCCATAGAGATCGACGGCCGAAACGCCCGGTTCGTCCATTCCCGCGCGACAGCGCTCTACGCGCTGAAGCGGCTCCCGGAAGCCCTGGACGACTTCCGGCGCATGACCGAAATTGAGCCATCGGACGTGGACGGATACTTCGGCCTCGGCACAACGCACAAGGCTCTCGGCGACCTCGAAGCGGCGCGGCGCTCCTTGGCCCGGGCAGTGGAACTGGATCCCCGACACGTCGGCGCCCACACGAATCTCGGCAACACCCTGCAGGAACTGGGGCGCCACGCCAAAGCGCTCAGCGCGTACGACGCGGCGTTGCGCATCGACCCGAACCACAAGACCGCATTGCTCGGGCGCGCGAACCTTTTTGAACGGCAAGGCCGCACCGAGGATGCGAAGCGCGATTACGAGCGCATCCTCCGCATCGATCCTGGGGACCCATACGCCCGTCGAAGGCTGAACCGCTAGCTCCGCCTTCCACTCCCCCGACATCCTCCGCCGCCGTGAGGACAAAAGGAGACAACCGCATGACCGAGAACCGGTCGGACAGGGACGCTTTTGCCCAGTTCCATGGCATTGAGCGACGCTGTTGCATCAAGGCGGTAAATGCTGCTGAGGGAGTGAACGGCGCTGCTGATTATGCGATGCGGACGGAGTCCGGGCGTCCGAGGTCGAGCATGCGGTTCAGGACCAGGACGGCGACGCCGATCTCGGTCTGTTGGCGGTCGTCGGTTTGGAAGCGCAGGCCGTCCCCGATCACATGCTTATAGCGGCTGAAAAAGGCCTCCACGAGCGCCCGCACGTTGTAGCGTGAGCTGGCCTGCCAGGCCATGCGCCCGTGGTCGGCGATTGCCTGCAGATGCCGGTTGCGCTGGGTCGGCTGGCTCTCAGCGGTGGCACTCGGCACCGCCGTCGCGCGGGGCGGCACGACTATGGCGGCGTCCGGTTGATGCTCGGTCACAGCCGTGTACACTCCGCTTTGGTCGTAGGCGCCGTCGGCGATGAAGGCGTCGAGTTGGTCATCGATCTGATCCAAGAGGGGGCCGACCTGCGAGGCGTCGTCCACATCGTGATCGGTCAGGGTTGCCGCGACGATGCGCCCTGTGGCGGCATCCAGACCGACGTGCAGCTTCCGCCAAGCTCGGCGTCGGTGCGTGCCGTGCTTCTCCACCAGCCAGTCACCGGGGCCGCACAGCTTCACGCCGGTGCTGTCGACCAACAGACGCACCGGCCCATTGGCTTTCGCCGGCAGGGCCGGGACGCTAACGGTCTTGGCGCGACGGCTGAGTGTGGAGTGATCGGGAACGGTCAGGTCGAGCCCGAGCAACTGGACGAGGGAGTTGACCAAACCCTCGGTTTGCCGCAGGGCCAAGCGGTACATCGCGCGCAGCATCAACGCTGTGAGGATCGCCAGGTCGGAGTAGGTCCGCTGCCCGCCCGGGGTGGCACGGGTCTCGGCGCGCCAGCGCGCCACGGCCTCGTTGCTGAACCAAATGGTCAGACTGCCACGCGCCCGCAGCGCTGCATCATACTCCTTCCAGTTGCGGACGCGATAACGCTGCTTGGGGATGTGATGGCGGCGCGCCGCATTGGCTTTGAACGGCATTGACGAAAATAGGCCCCAGAGGAATGGACGGGGGCTCTCCTACGGCGCCGGGGCACCAACGGCAACCGCCATCTCGGTGCAACAACGTCCTGCGATGGCCCATCCTCTCGCCCCTCCGCCGAGCCAGACGCCTATGGCGCCGAGGTGGTCTCCTGCGAAGTGCCCCAGGTGACCGCCCCCTGGACCGGCTGCGCCGCGTAGAGGCGCAGCTCACGCGTGCCCGCCCGGAACAGGACGGCGTCCTGGGTGATGCTGGACACCGTCCAGCCGTCCACGTCTTCGCCCTCCGTCACCAGTTGGGTCCCTTTCTGCCCCGTCCGGCCGATCAGGCTCATGCGTCCGTCCTGTGCCAGGATGATGGCCTTGACGACGGCCCTGAACTCCGGCTGCGGGGGAGCGGCGGCCGGGGGCGGCGGGGGCGGTGCATCGGCGACGTAGGGGCGGCGCGTGAGCGTGAACATCGGGCGCTCGACCATGTCGCCGAAGGACCGCAGCGCGGCCAGGCGGAACGGCGCCGGGATCGCCGGCTCCTCGACGGCCTTCACCGGTCGCACGGTTTCCGCCGCCGTCGGGACGGGGGCCGGCGCTGCCGGAAGGGTGACGGCGCCGTACACCAGGGCGCTTGCGCCCAGAGGGCCGGCCACCATGAGGAAGCGCGCCAGGATACACCAGGATCCGGTCATTTCCGGGCACTCCGCATGTATCCGTAAATGTCGGCCTGGACCTCCAGGATGGCGGGGCCGCGCATCTGCGCGCCCATAGCCTGGGCGCGGATGTCCACCTGGTCCAGGAACAGGTAGGGCGAGGCGGACTCCACCTCGTGGATGATCCTTTGCAGGGCGGCGGTGTCGGTCTCAAGGCGTACGCGCACGGCCACCTTCTCCGTCCGGCCGTCCCCCTTGGGCGGCAGGGGCTGCACGCTGCGCAGCGCCGCCTGCTGCCGGCCGACGATGTCCTTGATGGTCTTCTGGAGGTTGGCGGCCGCCAGGGCGGGGTTGTCCGCCACGAGGAACACGCCGCTCTCCTGCCAGCGGCGGCGCTGTTCGGCGGCCACACGCTCCAGCTCGGCATGGTCGCTTCCGGCCCGGCGGTAACGTTCCAGCCGTTCCGAGACCTGGTCGATGGAATCGCCGGCATCCTGGAACGCGCCGAGAACGGGCCCGACGGCAAGGCCCCAGACGCCCCCGGTCACGGCGACCAGCAAGGTGACCGCCAAGGCGCGGGACAGCGGCGGCGAAAGCGGCTGCATCGGATGGCCTCCGTCAGCGGTTGGTGGGGGAGTGTTCGGCCAGCCTGGGCGCGTCCAGCAGCTCGACCTCGAAGCCGAGGTGGAATCGCTCCCGCTCCTCGTTCTGGGCGCGCGTGATCGGCGAGGTGAAGTTGGCCTTCCGGAACATCGGCGAGTACTCGATCAGCTCGACCAGGCCGGCGGCCGACACGGACTGGCCGCTGATCTGGATCTCCGCGCCGCGGAGGTGGAACTCCTGGATCCAGGTGTGGTCCGGCAGCAGCCGGGTCAGCTCGTTGAGGACCGCGAGCAGGGGAGGGGACTTGCGCTTCCGGTCCAGGAAGATCGCCGCTTCCTTGGACAGTCCGGCGATCTCCTCGCGCAACTGGTCGGCCTTGGACGCTTCCGCCATGGCGAGGCGCAGGGCGTGGTCGCGCCGTTCCGCCTCCTCGCCCAGGCGGTCGAGGCGGATGCTCATGGCGGTGAACAGCAGGACGATGGTCAGCGCCGCCGCTCCCGCCGCCAGCCAGGGCCGCAGGCGCCCGACGGCGCTTTCCCCTGCGGGGGCGAGCGGGATCCTCGGACGGTCGCGCCGCGGCGGGTCGGGGACCTCCACCACCGGAGGCGGCAGGCCGCACGCCGCGACGACCGCCAGCACGGGCGTCAGCACCCGTTGCGGAACCACGATCAGTTCGAGGTCGATGCGTTCCTGGTCCGTCTGCCGTCGGGTGATGCGGTGGGTGAACAGGACCCGGTCGGCGCGGAACGGGGTATGGCGGTCGATCTCGAAGGGAAGAACCTCGGGTAGGCTCTCCTCCGCCCGCTCCGGCAGGCTCACCGGGCGGCGCAGCACCTGACCCGGCGCCGGCCGTACGACGGTCGGTGCCCGCCTCAGGCCCGCGGCGCGGACGGCGCGCTCCACCTCGCCGACGATGCCCGGCCCGACGGCGCCCAGCTCCCAGGCGCCCAGGGTCCGACGCCGGCCACGGCACCGGGTGCGCAGCAGGAGACGGCCACCGATCATCTCGAAGCGCAGCGTGGACGAGGACGCGGTGAGGCGCCGTCGCCACCGGCGCGGCACGAGGTCCCGCAGTTCCCCTCCCCACCAACGCAGGACGTCTGCGGAGACCTTGGCGGCACGCCGGGCCAGCGCGTGCAGGGATTCGTCCATCATCGCCGCCCTCCTCGGCTCATGGTGTCGTCAATGCGCAAAGCCACGGTCAGGACCGGCCATGCGCGGCGGTCGGTCGCCGGAAGTTCGAGGCTCATCTCCACCATTTGCGGCAGGGTGCGCAGGCCCTCCCAGCGGTCGGACCATTCGGGCACGGCCCCGTCGTGCGGTACCCCGAAATAGCGGAAGCGAAGGCCCGCGACGTCGGAAAGAATCGGGCGCTGCGTGCCCGTGGGCGGCGCGTCGACCACCAGCTCCGGCCGGTGCGGCTGCCACGTCATCACCAGGTCCGAGCGGCCGCCGTCCCGGTCGAGGGCGAGCGAGATCCGGTTGAGCCCCGGGGCGGCGAACCGCTCGGGCAAGGGGCTCGTCCAGACGATGCGGTCCGGTTCCCCCAGGAAGCCGACGACGCTCTCGGCCCCGCCGTCGCCGAGCAGGACGGGTGCGGCCTGCGACAGCCAAGTCCGCATCATCCGCTGCAGGACCGGCACCTCGGAGGAGGTGGGGGGAACCTTGGCGAGCGCGCCCATGCCGAGGCGCAGGCCGCCGAAGCCTAGGGTCGAGACGAATCCCAGCAGCACCAGGGCGATCAGCAGTTCGACCAGGGTGAAGCCGTCTTCGCGGTGTCCGGCCGGGTGCTGCGTCATTCCTTCCACCCCAGCCGCTCGGTCTGCACGGCCAGCTCTGCCGGCCGGCCCGCCTCCGTCCATGCGACGGTGAGGGCGACTTGGTAGAGCTGGAGCGGCACCGCGTTGGGAACCGTGTTCCGCGGCAGTGCGCAACAGATGACGGTGCGCCATGTGTAGCCGTCCTCCGTTGTCCCCTCCGCTTCGCCGGGGCGCACGGGGACCTCCGTGCCGAGCGCGTCGAGCCGCGCCTCGGCGATGGATGCCGCGCGCTCGCGGCGCTCCAGGCGCCCGACCGATTTCAGGGTGAGGGAGAGCTGCGGCAGCAGCGCGCCCAGCGCCACCGCCAGGATGGCGAAGGCGACCAGCACCTCCATCAGCGTAAAGCCGGCCTGGCCATGCTCAAGGGGGCCATGTTCAAGGGGGCGGTGGTCAGGGGGCAAGGGAGACATGGCCGCTCAACCAGTCGACGGTGATTTTCCGCTCCAGGCCGCCCCGCGCCAGCGTGACCTGCCCGCCAGTGGCGCCGCCGTCCGGATAGAACCGGATGGCGCCGCGCGCGCCGCCGAGCTGCTCGCGGGCTGCCGTCAGCAGGGTGATCCGGGTGCCCGCCGGAAGTTTCACCGGCGGCTCCTCGCCGGCGCGGTAGCTGACCGCATCCGGATCGACGGTGAACAGCATCTGGCGCCCGGTCCCCATGGCGGCGCTGCGCGTGCGGGCGAGGTCGGTGGCCAGCGTCCTGGCGGCCGTCTCCATCCGCACCGGATCGGCGCCCTGGGTGAAGCGCCCGGGCAGCGCGGCGGCCAGGAGGGAGACGATGGCCAGCACCACCAGCAACTCCAGAAGCGTGAAGCCGGCGTTCGGAGCACTCACCAACTGGTGACGTCCCGGTTCTCGCCATCGCCTCCGACGGCGTTGTCGGCACCGAGCGTGAACAGCTCGTACTCTCCCCGCTCGCCGGGATAGCGGTACTGGTAGGACCGCCCCCAGGGGTCGACGAGCATCTCCTTCTTGGCGATGTACGGGCCGGCCCAGCGCGTCTGGCCGCTCGGCTTCTGGACCAGCGCCTGCAGTCCTTCGGCCTGCGACGGGTATCCGCCGACGTCGAGGCGGTACATGTCGAGCGAGGAGCCGAGGCCGCGGACCTGGAGCGCCGCCGCATCCGTCTTCGCCCGCCCCAGGTACTTCATCACCTGCGGCGCCGCGGTTGCGGCGAGCAGGCCGAGAATGACCAGGACGACCATCAGCTCGAGAAGCGTGAAGCCCTCCTCATGCGTACGGCGCCGCTGCATGATTGGTGATGTCCCCACGAGTTCCTCTCCATAGCCGCGAGTGCGGAAGCCGGGCGCGGTAGGATCGGTTCCGCCGGAATGTCGGGCCGATGATGCGGGGGCGGGCAGGACGGCACACCTCCCAAACCATGTACTCCTCACGAGCGAACACCGGGCAGCCCGCATCGGGTTGGGGTCGGCTCCGCCGGCTACTACCCACCATGGGTATGTGATTTAGGGGGCGAAAGCACCAGCCCGCCTGACGGACGCTCGGCATGATCGTCGAGGTGCGCCCCTGTGCCCCTCGTTCATTTCCGCATCTCACGTCGAGGAATTGTCATGTCGAAGCATTTTCTCGCTGGGGCCTCCGCCTTCGCTCTCCTGGCGACAATGAGCGCCTCGAACCCCGCGGCCGCCGATCCGCCGTCGCTGCGGATCACCGTCAACGAACGGGCCGCAAGCCCGGGGCCGGTCGTCGGCGGCAACAGTTCCGAAGACTGGGGTAGCCGCCGCGACAACCGCCTGGAGGCCACCGGCAACGCGGCGCAAGGCCTGCTGGAGGCCTCGCAGAACAACGGCAGCAACAACGCGCTCACCACCGTGACCGGGGTCCAGGCCGGTGGCCGCGACGGCTCCGTGAAGACGCGCAACTCCGTCGGGTCGTCCACCGTGTTCCACATAGGCGTCGACGGAACGCTCGACCGCAGCAACACGCTCCAGGGGAGCCTGACCGGCTTCCAGGGCATCGCCACCGTCCGCCAGAACAACGGCGACGGCAACGACATGGGCGCCGTGACTGGTGTGCTCGCCGATCCCTCCAACGCCGCGGGGGCGGCCGGGCAGGCCGCCGTCACCGACGGCGTGGTCCAGCTCGATTCCGCCAGCGGCCTCATCGACGTCGGCTCGGTCCGCCAGAACGCCATGGACGGCAGCCTGAACAACGCCCGCGGCATCGCCACCATCCAGCAGAACAACGGGAACGCCAACGCCGTCTCGGCGGCGACTACGGTCGGGATCAACCGGAACGCTTCGGCGGTAAGCCAGCAGGCGGCAAGCCTGGGCATCGTCGATTCCATCGCGACGCTGGACCCCACGCTGGGGCTCGGCATGGCGCGGGGCAACCAGGTCAACGGTTCCCTCAACGGCGCCCGCGGGTTGTTCACGATCCAGCAGAACAACGGCGACGGCAACGTCCAGGGCGTGAGCAACGCGGTGAACGTCGGTGTCGGCAGGGCCCGCCTGGACCAGGCCGACCAGTCTGCGACCGCCGCCTCCAGTCTGCGCTTCGGCTTCACCCGCCAGGGGGCCGGCGAACTGACCGGCGACCGTTCCAACGCGGCGCAGGGGGTGGCCGGGGGCGATGCGCGCGGCGTGATCAACGCGCAGCAGGACAACGGCGACAGCAACGCCGTCACCACGGCCAACGCCATCAGCGCCACGCCGCAGCAGGTGGGCCGCCTCCGCTCCAACATCCAGGCGAACGCCCAGGCCGATTCCGGCGAGACGGACTCGCTGGGTGCCGGCGTGCCTGCGCGCACTGACCGCGGGAACGCCATCGGCGGCCAGACTGCGGCGGGCTTCAGGGGCATGGCGACGGTCCAGCAGAACAACGGCGACACCAACGCCATGGCCGCCGCGTCCGGCGTGCAGGCGACCGGCGGCGGCGATTCCAGCTTCCGGGTCGGCGGCGCGGCGACGACCAACTGGCTCGGAGTGGCCGACACCAACGGCGTCCGGCGCAACGCCGTGGACGGCAGCTTCAACGGCGCCGACGGGCTGGCCTCGCTGCAGCAGAACAACGGCGACGGCAACGCGCTGTCGGTCGGCAACGGCGTCGGGGTCCAGACCCGCGGCGGTGATCTGCGGCAGACCACCGAGGCCGGCGCCACCCGGGCCGGCGGCACCTTCTCCAACGGGGAACCGGGCATCCGCACCACCGGCGGCGAGCGTTCGAACACGCTCACCGACAGCTTCCGCGACGGCAACGGCCTGGTGACGCTGCAGCAGAACAACGGCAGCGGCAACGCCATGAACGCCGCCAATTCGCTGTTCGCCAGCCTGGGCAACGCGGACAACGGCATCGCCGAGCAGCGCACCCGCGCCGACGCCGCCTCAGCCTTCGGCGAGACGCTGGACAGCGCCGGCCCGGGCGAGGGCCGGCGCAGCAACGCCATCTCCGGCCGGGCGTTCAACGGCGCACGGGGTGCCGCCACCGTGCAGCAGAACAACGGCGACAACAACGCGCTGGGCGCCGCCACCTCGGTCACGGTCGATCGCGGCGGACGGACGGGGCGCGAGGCGACCGTGTCGGCCAAGTCCGACGTCGCCAGCAACGCGGCGACCGCCCGCCGCACCGGCGGCGAGGTGGACCGCAGCAACCGCATCAATAACGGCTTCACCGACTTCCGCGGCGCCGCCACCGTTCAGCAGAACAACGGCGACGGCAACGCCCTGTCCTCGGCCAGCGGGGTGACCGCCTCGCGCCGCGGCGACGAATCGGCGCGCCGGCAGGCCGTCTCCGCCAACACCAGCGTGGTCAACCCGCTGAGCCCGCTGACGCAGGACGGCGTCTCCTCCACCAACGACTTGGTCCAGGGCTTCAACGGGGCCGCCGGGGTGGGCACGGTGCAGCAGAACACCGGCAACGGCAACGCTGTGGCGGCGGCCACCGCCTTCGACGCCGGTGCGGGCCACGATGCCCGGCAGTCGGTGGACGCGGTGGGCTCCGTCGCCTCGGTGATCGGCACCTCCGAAGGGGCGACCCGTGAGAACCGCATCGAGCGCTCCTTCACCGGGGCGAAGGGCGTGTTCACCGTCCAGCAGAACACTGGCGACGGCAACGCCATCGGCGCCGCCACCGGGGTTATGGTGGGCACCCCGTCCGCATCGAGGAACGGGACGGCGCAGGCCGCACTGACCGTCGACAGCCGGACGAACGCCGTCGACACCACCGACCGCCTCACCGGCGGCGCCGCCGCCGGCCTGCGCGGGACCAGGAGCAACACCGCCGACCGTGCCTTCAACGACGCCGCCGGCGTGGCGACGCTGCAGCAGAACGGCGGCGCCGGCAACTCCATCAACGCCGGCACCCTGGTCCAGGCGGACGAACGGGGCGGCAAGCAGACGGCCCGGGCGGCCGTCGACAGCAAGACCGCGGTCTCCGACAACAGGACCCGGCAGCGCGGCCGGGACGTGGCCGGCGTCGCCGGCCGGAGCAACGGCGTCGACCAGAGCCTGGACAAGGCCAAGGGCGTGTTCACTGTCCAGCAGAACACCGGCGACGGCAACGCGATCGGAGCCGGCACGGCGGTGGCCGCGACCAGGGCGGCGGCGCAGTCGGCCGACCTCAACCGCGCCGCGGCCACAGCCGACGCGTCGGTGCGGGGCAACAGGGCCAACCAGGTCGCGCGGACCGAGCACCGGAACGCGGTGACCGGCAGCGCCAACGGAGCGGCGGGGATCCTCAGCATCCAGCAGAACACCGGGGACAACAACGCCATGTCGTCCTCCACCGCGGTCACTGCCGCCGACGGGCGGTCCGGTTTCGGCAACGCGGTGAACCTCGCCACCCTGTCGGCGACCGTGGCCGACAACCGGAGCATTGCCCGCGAGCCCGGCAGCCAGGCGACGAACCAGGTTTCCGGGTCCTTCCAGGGGCTCCGCGGCCTGTCCTCGCTGCAGCAGAACAACGGCCACAACAACGCGATGCAGTCCGCCATCGTCGTCACCGCAACCTACTGACCAGCCTCCAAGGGCACCGGGAGGGGAAATCCGATGTCGAAACGCAAGAAGATTAGGGCGAGAGCCGGCATCGTACCGATCGCCGGCGCCCTTGCCAGCCTAGCCGTGTTTGCAAGTGGGGAGGCCCTCGCACAGGGGGCCACCTGCGAGCGCGAGTTGACGGCCGACGTCGTCGCGCTCGACCAGACTATCTTTTACAACCGCATCGGTTCGGTCAATCCGGCCGGCATGATGTACGCGTTGCGCACCGACGTCGTCGACAGGGCGACGGGTAAGACCGAGGCTCAGGGTGGCACGCTCCAGGCCGGCCGGGTCGCGCTGCGCGAGGACAAGCGGCCGCGGCCGCTGACCCTGCGCATGAACGTCGGCGACTGCCTGACCATCAACTTCCAGAACCTGCTCGCTCCGGCGCGGGTGGACGGTGAACAGCCGGCCACCCGCACCGCGTCCGTCCACGCCGTGGGCCTCGATTACGTCAACGGCCCCAGCGACGACGGCGCCTTCGTCGGCCGCAACCCGAGCAGCCTGGCGGCCCCCGGCCAGTCCGCCACCTACAAGTACCGTGCCGGCCGGGAGGGCGCACACCTCTTCTACAGCACCGCCGCCACCACGGGCGGCGAGGGCGACGGCGGCACCATCGCCTACGGCCTGTTCGGCGCCATCAACGTCGAACCCAAGGGGGCCGAGTGGTACCGCAGCCAGGTCACGCAGAATGACTTGGCGCTCGCCTCCGTCGGCACCCTGCCGACCGGCCATCCCAAGATCGACTACGATGCGAAGTACCCGGCCGGTCATCCGCTCGCCGGGTTGCCCATCATCAGCATGCTGGTCGGCAACAAGATCGTGCACGGCGACCTCAACGCCGTCATCACCGGTCCGCAGCGCGGGCAGTTCCCCGCCGGCACCTTCCCGCCGAACGTCGTGCTGGAGCCCAACGCCTCCGTCCCGCAGGCTCCGAACGAGCCCCTGCGGTCGCGCGAGGAACCGTTCCGCGAGCACACCAGCATCTGGCACGACGAGGCCTTCGCGGTGCAGGCCTTCCCGGAGTTCGAGGATCCGGTGCTGGGCTTCACGCTGCACGGCGTGCGCGACGGCTTCGGCATCAACTACGGCATTGCCGGCGCCGGCAACGAAATCCTGGCCAACCGCAAGGGCGTCGGGCCGACGGCGGACTGCGCCGAGTGCAAGTACGAGGAGTTCTTCCTGACCTCCTGGGCGGGCGGCGATCCGGCGACGATCGTCGACATTCCCGCCAACGCTCCCGACGACAACGGCGAACTCAAGCCCGGACACAAGGCCACCAAGGCGTTCTACCCGGACGATCCGTCGAACGTCTTCCACAGCTACCTCGGCGACCACGTGAAGATCCGCAATCTGCACGCCGGGCCGAAGGAGCACCACATCTTCCACCTGCACGCGCACCAGTGGCTGTTCACGCCGGACAGTGACAACTCCAACTACCTGGACAGCCAGGCCATCGGGCCGGGCAGCGCGTACAACTACGAGATCGCCTTCAACGGCTCGGGCAACCGCAACCAGACGGCCGGCGACTCCATCTATCACTGCCACTTCTACCCGCACTTCGCGCAGGGCATGTGGTACCTCTGGCGCGTCCACGACGTGTTCGAGGCGGGCACCGAGCTGGACGGCGACGGCCGTCCCACATCGAACGCACGTGCCTTGCCGGATGGCGAGATCAAGGCCGGCACGCCGATCCCCGCCGTGGTGCCGCTGCCGACGCTGGCCATGGCCCCGCTGCCGGCCACGGTGCACGTCCAAGACGGCAAGGCGGTGATCGCCGAGGCCGACAAGAACCCAGGTTTTCCGTTCTTTATCCCGGGCGAAGGCGGGCGGCGGCCGCCGAAGGCTCCGCTGGACACCGTGCATGACGGCGGCCTGCGCCGGCACATCGTCCATGAGGGCGAGGCGGTCGCCCCCGCGCCGAACCGCTTCGACTTCAGCAAGACCGTCGAGAAGATGAAGGTGCAATACCTGCCGGAGGACGGGACGGCCGCCGAAAAGGCTGCGATGAACTTCCACGCGACGCGCGTCCACCAGAGCCTGACCCCGGACGGCAAGCCGCGCGGCTTCATCACCAACGGCCAGCCGCCCAAGCCCGGCGCTCCCTACGCCGATCCATGCACCAACGACTGGGGCACGGCCATGCCGGAGTCGCGGACCTACAAGGCGGCGGCGATCCAGCTCGACATGACGCTGAACAAGGCGGGCTGGCACCATCCCCAGAGCCGCATGCTGTCCTTGTGGGGCGATGTGGACGACTTCATCAACGGCCGCAAGCCGCCGGAGCCCTTCTTCTTCCGCGCCAACTCCGACGAGTGCGTGGTCTTCCACCATACCAACCTGCTGCCCGGCTATTACGAGCTGGACGATTTCCAGGTGCGCACCCCGACAGACGTCGTGGGCCAGCACATCCATCTGCTCAAGTTCGACGTCATGGCGGCGGACGGTTCCGGCAACGGCTGGAACTACGAGGATGGCACCATGAGCCCGGACGAGATCCGTGAGCGCATCGCGGCGATCCGGCGGGCCAACGGCTGTAACGGGGAGCTGACGGGCGATGCGACCGACGGGACCGACATGTGCCCGATTCCGACGGCGCACCCGTTCTTCGGCGAGGGTCCGGACGGCCGCTGGCTCGGCGCCCAGACCACCGTGCAGCGCTGGTACGCCGACGGCATTACCGCGAACAACGGCTACGACCGGACGCTGCAGACCATCTTCACGCACGACCACTTCGGCCCCTCGACGCACCAGCAGGTCGGCCTCTACGCCGGCTTCATCATCGAGCCGAAGGGCTCGGTGTGGCGCGACTCCGAGACGGGCCAAACCCTCGGCGGGCGCACCGACGGCGACGGTGACGGTGGCCCCACCCGCTTCATGGCCGACATCATCACGCCGAACGCGGCGGATAGCTTCCGCGAATACGCCATCGGCATCTCCGACTTTGTCCTGGCCTACGAGGCCGGCGGCGGTGTCGCGGGCGGCAACCCGGTGCCTGACCCGGCCAAGGCGATCAACCCGCCCGGACGTCGGGAGGTCGGCCTACCCTATCTCCTCTCGCGTCCGAATCTGTGCCCCGGCGGCGTCGCCCCGCCGTGCCCGGAAACGATCTCCGCGGACGATCCCGGCACCTTTGCCGTGAGCTACCGCAACGAACCGCTGGCCCTGCGCCTGAGGGATCCACAGACGAACACCCAGGCCGCCGGTCCTGCGGGCGATGCGGGCTTGGCCTTCCGCTCGGACATCGACCGTGCGATGCCGGAGCTGAACAACCAGCCCGACGTCTACGATCCGCTCACGAGCGGCGTCCAGGGCAAGGATCCGTTCACGCCGCTGCTGCGTGCGTACAAGGGGGACCGGATCAAGATCCGCATGCTCGCGGGCGGGCACGAGGAAGGGCACATTGCCTCGATCCCGGGCCTGAAGTGGCTGCGCGAGGCCGATGACCCCGCCAGCGGCTGGCGCTCGGCGCAGATGCTGGGCATCTCCGAACACTTCGAGTTCAACGCACCGATCGTGCCGCCCGAGGGTGAGCTGGGCGACACGGCCGACTACCTCTACGCCTTGAACAGCTCCGTGGACGGGTTCTGGAACGGGGCCTGGGGCCTGATGCGCACCTACGAGAAGACGCAGCCCGATCTCAAGCCGCTGCCCAGCAACCCGATCCCGGCCAACGGCCTGGGCTTCTCCACCAAGCTCAGCAACCGCTCCAGCTTCAGCGGCGTCTGCCCGGTAAACGCCCCGGTGCGCCGCTATGCGGTCTCCGCGGTGTCGGCCCAGACGGCGCTGCCGGGCGGGGCTCTGGTCTACAACTCGCGCAATGGCGCCTTTCCGGCCCAGCCCGGGCCGCTGAAGGACCCGACCGCCATCCTGTACGTCAACGACACCGACCTCAACAACGCGTTCAAGCTCAAGGCCGGCGTTCCGGTGGAGCCGCTGGTCCTGCGCGCCAACGCCGGTGACTGCATCGAGGTGCAGGTGACTAACCGCCTGCCGGCTGTGCAGGCCGACCTGGACGGCTATAACGCCTTCCCGATGCTGATCGAGCAGTTCAACGCCAACCAGCTGAAGCCGTCCAGCCACGTGGGATTGCAGCCGCAGCTCCTGGCCACGGACGTGACCCGCGGCATGGGCATGAACATCGGGCTGAACGCCGTGATCGGCCGCGGCGCCCGGGACACGATGCAGACCGTGCTGCCGGGTCAGAAGCGCACGTATCGCTGGTACGCGGGCGATCTGTCGCTGAAGCCGAACGGCACCCTGGAGGCCAAGCCGATCGAGTTCGGCACGGTCAACCTGATGCCGGCTGATCCCTTGAAGCAGTCGAACAAGGGCCTGATCGGCGCCCTCATCATCGAGCCAAAGGGCTCCACCTGGACGACCGATGCCAACAGCCGTCTGTCGGCCACGGTGAAGACCACCGACGGCAAGGAGTTCCGCGAGTTCGTCATGCTCTTCCAGGACGATGTCAACATGCGGGACGCCAACAATCGGCCGATCTGCCCGGTGACGGGCGGCGGCGATGCCGAAGGCGGGCCCGAGGCCGAGGATGAGGGCGAGGAGCCTGAGGTTCCGGCGGATCCGCTGGCCTGCCAAGGACTCGAAGACTCCGAGGACTCCGGCAACAAGGCGATCAACTATCGCTCGGAGCCGATGTGGTTCCGCATGGGCCATATGGCGGGCGCCAGCTTCCAGGATACCCGCGACATCGACTTCACCAACCACCTGTCCAACCAGCTCACGGGTGGTGACCCGCAGACCCCGGTCTTCACGGCGAAGGCCGGGCAGCAGGTCCGCTTCCGGGTGTTGCAGCCGGGTGGCCACATGCGAAACGGCGTGTTCCAGGTGCACGGCCATTCGTGGCAGCGCGAGCCCTATGCGGCCGGTGCGTTCGCCTCGGAGCGCATCGCCAGCAATCCGCTCAGCGAGTGGACGGGGACCCAGGAGGGCACCGGCCCGGCCAACCACTTCGACTTCGTGCTCAACGGTGGCGCGGGTGGGGCCTTCGCCAAGCCGGGTGACTACCTGATCCGCAACCAAGCCTCCTACGCCTATGACGCAGGCCAATGGGGCATTCTGCGGGTCACGCCCTAAGGGGTAACACCGGAGCCCGGCTGGCGCCGGGCTCCGGTACTCCCAATTCTCAAATTCATACTTTTGATATTTGAGGCGACGACGATGTTCAGAAGCATCAAGCCGGCGCTCGGGGCAGGAGGGCTGGCGTTCGTCATGACTGCGACCCCGGTCTTGGCCGATACCCAACCCGTGCGCCAGGATCTGACCAGGGATGGTGTGACCGTTCAGTTGAGCGTCACTCAGGCCGGGAGGACGGAGCCGGGGCCGGTGCGAGCGATCGACCCGATGGCGGTGGAGTTCAAGATTTCCGACGCCAACACCGGGGCGCCGCTCAAGGGGGTGGCGCTGAGCGCCTGGATCGACCTGCAGAAAGGTGGTCAGGAGGCGCTGAGCTGTTCGGAGAAGGTGCGGTCGTGGCTGGGGGGGCGCCTGGCCTTCCGGCCGGAGGTCGATCTCAACGTATGGCAGCTGATCACGCTGGACAGGGAACCGACCCTGTCGGTGCTCGATCCGATGCTCGGGCTCAGCAAGACCAAGCTGCTGGCCCTGGTCCGCCTGGACGGACCCGGCGCCGACTGGGTCAGCTCTCCCGACGGTGAGCGCCTGTTCGTCAGCGTTCCGGACGCGGGGCATGTCGCCGTCGTGGAAACGCTGCGTTGGACCATTGAAGCGAAGATCAAGGTTGCGGACAAGCCGCAGCGCCTCGCCCTTCAGCCGGACGGGCGGCACCTGTGGGTCGGGCATGAGGGTGGTGAGGTCTCGGTGATCGACACGGCGACGTCGGCTGTGGCGGCAACCCTCAACGCCGGTGCATCGGACATCGCGCTCAGCGACGATGGCCGCTTTGCCCTGGCGGCGGCGTCCGGCAGCCGGACCGCAGCCGTGTTCGACGCCGCCCGCTTTACCACGCTCGGCGCGGTGCCCGTGGCCGACCAGGCGGTCGGCGTGGCCTGGTCGGGCCTCGCCAAGGCCTTCTACGTGGCCGACCGGGACGGGACGATCACCGTCGTCGATCCCGCGCAACTCGGCCAGCGCGCCGTCGTCAGGGCGGGGGCGGGCGTCGAGCGCCTTGCGATGGTTCCGGGCGGCCGCTTCGCCATCGCCCTCAATCCCGACCGCAAGCTGGTCCAGATCCTGGACACGGCGTCGGACCGGGTCATCCACGAGCTGACGTTGGACGGAACGCCCGATCAGGTCGCCTTCAGCGAAACCTACGCCTATGTCCGGCTGCGCGACAGCGAGCGGGTCTCCATGATTCATCTGGGCAGCCTGGATCCGGGGGAAGCGCCGCGCGTGACGTCGTTCCCGGCCGGCCAGAACCCTCCGGGTGGTGACGCGGGCCGGCGCATCCATGCCGGCATTCTGTCCCCGAGCCCGGATCCGGGGTCCATGCTGGTCGCCAACCCGAAGGACGGCGTGATCTACTACTACATGGAAGGCATGGCGGCGCCGAGCGGCAGCTTCCGGGCCTTCCGCCGCGAGATGCAGGCGGTGACCACGATCGACCGGGGGCTGCGCGAAACGGCTCCGGGCGTCTACACGGCGACGGCAGCGCCGCCGGCCGCCGGGCGGTACGACGTGGCCTTCGTTCTCGACCGCCCGCGGATGGTGCACTGCTTCACGCTCGACGTGGCTCCTCCGAACGGCGCCCAGGCGGATGCGGGCCCGCTGCCGTTGCGCGTGGATTACCTGGTCGACAAGCGTGTCGTACCCCCCGGCCAGGAGGTTCCGTTGCGCTTTCGTCTGCAAGGGGACCCGCGGAAGGATACGTGGCGCGATGCAGGCGACGTCAACCTGCTGACGACGCTGACCCCCGGCGTGTGGCAGACGCGCCTGCCGGCACGGCCGGTCGGCGACGGTACTTATGAAGTCAGCCTGAAGCTCCCACAGGACGGCCTCTATTACCTCTACCTGGAATCGCCGTCCCTGAACGTCCGTCCGGACAGCTTGCCCTACTTGGTTCTGCACGGCCGGAAGGAGGCCTCGCCATGACCCGCCCGTTTATGATCCTGCCCCTGCTCGCCCTGCTCGCAGGGCCGGCGATGGCCCATGACGCGCACCAACACCATGGTCCGAAGGATGCCCCGGCAGGGACGGCGTCGCTGGTGACGATCCGGCTTCCGGACGTCCGGTTTGTGGACGCCACCGGAACGGCGCGCCGCCTGGACGAAGAGGTCATCGGACCCAGGCTCGTCGTCATGGATTTCATCTTCACGAGCTGCACCTCCGTGTGCCCGGTGCTGAGCTCGATCCTCGGCGTCGTCCAGGACCGGCTCGGTCCGCGGCTCGGACCGGAGGTGGCGATGGTGTCCGTGTCGGTCGATCCGGCGAACGACACGCCGGCCCGCCTGAAGGATTACGGGGCACGGTTCGGTGCCGGCCCGGAATGGACCTTCCTGACCGGCGCGAAGCCGGACGTCGACCGATTGCTGGCGCGTGCGGGAGTCAATGCCCCGAGCCCGGCAGACCATACCCCGGTGGTGCTGGTCGGCGATCCGGACCGGCAGGCGTGGGTGCGCCTCTACGGCATGCCGACGCCCGAGCAGATCCTGAACGCACTGGATACCGTCGCGCAGGGGCGTGAACGGGCCGCGGCCGGCGTCGCCTTCAAGGAGGCCCATCATGGCAACCACTAACCGGGCCCGCGCGGCCGTCTGCCTGGCCGGCGTGCTGTTCGCGTCCGCGCCCGCCCTCGCGCACGACGGACACGCCCATCCGGCACCGGCCGCCGCGGGCGCGCCGCAATGCTTCGAGGCCGAGCGGTCCTACTTCACCAACACGCCGCTGGTGACGCAGGAGGGGCGCGCGGTGCGCTTCTTCGACGACGTCCTGCTCGGGCGCAACGTGCTGATCAACTTCATCTTCACGCAGTGCAAGGATGCCTGCCCGCTGCTCACCACCAAGATGATCCTGGCCGCCGAACAGGCCCGGTCCGCACAGGAAGGGCCGGTCTCGCTGGTGTCCATCTCCGTCGACCCAGTGAACGACACGCCGGAGGCGCTGGCGCAGTTCGCCCGGAAGCACGGCCCCGTGGACGACTGGACGCTGCTGACCGGCACCTCGGCGGACATCGCCCAGGTGCTCCGGCGCTTCGGCCAGAACGGGACCGAGCCGACCGACCACACCACGCTCATGCTGGCCGGGAACGTCAATGCCCGGCGCTGGATGAAGATCCCGCCCACGGACGGTCCGGACGCCGTCGCCTTGCGCCTCAAGCAGCTCACCTCCGCCCAGGCGACCGGCGCGGCATGCGGCGGCTGACCGGAACGCACTGGGGTCTGCGGTTGCTCGCCGTGACGGCAATGCTCTCGGTCACCCCCGCGAAGGCGGACGAGGCGACGCTGCACGACGTCGGCCGCGGGATCTACCTGACCGGCGTTTCGCCGTCGGGCGGGCGCATCGAGGCCCGCGTCGGCGCCGCCGACATCCGCCTTCCCGGCGAGCGCCTGCCGTGCGCCAACTGCCACGGAAAGGACCGGAGCGGAGGCCGGGAGGGCGGGCTCTCCGCGCCGGACATCCGCTGGTTCCGGCTGAGCACGTCCCAGCCCCCCTATGGGCCGGACGACCTGGTCCGCGCGGTCACCGGGGGTGCCAGGCCGGGCGGCGGTACGCTCGACCCGGCGATGCCGCGCTACGAGCTGTCGGCGGCCGATGCGGCCGCGCTGGCTGCCTACCTCGGCAGTGACGGCGACGCGCCGGTCCCCGGCGTCGCGGCGGACCGCCTGACCATCGGTCTGCTGCTGCCGGCCGGGCAGGCGACGGCCGACGGGGGACAGGCCACGGCGGCGTTGATCGGCGCCGTCTTCGCCGAGGCCAACGACGCCGGCGGCGTCTTCGGGCGCCGGATTGAGCTGGACGTCCGCTCGGAGACGGACGACCTGCGGGACTGGCCGGTGGTGGCGGTGCTGTCCATGCTGCCCAACCGCGGATCGCCCGCCGCCTTCCCCGCCGGAGTGCCGGTGCTCGGGATGCAGGCGCCGGCCGGGGAGCCGCCGCGCAACGGCTTCTACGTGCTGTCCGGCCTGGAACAGGAAGCTGCTGGACTGCTGCTGCACCACGCCGCGGCCACCGGGCGCCCGCCGCGGCACGGCGTGGTGCTGCACGGTCCCGATCCCCGCCTGGGCGCCGTTGCCGCTGCGGTTGCCGGCCGGGCTGCACGCATGGGGTGGCCGAAGCCCGAGACCATCGACCTCGGGCCGGTGGCGGAGCCCGCGGCACTGGCGCGGCGCCTGGAGGCGGCGGGGACCGACGCGGTCCTGGTGCTGGGCGGGCGCGGGCACCTGATAGACCTTCTGGCGGCCTCGCCGGCATGGCAGCCGCAGCTTCTGGTCGCCGGCTCGGCGGAGGGGGCAGCGCTGTTCGAGCTGCCGGCGGCTGTCCAGGACCGGCTGTCCGTCGCCTACGGTCTCCTCCCCTCGGACTGGAGCGGGCCCGACAGCCGGCCGTTCCAGGCCTTGTACGGCAGGGTGGCGGCCGGTCGCGTGGCGCCGGCCGCGGCCGCGGCGGCCCACACCATGGCGCGCACGCTGGTCGAGGCGCTGACCCGGACCGGGCGGACGCTCACCCCGGAGCGGCTGACCGCCGGCCTGGAAGGCATCGGGCAGTTCGCATCGGGTTCGACGCCTCCGCTGGGCTTCCGGCCGGGGCAGCATGTCGGCCCTCAAGGTACCCACATCGTGCGCCTCGACCTGCAGACCGGCCGGCTCGCCGGCCCGCCGGTCTGGGTCGCGACGCCCTGAGCGTCACGGAGAGCCGACAGCGGCTCCGGTTACCTCGCCCTGACGCCAGGCCAGGATGGCGTAGGGCCGGTTGACGTCCTTGGAGAGCTGGACCACCGCCTCGCGGACGAAGGCCGCCCCGCCCTGCGTACGGGCGACGGCGCGCACCGTGAACACCTGGTGGCGCGATGGCGTCATCATGGTCTGCACCTTCGAGAGGTCGGGCAGGGGGCCGCTGGCGGCCGAGCGGGGACGCCCCGGCCGGAAGTTGGCGAGGAAGTCCGCAAGGCGGGAGTCCACCCCCGGCAGGGCCTGGAGCGCCAAGCGCGGTGCGACGGTCGGGTCGATGGTCGCGCGGCCGGAATAGACCGTCAGCGCCGGGGCGATCCTCCAGAACAGCTCCGGCGTCACGCCGGCGACCTGCAACAGCTCGTCGACGCTGTCGAAGGCGGCGTCCTTGGCGCCCTCGGGGCGGCCGAGCTTGGCGTAGTCCTCGTCCTCGGCGCCGTGCAGGCGGCGCAGGTCGTCGGGGTCGCGGAAGTCGGCGACGGCGTCGACCAGGGCGGCCGCCTCGGCGGGCGCGAGCCCGGCCTGGACGAAGAGCCCGGCGAGAAGCGGGGGCTCCGCCCGGTTGAGGTCGATCTTGCCGTCCTCGTCCTCGATGCGCACGTCGATCGAGCCGCCGTCGGCAGGCAGCGCCAGCGCCGCGGGGCGGGGCGCGGGGCTGCCGGACAGGTAGGCCCTCAGCAGATCGAGCACGACCCGCTCGACGGCCCCGTCGGCCAGCGCCCGCGCCTGCGTCGTCTCCACCGCGTGGCGTGTCCGCAGCAGTCCCAGCCGGCCGCTGGCCATCAGGGAGGCGGCGATCAGCGACAGGATCAGCACGATCCAGAGCACGGTCACCAGGGCGAAGCCGGCGCGCGGTCCGGAACGCTCCGTCACGGGATGCCGGGATCCGGTGCCGGCCGGGACAGGAGCAAGGCCTTCGACCGCAGTTCGTTGGTCATGTCGCGCAGCTCCTGCTGGCTCTGCACCACGCGCGGGGTCAGCAGGACCAGCAGTTCGGTGCGCCGCCCATCCTCGGTCCGGGTGCCGAACAGCGGACCGACCACCGGAAGCTGCGACAGGATCGGCAGGCCGGAGTTGCCGTGGATGGTGCCGTCGCGGATCAGGCCGCCCAGCCCTACGGTCTCGCCGCTCTGCACGGCGACCGTGCTCTGGATCTTGCGCTGCTGGATCGTCGGCGAGTCGATGCCGGAGGTGGTGGTGCGCACCGCGTCGCTGACGTCCTGCTCGATGTCCAGGATCACCCGGCCGCCGGCGTTGACCCGCGGGGTGACCTCCAGCGTGACGCCGGTGTCGCGGAACTGGATGGTGTTGACCACGGGAGCGTCGGGGTCGAGGACGCTGACCGCCGACTGGACGGCGATTGGCACGCTGTCGCCGACCTGGAGCCGGGCGCGCTCGTTGTTGAGCGCCAGCACCTGCGGCGAGGAGATCACCTTCACGTCGGTGATGCTGCTGACCGCGTTGAGCACGACGCGTGCGTCCGGCGTGTTGTTGAACAGCACCGACAGGCCCGGGAAGCTCTGGGCGATGGAGCCGGTGGGCGAGTTGCTTTGGGTGAACGAGAACTGCCCGCTCCTGAAGAACCACTGCAGGCCGTAGCGGAGCTCGTCGTTGAGCGTCACCTCCGCGATGGTGGCCTCGATCAGGACCTGGAGCGGCGGCACGTCGAGGCGGCGGATCGCCGCCATGATCATGTCGTTGTCGGCCGGCGTGGACAGGATGACGAGGGCGTTCCGGCTCTCGTCGGCGATGACGCGCAGCGGCGAGCCGGTCGGCCCGGTCCCGCTGAAGGAGCCGCCACTGCCGTCACCGCCGCGGGGGGCGGCCGTGTGGCTGGTCCCTCCCTGCACCGGCGGAGCAGCACCCGCCGAGCGTGCCGCCCCGCCCATGCCGCCGCCGACGCCTCCCGCACCGGTTCCGCCTCCACCCATCGCTCCGCCGTCCGGCCCGGCGGGCGAACGGGCGCCGCCCAGATTGCCGAGGGCAGGGGACTCGGCGCCGAACCCCGGCTCCTGCATCTGGTAGCCGGCCGCGAGCATGACCGGATCCAGCCCCGGGGCCAGGAGCGAGGGGGGTTGGCGGGTGTTGTTCGAGGCGAAGATCTGCTGCAGCGTCTTGGCGAGGCCCGAGGCCCGCCCGTGCTGGACGTTGTAGACATGGAGCTGCGGCGACGTCCCCTTGCCCTGATCGAGTCGGGTGATCCAACTGGACGCCCGGTCGAGCATGGCCGGCTGCGACGCCACGGCGAGCACGGCGTTGAGGCGTTCGACCGCCGTGAAGCGGATGCCGCCGGCGCGCTGGGCCCCGGCCTTCTGGTCCGGGCCGAAGACCGTCTCCAGCTCCTTGGTGACCACACCCGCCTGGGCGACCTGGAGGGGAAAGAGCCCGATCGACATGCCGCGCATGCGGTCGACGTCGAACGCTTCGACGGTCGACAGCAGGCTCTCGATCTGCGGCCGGGTGCCGCCCATCATCAGGACGTTGGTGGCCTCGTCGGCGCTGATCACCGCGTTCTTCGGCAGCATCGGCTGCAGCAGCTTCTGCATGTTCGCCGCTTCGACGTAGCGCAGCGGGACCACCTGGACGCGGAAGCCGGCGATGCTGGGATCGACGGTCGGGCCCAGTTGCAACGTCGACCCGCCGCGCCCCGCCTCGTCGACGGGCAAGACGCGGAAGCCGGTCGGCGTCTGCACCAGGGCCGCGCCGTTGATCTCCAGAACGCTCTCCAGCAGGCGCATGGCGTAGGCGCGCGACACCGGGCGCCGCGTGTCCACGGTGACCGAGCCCTGGATGCGCGGGTCGATGGTGTAGTTCGCCTGCATGACGTCGCCCAGGATCGTCCGTGTGAAGTCCCGGATGTCGGTGTCGACGAAGTTCAGGCTCAACTCGCCGGACGGCGTCTGGCTGATCTCGCGGACCGGCGCGGCCGGCGGCCGGACATAGACGCCGGTGCCGCGGTCCAGGATCGGCGTGGCGGGGGCGACGACCGATGAGCCGGACCGCAACGCCACGGGCTCCCCCGATTCGGAGGTCGGAAGCGGATGCGGGTTCTGGCGGAATGTCGCGTCCAGCCGCTCCTGGAAGGTGGGGCCGCGCTCCTTTGTGCCGCACGATGCGAGGGTGAGCGCCACTGCCGCGCAAAGGGTTCCTCGCCAGAGCCCCCCAGTCGGAGCTTTCAAACCACGCACGGCACGTCTGCCCATTGTGTTCCTATCCATGCTCTACGGCGCCCGCCGTACCATCACCACTGAAGCGGGTTAGTCCGCCGCGCAGCGGCCGCCACTACCTAAATATAATTGCAAGGAAACTGGGGACGAACACTCCAATTCGCGCGATGTGGTCTGCCGATGGTAGTACATCGCTGTCTCAATCTAAGGCGCGACCGTTTCCTTGATGAAAAACGAATTCATGCAACAATAACAAGTATGATCGCTTCTATCATAAATAGGGTATATCCGTGACAGCTCTTGGCGAAGTCGAAGCCGCAATAAACCTCGGAGCGGTTGCGGCAGGATTGGTTGCGGGCAGCTTTATAGGGGTCGTAGTCCATCGGTCCGGGGAGGCCAGCATTCTGAGGCCCGCCCGGTCGCGCTGCCCCCACTGTGGCGTGACACTGACGGCCCGCGATCTAGTGCCATTGTTTAGTTGGGCGCTGGCGGGAGGGCGATGCCGCCGGTGCGGGGACGGGCTGGGCTGGTTCTACCCTGGGGTCGAACTTGCGGCCGCGGCCATTGCGCTCTGGTCGGCGCTGACGCTGACCGGCTGGGCGATGGTCGTAGCCTGCCTGCTGGGCTGGACGCTGCTGACCATCGCCCTCATCGACGTCCGGCGCCTGATCGTGCCCGACACCCTGAGTCTGCCTCTTGTGGCCGTGGGGCTGGGGGTGGCGTTCGCCGGGGATGCCGGCCCAGCGGACGCGCTGCTAAGCGCCTGCATCGGTTACGCAACCTTTGCATTCGTCGGCTGGGCGTACGAACGGGTCCGGGGCATGCCCGGGCTCGGCCTCGGCGATGCCAAGCTGCTGGGGGCCGCCGGCGCCTGGGTCGGCTGGCAGGGATTGCCGTCGGTGGTGCTCATCGGCGCGTTGGCCGGCCTGGCAGGCGTGCTCGTCGCCGGAGGGGCGGACCGGAACCGACGGATCCCGTTCGCGCCGTCGCTCTGCTTCGGGTTCTGGATCGTATGGCTTTACGGCCCCATGGCGGTTGGAGGTGTCGCATGACCATCGATGCCTTGGAGCGGAGTGCTGCCGCGGAGTTCGCGCGCCAGCTGGTCGACGCCGGCCACCTGTCGCCGGCCGCCATGGCACGCGCCATGCGGCTCCACGCCGAGAACGGCGATCCGATCGGATTCATTCTGATCAGCCTCGGCCTGGTCCCGGAAGCCACCATCGCGGAGGCGCTGGCGGCGCACATGGGCTTGCCCCTGGCTGGCCCCGTCGACTATCCGCAGGAGCCGCTCTTCGAGGACGACCTGAGCGTCCGGTTCCTCCAGCAGGCGCGGGTCATGCCCCTGGGGGAGGCCGACGGCCGCGTCGTCGTGGGCATGGTCAACCCCCTCGATCAGACTCCCCTCCAGGCCCTGCAACTGGCGCTCGGGCGGAAGACGGAGATCCGGGTCTGCCTGCCGACGGAGTTCGAGCGCGCCTTCGCGCAGCTCTACAACGGCCGCCCCGACGCGCGGGGCGCGGACGACGCCGGCCCCTCGCCGGACGAGGGGGACGACGACATCGAGCGCCTGAAGGACCTGGCCAGCGAGGCGCCGGTCATCCGCCTGGTGAACGCCCTGATCGCCGACGCGGTCGAGGCGCGCGCCTCGGACATCCACATCGAGCCGCTGGAAGCCGCGCTGCGGGTGCGCTACCGCATCGACGGGGCGCTGCGCGAGATGGATGCGCCGCCGCGCCGGCTGGCCACCGCCATCGTCTCGCGCATCAAGATCATGGCGCGCCTCAACATCGCCGAGCGCCGGCTGCCGCAGGACGGACGCATCCGTGCGACCATCCGCGGTCGGGACGTCGACCTGCGCGTGTCGACCGTTCCCATCATGCATGGCGAGAGCGTCGTCCTGCGCGTGCTCGACCGCGCCAGCGTCCAGCTCGACTTCTCCTCCCTGGGCTTCTCCCCCGAGGACCAGGGTGCGTTCCGGGCCGTCCTGAAGAAGCCCAACGGGATCCTGCTGGTGACCGGGCCGACGGGCAGCGGCAAGACCACCACGCTCTACGCGTCGCTGACCGAACTGAATGCGCCGGACACCAAGATCTTCACCTGCGAGGACCCCATCGAATACCACCTGCCCGGCATCAACCAGGTGCAGGTGAAGCCGAACATCAACCTGACCTTCGCGCACGTCCTGCGCTCGATCCTGCGCCAGGACCCGGACATCATCATGGTCGGCGAGATCCGCGACATCGAGACCGCGGAGATCGCCATCCAGGCTTCCCTCACCGGCCACCTGGTGCTCTCCACGCTGCACACGAACGACGCGGCGAGCGCCATCACCCGCCTGCTCGACATGGGGGCGCAGGATTACCTGCTGACCGCCACGGTCAACGCGGTGGTGGCGCAGCGCCTCGTGCGCCGGCTGTGCCGGTCCTGCTGCGCGCCCTATGAGGTGCCGGCGGCGCTGGCCGACCAGCTCGGCTTGGCCGCGTTGACGGGGAGCGGCGGCCCGTGGCGGATGCACCGGCCGGTCGGGTGTCCGGAATGCGGGGGCGGCGGCTATCACGGACGCACCACGATCCTGGAGATCATGCCGGTCACCGAACGCATCCAGTCCCTCATCCTCCGTAAGCCGGACGCCCGGAGCATCGCCCGCGCCGCCGCCGAGGATGGGATGCGCAGCCTGTACGAGCAGGGACTGCTTAAGGCGCTTGCCGGCACCACCAGTCTGGAGGAGGTGCTGCGCGTCACGCGCAGCCAATGAGCCATGCCGCAATTCCAATTCAGGGCGCTGTCGGTGGACGGGCGTCCGGTCGTCGGCGAAATCTCGGCGCGCGACCGGGCCCATGCGGTGACGCAGTTACAGGCGACGGGACAGGTGCCGATCCGCGTCGAGGAGGCCGGCGCCGCCGGTTCGGCGCCGCGGCGGCTCGCGCGGGCCCGGGTCACCGTCCACCAGGTCGAGATCATCACCGGCGAACTGGCGACGATGCTGCATGCCGGCCTGCCGCTCGACCAGGCGCTCGGCGTGCTGATCGAGGTGGCGGACAGCCGGGCCGTGCGCGACATGCTGACCGCGGTGGCCCGCGCCGTCGCCGAGGGCGCCTCCCTGTCCGAGGCGATGGCCCGGCAAACCGGCGCCTTCCCCGCCTACTACCTCAGCATGGTGCGGGCCGGAGAAGCGGGCGGCGTGCTCAAGGACGTCCTCATGCGGCTTGCCGAACTGCTCGGCCGCAGCCGGAAGGCGCGTGAACGCATCCGGTCGTCGCTGCTCTATCCGGTCATCCTGGTGGTCACGGCGGGTGCCTCCATGGTCGTCCTGATGACCGTGGTGCTGCCACAGTTCAAGATCCTGTTCGCCGGCGCCGGCGACCGGTTGCCGCATCTGACGCGCATGGTCATGGCGGTCTCGGACGGCCTCGCGGAAAACGGCCCGTTGATGCTGGCGGCCATGCTGGCGGCGGCGCTGATCGGGGCGCAGGCGCTGCGCCGCCCGGCGGCCCGACTCACCCGGGACCGCTGGCTGCTGCGCATGCCGGGCATCGGCGGCCTGGTCACCCGCAGCGCCGTCGCACGCTTTGCCCGGACCCTGTCGACCCTGCACTCCAACGGGGTGCCGCTCCCCCAGGCGCTCAGCCTTGTGCGCGACACCGTCAGCAACGGTGCGCTGGCCCTGGCGCTCGATGGGGTGCGCGCCGAGCTGACGCAGGGGCGCGGCCTGGCCGAACCGCTGCGGCGGACCGGCCTGTTCCCGGCGCTGGCCCTGCACATGCTGCACGTCGGCGAGGAAAGCGGCCACCTCGACGAGATGCTCGGCCGGATCGCCGACGTCTACGACGGTGAGGTGGAGCGGGTGGTGGAGCGCCTGTTGACGCTCCTGGTGCCCGCGCTCACCCTGGGGCTGGGCCTCGTGATCGCGCTCATCATCGCCTCCGTGCTGGTGGCAATCCTGAGCATCAACGATCTCGCCTTTGTTTAGAGTGGATCACGAACGGACAAGGTCCGGTAGCGTGAAATTTCCTGGTACTCCCGCGGCGGTGTGTTGACGGGAGTGGACGTCGTAGATTGGGCCAAACGCAAGCACGGCCCAACAGTGCCTTCCATGGTGGCGCTTCACCACCAAGGCGCGAAGGCGCCAAGTTGAAACGGCACGGCTCCGCCGTGACGCGCCCGAAAGGCAGACGCTCCCTTGGTGCTCCTTGGTGCCTTGGTGGTGAAATTCCGCCGCGACGACATGTGTCGGGCCGCGCTGCCGCTTGGCCCGGCCTACATCGCCCCGTTCCGTAGTGTCACGGCAGACAGAACGCCAGGGCGATCAGTACAGCGTGAGCGGGACCTTGACGCCGAGATGCAGGTCCGGGGCATCCTCGGTGATGCCGAAGGTGAAGTTCAGGTTGACCGCCGTACTGTCGCTGACCCTCTGCGTGAAGCCCAGGACGCCGCGACCGATGTAGAGGTTCTCGGAACCCTGCACGGTCCGGCCGTTCTGCGTCGTCGGCCGGACGAGCTGGAAGTCGCCGCCCAGACTGAACGATGACCGCTCGTTCATGGCGAACGCGCCGCCGAAGCTGAAGCCGTACGCGTCGCCCGGATCGATGGTCCCGGTGCCGCCGCCGAAGCTCCGCTTCATGTTGTAGAGGTAGCTCAGGTTTGTGTAGAAGACCATCGGATCGCTCGGCACGAGCATCGTCAGGCTGGGCTCGATGCCCCAGAAGCCCGTGCCGGTCGGCAGCTTGAGTTCCAGGTTGCTGAGCGGATCGCGGCGCACTTCGAACGGGTGGGTGCCGGTCGGCGCACGAAGGCGCAGGTTGCCGACGAAATAGGGCCACTCGGACGCGCCCTGGTTGATCTGGTAATGGGCGGCGAACTCGACGTCGCCGATGTCGTGCCCGGTGGCCGAGGTGCTGACGTCCTGTTGTCCGCCGTCCAGGACGGGACGGCCCGTCGTCCGGTCGGAACGGTAGATGTACGGCAGCTTGGCCTCGAGCTCCAGGCGGTCGGTCAGGCCGTAGCGGCTGGTGAGCGAGCCGATGAGCGTGTTCCTGCTGGTCTTGCGCAGGTCGAATTCACCGATGACGATGGCCGGCAGCACGGAGAAGCCGGCGATCTCGACCCGGCGCGACGAGGAATGGATGTATTCGAGGCCCGGCTCGACCACCAGCCCGCCGCGGGGCAGCAGGACGCCGCGGATGTCGGTGAGCTGTTCGAGGACCGCTGGTTCGTTGCGCTTGGGCTGGGTGGCCGTCGGCTGTGTGGCCGTCGGTTGTGTGGATGGGGCCGACGCCGGTTGCGGCCTTGCGGCGGGAGCCGGGGGGGCGGCCGCTCGCGAGGGCTGGGCGGGCGTTGCGGCGGGCGGCGGGGCGTCCGTCGACGCCGCCTCGCGCGGCTGGGTGTTGGGCGTGCCGCGCTGGCGCTCGAGTGCCTTTTGCTGCTGCGCGATCGTCCGTTCCTGCTGGGCTAGGCGCTTTTCCTGCTGCGAGATCCGTCGCCCCTGTTCAAGCAGCATCTGCTCGAGCTGTCGCACGCGGGTCGCCAGGTCGGCCTCCGGCGCGGGTGCGGACAGAGCCGGAGCAGAGGCCAAGCAACCGGCCGCCACGACCAAGGCCGTGGCAGAGGCCGTTCCCCTCCTTCGAGAGCTCGTCCGGCGGGGCTGGCCTTGCAGATCAGTCTCTACCATCATTTCCTCTTCCGACTCCCGCAACCCGCCCGACCTTTCCCTTGCGGTGGTGTGTCGGGCGGGAGCTGCGCAAGGGACTCGTATGGTCGCGCGCGGCTGAAATCTCGGATTTTATAGATCGGAAAGGTTAACTCTGTCTGTGGTAGGAGAGTGTGCGGAACAGAGTTCGGCTGATCGTTGCATTTTTGCCGCATTGTTGCCTTTTGCGAGCCGATGCCTTGCAGGGGATCCACGAAAGCGGAGCGCCCGCCGCTGGGTCAAGCGGCGGGCGCTCAGTTCATGGTCAGGCTGTCGCGCCCGTTCCTCCTAAGGGTTGGGGATCGGCCGCTCCCGCCAGTTGAACAGGTTCATTCCGCTGCTGAGCAGCAGGCGCACCAACTCTGGTTGGCGGTTGGTTTCGGTTTTGTTGAAGATGTGTTTGAGATGCACGCGCGCGGTGCCGATGGTGATGCCGAGCGTCTTTGCCGCATCCTCGAGTGTGCCCCCGCGGGCCAGTTCCACGGTCAAACGCGCCTCCGCCGGCGTGAGGCCATAGATGCTGCGCAGCCAGTTGGGCTGAACGGGGCCGGAGCCATGCGGGTCGCAGATGACCATGTACGCTCCGCGGAAGGCATGGTTGGCGAATCCATTCCTGTTCATCGGGCGCACGCTGACGATCAACTCACGTTGAGCCTCCTGCCGCTTCAGCGCCAGGATGATCGTCTGTGCGGGTCTGTCCGATGGGCCGGCCTCCGATGCGGCCGCGACGGCTTGCCTCAAGGCGGTGGTGCTCGCGGCCGAGTTGGCCGCAAGCCGCCCATGCTGGAGGAAGATCCCGTCCTTGGTATCGATGATTTCCTGTGCCCGTTTGTTGATGACAAGCGGACGGCAGGTGTCATCCACGACGAGGGTGCCAACGGTGAAACTGTCGAGCAGGGACAGCGCCTGCCCGACCCGGCACCGCTCGTCGTCCGCCGTCGCAGGCGTTCTCCCATGCAGAGTCTGCGCTGTCGGGCCGTCGCTTGGCCGCGCTGATTGCAATGTTTCTGCCGCAGTCATAAGCATCTTGCCAGACATTGAATCCCTCTCGCTTTATGCGTTCTCTGGATCGTCAAGACGATATACTGAATGGTATGTGTTCGCCGGTTCTGTATTCGTCTGGCTTCCCAATGAACGGCTGATTCGACGTCATGCCGGCAATGATAAACGGGCAATCGACGTTTGTTCCCCTAAATATGGTATTAGCCTGCAAAGAAGAGCTAGCCGCGCGGTCGCGCTACCCTTTGGGACTCGCCTTATGGCGCCGATCCAAAACGGCAGCGAGTCCTTAAGAAAATCTGCGGGGCGATGCCAAGAGCGAAAACCGCCAGCATTCACGTGATCGGGTGCAAGAGGCTGATGGTGCAGCCCCGGATTGGAGTGCGCCGCGCACCACCATGGGGTAGGTGGCAGGCCGCTTCCTGCTCCATTGGAATCGAGGCTGCCCATCGGGGCAGCTTTCTGATCCAGATGAAGATCTCTTCCGAAACCGGTAAGGCTATGCGTGGCGCTCCGGTCAGATCCATCGTGCATCCTCAGCATTAAGAGCCTTGCGACGCGTCTACGACGGGATCGTGCCCTTGGCGAATATTGGCGAGGTAGGGTGCTGAACGGGGAGATCGTCAGACAACTGGGCGCTACTCCCTGACGTTTACGTGATTTGGGAGGCGCGACCTTGAGGCAGGCGAGCCAATTTCATGTCTCCGGAAGTAATCTTCAGTGGCCGGCGGTACCCGAAGTCGTCCCACAGGGAATGCGGCGCACGCGCTCGGTGACTGAACCACGAAGAGCCTGATTCCACCCTATTGCCCAGGCCGCCGATTGCGGCGACATGAAGAGGATTGCTATGAAGAATATGCTTCTGATGGGGGCCTCGGTCATTGTTCTGACGATTGGTGCCGCCGCCTCCGCCGCTGCTCAGAGCAGCCGGATCGACCATGTGGTCATCGGCAACAACAACGGCGAGATGTCGGACACCGCGGGGCGCAGCGACAATCAGTCGACCCGCACCAACGGCCTGAACAACGGCTCGTTCGACGGCGCGGCCGGCGTCAGTCACGCTATGCAGAACAATGGCTCGAACAATGCCGTCAGCTCGTCCGACGCCGTTGTCCTGAACGCCAGGGATGCGCTCGGCCAGACTGGCCGGGTCAACGCCCGCGTCGGCGACAACAGCACCTCCGACTATGGCCGGACCCGTGCGAACGACATCTCTGGAAGCTATCGCGCGTCCAAGGGCATGTTCAGCGTCCAGCAGAACAACGGCGACAACAACTCCGTCGCCGGCTCCAACCAGGTGCAGGTCAAGACGGGCAATGAGGCGATCTCCAGCCTCACCGACACCAATCAGAGCATCGACGGCGTGAACAACGCCTACAGCACCGGCAGCAGCCGCCAGAACACCATCCAGAACAACAGCTTCAACAATGCCAAGGGCATCCTGAACCTGCAGCAGAACAACGGCGACAACAACGCCATGGCGCAGACGAACACCGTGGCGGTGGGCGTGCGCACCACGGGTCTGGAGCAGCGCGTCACCAGCACCGGCCGTGTCGGCGCCGCAACCGGGATCGGCTTGGGGTCCTCAGCATACGATCAGAACGTGACGCGCAGCAATTCGCTGAACAACGCCTTCCAGAACGCCACGGGCATCGTGGGCATCCAGCAGAACAACGGCAACAACAACGTCATGTCGTCCACCAACGCCATCGGCGTGACGGTCGGCGGTCTGGGAATGGCCGCCCAGTCGGCCGCGCTGGAGGCCACGGTCAGCAACGCCTATTCGGTCCAGAGCATCGGCGCCACGCCGTCGACGCTGACCAACAACGCCAGCAACATCATGACCGGTGCCAAGGGCGTGATGACGCTGCAGCAGAACAACGGCAACAACAACGTGATGCAGTCGGCCGTGATGGTGTCCGCCAATATCCCGGCGCGCCCGTAGGGCGTTCACGCCGGCGCCCGGGCCGGTCCGGGCGCCGGTGCCCTTCCGGCAAGACGACCGCCCTTCGGCCATCTGGAGAGATTCCGTGTCTAGAACACTCAGCATCCTGCTGATCGCCACGTTCAGCAGCCTTGCCACCGGGGTTGCGGCGGAAGGGCGGTTCGGTTCCTTGGCGAAGGCGGGCCTGGGTGACCTGCAGGCCACCTCCGGGCGGGGAGCGATCTCGTCCGCGCCCACCTTGACGGTTCCCCTAGCCGACTCCTCGTCCGGTTCGGTGCCCCCGGCCGCCGCCTCCGCGACGGGGACGTCGACGCCCTCCACGACCGGGGCCAAGTCCTCCACGGGCGGCTCCGGCAGCGAGCAGTCCGAGATCAATGCCCCCGGCGGGGCCGTCACCATCGTCGGGCCGGGTGGGGCGTTCACTGCGACGAACCGCATCGCCGACGGCGCCTTCCAGGGCGCCCGCGGCATCGTCACCTCGATCCAGAACGTCGGCAACAACGTCACCATTCAGAACGTCACCTCGGTGACGATCAATTTCCGCTGAACCTTTCTGCTGAATCGGGCTCGGTCCATGACACGCACGTGTATCCGTATCGGCGCGGCCGTCGCCTTAGCTTTCTTCGCCTGGACCCCGGGGCCGGCCGGGGCGGGCGAGGTGCGCGTGCCGCATGGCGCGACGTCCATCTCCGTGAAGAGCATGCGCGAGATGCGCTTCACCGCAGTGGTCCAGCAGCGGCATGATTTCAGTTGCGGCGCTGCCGCCCTGGCCACCTTGCTCACCTACCATTATGGGACGGAGACCACCGAGGTGCAGCTGGTGGACGCCATGATGGCCGCCGGAGACCCCGAGCGCATCCGCCGGGAAGGGTTTTCCATGGCGGACATGCAGCGCTTCCTGGCGGCCTACGGCGTCCGGTCCAACGGATACTGGGCGTCTCTCGACGATCTGCGCAGCGCGGCCATTCCCGTCATTTCGCTGATCGACGTGAAGGGATACCGGCACTTCGTCGTGATCAAGGGGATCGCCGGCGACCAGGTGCTGGTCGGCGATCCGGTGCTCGGGTTGAAGACATACCGGATTGCCGAATTCGAAAAGATCAAGGTCGGTCCGTTGTTCGCGATCGACGATCACCAGGATATGGGCCAGGACAGTTTCAATGCTCCCAACCAATGGGCCGTTCAGCCCAAGAGCGCCGTCATGACAGCACGCTGGCGCGACAGCATCGCGCTCTCGTCGGTTCTCCTGCGCTCTCCCTCAGAGTTTTGAGAGGCCCGGATGTTGCCGCTTCACCGCGATCCACTCCCCATGGCGCTGGCCGCCAGTGTTCTCTGCGCGCTGTTGGCGCCCCAGCCGGCCGGAGCGGATGAGCCGTCCGGACAAGCCTTTGCCTTCAGCCGCGTCGCCACGGTGGAGGAACTCGAGCAGCAGCAGGGACGCTTCGTCCTGCCCAACGGTGCAGTCCTCGACCTCGTCCTGACCTCCACGCAGATGGTCAACGGCCGGATCGTGAACACCGTCGAGCTGTCGACGGCCGGTCTTGCCGGAGTGCGCGGTTCCTCGATCTACATCCATAACGCGATGGACAACGCGATCATCCGCAACCTGAACAACTTGACGCTCAACTACACGCGCCCTTCCGCCGAGCGCCAAGCCCTCTACGGAAGCATCCTCAGCCTCCAGAACGCCTTGTCGCTCGGAGGCGGACGCTGACGGTCCGGACTGCCAGCACCTCGCCATGGAGGCGGCAATCATGCTGCGCCTGGTCGTGGTCCGGAGCAGTGTTCGCCTGGAGTTGAACGTCGCGCTGAAGATGTTGAGCGTGTCAATGAACGTGGTGATCGCTTTCCCCTCGTCTGAAGGTCTTTGGTGCCGGTGAATGGCTGTAGTGGACGCACGGCGACAAGCCTCGCCGAAATTGGTGACGGCTACTTGCCGTGTGCAGCCTGTGAGCTCGTTTTCTGTCTGTGCAGATGATGGAAGTCGGGACTTACTGCGGGATCATTGGCCGCATGACCAGGACCAATGCACTGACCTTCCGAACGGTGGATTGATCGCTGCGGTGACGGCCGCAATACCGCATGCTTTTGATATAGGTGGTCGGGCCATCCCGTAGGCTTCGGTGCGTCTGGGGCAGGTGGTCGAGAATACTTATCCGTCGCCTTGCTCCCTTCCGTCCGACTTATTACTAAAATTTTAGTGGATCGCGAAGCTTGCTGTGACAACATTGGATTTTAGGAACTTTGGTCGAGATCTTATAATGCGCTGAAGAATGATCAGGCAACCCGTCTGGCATATTCCAGATTGTGTTGCTGGTTCAACAGCAATGCGAAATGTGTGGGGCGTGAATGTCTGATGACTTACGCAGCCTTGTTGCGGCCGTCCCATCCCCGGAGAGGTCGGACGGTGAGAGCCGTAGGCAAGATCACGGTGTCGCGGATACGGGCGCCGCGGAGGCGGAGCGCCTCCAGTTGAGTCAGGTGCTGTTCCTGCTCGACAGCTTCAGCGTTGGCACGATCGTTGTCGACGAGACCGGCAAAGTCTTGATCATCAACCACATGGCGCAGGAGATCACCGACAGGAAGGATGGACTTCTGTTGCTGCACGGACGGCTCGCCGCCGGTGTGTCCGCCGATACGCTCGCCTTGCGGCAAGCGATCGCCACGGTTTCGGAAGCGAGCCGGGTAGGGAAGCCTGCATCGCCCGTCATCCTCGCGCTGACGCGGCAAGATGCCCATCGCAAGCTGATCGTCAGCGTGCACCCATTACGGGGAGGAGGGGCTGGACGACCGGTTTCCCATGGGGCGTATACGGTTATTTGCGATCCGGACAGGGCCAATTCCCTTCGGCCGGACTGGCTGCGCAGCCTTTATGGCCTGACGCCGACGGAAGCGCGTTTGGCGGCCGAGTTGGCCAAGGGGAATTCGATCGAGGATGCCGCCAACGATCTCCGCATCACCATCGGCACCGCGCGCGTTCATCTCAAGCATATCTTCAGCAAGACCGGCACCAATCGCCAGTCGGAGCTGATCCGCCTGCTGCTGAACAGCGGAATGGGCCTGTTCATCTAATACTCTCGTAACCGGCACGAGCCGCCCGCCCGGCGTGGTGCGCGGTGCTGCCTCCAGCCGTCGATCGCCTCGTCGGTGACCCACACGCCGGGCTGGTTCCTCGACCCTTGAGGCCGGTCAGCCCGTGCGGAAGAGGTCTGGACCGAGCTGGGAAGGATGAATGCCGGTCAGGGTGATGTCGTCCGTCATCGAGAAGACGATCACGGCGTCACCGGCGGCATCGGTCGCGACGGTGACCGGCAGTCCGGCCGCGAACGACAGCCGGTCCCCCTCCTGGGGGCGGAAATCCTCGATCCGGTCGTGACCGGACCCGGCGGCGAAGGCGAAGACGTCGGCGCCGCCGCCGCCGGTGAGCAGGTCGTCGCCGCGATCGTCCCAGAGGGAGTCGTCGCCGGGGCCGCCGAAGAGGACGTCGTCGCCGCGCCCGTCGTGCAGAACGTCCTCGTCCATGTTCCCGAACAGCGTATCGGTGCCGATCCCGCCGAAGAGGGCGTCCCTCCCGTCGCGCCCGTCGAGCGCGTCCGGCTCCTCGCTGCCCAACAGAGTGTCGTCGCCGACGGTGCCGATCAGGGTCCGCCCCACGGGTGTGGGAATCACGCGCCGGATGGTGACCTGGCCGGTGTCCAACGGGGTGAATGGCGTCGAGACGTTGGTGAACATGCTGGTCGCCAACGGATCGGCGGTGAATCCGGTCGTCGTGAATCCGCTGGTGGTGAACGGCGAGCCGTTGTTGATGGTGGTGAACGGCGAGCCGAAGCCGATGGGGTCGAATCCCACGCCCAGCATGCCGATCGTCGGCGTGGCGACGACATCGGTGGTCAGGATCAAGCCGAGGGCGGGATCATCGGCCGTGCCGAAGATGGCGAGAGGCATGGCGACCTCCGGACTGCACAGCAATTGACTCTCTGCCAATAACGCTCCGGAAGCGGCCGTGGCTCATGCCTGATGGGGTAGGCCGTGTGGCGAGGGGTGGAGGGGAAATCCATGGCCCCAGCCAAGTCTCCTATAACACTCCTTGCCTTATTGTCGAGATCAGGGCGCTTGTTTCACCTGTATTGCTGTGCGTATGATCGAAGCATCCGCAAGACTTTTTCTGTAATGGTCAAGTGCGGGGCGTGATCGGTGTGTCCGGTGATTGGGGGGGATTTGCGTCCAGGCAGATGGCCCAAGAGGAACGGGAGGTGCTCCCGATCCGCCATGCTGGCCACTGTTTTTGGGCTCGTCCTCTACAACCCGGCTCTCGGCCATGCGGAACGCTACGAGGTCCCCAACGCCGAGTTCCTGCACGGCTGGCGTCTCGAGACCGGGGCCGGCTCTGCGCGGCCGGATTACGCCGCCGCCTACGCCGCCTATTGCCGGGCGGCGCAGAAGGGCCATCCAGGGGCCGCGCTGCGGATCGCCGTCCTGTACGCCTACGGTGCGGGAGTCCAGCGCGACCGCGGCGCCGCCGCGGCGTGGGTGCGCGAGGCGGCTCGCCGGGGCAACCGCATCGCCGAGGGGCTGCTGCCCCAGTTCGAGGGCATGCCGGCGCAGCCGGCGCGTTGCACGCTCCCCGGCATGGCGCGGGAGGCCGCTCCGCCGGGCCTCTCCCATCGCTCACCCGTCCCACGGACGCCCTCTCCAGGGACGCCTGATGACGTCGAGGCGGCGGTCCGTGCCCTGGCACCGAGCTACGGCCTGGCGCCGGACCTGGTCCTGGCGGTGATCCGGACCGAGTCCGGCTTCCGGACCGATGCCGTCTCGCCGAAGGGCGCACAGGGGCTCATGCAGCTCATCCCGGCGACCGCCGAGCGCTTCGGCGTCGCCGGGCCGTTCGACCCGCACGACAACATCCGCGGCGGCATGGCCTATCTCCGCTGGCTGCTCAGCTATTTCCGCGGCGACGTCCGGCTCGCCCTTGCCGGTTACAACGCCGGGGAAGGGGCGGTGGACCGTCATGGCGGCATTCCCCCCTACGAGGAAACGCGCCAGTACGTGCGCCGGGTGCTGAACCTCTATCCGCAACTCCGCCATCCCTTCGATCCCGACGCGGCTCCGGTCTCCAGGCTGTTCGGCAGAACTGAGTGAGCGGAAAAGAAATCGGCGGCATTCCCGGAGGAATGCCGCCGAAACGGGGCAGCGGTCGCGGTCAGCGCAGACGCGTCAGCGGCCGGTTCTCCAGGGTGGTGCCCTTGCTGGAGACCACCGTCACCGTCCCGCCGGCCGGGCCGGGGACGACCGAGGAACGGTCGGCACGGACCGAGTAGGCGCCGGCCCCGTCGACGGTGGCGCTGCCGATCAACTGCCGGGTGGTCGAGCCGGTCGCGACGAAATAGGCGGTGATGGTGTTGCCGATCGTCGCGTTCGTCGTTCCGTCGATGGTCCACGACAGGGTGCTGGAGCGGTAGATGGCGCTGTCGACCGTCAGTTGTTCGGGCGCGATCGCTACCGTGACGGTGGCCGGCGTCGCCGACTGCCGACCCTGATTGTCCGAGATCTTGTACTGGAACGTGTCCGAGCCCGTCGTGAAGGTTGAGTTGGGCGTGTAGGTCACGCCCGACACCCCGATCAACCCGATGGTGCCCTTCTGCGGCGGCGTGGTGATCACGACGCTCATGCGGTTGATGGTGGCGCCGGCGGCCGGCACGTCGTTCGCAGCCACGTCGATGGTGGTCGGGGTGTTGATGACCACGACCTTGTCAAGATCGTCCTTCGCGAGCGGCAGGTTCTCGGTCGGCGTGCCGCCGCCTGGGCCGCCACCCGGCGTTCCCGGCGTGCTGTCGCCGAGCAGGACCACCGGCTCCTGGTCCACGCCGCCGTGGTCGGAACGCACCTGCAACACCGGCGGCGGGACGACGACGTTGGAGATCACCGTGCTCCCGGTGTAGCCCACCGCGGGGTTGCCGTAGCCCACCAGCGACAACGCGGCCGTCGGGACGCTCGACGTCGCGGCGACGGACAGCGTCTTGGCGGCCGGGTCGTACTTGGCCTCTGTGATGTCGACGACGTCGCTCACCGCGGCGTTGATCGTGGTGTCCGTGGTGTTGGCGTTCTTGGCGGTCACGCGGGCCGCCTGCGGCATGGCCGTATCGCTGGCCGCATACCAGAAGTTGCCGTTGCCGTCGCCCACCATGGGGTGCTCGGTTCCGCCGTCGAACGCCACGCCGAGGGTTGCCGTCGCTGCCGAGCGCGCCATGACCTCGACGCGCGTGCCGGAGTAGGTGGCGCGATCGACCGCGAGGGGCGTCGGGACCACGCCACTGTACAGCCGGCCGCTGACCTCGAAGTTGTTCTCCTGCACGAACGGCGCGTTGTTGGGGCCGAGCGGGCGGGGGGCCGAGCCGTTGTCGCCGAGATGCTCGATCTTGAAGTAGTTGGTGCCGAGCGGCGATCCGATCACCGGGTGCGGGACGTTGGCGTCCCCGATGTAGCCCTGCGGCGGCTGCGGCTCGACCGCGGGATCCCACCGCAGGAAGCTCATGATGCCGCTGCGCAGGGGACCGGTCGGGTCGGGTCCGATGGTGCCGACGTCGATGGTCTCGTTGATGGCCCTTCTGTCCGGGACGGCGACGTAGAAGTCCTTCACGCCGAAGGGATGGGTCACCCGGTAGGTGCCGCTGTAGGGCGCGTCGATCCGGATGCGGATGCGGCCGAACATGAACTCGTCGCCTTTGACCGGCCTTTCCTGGTTGAAGGCGGCTTCCACCGCCAGGGTGAGGTCGCCGCTTCTGCAGTCCGGGCAGTCCGGCGAGGTCGGCATGGTCACCGACGAATCGGCCGCCCACCAGAACGCCTCGGCGTTGAAGCCGATCTGCTGCTGGTACGCCAGCGTCTCCGTGTCGGTCGGATCGATCGCGTCGTAAATGCACATGTTGAGCTGGTCGTTGTTGGCCGTGCACAGCTCCAACGCCAACCCGGTGCTGTCCTGGTAATAGACGGGGAAATTGGTCTGCGGACTGAGGATGACTGCCCCGGTAATGGGATCCTTCGGACCGACGTCCACCAAGTGGGGCGGTTGACTGGGATCGAACGCCGAGGCGGGCGCCAACGGCGTCAGAACGGTACCGGTCATCAGAACAATGGACAAGAGTCGACTTTTCACGCCACGCATGAATACCTCCGCAGGCCGGGCAAGGCTTGAAAGTCTTGCCGAATAGAGTTTTCCCAGCCTGGAGAGTGGCGGGGAGGCCAGCGACGCGCGCCTCTCAAACCTTATATTTGAAACCAGGTAGATTTCCCTGGAATCAGGGAGCTGTCGTGCCGGGCTGCGGGGGTGAGACGGGATTCATGACCAATGGGTTCGCCGAATGGGACAGGGTTTTACCACGACGACGTGTCGGCATCGCCGCGGGTCGTCAACTCTCACCGCTGAGGGAGCGTCAGACGGTCCGGAATTAGACCGAAAGCGATGGCCTCCTTGACTTTCAAACGGGTCGCCGGTTCGGCCGGCCGCTCGGCTCGTGAACGATCGGCCTGCCCTGGGGTGAGACCTGGGCGTGGTGTGGCCAAGTAATGGGACAAAGATTTACCGACCTTCGCTTCCGGCGGCTTCTCAGCCGCTCGCTGGGCTTCGTAGGTGACCCGGGGCTTGGACGGGTCGTCATCCGGATGCCGGGCTTCATCCCGACCCGAAAGGCGGGGCCACCCTCCTGGACCGAGCGGACCAGGATACCTTCGAAGCCCTGCCTGCGCAGGGGAACCAGATGAGCGGCGGAGCGGAACCATGCATCCGGTGGCCGACCCCTGCCTGGGCAGAGGTCGTGGCTTCGAATCCCGCCGGGTCCGCCATTCCTCCGTGCCAGCCCATTCGCGGCCAAGCAGCGTGCAACTCTCGCTATCTTATGATCGGCTCGGGGAAGATTTCAGAACTCCTGAAGGCGTGCGCCGCAATGTTGCGGCAGCCGTGCGCTGTCATGTCCTCGAGCATGTGCGCCATTGCAGGCCCGGACAGCGCTTTGGTCGCGGCTTCCGTGGAGGCAAGCCTGACCACGACCATCGTGCTGGGAGACGCTTGCAGCGCATTCCAGTGAGCCGAGAACTCGACAAAACCGTCTTGTCTCACAATCTCGGCAATCCAGTTTCTGGAGCGCTCTCGATAACCCGTGCCGTCGAGATCTGCCGGCCTATCGAAGAGGATGACTAAAAGGGCCATGCCTGCCGCCCCCCTTTTACAGCGTGCTCTGGTCAACATTGAGTTAGGGTGCGTTCCAGGATTGATGAGTGGCTGCCTCTTTATTGCTGCCGTTCGGAGCCGCTAACCACCCCAACGCGGGGGCCGTCATCTCCCCGCACGTCGCGCCTACCACGCCGCACCGGTTGATTCCATCCGTGCGGTCGTTAGAGTGCGCCCCGCGAAACGACCAAGCGGGACGACCCGAGATGCTGCGTACGTTCACTGGCCTTTTCCGGCGTCTGATGCCGCGGGAAGAGCCGTTCATCGAGAAGTTCTGCGACCACGCGCAGCGCGTCGCCGAGGCGGCGCGGGCGTTCCGCGCCATCGTCCACGGCGAGGGCTCGCGCGAGGACCTCGTCGCCATCATCCGCAAGATGGAGCGCGAGGCCGACCGCATCACCGAAGAGACCATCGAGGCGACGCACCGGACCTTCATCACGCCCTTCGACCGCTCGCAGATCCAGGAGCTGATCGACGGGCTGGACGACACCGTGGACACCATGAAGGACGCCTCGCGCCGCATTCTGCTGCGCGGCATCCACGAGTTCACGCCGCAGATGAAGCAGATGGCCGACGAGGTCGTGCGCTGCGCCGAGATCGTCGAGCAGAGCATGCCCATGCTCAATGCGGTCAGCCGCCAGTCCCAGCCGCTGCTGGAGAACTTCAAGAAGGTCAAGCGCGCCAAGAAGACGGTCAACGACCTGCGCGACGCCGGCCTGGTGCAGCTGTGGAGCGCCGACAGCATCATGTCGCCCGGTGAGAAGCTGCTGGTCGAAGAGACCTACGACCTCGTGGCGCTGGTCGCCGACCGCCTGAAGGACGTGGCGAAGACGGTCACGGGGATCGTCAGCGAGCACGTGTAAGGACGGGGGCTCCTTAGAGCGGTTGTCTGGAGGATGTGAACGTCTCCATCCAAAACACCGTCATCCCCGCGAAGGCGGGGATCCAGGGCACTTGGCAAACGGTTGATCTGGCAAGCTTTCCTGGATCCCCGCCTCTCGCGCTGGCTTCGCCAGCGCTGGCGGCAGGCGGGTCCAAAGGACCCGCTGAGAGCCTTCGCGGGGATGACGTTAACAAGAATGTAGCGTTCACACTGATCGGAAAATCGCTCTAGATCTCGTAATCCCCCGCCAATCCCGCGCGGATCCGCTCCACATGGTCGGCGCGGGCGCCGTTGCGGGTGTCGAGGTCCTGGGCGACTCGCGCCGGGGTGCCGGCCAGCAGCAGCACACGGTCGGCCAGATAGACCGCCTCCTCGATGTCGTGCGTCACGAACAGCGTGGTCTTGCCGGTCTCCTTGTGGATCCGCTTCAGCTCCTCCTGGAGGCTGCGCCGGGTGATGGCGTCGAGCGCGCCGAAGGGCTCGTCCATCAGCAGGATGTCCGGGTCCACGGCCAGCGCGCGGGCGATGCCGACTCGCTGGCGCTGGCCGCCCGACAGCTCGTAGGGCCAGCGCTTCGCGTACTCCTCCAGCCGCACCAGCCTGAGCGCCGTGCGGACCCGCTCGGCGCGCTCGGCGCGGCTGACGGGAAGCCCTTCCAGGCCGAACTGGACGTTGCGGTCCACCCGGCGCCACGGCAGCAGCCGCGGATCCTGGAAGACGAGACCGAAGGGACGGTGCTGCGGGCGGTCGGCGGCGCTCAGCGACACTGTGCCGGCGCTCTGCCTGTGCAACCCGGTCACCACCCGCAGCAGCGTGGACTTGCCCACCCCCGACGGGCCGACGATGGCGACGAAGCTGCCGCGCTCCACCTCCAGGTCGAGGCCGACCAGGACCGGCGGGGCGCCCTTGCCGTAGCCGATCGTGACTCCCTTGAGCGTGATCACCGCTGCCATGCCAGCACCCGGGCCTGCACCTGCACGAACAGATAGTCGGAAATGCCGTACAGGACGGCGATGGTGATCATGTACAGCACCACGATGTGGGTGGCGAGCAGGCCCGAGGCCTCCATCATCCGCATGCCGACGCCGGGGATGCCGAACAACTCGGCCGCCACCACGGTCATCCAGCCCTGGCCCAGGCCGGCGCGCAGGCCGGCGAAGATGCCCGGCAGGGCGCCCGGCAGGATGATCTTGAACAGGCGCGGGATCAGCGAGCCCTGGCCGAAGGCATGACCCAGCTCGATCAGGTCCTTGTCGACGGCCGTGACCGCGGCGTAGGCGGCGAAGTAGTTGATCCAGAACACCGTCAGCGCGATCAGGAAGGAGGCCGAGGCCTCCGACACGCCGAACCAGATGATCGCGAAGGGGATCCAGGCGATGGCCGGGATCGGGCGCAGCATGCGGACGATGCCGGCCTGGAAGGCGTTGAACGCCGGCCACAGCGCCGCGGCGGTGCCCACGGCGATGCCCAGGAACGAACCCAGCGCCAGCCCGGCCAGATAGTGCGACAGGCTGGCGAGCACCATGGCCTGCCACTGGCCGTTCCGGATCTCGGCAATGAAGGTGGCGGGGACGGCGCTGGGGGCGGGTAGCAGGCGCGCCGGCACGATGCCGCTGCGCCCCAGCCCCTCCCACGCCAGCAGGAACACGATCACGCCCGCCGCGGAGAGCAGGGCGGCGGTACGCTTGTCCATCGCCTTACTTCGCCTGATCATGGAAGCGGAAGTCGAAGGCCTCCTCGACCGGGGCGCCGCCGCCCTGGGCGGTGCCGATCTCCTGCTGGAAGGCCTGCATGGCCTTGACCGCCTGGACGATGACGTGCGGGTCGGCGGTGAACTTGCTGGCCGGCGACTTCAGCGCCTCCTCCAGCACCTCCGGCTCGACGAGGCCCTTGCCCAGGTGCTCGTTGGAGAGCGCGGCGGCGCGCTTCGGGTCCTTGGTGACCACGTCCACCGCGCGCTTGTGGATCGCTACGAAGCGGCCGATGGCGTCGGCGTGCTTGCGCAGCAGCTCGCCGCGCGCCGCGACGATGGTGCCGGGCTGGCCGGGGAACATCTCGCCGCCCAAAGCCAGGATGGCGGCGGCCGGGTCGGTCTTCTTGACGATGGTGATGGTCGGCTCGCGGATGTCGGCGGCGTCGAGCGCGCCGGCCATCAGCGCCTGTTGCGTCTTCTCGATGCCCATCGGCACGATCTCGACGATCGCCGGGTCGAGCTTGGCGACCTTGAACAGCCAGTGGCGCAGCACCGTATCCGGCACCGAGCCGGCGGGCTGCGTGCCGAACTTGATCTTGCGGCCGGTCTGCGCCGCCAGCTCCTTCACCGCCTCGGCGGCCGGCTTGTCCTTGGCAAGCTTGGCGAGCGGCCCGCGGGCGACCAGCACCAGCTCCTCGATACCGGAGTTGGCGATCACCGAGACGTCCACGCCCTTGGAGCGGGCGACGATCACCGGCGCCACGCCGGCATAGATCATGTCGATCTGCCCGGCGGCCAGCGCCTGGATGGCGGCCGGGCCGTCGACGAAGCGGGTGAGCTTGACGTCCAGCCCTTCCTGCTTGGCCCAGCCTTCGCCGGTCAGCACGAACAGCGGGGCGGCGGCGAGGATCGGGATGTAGCCGACTTCCAGCTTCACCGGATCGGCGGCGCGGGCCTGCACGCTGCCGAGGGTGGCCAGTGCGGCCAGGGCGAGCGCCAGGGCGCGGGTCTTGAGCGACATGATGGAGGTCCTTAATCAGGCCCTCCCTCGCCCCTGGCGGGGGAGGGAGGGGCCCCGCGAAGCGGGGAGGGTGGGGGCAAGGTTTCGCCGAGGATCTGGGAGGGCGTGGCCGGCCGGACAAACCTTGCCCCCTCCTAACCTCCCCCGCCGGAGGCGGGGGAGGGACTGGTGCTAGATCGTCCAGGCGTCGCTGTAGTTGGAGTTGGTGGTGTGCATGCCGCACTCGGTCTTGCCCAGGCCGGCCCAGCGGCCCGAGCGCGGGTCGGCGCCGGGGGCGACGCGCTCGGTGCAGGTGTAGCAGCCGATGGACAGGAAACCGTCCGCCTCCAGGGGATGGCGGGGCAGCTTGCGCCAGGCGAACTCCTCGTCCAGACGCTCGCGGTTCCAGGGGGCCAGCGGGTTTACCTTGACGCGGCCGTCCTGCGCCTCGAACAGCGGCAGGGCGGCGCGGGTCGAGGCCTGGAAGCGCTTGCGCCCGGTGATCCATGCCTCGAAGTCGTGCAACGCTTCGCGCAGCGGCAGCGTCTTGCGCAAATGGCAGCACGCGTCCGGCGCCTTCTGCCACAAGAGGCCGTCGCGGTCGGTGGCCGCCATGTCCCCCTTGGCGGGGCCGACGGTGCGCACGTCGGTGAGCCCGAGGAGCTTCGTCAGCTCGTCACGGTAGCGCAGCGTTTCGCCGAACAGCTTGCCGGTGTCGACGAAGATCACCGGGATGGTCGGGTCGACCTCCGCGGCCAGTGCAAGAAGGACGGCGGACTCGGTGCCGAACGAGGAGACGAGCGCGATATGGCCGGGAAACGCCTCCTTGATGACGGCGGCCATCAGGGCCGTGCCTTCAAGGTTTCCGTACCGCTCCGCCATCTCGGCCGCGCGCAGAACGTCAGGGGATGAGATGCTTCCTTCGGGCATGGCGGTGCATTCTACATCTATATCAAGTTGAATATGATGAATTAAACACTATCACCGCAAAAAAGATGTTGCAACGCATTTACATTTCTCTATGTGATAAATAGAGAATTTGGCGCTGAATTTTGTGTTGAAATAGCCTCGGAGAGGGTCTTAAATGCCCTTCTGCGGCGTGTTAATACCACTTTCGACTTGTAGATTGTGGTTCTGGAGAAGGCACCGATGGCGTTGAAGGCGATCACCGCGAACCGGCTACGCGACGGCGCCGTCGTTTGGCTTGGGCCGCAGAACGACTGGGTCGAGCGGATCGAGGCCGCGTCCACCTACGACGAGGCCGGCGCCCAGGCGGCGCTGGACGTCGCGCAGGAGGACGAGCGCCGCAACATTGTCGTGGCGATCTACACCTTCGACGTTGAGTTGGTGAACGGCGCGCCGGTGCCGCTGCGCACGAAAGAGCGTATCCGCGCGCTGGGCCCCAGCGTGCGTACCGATGTCGGCAAACAGGCCGACCGGCTCGACCGCGCCGCCGCCTGAGGAACGCCCCCATGACCTACATGCAACCGCGCCACAACGCAGGCATCTACCGCTACGACGAGGTCGACCGCCAGTTCGTGCGCGAGCGGGTCGAGCAGTTCCGCTTCCAGGTCGAGCGCCGCCTGAAGGGCGAGCTGTCGGAGGACGAGTTCAAGCCGCTGCGGCTGATGAACGGCCTGTACCTCCAGCTGCACGCGTACATGCTGCGCATCGCCATTCCGTACGGCACGCTCACCGCACACCAGATGCGCGGCCTGTCCAACATCGCACGCCGCTACGACAAGGGCTACGGCCACTTCTCCACGCGTCAGAACCTGCAGCTCCACTGGATCAAGCTGGAGGACACGCCGGACATACTGGGCGAGCTGGCCGAGTTCGACATGCACGCGATCCAGACCAGCGGCAACTGCGTGCGCAACGTCACCACCGACCAGTTCGCCGGCGCCACGCCGGACGAGGTGGTGGACCCGCGCGTCTACGCCGAGGTCCTGCGCCAGTGGACGGCGATCCACCCGGAATTCAGCTTCCTGCCGCGCAAGTTCAAGATCGGCATCACCGGCACCACCAACGACCGCGCCGCCGTGCGCATCCACGACATCGGGCTGGTGGCGAAGAAGAACGCCGAAGGGCGGATCGGCTTCGAGGTGTATGTCGGCGGCGGCCTGGGCCGTACGCCGTTCATCGCGCCGAAGACCCGCGACTGGGTCGACGAGGAGGACCTGATCGCCTACATCGAGGCGGTCCTGCGCGTCTACAACCAGGCCGGCCGCCGCGACAACGCCTTCAAGGCGCGCATCAAGATCCTCGTGCACGAGACCAAGCTCGACAAGTTCATCGAGCTGGTGGAGGACGAGTTCGCGCGGGTGCGCGGGCCGAAGTTCCGCCTGGAGCCGGAGATCGTCGCCTCGATCCGCAGCCACTTCGCGCCGCCGCCCTTCGAGGAGCTGCCGGCGGTGTCGGAGTCCTACGCCCGCCGCCGCTGCGAGGACCCTGCCTTCGGCGCCTGGACGCGGACCAGCGTGCACCCGCACAAGGCGCCGGGCTACGCCAGCGTCACCATCTCGCTGAAGCCCACCGGCGGCGTGCCGGGCGACATCTCGTCCGCCCAGATGAACGTCGTGGCCGATCTGGCCGAGCGCTACAGCTTCGGTGAGATCCGCTCGACGCACGAGCAGAACCTGGTGCTCGCCCATGTAAAGCAGGACGACCTGTTCGCGCTGTGGCAGGCGCTGTCGGCAGTCGGGCTGGCGACGGCCAACGTCGGGCTGATCGGCGACATCATCGCCTGCCCGGGGCTGGACTACTGCTCGCTCGCCAACGCCCGTTCGATCCCTATCGCCCAGGCGCTGTCCGAGCGCTTCGCCGACTCCGCGCGGCAGAGCGAGATCGGCGACTTCAAGATCAAGATCAGCGGCTGCATCAACGCCTGCGGCCACCACCACGTGGGCGCCGTCGGCATCCTGGGCGTCGACAAGAAGGGCGAGGAGTTCTACCAGATCACGCTGGGCGGCAACGCCGAGCTGGACGCCTCGCTGGGCGACATCCTCGGGCCCGCCCTGAAGGCCGACGAGGCGGTGGATGCCGTCGAGCGCATCGTCGAGCTGTATCTCGAGCGCCGCCAGCCCGGCGAGCGCTTCCTCGCCACGCTGGCGCGCATCGGGCAGGCGCCTTTCAAGGAGACGGCCTATGCCGCTGATTGAGAACGGGCGTGCCGTTGCCGACCCCTGGGTTTCTCTGGCCGACGACGCGCCGCTTACCCCCGACAGCCACGTGATCGTCAGCTTCGCCCGCTGGCAGGCGGAGCGGGAGGCGCTTTCGGTGCGCAACGCGCCGCTGGGCGTGCGGCTGCCCAGCAACGTGTCGGCCGACGCCATCGCGCCGGACCTGGAGCGGTTCGCCCTGGTGGCCGTGGAGTTTCCGAAGTTCCGCGACGGCCGAGGCTTCTCCACCGCACGCGCGCTGCGCGAGCGCTACGGCTATACGGGTGAGATCCGCGCTGTGGGGCACGTCATTGCCGACCAGTACCCGCTGCTGGTGCGCTGCGGCGTCAGCACCGTCGAGGTACCGGAAGGGGCGAATGTGGAGACCTGGGCGCGGACGCTGAACACCATGACGGTGGCCTACCAGGCGGGCCTGAGCGCCGAAGAGCCGCTGTCGCTGCTGCGCCGGCGGGTGACGGCGGCGTAAAGCGCTTTGCCCCCACCCTAACCCTCCCCCTCTTCGAGGGGGAGGGAACTCAAAAACCCCCTCCACCGCAAAGCGGGGGAGGGATGGGGAGGGGGCAAAGGTTCTCAATCCTCGTACGTGTACCGAAAGTCGCAGTGGCCGGCGCCCTGCATGATGGTCTGCGTCCGCGTCATCTTGAGCTTCGGGTCATACCCCGTGCAGAACGCGCCGTCGCGGTTGCACGACAAGAGGTGCCCGATGTGCCCGAGCCCCATCTCGCGGTACATCTCCGCATAACGGCAGCGCGTCACGTTGAAGTCGTAGTGGGTCGCGTCGTGCCACTGCACGTCCATGCGCAGCGCGTCGTCCTTCTGCCACAACGGCATCAGGTCGGCGAAGCTTTGCAGGCTGGTTCCGCTCGGCTCCGCCTTGGCGAAGCCGGCCGCAGCGGCCATGGCGGCCTTGGTAATTGCGGCACCCAGGATCTCCTGCGCGACCGATTCGCCCAGGCGCGCCACCATCTCCTCGTAGACCGGCTTCAGGATCTCCGCCTCGATGCGGCGGCGCTCCAGGATGCCCATGGGTTCGGCCATGCCGTCCTCCCCTCTCAGTGCACGTGGCCGCCGAGGTAGGCCTCGGCGATGCGCGGGTCGTCGCGGAGCTGCTCGGCCGGGCCGGCCAGCACGATGCGGCCGTCCTCCATCACCGCCGCATGGTCGGCGATGCGCAACGCCGCACGGGCGTTCTGTTCGACGATCAGGATCGACACGCCCTCGGCGCGGATGCGCTGCACCAGGTCGAAGATCAGCGCCACCAGCTTGGGCGCCAAGCCCAATGAGGGCTCGTCCAGCAGCAGCAGCTTGGGCTTGCGCATCAGCGCGCGGGCGATGCACAGCATCTGCTGCTCGCCGCCCGACAGCGAGCCTGCGTTCTGCTTCATGCGCTCGCTCAGCACCGGGAACAGCGCGAGGATGCGGTCCAGCTCGCCCAGCCCCTCGTCCCCGCCGCCCAGCACGAGGTTCTCGCGCACGCTCATGTTGGAAAAGATCTGCCGCCCCTCCGGCGCCTGGCAGAGGCCCAACTGCACGATGCGGTGCGTCGGCAGGTTGGTGATCGGCTGGCCCTGGAACGCGATGGTGCCCCGGCGCGCCCGGTAGACGCCGGACACGGCGCGCATCAGCGTCGTCTTGCCGACCCCGTTGGACCCCAGCACGGCGACGATGGAGCCTTCCGGCACGGCGAGGCTGACGCCGTGCAAAATTTCCTGCGGTCCCATGGCGACGTGCAGGTCATCGATGGTGAGCAGCGGCGTCGTCATGCGTCCACTCCCAGATAGGCTTCCAGCACGGCAGGGTCCTTGCGGATCACGTCCGGCGTCCCGTCGGCGATCTTGCGGCCCGTGGCCAGCACCAGCACGCGCTGGCAGATGCCCATGACCAGGTTCATGTCGTGCTCGACCAGCATGATGGTGAGGCCCTGGCCGTGCAGGCGCTTGATGAAGGACGCCAGCTCGCGCGTCTCGGTGTCGTTGAGGCCCGCCGCCGGCTCGTCGAGGATCAGGAAGCGCGGCCGCATGGCCAGCGCCCGCGCGATCTCCAGATACTTGCGCCGGCCGTAGGGCAGGTTGGCTGCCAGCTCGTCCGCCACGTGCGTCAGGCCGACGGCTTCGAGGGCCTGCCAGGTGCGCTCGCTGATCTCGTCCGCCCGCTTGGCCCCACCGAACAGCGCGCCGAACGGGCCCTGCGGCAGCGTGCCCACCGCGCCCACCGACACGTTGTCGAACACCGACATGTTCGGGAAGACGCGCAGGTTCTGGAAGGTCCGGCTGATGCCGAGATGCGCCACCTGGTTGGGCCGCTTGCCGTTCACCAGGTGCCCGGCGAAGCGCACGGTGCCCGAGGACAGCGGCGTGAAGCCGGAGATCAGGTTGAACAGCGTGGTCTTGCCGGCGCCGTTCGGGCCGATCAGCCCGACCAGCTCGCCCTCGTCCACGTGCGCGGTCACGCCGTTGACGGCGACGACGCCGCCGAAGCGGCGAGTGGCCTTGTCGATTTCCAGGAGGTGCGTCATCGCCAGCCGATCCCGATGCCGTTGTCGGTGCGCCGCCACGCGGCTCCCAGTTGCTGGCGCACGAGGCGCAGCGCCGACACCTCGCCCAGCAGGCCCTTGGGCAGGAAGAGGATGGAGAGGAACATCACCATGCCCACCATGATGTTGCGGAAGTCGCCCATGCCCCGCAGCCCCTCGGGCAGCAGGATCAGCAGCAGTGCGCCGATGACCGCACCCGGCAGGCTGCCCAGGCCCCCCACCACGACCATCGCCAGGATCAGGATCGACTCCGAGAACTTGAAGTCGCCCGGCGAGATGTAGCCGGTCATGTGCGCCCACAAGGAGCCCGCCACGCCGGCGAAGAAGGCCGACAGCGTGAACGCCTCCATCTTCAGGCGCACGGTGCGCACGCCCATGGCGTCGGCGCACTGGTCGTCCTCGCGGATCGAGCGCAGCGCGTTGCCGTAGTAGGAGTGGCTGAGGCGCGAGATGGCGACCACGCACAGCATCACCACGGCGGCGACGGTGTAGTAGGTGGCCAGCCGCCCGGACAGGCTGAAGCCGAACAGCTCCAGGCCTTTGGAGACGATGATGCCGTTGGGGCCCTTGGTGAACTCGACCCAGTTCAGCATGACCAGGTACAGCATCTGCCCGATGGCGAGCGTGGCCACCGCGAAGTAGATGCTGACCAGCCGCATGGTCGGCAGCGCCACCAGGAAGGCCACCAGCGCCGCCACCAGCCCCGACAGTGGCAGCGTCCAGGTGAAGCCGAGGCCGGCCTTGGTCGCCAGCAGCGCCGCCGTGTAGGCGCCCACCCCGTAGAACGCCGCGTGCCCCAGGTGCAAGAGGCCGGCGACGCCGGTCACCAGGTGCATGGAGGCCGACAGCAGCACGAAGATCATCGCCACGTTGGCGACCTGATAGAAGTAGCCGCGGTCGAACGCGGCCAGGCCCGCGGGCAGCACGGCGAAGACGAGGAGCCCGATCAGCGCCGGGACCAGCCACCCCTGACGAGTGTTAGACGCGTTCACGGCCGGCTCCGAACAGTCCGTTGGGGAAGAAGATCAGCGTCAGGATCAGGAAGCCGTAGGCCACCATATCCGACCAGCCGGAGGAGACGAAGGTGGTCGCCATGCTCTCCGACACGCCGAGGATGAGGGCGCAGATCACAGCACCAGGGATCGACGACAGCCCGCCCATGACCATGGCGACGAACGCCTTGATGCCCGGCACGAAGCCCATGGCCGGGAAGATGGCGCCGTAGTACAGCCCGACCAGGATGCCGGCCGCGGCCCCCATCATCGAACCGACCACGAAGGTCATGATGATGGTGCGGTCGGTGTCGATGCCCACGTACTTGGCGCCCAGCGGGTTGTTGGAGACCGCGCGGATGCCCAGCCCGATGCGCGTGCGCGTCAGCAGGTACTGCAGGCCGATCAGCATCGCCGCGGACACGCCGAAGATGATGAAGTCGCCGGTCACCAGGATGACCGGGCCGACGCGCACGGGCGTGTTGATCAGGTACTCGAACGGCACCGAGCGCATTTCCGAACCGAAGACGATCTCCAGCGCTTCGCGCACGACGATGGACACCGCCAGCGACGACAGCAGGGTGGATTCGCGCATGGCCCGCGACTTCAGCGAGGCCTCGTCGGTGAAGCGGCGGAACGGCTTGAACGCCAGCCGCTCCAGCGAGAAGCCGGCGAGGGCGCCGATGGCCAGCGCCGCGAACACCACCGCGGCGACGGGCGGGGCGGATGCTGTGATCAGCACCAGCCCGGCGAAGGCGCCCAGCGTGTAGATCTCGCCGTGGGCGAAGTTGACGACGTTCAGCACGCCGAAGATCAGCGTGAAGCCGATTGCCATCAGCGCATATGTCATGCCCAGCGACAGGCCGATGGCGAGCTGCTGGAGGTAATAGGGGTCGATCATGGCATCCTCAAAATCCCTCCCCCAGCCCCGCTGGGGGCGTGGAGCCGGTGCCGCAGGCAACGAGTGCCGAAGGCGATCGTAGGCGGAGCGCGGTCGCGAGACTTGCGAGCGACCGTGTTAGGAGGGGGCAAGGTCATTCGGGCAAGCTAGGGAATGCAGGCGTGCCGTGAACCACGAAGCAACGAAGATATCCAAGAGTCACAAAGACTGCTTTGGCAACGTGTCGGCTGGGCGCGGCAATATGCACGTCGCGGTTCAGCCTTTGTGAGTCTTCATGATCTTCGTTGCTTCGTGGTTCAACGCAAGAAGCCATACCTAGGCCTTTCGGGGAAACCTTGCCCCCACCCTCCCCACTTCGTGGGTCCCCTCCCTCCCCCGCCGGAGGCGGGGGAGGGCGTAAAAGGCTATTCCTTCACCGGGGCGAACTGGCCGCCCTTGACCTCGACCTTGGTCAGATCCTTGTTGGCCTCGCGGTCGGCGTCGAAGGTGGTCTTGCCGGTGACGCCCGGGAAGTTCGCGGTCTTGGCCAGCTCGTCGCGCACCTTCTCGCGCGTCGGGTTCGGATAGGCCTTCTCGACGGCGGCCAGCATGATGCGCACGGCGTCATAGGCCTGCGCCGGGAATTGGCCCGGCTCGGTGCCGTTGGAACGCTTCTTCCACTCGGTGACGAACTTCTGGACATTCGGGTCCGGGTTGGTCGGCAGGAAGTTGGAGGTGAGGTGCAGGCCCTCCGCCGCATCGCCGGCCAGTTCCAGGAGCTTCGGGCTGTATGCGGCCGAAGTGGAATAGACCGGCGTCTTGACGCCCAGCTGCTGGATCTGCTTCAGGAACTGCGCGCCGTCCTCGTAGAAGAAGCCGGTGTAGATGGCGTCGGGCTTGGCGCGCTCGATCTTGCTGATCAGCGAGCGGTAGTCCTTGAGGCCGCGGTTGAAAAACTCGCTGAACGCGATCTTGCCGCCGCTCGCCTTCACCGCGTCGGAATAGCCGCTGACCACCGACTGGCCCCAGTCGGTCTGCTCGGCGATCACCGCCACGTTCTTGAAGCCCTTGGAGGCCATCCACTTGGCGTTGTAGGGGCCTTCCTGCGCCTGGGTGGCGATGTTGCGGAACTGGTACTTGGAGATCTTGGTGTAGTCGGGGTGCGAGGCGGTCTGCGAGAGCTGCGGCATGCCGGCATCCTTGTAGACCTGCGCCGCGGCCATCGACACGCCCGAGGTGAAGTCGCCCAGCACGCCGACGATCGCCTTGTCGTCGACGAACTTGCGGGCGATGTTCACGCCCTCCTTGGCGTCGGAGCGGCTGTCCTCGAAGACGATCTCCACCTTGAACGGCTTGCCCGAGGCGTTGAACTCTTCCAGCGCGATCTCCGCGGCCTTGCGGAAGTCCTGCCCATACTGGGCGGTGTCGCCGGTCAGCGGCAGCTGGTAGCCCAGCTTGACGGTGCTCTGGGCCGAGGCCGAGGCTGCGAAGCCGGCAACGGCGATGGCGGTGAAGGCGGCAAGGCGGAGCTTCATCGTGACGGTTCCCTGAATCGTTGATGTTTATTCGGCAGCCTTTTTCGGGCCAGGAACGACCTTGAGGCGACAGCAGCCCTCGTCGCCGGGCTGCCAGGTCTCGCCCTTGAAGGTGAAGCCGGCGGCCTCGAACAGGCCGCCGTCGATGGCGCCGGCCATCTTGCAGAGCAGCTCCAGGTCCGCGTCGGAGCGGCCCTGCACCTGCCACGCTTCCTTGAGCGGGCAGCGGTGGAAGTGGATCTCCAGCAGCTCGTCGTCGCAGCGCTTGATCTCCGGCGCGAACATTTCGTCGCGGTTAGGGATGCCGTCCAGGAAGGCGTTGCACAGGCCCTTCAGGTCGTCCGGGCCGTGGCTGGCGTACTTCACGCCCATGGACTCGCCCAGGCGGCGGGTCGATTCGCGGCCGACCTCCAGCGCCGTCTCGACGCCGAAGCGCTCGCGCAGCACGTCGAACATGTGCGCGTAGGCCGCCGCACGCATGGCGTAGGAATTGCGCAGCAGGGTGGGGTAGTCGGGGGTATCGGCCATGGTTCTCTCGTGGTCTTCGGATCAGATCTCGCGGGAATCGTTCCAGCGGTATTGCAGCAGCTTCAGCGGCCCGATGCGTTGCAGCAGGCTGTTGAAGGGCAGCGGCGTCGGCGCGACGAAGGGCAGCGCCAGCTCGTCCGGGTCGCGTCCCGCGACCGCCGCCGCCAGCTCGCGCCCGAGCGAAAACGACAGCGCCACGCCGCGCCCGTTGCAGCCCGCCCAGCCGAAGCCGTTCGGCCCCAGGCGGTGGACGCGCGGGAAATAGTCGGTCGTCATGGCGATGCGGCCGTTCCAGACAAAGTCGAACGTCACGCCGGCGAGCTGCGGGAACATCCCGGCCAGCCGCGCACCCACGATCTTCTTCAGCCGCTCGGGCCCGTTCACCGGGATCAGCAGGGCGCCGCCGCTGACCAGTCGGTTGTCGGCGGTGTAGCGCATGAAGCGCAGGTCGCCGTGCGTGTCCGACATCGCCTGCCGGCCGGGCAGCACCGTCTTGCGCACATTGTCGCCCAGCGGCGATGTGGCCATCTGCCAGGAGAGGATCGGCACCACCTCGGTGCGGATTTCCGGGAAGATGCTGGCCGCATAGCCGTTGGTGCCGAGCACCAGCGCGTCGGCCGTCACCTCGCCCTGCGGTGTCCGCGCAACCCAGCGGTCGCCGCGGCGCTCCACCGACAGGGCGGGGGAGTTGACGTAGACCCGGGCGCCCTTCTCGACCACCTTGGCGGCGAGGGCGCGCACCAGCGCCAGCGGGTTGATGTGCCCGCCGGTGCGGTTGATCCAGCCGCCGTAATAGGCGTCGGTGCCCAGCAGGGCGCTGACCTGCGCGCGGTCCAGCAGTTCTACCGGGGCGCCGCGGCGGCCCCATTGCTCGACGCGCCGCTCGGCGATCTTGATGCGGCCGGGGGAATGCGCGGGCTGCACCCAGCCGGTCTGCTCCGCCGCGCAGTCGATGCCCAGGCGGCGCACGGTGTCGAACAGGTAGGCGGCGCTGTCGCGTACCAGCGCTACGAAGCGCTCGCCGGCCTTCGGCCCGAAGCGGGCGACGAGATCGTCGGGGTCAGGGCGGGTCAGGGTCGGGATGACTTGGCCGTTGTTGCGGCCCGAGGCGCCGCGGCCGAGTTCGGAGGCTTCCAGCACCACCGCGCGCTTGCCGGCCTCGGCGAGGTGCAGCGCCGCCGACAGGCCGGTGAAGCCGCCGCCGATCACCAGCACGTCGGCCTGCACCGATTCGTCCAGCGAGGGCAGGGCGGGGGGTGGGGGTGCCGTCGCCTCCCACACCGAGTTGGGGCGTTCCCAGATGCCGCCGCGTCCGGGGATGGTGTGTGCTGCCTCTGCCACGCGCGTTAACCCGATTGGTCCGACCAATTTCCTTCAGGGGCGAACTATGGGACAGAAGGTGGTCACAATGCAATTCCCGCATGCGCCATGCGGGAAGTGGCTGGTATTCACAATAGTTCGTTGTTTTATAGATGCATTTTTGCCCCCTCCCTAACCCTCCCCCTCTTCGAGGTGGAGGGAACTGGGCATCGCGGCGGCAGACCCCCTCTCCCTCGTAGAGGGGGAGGGATGGGGAGGGGCCAATGAACCTACTCTGCCTTCGGCAGCACCATTTCCGCCAATCGCACCCAGTAGCTGGCGCCGATGGGCAGGACCTCGTCGTTGAAGTCGTAGTGCGGGCTGTGCAGGTTGCGCCCGCCGTCGGACGGGCCAGCGCCGATCCAGACATAGGCGCCGGGACGCTTCTGCAGCATGAAGGCGAAGTCTTCCGCCCCCATGCTGGGCATCGGGTCGAGGTCGATGGCGCTTTCGCCCACCACGCGGGCGGCCGCCCGGCGTGCCTTCTCGGTGGCGTCGGCGGTGTTGACGGTGGAGGGATAGCGGCGCTCGTAGCGGAAGTTCGCCTCCACGCCCATCACCGTGGCGATGGCAGAAGCGATTTCGCGCATGCGGCGCTCGACCATGTCCTGCACGTCCGGGCGGAAGGTGCGGGTGGTGCCGCGCAGCACGGCGGTGGCCGGGATGACGTTCCAGGTGTCGCCGGCGTGGAACTGCGTAACGCTGACCACCGCGGCGTCCACGGGGTGCGTGTTGCGGCTGGGGATGGTCTGCCAGGCGCCCACGATCTGCGTGCCGGCGACGATCACGTCGGAGCCCAGGTGCGGCATGGCGGCGTGCGTCCCTTTGCCGGTCAGGGTCAGCTCGAACACGTCGTAGGACGCCATCATCGGCCCCGGCCGCATCGCCATGCGGCCGACCTCCAGGCCCGGCCAGTTGTGCATGCCGTAGACCTCCTCGACCGGGAACTTGTCGAACAGGCCTTCCTCGACCATGACGCGGCCGCCGCCCTCGTTCTCCTCGGCGGGTTGGAAGACGAAGGCGATGGAGCCGCGGAAATTGGGATTCTCCGCCAGATAGCGCGCGGCTCCCAGCAGCATCGTCGTGTGCCCATCGTGCCCGCAGGCGTGCATGCGGCCGGGATTGCGCGAGCTGTGCGGCAGGTTGGTCTGCTCGTCCATGTGCAGCGCGTCCATGTCGGCGCGGAAGGCCACGGACGGGCCGTCGCCGTTGCGCAGGATGCCGACGACGCCGGTCTTGGCGAGGCCACGGTGCACCTCCAGCCCGAAGGACGCCAGCTTCTCGGCAACGACGTCGCTGGTGCGCTGCTCCTCGAAGGCGGTTTCCGGATGGGCGTGCAGGTCATGCCGCCACGCCTTCATGTCGCCGGTCAGCTTGTCCATGCCCGGCACCATCTCGACCATTCCTGTACTCCCTCAGTCGCGCGTAAGCCCGTCAATATGGGGCATCATACTTTCGTCGACCACCGCGGCCCGAGCGGGGCTGCCTTGACCACGGTCAAGGTTCGGGTGGCGGGGCAGGGCAAACGTTCGCGCGGGAAACAACTCGGGATACGGGAGGGGGCCGTGCAGGAGTTCGTTCAGGACCGTTCGATCGGCGACAACTCCGGCGCGATCCAGATCATGGTGGAGGTGCGGCTGTTCAACAGCCTCGTCCCGCACGGCCGCGGCCAGCCCGTCCAGCGCGTCGGGTTCCCGGCCGGCAGCACGGTGGGCGACGTGATCCGGCACTTCGGCATCCCGCCCCGGGACGTCTATCTGGTGCTGATCAACGGCCGCGACCCGACACCGACGCTGGGCGATATGGTCAACCAGAACCGCACGCTGGAGGACGGCGACGTGGTCGCGCTGTCCGGCCCGGTGCCGTTCTCCTGGGGGTATGGCGCACCGGTCGTTTAGGTCATTTGAACCCTCCCCCAGCCCCGCTAGGGGCGAGGTTTGGCCGAGAATCGAAAGCGGCTTGCCTTCGCCGGCATTTTCCTTTAGGATATTGATCCTAACGTGCCCGAGATGCGCCCGCAGGGGAGCGCGTGAACTGAACACCCCCTGCACAGTGTTGCATGGTGTTTCATAGTGTTCCATTCGCCGGTCCGGGGAGGGCATGGATGCGTCACCCGCCGCCCTTCTGGAACGCCCGGTCGAAGCGCTGCGCGAACGCCCGCACCTCGTCCTCGCCCCATCCCTGGAAGCTCAGCGTCACGCGCATCACCGGGATGGCGAGCAGCCCCAGCCGGCGCGGCGGCAGCGGCTCCAGCGCGATCTCCACGGCGTCCCCGACGTGCACCACCGCGCCCTCGTCGCGCACGCGCAGGTCGCCGGCGGCACCGGGGAGCAGGCGCCGGAACTCCTCGGCCGTCAGCGCCATCTCCTTGACGAGCGGGGCGGTCATCCTCCGGCGACGGGCGGCCACATGGCCAGCGTGTCGCCGGGCTTCAGCGTGTGGCTCTCCAGCAGGCTCGGCACCACGTAGACGCCGTTCACCAGCACCAGGTGGCACTTGGCGCGCGGCAGGTTCAGCCGGTCGATGATCGTCGCCGGGGTGGCGTCGTCCGGCACCTCCAGCGACGCGGCGTTGTCCTTGGACCCGGCCGGCAAATGGCCGGCCAGGGTGGCGAACAGCTTGACCGTGATCCGCATCTATCTCACCTGGGAATGCGCCACGTACGCTTCCATGATGCGATGCGGATCCTTCTTCAGCCGCTCCTTCCAGGGACCGAGCGCGGTCTCGGCCTGGATCAGGCCGCGCAGCGCGCCGACGTGCTGCGTCAGGCCGATGGCGGTGCCGCCGACCAGCACGTTGTCCTGGAATTGCAGGCTCAGGTACTTGTAGTTCTCGTGGTCGACGACCTCGACGCTGTCGCCGCCCTCCACGCCGGCCCACAGGCCGAAGGAGCTGGAGATCAGGCCGACGGTGTCCAGCACGTTCATCTGCAGGCTGCCGTTGTACTGCACGTTCCGCCCGGCCATGTTCATGGCGGCGATGCGGCCGTGCTCGGATGCGGTGGGCTGGATGGCGTGCACGTCGTGCGCGCGGGTCGAGAAGTCGTAGCCCTGCGCCACATCGCCGGCGGCGTACACGTCGTTGACGCTGGTGCGCATGTAGCGGTCCACCAGGATGCCGCGCTCCAGCTTGATATCGCTGCCCTTCAGGAACTCGACGTTGGGCGTGACGCCGGCCGAGACGACGACGAGGTGCGCGCCGATGCGCTCGCCGCTGTCCAGCTCGACGTCGATGGTGTCGGATTCGGTGACGGGCTGCCTGCGCTTCAGGAGGCCGAAGATGCCGCGGCTCTTCTCGGCGGCCACGGATTGCAGGCTCTTGATCTTCGTCGAGGTGAGGACGCGGATGCCCTTCGCCTCGCACCAGGTGCGGATCATGGTGCCGGCGGTCGCGTTCATCATGCGCGGCACCATGCGGTCGCCCATCTCGACCACCGTCAACTGCACGCCGCGCGCGGCCAACGCCTCCAGCACGATGCAGCCGATGAAGCCCGCCCCCATCAGCACGACATGGCTGCCGGGCTCGGCGAGGCGGGCGATGTTGCGTGCGTCCTCCAGCGTCCAGCAGTGATGGACGTTCTTCAGCTCGAGGCCCGGGATCGGCGGGCGCACGGGTCTGGCACCGGTGGCGATCAGCAGCCGGTCGTAGGTGGCGTGGCTGCCGTCCTGGAAATCGATGCGCTTGTGGTCCGGATCGAGCCGGGATGCCAGGCCATGCCGCACCTCGATCCCCAAGGCCGCATAGTGTCCCGGCGTCTTGCGCAGGTAGGTCCCCTCCTCGCCGATCTTGCCGGTGAGCACGTAGGGGATGGCCATGCGCGAGTAGGGCGGCTCGGTCTCGCCGCTGACCAGGGTGATGGTGCCGTTGGGATCGGCCTTGCGCAGGGTCTCGGCGGCGACGACGCCCGACGGCCCGGCACCCAGAACGACGTAGTGCATGTTCCATCCATTGCTTTGTGGGATGGGTGAGTGGTCGCGCTGGGCCCCCACCCAACCCTCCCCCACTTCGCGGGGGAGGGCTTTGTTCCTCCCCCCGTCGAAGATGGGGGGAGGTTAGGAGGGGGGCCCAGCGCCCGGATCTCGCCTTACAGCGCCAGCCGGGCCAGCGTTTCGTTGGTCGGTACGCCGTCCGGCGTCCAGCCGCGGATCGCGTAGTATTCCGGCAGCATCTTCTTCAGCCCGTTGGTCAGGCCCTTGGCCGGGCCGCTCGCGGCCGGCTCGGTCAGCAGGCGCTTGGGCAGCGTGTCGTCCGCGGATGTGAAGCCGGCCGCCAGGTTGAACTGGCGCTCCAGCGTCCAGATGCGTTCGCCGGTCTCCAGCATGCGCTCCACCGACCAGCCGCCCTCGATGGCGGCGTCCACCTGCGGTGCCACGTCCTGCAACGTCCAGGCGAAGGAGGTGAAGATGCAGATGCCGGCGGCGTCGAACGCCGCGGTGGCGTCCTGGAAGGCCTTCACCAGTTCGGCCTTGCCGTCGGTGGCGAGCGGGTCGGTCTTCACCGGAATACCCAGCACCTCGGAGGCCACGGTGTAGCTGCGCAGGTGGCAGGCGCCGCGGTTGGAGGTGGCGTAGGTCAGGCCCATGCCCTGGATGCCGCGCGAATCGTAGGCCGGGAACTCCTGGCCCTTGACCGACATCGACAGCTCCGGATGGCCGTACTTCTCGCACAGGCGCTTGGAGCCGAGGCCGAGATCGGCGCCGAAGCCCTCGGCCTTGCCGGTCAGTTCGGCCGCCTTCACCAGCGCCTCCGCCGAGCCGAAGCGGAACTCGATGCCGCCGGTCTCCTTGGTGGTGATGGCGCCGATCTCGAACAATTCCATCGCCGCCGACACGGTGGCGCCGAACGAGATCGGGTCCATGCCCTGCTCGTTGCAGATGAAGTTGGCGTAGGTCAGCGCTTCCAGGTCATCGACGCCGGTGTTGGAGCCGAGCGCCCACGCCGCCTCGTACTCCAGGCCGCCAGAGGCGCCCCAGTACTCCGGCTTGTTGGTGATCGAGAAGTGCGTCTTGTCCATCTGCGAGATGCGCCCGCAGGCGATGGTGCAGCCGAAGCAGGCGGCATTGCGCACCAGGTTCGGCTTGCCGTCGGTCGAACGCTTCTCGATCATCGCCTCGGCCGAGATCTTGCGCGCGCCCTCGAACTGCACCTCGCGGTGGTTGCGCGTCGGCATGGCGCCGGTCTCGTTGATGACGTTCATCAGCACCTGGGTGCCGTAGGCCGGCAGGCCCTGGCCGGTCACCGCGTTGCCGGCGAGCACCGCCTTGCCGGCCTCCGCGGCCTTCAGGAAGGCCTGGAAGTCGCGCACCTTGACGCCCAGCGTGCCGCGCAGCGCGACGGCCTTCAGGTTCTTCGAGCCCATCACCGTGCCCACGCCCGAACGGCCGGCGGCGCGGTGCAGGTCGTTGACGACGCAGGCGTACTTCACGCCCTTCTCGCCGGACACGCCGATCGAGGAGACGCGAATCTGCGGGTCCTGGTGCCTGGCCTTGATGGTCTCCTCGGTGTGCCAGACCGACGTTCCCCACAGATCGTCGGCGGGCAGCAGCTTGGCCACGTCGTTCTCGACGTAGAGGTAGACCGGGGTCGGCGCCTTGCCCTCGACGATGATCATGTCCCAGCCGGCGTTCTTCATCTCGTTGCCGAAGAAGCCGCCCGAGTTCGAGCAGGCGATGGCGCCCGTCAGTGCCCCCTTGGTGATGACGGTGTAGCGCCCGCCGGTCGACGCCATGGTGCCGGTCAGCGGCCCGGTGGCGTAGATCAGCTTGTTGTCGGGGGAGAGCGGATCGACCTTCGGGTCGATCTCCTCCATCAGGTATTTCGTGCCGAGGCCGCGGGAACCCAGGTACTTCTGGGCCCACTCCATGTTCAGCGGCTCGGACGTCACGGTGCCGGCGGTCAGGTTGACGCGCAGGATCTTACCAGCCCATCCCATCGTCGTGCTCCCTCAGTTCGCGGCGGCCGAAGCGGTCTTGGAGGCCCAGGCGCGCATCTTGTCCAGCCCGGTCCATTCCGCGTCCACGTAGGTGATCGCCTGCGTCGGGCAGGCCTTGGCGCAGGCCGGGTCGCCCTGGCACAGGTCGCACTTGATGACCTTGCCGGAGGAGACGTTGTAGTTGATGGTGCCGAACGGACAGGCGATGGTGCAGACCTTGCAGCCGACGCAGATCTCGGCATGCACCTCCTTGGCGCCGGTCAGCGTGTTGACCTTGATCGCGTCCACCGGGCAGGCCTGCATGCACCAGGCCTCGGCGCACTGGGTGCAGGTGTAGGGGACGAAGCGCGCGTCGGCGTCGAACGTGAAGACTCGGATGCGCGACTTGGAAGGATTGAAAAGGCCTTCGTTCTCATACGAACAGGCCATTTCGCATTGCCGACACCCGGTGCATTTGCCGGGGTCGATGTTCAGCGAACGCTGCATCGGCGTACTCCTCGGACGGTGAGACCAGTACCCTCGCGGGAACAGTCTTCATTCCGGTGCGCCATGTATTGGGCACGACCGGACGGGCTGCCCCTTATCGAATGTTTTATGGGCGAAGCGTATACGCGCACCCGGATCTCGGCAAGAGCGGCGCTGGAGTAGACGGCTCATACTATCGACCAATGGACAGGCGACCCCGTCCGGATCGCTGGATGCGCAGGCCTATGCCGTATTGGCGTCATGACGCGCCGGGAGTCCGCGCCGATCTACAAAGATGATCAGGCCATGCTTGACGGCCATCAGCCTGCACCACACTGTAGACGCAGCGATGGCATAGCCATTGAGTTCCGCGCTTTTCAAAGTCGGGAACTTGTCATGACTATCCATGGATTTCGTGCTTCCGCTCGAAAGCTCTGGATGCGCAGCGGCTTCATCGCCGCAGTATCGCTGATCGTGTTGGCCGTCGGGACCGGGGCTTGGCTGTGGCTTGATCGCGCCAGAACACTCGATGCCGGAGAACGATCGGCCCATGCGCTCGTCCGGGTGCTTGAGGAGCAGACGGCCCGGGGTCTACAGGCCGTCGATCTGACGTTGACGGGCATCATCGACGCACTGGCGCTGGCCCCCGGGCTTGGCGAGCACAACCCGGCTTTCGAGGACACGATGCGTGAGCGACTGAAGTCGCTGCCCCTGGTCGGGGCGCTGTTCGTGATCGGTCCGGACGGCTTCATCACACAGGATACCAACCACCCCAACACGCCCCGCATCAACCTCGCGGATCGGGACTATTTCATGGCCCACGCGGCAGACCCCAGCCTCGCAACGCGCATCGGCAAGCCACTGATCAGCCGGTCGGCGGGGGGCTGGTTCATCAGCGTGAGCCGTCGCATTACCCGCCCGGACGGCAGCTTCGGCGGCGTTGCCGTCGCCGCGGTCATGCCCCGCTACTTCGAGCGGTTCTATCGCGAACTGGACCTCGGGGACCATGATCGCGTCGCCCTGTTTCGACGTGACGGCATCCTTCTCGTCGGCACTCCATACAATGACGAGGAGGTCGGGAAAGACTACTCGGCATTGGATCTTTTCCCGAAACACCTGCCCGGGAAGGCTGATGGAACCTATCGTACCCTCAGCGCATTCGACCAAACCCCGCGTATCATCAGCTATCGTTCGGTCTCCGGCTTCCCTCTGGTTGTAGCCGTCGCCTTGGCCGAGGGCGACCTCCTCGCCGGATGGCGGCGGAACGCTGTCGTCACCACGGCCACGGGCGGGCTTGTGGCAATCCTGACCATCCTCCTGGTCACCCTGTGGGTGCGACGGCAAACCGAGCGGGAGCAAGCCCTCCAACGTCAGACTGAGGCACGCGAGCAATTGGTCCGGCACGCCCTCAAGATGGCTACGGTGCTGGAAAGCACGACCGACGCCGTCATCGAACTGGACCGCAACTGGCGCGTGACGTTCATGAACGAGCGCGCGCGGTCGCTCTTTCCGGACCACCGTGATGTGACGGGGCAGATCCTCTGGGAGGCATACCCTGAGCTGGTCGGCACCTACCTCTGGCAGCGCTACCGTGAGATCATGGACGCGAATGCGCCAAGCGAGTTCGAGATCGCCGGGCCGCTGACGGGGCACTGGTACTTCGCACGGGCGTTCCCCTCGCGGGACGGGTTGGCCGTCTTCTTCCAGGATGTCACGGCGCGCAGGCAGGCCGAGCAGGAACGCGAGCGGCTGGCGCAGGAGCTCGAAAAGGAGCGAACGCTGCTCAAGGGCGTGCTCGCGCACTTGCCATTAGGCGTACTTGCGGCCGCCGCGCCCGAGGGGCGGATCCTGCTGCACAACGCGGCGGCGGAGCGCCTCCTTGGTCACCCCGTCCACATCGCCCAAAGCGTGGACGGCTATGCCGCCTACGGCGCCGTCCACCCGGACGGCTCCCCATACCGTCCAGAGGAGTACCCGCTGGCTCGAGTGCTGCTGCACGGCGAGACGATCGTCCAGGAGGAGATGCTCTACCACCGCGGTGATGGAAGCCTCTCCACCTTCACCGTGAGTGCCGCACCGGTACAGGACTCGGACGGGCGGACTGTGATGGCGGTCAGCACCTTTCAGGACATTTCCGAGCGCAAGCGGATGGAAGTGGCGCTGCGCCGAAGCGAGGAGCGCTTGGCCCTCGCCCTTCGTTCGGGCCAGGCAGGGACCTTCGACGTCGACCTCCGAACCGGGCGAGCCGTGTGGTCGGAGGAGAACTATCGGCTCTTTGGTCTGGAGCCCGGCCAAAGCATCAATATCGCGACCTGGTTCAGTCTCCTGCATCCCGAAGACCGGGAGCGCATGTTGGCCGAGCGGGAGCAATTCATCCGGGAAGCGAGATCGGACTATGATTTGGAATACCGCGTGCTGCGTCCGGACGGAAGCGTGCGCTGGATATTGAACCGGGGCCGCTTCACCTACGGCGAGGACGGCGTCCCCTTGCGTTCAAGCGGACTGTGCGTGGACGTCACCGAGCGCAGGGAGGCCGAGGAGGCATTGCGCCGGAGCGAGGAACGGCTGAACTTCGCCCTGGCCTGCGCCGGCGCAGGCATCTGGGACTGGAACATCCGGACCGGGGAGCTGAGCTGGTCGGAGGGGGTGTACGCGCTGCACGGCCTGTCGCCGGAGCGGTTCATGCCGAGCTACGAAGCTTGGCTGCCCTGCATCCACCCGGACGACCGCGAAAACATCCAGCACGTTGTGCGTACGATTCTGGCATCCCCTGGCAACGACTATACGGTCGAGCACCGCATCCTTCACCCGGAACGCGGAGAACGCTGGCTGATGAACGTCGGCCGGATCGTCCGCCACCGCGACGGCAGCCCGTTGCGACTGACCGGCGTCAGCATCGACATCACCGAGCGCAAACGGATGGAGGAGGATCTCCGCGCCGCCAAACAGGAGGCCGAGCGGGCGAGCCTTGCGAAGACGAAGTTCCTGGCTGCGGCGAGCCATGACCTGCGCCAACCCTTGCAGTCGCTCTTCCTTTTCGCCGCCGCCCTGCATGCTCAGGTGCAGACTGAGCGTGGGCGGAAAGCCTTGGACACGCTGGAGCGCAACCTCGAAGTGCTGAGGGGGCTGATGGACAGCCTGTTCGACGTCTCGCGCCTCGACGCCGAGGTGATCCGGCCGACCGTCGAAGACTTCCTGCTGGCTCCAGTGCTCGACCACATCGGCGCCTCGTTCGCGCCGGTCGCCCGGAGCAAGGGGCTGGACTTCGGGGCGGACGTTCCGCGCGATGTGGCCGTGCGCAGCGACCGCCACCTGCTCGGCCGGATGATCCGCAACCTGGTTGAGAACGCGATCAAGTACACCGAGAAGGGGGCCGTCCGCCTGGAGTGCCGCATCGTCGGCGACCACGCCAGCATTGCGGTGCACGACACCGGCATCGGCATCGCACCCGACCAGCAGGAAGCGATCTTCGTGGAGTTTCATCAGGTCGGCAACCCGGAGCGCGACCGGGCCAAGGGGCTCGGCCTGGGGCTGTCGATCGTGCAGCGCTTGGCGAAGCTCCTCGATCATCCGGTGTCCGTTCAGTCCGCGCCGGGACAGGGATCGGTGTTCACGGTGGACGTCCCGCTCGGCGAGACTGATGCGGTGCACACTCCGGAATCGTTCGCAGCGATTGCGCCGGACGGTGGCGGGCGCCTGGCCGTACTGATCGACGATGAGGCGGACGTGCTCCTGGGCTTGCGGGGCATCTTCCGCGACTGGGGGTACGACACCGTGACCGGGGCCTCGGCCGAGCGGGCGCTGGAACGGCTCCGGGCGGACGGCCGCACCCCGGCGGTGGTCGTCAGCGACTACCGGCTGGCGGAGAACCGTACCGGCGTGGAGGCAGTGCGTCTCGTCCGGGAGCACGTCGGCGCCGCGGTACCGGGGGTGATCCTGACCGGCGATACCGAGCCGAACCTGCGGGCCGAGGCGGTCAAGGAGGGGCTGGGGATCGTCATCAAGCCGGTGGCGCCGCGCCAACTGCACGAGGCGCTCAAGCGGCTCTTGGGCGAGGCGGCGTAGCTCGCCTCCGCTCGGCGCGTTTGCCGCGGGGCTGGGCAAGCCCCAGATAATCGGCATGGCCTGCCGAAGGGCGACGCAGGGAGAACGACGCAATGAGCACGCGACGGATGGCGGAGATGATCTCCGACATCAATCCGATGGGCACCGACGGTTTCGAGTTCATCGAGTACACCGCCCCCGATCCCACCCAACTCACCGGGTTGTTCGAGAAGATGGGCTTCCGGCCGGTGGCGCGGCACCGGTCCAAGAACGTCACGCTGTGGCGGCAGAACGGCATCAACTTCATCGTCAACGCCGAGCCCGACAGCTTCGCCCAGGCTTTCGCGAAGGTGCACGGGCCCAGCGTCTGCGCCATCGCCTTCCGCGTCGTCGACGCGGCCCATGCCTACAAGCGCGCACTCTCGCTGGGCGCCAGGCCGGGGCCGAGCACGGCCGGGCCCATGGAACTGAACATTCCCGCCATCCAGGGTATTGGCGGCAGCCTGATCTACCTCGTCGACCGCTACGGCGACCGCAGCATCTACGACGTGGACTTCGATTTCGTGGAGGGCGAGCCCGAGCATCCGCCCGGCGTCGGCCTGATCGACATCGACCACCTGACGCACAACGTCCACAAGGGCCGCATGGAGGAGTGGGCGAACTTCTATACCAAGCTCTTCAATTTCCGGGAGATCCGCTATTTCGACATCGAAGGCAAGCTGACGGGCATCAAGTCCAAGGCGATGACCAGCCCGTGCGGCAAGATCCGCATCCCGATCAACGAGTCCGCCGGGCACGGCGGCAAGGACCAGATCGAGGAGTACCTGGAGGCCTATCACGGCGAAGGCATCCAGCACGTGGCGCTGAGCACCGGCGACGCCTATGCCACGGTGGAGATGATGCGCGAGCGGGCCAACGAGTTCATGCCGCCGCCGCCCGACACCTATTACGAGATGCTGGCGGAGCGCTTGCCGAACCATGGCGAGGACATCGCGCGGCTGAAGCAGAACAATCTGCTGATCGACGGCTCGCCGGGAGGTGGGTTGCTGCTGCAGATCTTCACTAAGACGGTGATCGGCCCGATCTTCTTCGAGGTCATCCAGCGCAAGGGCGACGAGGGTTTCGGCGAAGGCAACTTCCGGGCGCTCTTCGAGAGCATCGAACGCGACCAGATCAAGCGCGGGGTGCTGAAGGAGACTTAATTCTCCCTCCCCCAGCCCCGCTGGGAGAGGGAGGGGACCCGCGCACAGCGCGGGGAGGGTGAGGGCACGGTCGTTCCGAGAAACCTTGCCCCCACCCTAACCCTCCCCCGGCGGAGCCGGGGGAGGGAACAATGGTCCCTCATCCTTCAGCCTCACCCCGGTCAGCTTCCGCGCCCGCGCTTCCTTCATCAGCCACGCCAGGGCGTCGGCTGCGGCGTCGTAGCCCAGTCCGTCCGGGGGGTGGATGTTGGAGATGCAGTTGCGCTCGGCATCGGTGCACCCCGGCTTCGGGTCCCAGGTCAGGTAGACGCCCAGGCTGTCGGCGGCGCTCAGCCCCGGCCGCTCGCCGATGAGCATCGCCACCATCGAAGCGCCCAGCCGCGCGCCGATGTCGTCGCCGAGGGCAACGCGCGCCTGCTCCGCCAGCACGATCGGGGCAATGCGCCAGCCGGCCAGTCGCGCCAGCGCCGCCTTCAGCATCGGCACGGCGTGCGCATGCACGCCGGTTGCCGACAGGCCGTCGCCGATGACGAACGCCGCGTCGTACGCGCCGTGCGCCAGCATCTCCTCGCACGCCGGGTCGAGCCGGCGGCCGAGGTCGGGGCGTTGCAGGTACACCGCCCGGTCAGCCGCCTGGCTGCGCACCGTCACCACCGCAAACCCGTCGAGATCCGCGGCCAATGCCGCCGGGGCGAAGGGGGTGTGCACGGCGTCCCGCGCACGGGCGTGCGCCAGTTGGAAGTCCAGCAGCGCCGCCGTCGGCAGCCCGTCGCCGCAACGCCCCAGGCCGATGCGCGCTCGGGTGGCCCGACGCAGGCGGGCCCACGGATCGGTCATGCTGCGCCCTCCCCGAGGAAAGCCAGCAGGGCCGGGCTGGCCGGCGGCAGTTCCTTGACGCGGCCGTCCTCGCCCAGCAGACCCATGCCGTCCAGCCAGGTCTCGAACTCGGGCGCCGGCCGCAGGCCCAGCGCCGAACGGACGTAAAGTGCGTCGTGGTAGGAGGTGCTCTGGTAGTTGAGCATCACATCGTCCGCCCCCGGCACCCCCATGACGAAGTTCACCCCCGCCACGCCCAGCAGCGTGAGGAGAGTGTCCATGTCGTCCTGGTCGGCTTCGGCGTGGTTGGTGTAGCAGACGTCAACGCCCATCGGCAGGCCGAGCAGCTTGCCGCAGAAATGGTCCTCCAGTCCGGCGCGGAGGATCTGCTTGCCGTCGTAGAGGTACTCGGGCCCGATGAAGCCGACCACGCTGTTGACCAGCAGCGGCTGATAAGCCCGCGCCACCGCATAGGCCCGCGCCTCCAGCGTCTGCTGGTCCACGCCATGGTGCGCGTCGGCCGACAGCGCCGAGCCCTGGCCGGTCTCGAAATACATGACGTTGCCGCCTACGGTGCCGCGCTTGAGCGACAGTGCAGCCTCGCGTCCCTCCTTCAGGATGCCGAAGTCGATGCCGAAGGCGCGGTTGGCCGCCTCGGTGCCGGCGACGGACTGGAAGGCGAGGTCCACCGGCGCGCCCCGCTCGATGGCGGAGATCGTGTTGGTGATGTGCGTCAGCACGCAGCCCTGCGCCGGGATGGCGTAGCGTTGCCGGATGCCGTCCACCAGATCCAGAAGCGCCATGCAGCCGGGGATGCTGTCGGTCGCCGGATTGATGCCGATCACCGCGTCGCCGCAGCCCATCAGCAACCCGTCGAGTATGGCGGCGGCCACCCCCTGCGGGTCGTCGGTGGGGTGGTTGGGCTGGATGCGCACCGACAGCCGGCCGGGCAGCCCCAGCGTGTTGCGGAACGCGGTCACCACACGGATCTTGCGCGCTGCGGCGATCAGGTCCTGGTTGCGCATGATCTTGGACACGGCCGCCGCCATCTCCGGCGTCAGCCCGGGCGCCAGCGTGGCCAGCGCCGGCCCGTCGGCGGCGTCGGAGAGCAGCCACTCGCGGAACTGCCCTACGGTCATGGAGGATACCGGCGCGAAGGCCGCGGCGTCGTGCGTGTCGAGGATCAGGCGTGTCACCGCATCGCCCTCGTAGGGGACGACCGGATCTTCCAGGAAGGCCTTCAGCGGCAGGTCGGCAAGGATCAGGCGGGCGGCGACGCGCTGTTCGTCGCTTTCCGCGGCGATGCCCGCCAGCACGTCGCCCGAGCGGTGCGGACTGGCGGCGGCCAGCAACGCCCTGACGTCGGCGAAGCTGTGGTGGGTGTGGCCGAGCGTGGTGGCATGCATGGCAACCCTCCGTCCTGCGGCACCCCAGCGTACCGCACGGCGATGCCGTCGCGCAAAGTCGCGGGCGGGGCATGCCGAGCCGGGCGGGAACTCAGGCGGCGGGCGCGGGTTGAACCATGGTACGCCGCATCGTGCCGTGGCGGCACAGTTTCCACGTTTCCATATCGTCAGGACTTATCCCATCTCCGGTGCGAAATGCTGGTCTACCGACCTTCTCCTCCGCTTTAGCCGTAGCGAGGTGTCGCGCCCATCCCGTTGGTCAATTGGAGCGCTCCTGTGAGCAGAACGGTAATAATTGTCGATGATAGCAAGCTTTCCCGTATGCACCTGCGCAGCATCGTTCTGCGCCATCGCCCCGACTGGTCGGTCGTGGAGGCGGCCAACAGCGACGAACTCTTTGCCGCTTTGGATAAAAATCCTATTCAAGTCGTCATTATCGACCACAACATGCCGGGCATGAACGGCCTGGACGCCGCTGCCGAGCTGCGCCGCCGCGCGCCCGAGATGCACATCGCCATGGTGACGGCAAACGCGCAGGATTCCGTGGTCGCGGGCATCCGCGACCTGCACGCCGCCTTCCTGCCAAAGCCGGTGGACGAGGAGCAGGTGGCGCGGTTCCTCACCTCCACGCTGCTGCCGCGTCGGTCCGGTCCCGCGACCTGACTCCCATGACCGTTCCGGACACCACCATCAACAAGACCGTCGGGTGACCGCGCCGACGCCGTCAAAGTGAGGACCAGCGCTCATGGCTCTAGTGAAGAAGACGCGGATCGCCAAGCCCGGCGGGACCAAGACCTCTCCGGTCATCGAGGACGTCGCTTCGCCGGCGTTCGACCCGGGTAGCGATGAGGCGCAGAAGCGGCGCGTGCGCGCCACCACCCGGCGCCGCAAGGCGGCCGAGGGGATCGCCGCCGCGTCGGCGCAGCTTGCCGGAGGCGTTGCCCAGTCGGCCGCCGCCTCCGAGGAGCTGCGCAAGGCCATGGAACAGGTGGCCGCCAGCGCCGAGGAGGCGGCCTCGGCCACCCAGCAGTCGCAGCACGCCATCGACCGCTCGGCCGAGTTGATCGCCAGCGCCCGTACCAGCGCCGAGACCTCCATCGTCCGTATCGAGGCGTTCAAGACGCTGGTGAGCGGCATCGGCACCCGCATCCTGGCCTCGCTGGACGCCATCGTCCGCGCCGCCGAGCAGCAGGAGACCGCCGTTACCTTGGTCGAGGAGTTGGAACGCCAAGCCGCCGAGATCGGCGCGATCGTCCAGGGCGTGGCGCGCATCGCCGACCAGACCAGCCTGCTGGCGCTGAACGCCGCTATCGAGGCAGCGCGCGCCGGCGACGTCGGCCGGGGCTTTGCCGTGGTCGCCGACGAGGTGCAGGCGCTGGCCGAGCGGTCGGGGCGCTGCACCGCCGATATCCAGGGGGTGGTCGGGCAGATCCAGCAGGCGGTGAGCGACATCGCGTCGGGCATCGTCGGGTCTGCCAAGGCCGCCCGGTCGGAGGTGGAGCGCGGCCGGCAGGTGGCCGAGCAGCTGGAGCGCGTGCGCGCCGACATGGCCGCCATCGCCCGCGGCGCGCAGGAGACCGTCAAGGCCACCTTCGAGGCCGACCAGGCCGTCCGCGAGGCGCAGCGCGGTGCGGAAAGCATCTCTGCCGCCGCCGAGGAACAGTCGGCCGCCGCCGAGGAGGCGCTGAAGACCGTCGGCCAGCAGGCCGATGCGCTGACGCAGAGCGAGACCGGCGCCTCGCAGTTGTCAGAGATCGCCGACGAGCTGACCTCCAGCAGCGACGTGCGCCGCAACGCCGAGGAGGTGGCGTCAGCCGCCGAGGAGCTGTCCGCCGCCATTGAAGAGATCAACCGCGCGGCCGCGCAGATCACCATCGCCATCACCCAGATTGCCAGCGCCGCCGAGACGCAGTCGGCGGCCACCCAGCAGTCCTCGTCCGCCATCGCCGAGATCGAAGCGAGCGCCAAGCTGAGCGTCGGGCGCGTCACCGAGGCGCTGGAGCGCACCCGCTCCATGGCCGCGCAGCTCGGCGAGATGCGGGAGTCGGTGGGCAAGCTGGCCGACGGCGTCATCCAGTCGGTCGAGGCCGGGCACCGCAGCGCCGAGCAGATTGGCGAGCTGGAGAAGGCGGCGCGACGCATCGACAAGATCGTCGACGCCATCACTGTCATCGGCATACAGACCAGCATGCTGGCGGTCACCGGTTCGGTCGAGGCGGCGCGCGCCGGCGAGTTCGGCCGCGGTTTCAACGTCGTCTCCTCCGACATCCGCACCCTGGCGCAGGACGCCTCCGACAACGCCGAGCGGGTCAAGGACCTGGTCAAGACCATCCAGGACCAGATCGTCCGCGTGCGCCGCGACATCGACGAGATCGCCGCATCCGCCTCGGCCGAGGCGGCTCGCCATCAGGAGTTCGTCGCCAGCTTGCAGGCCGCGGCCGGTGAGCTGGACGCCATCGTCGAGAGCAACCGGGCGATCCAGGTCAGCGCCGAGGAGATGTTGCGCTCCGTGCAGGAGACGCAGCGCGGCGTCGAGCAGATTGCCGCCGGCGCCGCTGAGGCCAACATGGCCGCCGGCGAGGCCGCCAAGGCGGCGCGCGAACAGGCCAAGGGTGCGGAGGAGCTGGCCGCGGCGATCGAGGAGATTGCCATGATGGCCGACGAGCTGCAGGGCGCCGTGTGATGGCTGCCCGCCCCGCACGCCGGCAGGGCAAGGCGGTCGGAGCACCGGAGAGGACACCGGAGGGTGGCGGCCTGACCCGCTTCGTGACGCTGCGGGTATCCGACACGTTGCTGGCCTTGCCGCTGGCCGAGACGGTGGAGATCGTCCGCCGGCCCGACATCGTGCGCCTTCCGTTGGCGCCTTCCAGCCTGGAGGGCTTGGCGCGGCGGCAAGGCGCGGTGCTTCCGGTGATCGCGTTGCGCCGCATTCTGAACCTGGAGGACCGCGCGCAGGACGAGGCAGCGCGCGTCGTGGTGGTCGACCACCGCGGCCAGCCCGTGGGATTCTCCGTCGACCGGGTGGAGGGTATTGTCGCTGTCGAGGGCGCGCGCATTGACCGCGACGCCGAAGGCGCTGGCGTGGATGCCGGGTTGCTGGCCGGCGTGATCCGCGATCCCAAGGGCGGCGCCGTGGCCGCCATCCTCGACACCGCTCCGCTGGTCGAGCGGCAGTTCGAGGCCTTGGCGCGGCCCGCCACCGGCGAAGTGCGGGCCCGTGAAACCGTTTCTGCCGGATCGCTCCAGGCGCAGGCGCCGAAGGTCGCCCTGGTGTCCTTCGCCGTGGCGGGCCAGGAATTCGCCCTGCCCATCGCCAACGTCGTGCGCATCGTGCCCATGTCCGACCGGGTGTCGCGCATGCCCAAGGCGCGGGCGCACCTGCTGGGCGTGATGGCGCTGGAGGACGGACTGTTACCGCTGGTGGGCCTGCGGGAGCTGTTCGGGCTGACCGGCGAGGCCGTGGGACAGCGCCGCGTGGTCGTGGTCCGGCTGGGCAGGGGAGACGGGGTGCAGGTCGGGCTGGTGGTGGACGGGGTGCGCGAGATCCTGCGCGTCGACCCGGCGCTGGTTGCGCCGGTTCCGACCATCCTGGCGCGCGAGGCCGAGTTCGAGGACGTGGAGGCGATCGTCCGCCTCGATCAGGGGAGGCGGCTGGTGTCGGTGCTGTCCCCCGGGCGCATGCTGGCACACGCCGACGAGGTCGCGGCGGCATTGGAGGGCAACGCAGGAGGGGCGGCCATGGCCGGAGCGGATGCGGGCGCGGTTGGATCGGACAAGAACACGGTCGGAGCCGACGCGCCCTTCGTCGTCTTCCGCCTGGGCGAGGCGGAGTACGGCCTGCCCGTCGGTGCGGTGCAGGAGATCCTGCGCCGGCCGGACACGCTGTCGCGGCTGCCCAAGGCGCCGGAGTTCGTCGCCGGGCTGGTCAATGTGCGCGGCGGCGCGCTTCCGGTGGTGGACCTGCGGCGCATCCTCAGGCTGCCCGAAGGCACGCGCAACGACCGCCAGCGCATCGTGGTGCTGGCCGTGCGCGAGATCCGCGCCGGCCTGATCGTGGATTCCACCAGCGGCGTGCTGCGCATCCCGGCATCCGCCATCGAACCGGCCCCCACTGTGTCGGAGGCACAGCGCCAGCTCATCGGCCGCGTGGCGTACCTCGACGGCCAGCGGCGCATGGTGCTGCTGCTGGAGGTGGAGGCGCTCTTCGACATGGAGCAGCTGGCATCCCTGCTGGAATCGGCCTGAGGCCGCCATGAAAGTACTGGTGGTGGACGATTCCGCGCTGATGCGCCGTCAGTTGACGGACATCCTGATGGCCGCCGGGATCACCGTGCAGACCGCGCGCAACGGCGTCGAGGCACTGGAGATGGTGGGGGCCTTCCAGCCCGATGTGGTGACGCTGGACGTCACCATGCCGGAGATGGACGGTCTCGCCTGCCTCAAGCGCATCATGGTGGAGAGCCCGCGGCCGGTGGTCATGGTCTCCGCCCTGACCGAGGCGGGCGCCGAGACGACCATCGAGGCGCTGCGCCTGGGCGCGGTCGACGTGGTGCATAAGCCGCAGGGCATCGGCGGTGGCGGCATTCGGCGCATCGCCGACGAGCTGGTGCGCACCGTCCGCGGTGCCGCGGGCGCCAAGCTGCACCGCGCGCGCGGCCTGCGCGCGCGGCTGCAGCATGCGCGCACCAAGATCATCGGCCACGACCCGCTGCTGGCCGTCAAGGTGGCCCCGGAGCCCGTGGCGCCCCTGCCGAGCGGCCCCGGCGTGGTGCTGATCGGCGTCTCCACCGGTGGTCCGAGCACGCTGGAGGAGATCCTGCCGCAGCTCCCCGACGCCTTCCCCTGGCCGGTGGTGGTGGCGCAGCACATGCCGCCGACCTTCACCACCACGCTGGCGCGGCGGCTGGACGAGGTCTGCGCGCTGACCGTGGTGGAGGCGACGCAGCCCACCGCCATCGAGCCCGGCCACGTCTACATCGTCCGCGGCGGGATGGACGCCGTGCTGACCCGGCGGATGGGCAAGCTGATGGTCATGCCGGTGCCACAGGACGACAAGCAGCCCTGGCACCCCAGCGTGGACCGTCTGGTCGAAAGCGCGCTCCAGCACGTGGAGGCGAACCGGCTGGTCGGCGTGCTGTTGACCGGCATGGGCGTGGACGGCGCCGCCGCCATGGCCGAGCTGAACGCGCGTGGCGGCCGCACCATCGCGGAATCGGAGGCGAGCGCCGTGGTCTGGGGCATGCCGGCGGACCTGATCCGCCGAAAGGGCGCCGACATGGTGCTGCCCGCCGAACAGGTGGCCGGGCAACTGCTGCGCTGGATCCGCCCGGAGGGGGCGCGGGGATGACGAAAAGGGAGCGGGCTCATGGGATTGATCAAGGCTGGCTCAAAGGACAAGCCTGCGGAGGTGTCGCAGCCCGAGGGCGATCCGCTGGATCGTCTGGAGAACGGCGACGCCGCCGAACGGCGACACGCGGCGCATCAACTGGCTTCCCGGCCGACGGACCTCTGCGTGCGGCTGGGGCGCGAGAGCGACGCCAGCGTACGCGAAGTGATCCTCACGGCGCTGGTGCGCGGCGCCTCGCCCGACGCGGTGTTCGGCCTGCTGCCCTTCCTGGAGAGCGAGGACGCGGCGCTCCGCAACGCCGTCATCGAGACGCTGCAGCAGATGCCTGCCGACCTCGTCATGCCGTATGTCGGGGCGCTGCTGGCGCACGAGGATTCGGACGTGCGGATCTTCACGGTCCAGCTCGTCGCCAGGCTGCCGCACCCGGAACGCATGGCCCGCCTGATCGCCGTGCTCGACCGTGAGCCGCACGTCAACGTCTGCCTCGCCGCCGTGGAGGGGGTGGCCGAAGCCGGACGGCCCGAGGCGTTGCCGGCGCTGGAGCGGCTGAAGACGCGCTTCCCCGACGATCCGGTCGTCGCCTTCTCCGTCGATGCGGCGCGCCGCCGCTTCGCGGCAGGCTGACGCGTTTGGCCGCGCGCGGGGCCAGGGGCGGCAAGCCGTCATCCGACGCCTCGCCGGCGGAGTACGAGGCGCTGTGTGACTTCCTGCGCCGGCGCACCGGCTTGGCCTTCGGCGAGAACAAGCGCTATTACGTCGAGCGCCGGGTGGCCGAGCGCATGGTGGCGGCAGGGACGGGGACTTTCCGCGAATACCTTGACCTGCTGCGCTTCCAGGCGTCCGGCGAGGAGTTGCAGCTTCTCGTCAACCTGATGACGGTGAACGAGACCTACTTCTTCCGGGAGAAATACCAGCTCGACTGCTTGGTAAACTCGGCCCTGGACGAGCTGGTGCGCGACTGGAAGAAGGGTGACCGCATCCGCATCTGGTCGGCCGGCTGCGCCACGGGCGAGGAGCCGTACTCCATCGCCATCATGCTGCTGGAGTTCTGGAACCGCGTCGACGAGTTCGAGATCGAGCTGCATGCGTCCGACATCGACAGCCACGCGCTGGCCCGGGCGCGCCAGGGCGTCTACGACGAGCGGGCACTCCAGTTCCTACCGTCCCATCTGGTGACCAAATACTTCGCCCAAGTCGCCACCAATCGCTGGCGGATCATTGAGGAGCTGCGGGAGTCCATCGACTTCGCGCACACCAACCTGATGGATCCCGGCCAGACCGCCCGGTTCCGCGGCATGGACGTGATCTTCTGCCGCAATCTACTGATATACTTCGACGACCTCGGCCGGCGGGAAGTGGCGGCGTCGTTCTATGACGCACTCGTCCCCGGCGGGTTCGTCTTCCTCGGCCATTCGGAGAGCATGAGCCGCATATCCTCGCTGTACGTGCCGCGTCGCTTCCCGGAGGCCATCGTCTACCAGAAGCCGCGGAACGACGGCCTATGAAGGAAGGGAAGGGGAGCATGAGCGACGCTGCCCGGCGCGTCCTGATCGTGGACGACGCGGTGACCGTGCGTGCCTACGTCCGCCAGGTGCTGGAGGCCGACGGGTTCGCGGTGGAGGAGGCGGTGAACGGCATCGAGGGGCTGGAGCGGGCGTTGAGCAACCCGCCCGACCTGCTGATCGTCGACGTCAACATGCCGAAGATGGACGGCTACAGCATGGTGCACGTGGTCCGCCGCGAGGAGACGCTGCGCGACATCCCGGCGCTGATGGTCAGCACCGAGGCCAAGGAGGCCGACCGCATGAGGGCGCTGGCCGCCGGTGCCAACTGGTACCTGGTGAAGCCGGTACGCCCGGACGCGCTGGCGCTGGCGTCCCGTCTGCTGACCGGCCGGCCGGTTGGTGGTGGGCCGGTCGGGGAGGGGGCACGATGAGCGAGCTGTTCGACCAGTTCCTGATCGAATCGCGCGAGCTGCTGGATAGCGTGGGATCCGGCCTGCTGCTGCTGGAGAAGAACCTTGACGACAAGGCGGCGGTGAACGAGCTGTTCCGCGCCTTCCACACGCTGAAGGGCGCTACCGCGCTGTTCGACTGGCCGGCCTTCACCCATCTCGTCCATGCGGCGGAGGACCTGCTGTCGGTGGTGCGCTCGGGCGATGTCGCCGCCACGCCCGACCTGATCGACCGGCTGTTCGCGGTGGCCGACCAGAGTTCGCGCTGGGTGGATCACATCGAGGCGCACCAGGAGCTTCCCGCCGATGCCGGCGAGCACGCCCGGCGCCTGGAGGAGCGGCTGCGCGCCGCACCCGAGACCGCCGCGGTGTCCGGAACTGCGCTGCCGGACGCCTTCGCCTGGCTGACGGACCTGACCCGCGAGGAGCGCGAGGCGTTGCGGGGTGCCGGCGGAACGCTGACCGCCGTCGCCTACGACCCCGACCCGGAATGCTTCTTCAACGGCGACGATCCCCTGGCGCTGTGCCGGCGCATCCCGCACCTCGTGCTGTTGCGCATCGAGACGGCATCCCCCCTGCCGGACCTGACGAGCCTCGACCCCTATCGCTGCCTGCTGCGCTTCCGTGCGATCAGCGCCGCACCACAGGGCGACGTGGTGCCGGTGTTTCGCACCGCGCCCGACCAGGTGCGCTTCGCCCCCGTGCCCCCCGACTTGGCCGGTGCGCCGCAGCCGGCGATACCCAAGCCCGCCCCCGTGGCGGGGGCGGCGGAAATGGCCGAGGAGATCCTGCGCGAGCAGCGGCGCATCCTGGCCCTCGACGCCGCGCCGGAGGAGCTGGAGGGGCGCTTGGCCTCGGTGGCGCGCAGCGCCGCCAACGTGCTGACGGCGCTGGGCCGCGACGGCGACGTGGCGGCATTGCAGGCGGCCGCCGCGTCGGCGCGCGCGGTGAGGCGGCCGGGGCCGCTCGCCAACCATCTCGCCACGCTGCTGGCATCCGTCGCCACCGAGGCGACCGAGGCAAAGCTGGCTGAGCCCGAGGGCCGCGCCGCGCGCCGCGCGTTGCGCATCGAGCCGGAACGGGTGGACCGCCTGCTGGCCCTGGTCGGCGAGCTGACGGTGGCGAAGAACCGCCTGCCGTCGCTGGCGCGCATGGCCGAAGCCGACCGTGTGCTCGCCCGCACCCTGCGGGAGGTCAGCGACACCATCGACCGCTTGTCGGACGAGTTGCAGAACGCCGTGCTGCGCCTGCGCATGCTGCCGCTGGCCATGACCCTGCAGCCGCTGCCGCGGCTGGTGCGCGACCTGTCGCAGCGGTTGGCCAAGCGCGTCGAGCTGCACGTCACCGGCGAGCGGACGGAGGCGGACAAGGACGTCCTCGACGTGTTGGGCGAGCCGCTGATCCATCTCGTGCGCAATGCCGTAGACCACGGCATCGAGACTCCGGAGCGCCGCTTGGCGGCCGGCAAGCCGGAGGCCGGCACCATCCGCATCGACGCGCACCAGGACAAGGACAGCGTCGTCATCGAGGTCGCCGACGACGGCGCCGGCATCGACGCGGGAGCGGTGCGCCGCAAGGCGGTGGAGAGCGGCGTGATCGACGCAGCCCGCGCCGCCCACATGTCGGACGCCGAGGCGCTGTCTCTGGTCTTCCTGCCCGGCGTCAGCACCGCCCGGGCGGTGACCGACCTGTCGGGCCGCGGCGTCGGCATGGACGCGGTGCGCACGGCGGTCGAGCAGGCCGGCGGCCGGATCGAGATCGCTTCGGAGCCGGGCCGCGGCACGTGCGTGCGCCTGATCCTGCCGCTGACCATGGTGATCACGCCGGTGATGGTGGTCGAGGCGGCGGACGGCCTGTTCGGTATCCCCACCGGTGCGGTGGCCGAGGTCGCCAAGGTGCCTTCGACGGACATCCGCCGCGTCAAGCACGCCGAGAGCGTCGTGCTGCGCGACCAGCTCATCCCGGTGTTTCGCCTGCGCCGCCTGCTGGGCCTGCCGGACGGCGGGGGCGGGGAGGCGCAGGCCACGGTGCTGGTGCTGCGCCTGGGCCGCGAGCCGGTCGGGCTGGTGGTGGACGCCATCCGCGAGCGGCTGGACGCGGTGCTGAAGCCCTTGTCCGGCGTGCTCGCCACGTTGCGCGGCTACGCCGGTACGGCGGAGTTGGGCGACGGGCGGCTGCTGCCGGTCATCAACCTCAGGGAGTTGTTGTGATGCCGATCCGCTTCGAGGACGCGACGGTGCGGTTCGAGGGGGCGTGCGGCGTGGAGGAGGCGCTGCCCCTCAGCGACTGGCTGCTGGCGAGGGAGGATGCGCGGGTGGACCTGGGCGCGTGCACCGAGCTGCACACTGCGGTGCTGCAGGTGCTGATGGCGGCGAAGCGGCCGGTGACGGTGGCGCCGACCGACCCGTTTCTGGCGCTCCGGGTGATGCCGGTCCTCAATCCCTCCCCACGCTCCGGGAGGGGAGGAATTTAGAGGCTGTCGTCGTCACGGGGCGGGTTGCCGACGCCGGTTCCGCAGGATCACCCCAACGTGAAGGCTTCGTGCACGGCAGACTGCACCGAGCCGCCTAGGACGGCCCCGCCACCGGCCACGTAGATCCAGTCACCGATCGTCACAGCCCCGACCGCATGACGTGGGGTCGGCATCGGCGCGTGATGCTGCCACGTATCGGTCGCAGGATCGTAGCTTTCCATCTGCCCGAATACCTTCGCTTGGCGCGGCACGCCGTCCGTGAGGATGCCGCCTTCTCCGCCCATGGCGAAAAGCCGGCCGCGGTAGACGACGAGACCATGCCCTGACCGCGCGGTGGGCAGCGGTGCTCGCGTCTCCCACGTGTCACGGTCCGGGAGGTAAACATGGTGAAGGTCGGTGTTGTACTCGAACGTGTTGAAACGGCCGCCGATGACATGGATCTCGCCGTTGTGGGCGACGCAGCCCATGTGATCCCGCGCACCCGGCAACGGCTTTCGTGTCGACCAGCGATCCGTTTTCGGGTCATAGACTTCGTGCCAGCCGACGCTCGCCCTTTCGCTTGCCGGTTCGGACGCGCCGCCGATCAGATGAATGACGCCGCTTAGCACCACGGCCGCCGCGGCGCCGCGCGGACGAGGCAGTGGCGCAATGGGCGTCCATGTGTTGACGGCCACATCGTAGGCAAAAGCATTTGTGTCGGATCGGCGGTTCTGCTCGATGAACCCACCAAACGCGTAGACACGGCCGGCATCTGCCGCGACCGCGACATGGTTGGCGCCCCGCGGCAACGCGGCCCCGTCGTACCAGCGGTCGACCGTTGGGTCGTAAATGTGGTGATAGGCGCGGTTGACGGCGCCCTCGCCATAGCCAGCAACCACGTGCATCCGCTCCGCCGAGACGGTGGCCCAGGCCATCTCGCTACGAGGAATCGGAAGCGAGGCGCGGCTGACCCAGCGGCCGGGTGGTCCAGCCGGAACCCGGCTGTCCGTGACGCGCTGCGCTTCCTGATCCGGCGTCAGATGGTGAGGCGTGCCACCTTGCAGGCGAGCATAGGGATCAGCGCCGGGCTTCAGCTCCGGCAACGCGGATTGCGCGTGGGACGGCCGCCCCCGGACAATGCCGAACGCCAAGGCCCCGGTGCTCGCACGGAGGAATGTCCTGCGATCCATGTCGGCCTCCCTTCCCACTGTTTATGGCGTGACCTCGAAAGCGGACGGTCAACCGCCGTTTGCCCGTTACCAGCGCCGGTGCGAGCGCCAAGAGCCGCGCGACTGGCCAGACCAACCGAACGCATGGGAATGCATCCTCGGTGACGTCCAACTATGCGTCCATGGCTGGACATGAGGATTGGACCAGCGGGGATGCAATTGCCACACGTGCGGTGTTGGCGTCGACCAACTGCGAGGCCACGAAAAGTGCTCAAAGCGGTGCACGCGCGGATGCAGCACCGTTGGCGGGAAGGTCGAGAGCGGGGACCGGTGCACCCTCGGCACAATGATCACCCTGCTGGTAGGCGGCACGATCACAACGGTGGATCGACCAAACTGATGGCCATGATGGCGTGCACCGCCCGCTTCGGCGATGCTGGCAAACGTGCAGGCAATGGCAGCAAGTGCAAGAGGCAGTATGCGCATGACCCTGGCCCTCCCTCGGCTGGGCATGTCGCGTTCGCTCGCGGCACGCGCACAGACATTAACAGGGTGCGCCGCTCGCGCATTCCGCAGGCGCCCCTCCCAGATACCGGCCGCGGGCGGTCGCCGAGCTCGCCGGGCCAAGATGTGAATAGGCGCCCATGGTCCGGGTCATAGCCGCCGTCACCTGGCAGGGGCCGTACGACGCTGACAAGCTGCCGCACCATCGTCTACTGCAACGAGGTGGTGGCGGGCGCGGACCTGAGCGCGCGGAGGTGCCGTCTTCTCGGGTACGAGCGGCTTTCCATCATGTGGAAAAGCTGCGCCCTCGGCGTGTCGGCCCGCGGCCGTCGGGCCTATCGTCCATACAGTCGTCTCATCGCGTGTACTGGAACTGGGCCGCCGTCGGGCGGCCCTTCTTTTGCCAGCCGGTGGCCGCGGTGGTTGGAACGACGATTGCGTGACGCCTGGAGCTTTCCGTCAGCGATCCACTTCGCCCGTCCCGGCGATGTCGCGCATCAGGCGGCTCTTCGCGGTGGCGCCGCTTTCGACGTTTGGCGGAGGTGCGATCAGTGAGGAGATGAACGCGGCCATTCCCCCGGCCTGACGCTCCATCGGCTGGACCAGCGACACGGTCGCTCGCTGTCGGGCAAGGACGGTGACCTGCTTGAGAAGCCGGGAGCGACTGTCCGGGCTCAGGGCCTCATATGCGAAGCTTGCTCTCTCAAGATCGCCTGGAGCCTCGGTGGCGCGGGCGATACGCAGGGCGGTGCGAAAGCAGTCCAGATCCCAAGCGGCATCGTCGATACCCGGCATCGTGTCCACAGCGCGCAACAGCGTGTCCAATGCCGGTGCTGTCACGATGTCGGCGCCGTTGATCCCGTTGGACATGCGCTGCCCCCTTGCCCAGAGCGGCATATCGGGTGGTGGGGCACCCGGTCAACGCGGACGGCTGTAACAAACATTGGTTATGACGCTGGAGCGAGAGGTCTTCCGACCGCGGGCGAACTGGCCCGGCCGAGCCACGCTGTGGCGGTGTGCGTGGCTCAACCCCCAAGAGAAGATCGATGTAGAGATTGGTGTCTGCGGAGACTCTAGGTCGAGCGAGCCGCTTCGTTCAAAGACGGCAGCACACACCGCAAAGCGTGCATCAGTTCATAATCACTCACCGGCTTGGCAAGGCTCAGCGTAGGGCTGACAGGATCCTCCAACAGGTCGGGCGGTATCGCTTGCCCCGTCATTATGACGACCGGAATTGCCGGCCGCCGTGCGCGCAGACACCTTATCAGATCCCCTCCGTCGAGCCGTGGCATGTCAAGATCAGTGAGAAGGACGTCCGCCGCGTCAGAAACATCAGCAACAAAAGCTTGGCAACCGTCATGCACAACAGTAACGCGGAACCCAGCATTTCGAAGATCACAAGCGAGGGCGAGCGCAGTTAGCGCCTCGTCATCTGCAACGATGATATGGTATTCCCTTTTATCCACCACCGCCTCCATTCTATTTCATTTGCGTATCATACTTTTCTGCAGTGCGTCATGGAAGGGAATTCATCCGGGCGTGGGTGCGGCCAGAGGGCATCCACGGCGGAATCGTGCGTCAATTGACCTTCAGTGCACTCGGCGGATACCGTCGTTCCGGATAACCACCGGCTTGGCGAACCTTGGTGGTTTGCCATTGCGTTCATGTACCATCTGCTGCCGAGGGCGGCGTCATCGGCCGTACGTGCCGGTGCAAAATGCAGCAAAGGCCTTGCGGCGTAACACTATGCCTATGCGCAGCAGGAAAGGACGACGTTCGATAAGGAGCCGTCGTCTCTGCAGGGCATTGCGCTTTGGTCCGATGGCCATCGCGCCACCCTGCCCGACGCGCGAGCCGGTGGAGGGGGCGTCTGTCCAGGGAGGTTCTGCGCATGATTCGAGGTGTTCTGCTCGATATCGGCGGCGTGGTCGCCATCGGTCGGGACCTCCTGCCGGGGGCGCTCGATGCCCTCGATAGCCTGCGCGTTGCCGGCCTGCCCATTCGACTGATCACCAACACCACGCGTCAATCGCGTCAGGCTCTCCAGGCTCAGCTGGACAACTGGGGGCTGGGCACCGATCCGGCGGTCCTGTTCACACCGGCGACGGCAGCCCGCGCCTATCTGCTCGCGCATGGTCTCCACCCCCATCTGCTGGTTCATCCACGGCTGGAGCCGGAGTTTGCCGGGCTTCCGGCGGGCGGCCCGGTCGCCGTGGTCGTGGGCGACGCCGGCGACGCGTTCACCTATGGTGCGCTCAACGGTGCTTTCCGACGGCTTCTGGAAGGGGCCGACTTCCTGGCGCTGGCGCGCAACCGGATGTTCACCGAGCCCGACGGCCCCAGCCTGGATGCCGGGCCGTTCGTAGCGGCCTTGGAGTATGCCTGCGGCCGAACCGCCCGCTTGTTCGGCAAACCCGCGCCCGCCTTCTTCCTGGAAGCGCTTCACAGCCTGAGGCTGCCGCCGGCCGAGGTCGCGATGATCGGCGACGACGCGGAAAGCGACATTGCCGGCGCCATGGCGCTGGGCTGCCGGGGCATCCTGGTGCGGACCGGCAAGTATCGCCCCGGGGATGAGGCGCGCATCGCCCCGGCGCCCGATGCGGTGGTAGCGGATCTGACCGAAGCCGTCGCTTGGCTGTTGGCGCGCTGACCGGCTCCTTCCAATTGGAGCGTGTTTGCGGCAGGAATGCCTCAACTGCTGCGCCCAGGTTTCCACCTCAATGAAGGGAACGTCAGCCGGCGTTAGAGAACTTCAGTTTACGCTTTATCACATTAATTGCATGCTGTGGCAGCAACGGCAAAAGTCTTCTGAGGGAAATATTTTTGTAGCTCGCCGCTTCAGTGAACTTATCGGGATGCACGACATCCAACATCATGTACTCATCACTTACAATCTGTCGCTGCTTAATCGACAATCGAATAAGATCTGGCCTTGCTTCATTTACAAACACAAAGGTGTTCTGCCGGTAGAAGTAAGAAATATCATTGTCATTCCAAAAAACTGGCCTAAGTATATCAAATATTCTGTAGTTATTCTCAGAAAACAAAGAGGCCCAGTATCTCGGCCACTGTTCATTTATATGCCGGAACCCACCCTGTAAAGGGATGGCAGCCCCAAATACCACCAGGTCAGAATGCTTGATCAAGCTGTTGATAAATGTGCGTGCGGATGATTGCGGAATGTGCTCGGCCACCTCCACGCTCAGCGCCATATCAAAGCGCCTCCCGATATCTACTGGCTGGCTAAGATCTTGAATTCTGAATCTGTCCCGGTCTACAACAATTTTTGTCAGATCTGTCCATTCTCCATCCAAGGCCAACACATCCTGAATGCCAAAATCGACGGCCGCCTTTGTCCAATTGCCGAAACCAGCGCCGAATTCAACAAAACTTGAAGGCTGGTAAATCTCTTTTAGGTAGGCAATATACTTTTGAGCTGACCTATAAGACGTATCGCTGTAGTGGGCATGCCAGCCCTGATTGTATACCATGGACTTTTCCCTTGAGCAGAAAGGCTGTTCTGTAAAGCTAAGTCAGATCCGGATCCTTTCCAGGATGCCAAGAGGGCCCGCTCAGTAGGGGCCGTTGACCTCGCGTTCGATGCGCGTCAGCAGGTCCACAAAGAACGGAATCTCGTCGGATTTGAGTTTCCCATGCCGCTTCAGGAAGTCGGCAACCGGACGCCCATTGTCCCGACCCTGAAGCACTCCATCCCGAACCACCACGGTCTCCCGGACCAACTCAGCGGCGGTTTCGTGGCACCCTCCGCACTTGTCCTTGAACCTCGGATCAACGCCTGCCTGGGCCAGCAGCATGTCGTAGATCGGCTTCACCTGTGGCTCTGGAACGCCGTGGTTCCGGAGGAAGAGCATCAGGTCGTCCCCATGATGCCGTCCTGCAAGTTTGCCGTTCTCGACGGTCAGGAACTTCCTGGCGAACGGCGCCGCGTGTCCGTGACAATCTTCGCAACGCTGATCCCAGAACCAATGCAGGTCAAAGGTATCCATAGCAGCTGACGCTGGAGAGGCCGCTATGATTGTGGACACTGCAAGGCAGGCAGCCAGGACATATCTCATAATCGCGCCTCCGATTCTGCATTTCAGGTGCGCAATTACATACTCTGCCTTTGGAGAGCGAAAGAAAAGTGCTGATAGTGCAACCTAGCTATGAGAGTGGTCTGGGTGCGTCATGCGGGTTTTTCCGAAAAGAACGGCGGGACAGTAGGGACACTCCGTTCTTCTGCAGCAGTTTGCTGAACGCTGTGAAACCTGCCGCCGTTGGGCCGCGCTGACGCTTGGCCCAACGGCGGCCACGCTTCATGCCCGGCCGTAATCCGATCTAAATTACATTCAGCTCACGCAACGGCCGCCCCTCCGCCAGACGCTCGTAGGCGAACGGCGCCAAGTCCAGCGTGCGATATTCGCCATACACGATCCGCTCGGCCAGCCCGCGGCCCACGCCCGGCGCCTGTTGCAGGCCGTGGCCGCTGAAGCCGTTGGCGAACAGCAGGTTGCGCACCTCGGGATGCGGGCCGATCACGGCGTTCTGGTCAACGTCGTTGTACTCGTAGTGCCCGGCCCAGGCGCCCGTCACCTTGACCGCCTCGAAGGCCGGCACGCGCGCCGCCAGCGCGGGCCACAGGATCTCGGCGAACAGGTCGTGCTCGACGGCGAGGTCCAGCGTGTCCGGGTCGCGGTCCGCGGGGGGCGGAGCGCCGCAAATGAAAGATTTGCCTTCGGGCCGGAACCATACGCCCGAAGGGTCGATCACCAGGGGGCAGCCCGGCAGCTCTTGCCGGCAGTCGAAGACGAAGACGCAGCGCTTGCGCGCCGACACCGGCAGTTCCACGCCCGCCATCGCCGCCACCAACCGCGCCCTCGGGCCCGCGGCGTTCACCGCCACGCCGCACTCCAGCCGCGTCCCGTCCGTGAGCGTCACCGCGGTGACGGCGCCGTCCCGCACGTCCATGCCCGCCGCCTCGCCGGCAAGGAACGTTACGCCCATCGAGCGCGCCTTGCGGCGGAACGCCTGCATCAGGCCGTAGCCGTCGAACCAGCCCTCGCCCTCCAGCCCCAGCGAACCCAGCACGATCCCGTCCGTGCTCAGCCAGGGGAAGCGCGCCGACAGCTCGTCGGGTGTCAGCAGCGCCACGGGCACATCGCATGCGCGCTGGATGGCATGGTTCTGCCGCAGGATCGGCTCGCCGGCCGGTGTGGCGAGGTAGAGATAGCCGGGGGTGCGCAGGCCGAGGTCCACAGCTTCGCCGTCCACCGACAGGTGGCGGGTGGCGTCCTGCAGGAACGCCAGCCCGAAGCGCGACAGCGCGATGTTGGCGGGCGTGGAGAACTGCTGGCGGATCGAACTGGCGGACAGCGCCGAGCTTGCGGTCGCGTAGGACGGGTCGCGCTCGATCACAGCGACGGTGCCGCCGAATGCGGGGTCGGATGCCAGGAAAAAGGCGGTGGCGCACCCCATCACGCCGCCGCCGACGATCACCACATCGAAGCGCTGGTTCATGTGTCTCGGTCCTCCCGGCCCCATCGGGCCAGAGTGGCGGGGCGGCGTCAATGATTCCGAAGGTGCCACGGGTGTCGGGCGTTCACCACCAAGGCACCAAGGACCACCAAGAGGCCCTTTCCGGCGGATCATCGGGGGCAGGAAACGACCTTTCGATTGTCTTGGTGCCTTGGTGTCTTGGTGGTGAATCCTCGGTCTGCGACACCTGTCAGGCGGATCGTCTCACTCCGCGTCGGGCTGCCTTTCCGGTGCCGCATCGGCGAAGGCGGGCAGGGCGCGCGCGGCCTCGGCGAGGCGGACGATGGTGGGGAAGGGCGTCAGGTCGCAGCTCACGCGCTCGGCGTTGTAGACCTGCGGCACCAGGCAGACGTCGGCCAGGGTCGGCTGGTCACCGTGGCAGAAGCGCCCGGTGCGCGGATCGTTCGCCAGCAACGCCTCCAGCGCCGCGAAGCCCTCGGTGACCCAGTGGCGGTACCAGGCGTTGCGGCCCTCCTCGTCCTGGCCCAGGCGGTCGCGCAGGTGGTGCAGCACCCGCAGATTGTTCAGCGGGTGGATGTCGCAGGCGATGGCCAGGGCGAGGGCGCGGACCCGTGCGCGCTCGTCCGGCTCGGGGGGCAGCAGGGCGGGGTGGGGGTGCACCTCCTCCAGCCACTCGATGATGGCGAGCGACTGGGTGAGCAGCGCGCCGTCGTCGGTCGCCAGCGCGGGGACGAGCTTCTGCGGGTTGAGAGCGGCGAACGGCGGAGCCTTCTGCTCGCCCTTGCGCAGGTGCACGGGGACGTACTCGGCCGTGAGACCCTTGAGGTTGAGGGCAATGCGCACGCGGTACGCGGCGGAGGATCGGTAATAGCTATAGAGCTTCATGGTGCACCCCGCATCAGGGACGGCAGCAGCAGCGAGATGGTCGGGAACAGGATCAGCAGCGCGATGCGGACGAAGTCCGACACCAGGAACGGCATGATGCCGCGGAAGATAGTCTCCAGCGCCACCTCCGGCAGCACGCCGCGCAGCACGAACACGTTCATGCCCACCGGCGGGGTGATCAGGCTGATCTCCGTCATCACCACCACGATGATGCAGAACCAGATCAGGATCATGTCCTGCGACAGACCGAAGTCCAGCTCCAGCATGATCGGATAGAAGATCGGCACCGTCAGCAGGATCATCGAGATGCTCTCGATCAGGCAGCCGAGCACGAGGTAGATCAGGATGATCGCCAGCACGACCGCCAGCGGCGGCACGTGCAGCCCCGTCACCCAGTCCTTCAGCGCGTCGGCGAAACCGGCGAAGGTGACGAAGTTGGCGAACAGCGTGGCGCCGATGATGATGACGAACAGCATGGCAGTGGTGCGTGCGCTGTCCACCAGCAGGTCGATCAGCACCGGCACAGTAAGGCGGCCGCGCGCGAAGGCCATCAGGAAGGCGGCGAAGGCGCCCACCCCCGCAGCCTCGGTCGGCGTGAAGAACCCGCCGTAGATGCCGCCCATGATCAGCACGAACAGCGCCAGTATGCCGGCCACGCCCTTCAGCGCGCGGAAGCGCTCGCGCCAGGGCATGCGCTCGCCGGGCGGCCCCAGCTCGGGCCGCAGCCACGTCGTCACCGCGATGGCGAGCAGGTAGAGTGCGATGCCGAGGATGCCCGGCAGGATGCCGGCCATGAACAGCTTGCCGATGTCCGCCTGCGTCAGCAGGCCGTAGATCACCATGATGACGCTGGGCGGGATCAGGATGCCCAGCGTGCCGCCGGCGGCGATGGAGCCGGTGGCGAGCGTGTCGTGGTAGCCGAACTTGCGCATGGGCGGCATGGCGACCTTGGACATGGTCGCCGCAGTGGCGAGCGAGGAACCGCACACCGCCGCGAAGCCGCCGCACGCCACCACCGAGGCCATGGCGAGCCCGCCGCGCCGGTGGCCGAGGAAGGCGTAAGCCGCAGTGTACAGCTCGTTGGAGATGCCGGCGCGCGTCACCAGGTTGCCCATCAGGATGAACAGCGGCAGCACCGAGAGCGTGTAGGAGAAGCCGCCCTCGAACGTGCTCTGCCCGAGCATGGCGAAGGCAGGGCCCCAGTCCACCATCAGCGCGAAGCCGACGGTCCCCACCAGCGCCATGGCGAAGCCGATGGGCATGCGCAGGAAGATCAGGCTGAACAGCGCGCCGAAACCGATCAGCGATTCGGTCATGGGAGAGTCCATTCTAATCCCCTCCCCCAGCCCCGCTGGGGGAGGGTCGGGGTGGGGGCAAGGTTCATCCGAAAATCCATGTCTCTCGGAAGACCTAGCCCCCACCCCGACCCTCCCCCAGCGGGGCTGGGGGAGGGAGAAGATCGCGCACCGCCCGCCCGATCTGCACCAGCGCCGCGACGCCGGTGGTCACGGCCATCAGGTAGGCGACGGGGGCCAGCGGCAGGCGCAGGACGTTGGTGCGGCTGCCGTCCTCGTCCAGGCGGATGCCGCGCACCCATAGCTGCCACGCCAGGAACGCCAGCACCACGGTGCTGAGCACGCCCATCACCCCCTTCAGCACCCGCACGCCGCGCGGCCGCACGACGTAGTCGATGAGGTCGATGGCGACGTGCTCCTCGCGCTCGGTGGCCAGCGGCAGGCCGACGAAGATCAGTGCTGCCAGCAGCAGCGACGTCAGCTCGTAAGAACCCGGCACGCCCACCCCGAAGAAGTCGCGCCCCACCACGTCGACGGTGGTCATCACCGCCATGCCGAACAGCAGCACGGCGGCGAGTACACCCAGCGCCCGGTTCATCACGCGGGTGGGAGAGGGCATGGTTTGCCTCCGGGGATACGCGGGATGGTGCACCTCCACGGTCATGACGGGAGCGTCACGCCGGTGGCGGCGCGGATCTCCGCCAGCGCCGCTTTGCCGTCAACGCCGCGCTTCTCCTGCGCCTCCTTGGCCCAGGCGTCTTCCAGCGCCGTCGCGTTGGCCGCGATGCTCTTGACCAGCGCGGTGTCCGCCGCGGTGATCTGGATGCCGGCCGCCTTGATCTTGCCCATGGCGTTGTTGTCGGCATCGATCCACGCCTTGCCCACACGGCGGGCGAACGACTCGCCGGACAGCTTGGCGATCGCCTCCTTGTCGCCGTCGGGAAGGGCGTTCCACTTGCCTTCGTTCATCACGAAGAACCAGGAGGTGTTGTAGACGCCGCCCGGCACGGTGGTGGCGTATTTCAGGTGCTCGGTCAGCTTGAAGGCGGTCAGCGCTTCGAGGGTGAAGGTGACGCCGTCGATGATCTGGTTCGCCAGCATCTCGTACACCTCGGGCGACGGCGCCAGCAGCGGCGTGACGCCCATGCGGCCCATCAGGTCGCCGACGTAGCCGCCCGGCACGCGGAACTTCAGGCCCTTGAGGTCGTCCGCCTTGGTGATCGGGCGCACGCGGTTGTGGATGACGCCGGGGCCGTGGCAGTAGACGCCCAGCGTGTGCACGCCCGCATGCTCCTTGGCACCCGCCAGGCGCTTCTGGAACTGGGTCCAGTACGCCACCGACAGGTCGGCCGCGTTGTCGCCGAGGAACGAGAACTCGGCCAGCCGGCTCAGCAGGAAGCGGTCGCCGGGGGTGAAGCTTTGCAGGCCGTAGGTGATGTCGGCAACCCCGTCGCGCGCCATGTCGAAGTGCGCCGGCGCACCGCCGAGCGGCTTGGGCAGGATGCGCACCTTGACGCGGCCGTCGGTCGCCTTGGACACCTCGTCGGCCCAGGGCTCGTAGGCGTTGACCACGATGGGGTGCTTGGGCGGCAGCCAGGACGACAGCGTCAGCGTCGTGGCGGCTTCCGCGCGACGCGGAAGCAGGACGGCACCAAAACCGCCGAGCGCCGCACCGGCGCCGAGTGCCTGCACGATCGTGCGTCGGGACACGCTGGTCTTCATTTCTCTTTTCCCTCCCTGGGTCGCGTTCGGTGCGACCTTCTGTCGTATCGTTTCAGATGAAACCGTTCGCATGCGGTGCTTGTCAAGTCGGACTGTCGGAGGGGCGAAGTATCCCCTCCCCTCAAAGGAGAGGGGAATTAGTCCACCCCCTCCGCTCCGTTGGGTGACATCGCCGCGGCCCGGTCGTGCAGCTTGTCCAGCAGCCGGTCCAGTTGCCGGACCTCTTCCGCCGACAGCGTCTCCAGCACCTCGCGTTCCATGGCCCGGGCGAGTGGCACGATCTGCTGATAGACGTTGCGGCCCTTGCGCGAGAGCGTCAGCATGTTCTGCCGCTGGTCGAGCGGGTTGTCCTTCCGGTTCACGAAGCCGGTCGCCACCAGCCGGGTCACCGCCCGGCTGACCTTCGCTTTGTCCATCGCCGTGCGCGCGCAGATGTCCTGCGAGGAGGCCGGGGCGTAGCGGCCCAGCACCGCCATGACCCGCCACTCCGGGATCGACAGCCCGAACGCCGTTTCATAGCGCCGCGCGAACGCCTTGCTCACCAGGTTCGACACCACCGACAGCCGGTAGGGCAGGAAATGGCTGAGTTCCAGCGCTTCGTCCGTGTCCGCGGCGTCGGCCGCGACGGAGTCATTGGAGGGTTGCATCGATGGCCTGCATATTGGGGCTTGCGAATTGTTTCGTTTGAAACAATCCTACTAGCGAAGCATGCGGCGTCAAGCCCCGCCGAGATGGGGCATGGGAGGATACCCGTGAAGACCTTCATCAACTTCCCGCGCATCGAGGGTACCGCGTCGCGCCAGGCGCACGTCGACCTGCCGTCCGGCACGTTCGAGCGCGAGCTGGGTAAGGAGGGCTTCTTCGGCCCGGCCACCCACATGTACCACCGCCACCCGCCCACGGGTTGGACCGGCTGGGACGGCCCGCTGAAGCCGCGCGCCTTCGACCTGACCAGGCTGGAAGGCGAGCAGGCCAGCCCTTGGGATGCTGGGTTGGTGCTGTACAACGCGCACGTGCGCATGCGGCTGTGGCAGGCACCCAAGGCCATGGACCATCTGGCGCGCAACGGCGACGGCGACGAGCTGCTGTTCGTCCACACCGGCCGCGGCGACCTGTTCTGCGACTACGGGCACCTGTCGTTCCGGGCCGGCGACTACATCGTGCTGCCGCGCTCCACCATGTGGCGGATCGAGTGCGACGAGCCGGTGATGGCGCTGCTGATCGAGGCGACCAACTCCACCTACCGCCTGCCGGACAAGGGGATACTGGGACCGCACGCCATCTTCGACCCGGCGGTGCTGGACGCGCCGCGGCTCGACGATGCCTTCAAGGCGCAGCAGGACGAACGCGAGTGGCGGGTACGCATCAAGCGCCGCAACGCGTTGACCACTGTGACCTATCCGTTCAACCCGCTGGACGCGGTGGGCTGGAAGGGTGACCTGAGCGTGGTGCGCCTGAATGTCGAGGACATCCGGCCGCTGATTAGCCACCGCTACCACCTGCCGCCCAGCGCCCACACGACCTGGGTGGCCGACCGCTTCGTGGTGTGCACCTTCGCGCCGCGCCCGTTCGAGAGCGATCCGGGGGCGCTGAAGGTGCCGTTCTACCACAACAACGACGATTACGACGAAGTGCTGTTCTATCACGCAGGCGACTTCTTCTCGCGCGACAACATCCATCCCGGCATGATGACCTTCCACCCCTGCGGCTTCACACACGGGCCGCATCCCAAGGCGCTGAACAACGCCTTCGTGCAGAAGAAGCCGGCCACCGACGAGTACGCCGTGATGCTCGACGCCCGCGACGCGCTGGAGGTCGGCGACGCTGCGGCGAGCGTCGAGGTCGAGGGCTATGTCGACAGCTGGAAAACGTCGGCCCAGCCCAAGGCGGCGGAGTAGGCGCATGAAGCTCGCATCCCTCAAGGCCGGCGGCCGAGACGGCACCCTGGTGGTCGTGTCCCGCGACCTGACCCGCGCGGTGGCGGTGCCGGAGATCGCCGAGACGCTGCAATCGGCCCTCGACCGCTGGAACGAGACCGAACCGGCGCTGCGCATCATCGCCGAGCGGCTGGAAGGCGGGCACGCCGAGGGCGCGTTCCCCTTCGATCCGACGCAGTGTGCCGCACCGCTGCCGCGGGCGTACCAGTGGTGCGACGGCTCGGCCTACGTCAACCATGTGGAACTGGTGCGCAAGGCGCGCGGGGCGGAGATGCCGCCGAGCTTCTGGACGGATCCCCTGATGTACCAGGGCGGCTCCGACCGCTTCATCGGCCCGTGCGACCCTATCGAGGCGATCTCCGAAGACTATGGCATCGACCTGGAGGCGGAGATCGCCGTCGTCACCGACGACGTGCCGATGGCGGTGACGCCGGAGGCGGCGGCTGGGTACATCAAGCTGCTGATGCTGGTGAACGACGTGTCGCTGCGAGGCCTGATCCCGGCGGAACTGGCGAAGGGCTTCGGCTTCTTCCAGTCCAAGCCGGCCTCCAGCTTCTCCCCCGTCGCGGTGACGCCGGACGAGCTGGGCACCGCGTGGCGGGACAACAGGGTGCATTTGCCGCTGCTGTCCTGGATCAACGGCAAGGAATTCGGGCATCCCGACGCCGGGGTGGACATGACGTTCGACTTCGCCCGGCTGATCGCCCACGCCGCGGCGACCCGGCACCTGGGGGCGGGGACGGTCGTGGGCTCCGGCACCGTGTCCAACAAGCTCGACGACGGCCCCGGCAAGCCGGTCGACCAGGGCGGGGTGGGCTATTCCTGCCTGGCCGAGGTGCGGACGGTGGAGACCATCCTGACCGGCAAGCCCGCCACGCCTTTCCTGCGCTTCGGCGACCGCGTGCGCATCGAGATGAAGGACGGGCAGGGCCGCAGCATCTTCGGAGCGATCGATCAGGTGGTGGTGAAGTACCAGGGGCGGTAATCCTTGCCCCCACGCTAACGCAGGGAAGGGCGGGGGCAAGTAAGACGATGAAGGGAGGAGAGCTAGGACATGGCCAAGACGTTCGCGTCCCAGGCAGATCTTGAGGAGAAGAAGGAGACCTTCGCCGAACTGGCGGAGGGGGTGTACTGCCTGACGGCCGAAGGCGATCCGAATTCGGGCGTCATCGTCGGCGACGACGGGGTCATGGTGATCGACGCCCGCGCCACGCCGGTGATGGCGCAGGATCTGGTGCGCCACATCCGCACCGTCACCGACAAGCCGGTCAAGCACGTGATGCTGACCCATTATCACGCCGTGCGCGTGCTGGGCGCCTCGGGCTATCACGCCGACAACATCATCGCGTCCGACGAGACCTATGCGCTCATCCAAGAGCGCGGCAAGCAGGACATGGATTCGGAGATCCAGCGCTTCCCGCGCCTGTTCAAGGATGTCTCCAGCATCCCCGGCCTGACCTGGCCGACCATCGTCTTCCACGACCGCATGATCCTGTGGATGGGCAAGCGCGAGGTGCACATCGTCCAGGCCGGCCGCGGCCACACCAAGGGCGACACGGTTGTCTGGCTGCCCAAGGAGAAGGTGATGTTCTCCGGCGACCTCGTGGAGTACGGGGCGACGCCCTATTGCGGCGACGCCTACTTCACCGACTGGCCGGGCACGCTTGACCGCCTCGCGACCTTCGGCGCGGAGAAGATGGTCCCCGGCCGCGGCGAGGCGCTGACCAGCGCCGCGCAGGTGCAGGACGGTCTGATGCAGACGCGCAGCTTCCTCACCGACCTGACCCAGGTGGTGAAGGACGGCGTGGCCGCGGGGCATAATCTCAAGCAGGTCTACCGCACCGCGATGGAGCGGCTGGAGCCGAAGTACGGGCACTGGGTGATCTTCCAGCACTGCATGCCCTTCAACGTTTCCCGCTGCTTCGACGAGATGAGCGGCATCCGCGATCCGCGCATCTGGACCGCCGAGCGCGACATTGAGATGTGGAAGGACTTGAACGACTGAGGGCGTGGCGCGGTTTGCCCCCTCCCTAACCCTCCCCCGCTATCGCGGTGGAGGGAACCAAGCCCCCTCTCCCGCGCAGCGGGGGAGGGATGGGGAGGGGGTATCGAGCGACGCACCCCAATAAAAAAACGGGAGAGGACACGCATGTACCAGCACAAGGTAAAACTGCCCTACCTGCCGCCGGCGGAGCTGCACACGCCCGGTCCCCGGCGGCCGGTGGTGGTCATCGGCGGTGGGCCGGTGGGGCTGGCGGCGGCCATCGACTGCGGGCTGCACGGCATCCCGGTGCTGCTGCTCGATGATGACGACACGGTGTCGGTGGGCAGCCGCGCCATCTGCTGGGCCAAGCGCACGCTGGAGATCTTCGACCGCTTAGGCGCCGCCCAGCGTATGGTCGCCAAGGGCGTCACCTGGCGCGTCGGCAAGGTCTTCCACCAGGACCGCGAGGTCTATTCCTTCGACCTGCTGCCCGAGCCGGGGCACAAGCGGCCGGCCTTCATCAACCTCCAGCAATATTACGTGGAAGAGTACCTGATCGAGCGCGCCCGCCAGCTCAAGAGCGTGGAGATGCGCTGGAAGAACCGCGTCGTCGGCTTGACGCCGAACGCCCGCGGCGTAACGGTCGAGGTGGAGACACCCGACGGTCGCTACTCGGTCGAGGCCGACTGGGTGCTGGCCTGCGACGGGGCGCGCAGTCCGGCGCGCAAGATGCTGGGCCTCGCCTTCGAGGGGAAGGTGTTCGAGGACCGCTTCCTCATCGCCGACGTCAAGATGCGGGCGGACTTTGCGACCGAGCGCTGGTTCTGGTTCGACCCGCCCTTCCATCCCGGCCAGAGCGCCCTGTTGCACCGGCAGGCCGACGACGTGTTCCGCATCGACCTGCAACTGGGCTGGGGCGCCGACCCGGAGGAAGAGAAGAAGCCCGAGCGCGTCATCCCCCGCCTCAAGGCCATGTTGGGCGAGAAGGCCAAGTTCGAGCTGGAGTGGGTCTCCGTCTACACCTTCCAGTGCCGCCGGCTGGAGCGCTTCCGGCACGGCCGCGTGCTGTTCGTCGGCGACAGTGCGCACCAGGTCTCGCCCTTCGGGGCGCGTGGCGGCAACGGCGGCATCCAGGACGTCGACAACCTCGTCTGGAAGCTCGACCTCGTCATCCGCGGCAAGGCGCCGGAAGCTCTGCTGGACACCTACGACGAGGAGCGCATCCGCGGCGCCGACGAGAACATCCTGAACTCTACCCGCGCCACCGACTTCATCACGCCCAAGGGGCCGGGCGCACAGGCGCTGCGCGACGCGGTGCTGTCGCTGGCGGGCGGCAACGACCACATCCGCCGCTTCGTCAACTCGGGCCGGCTGTCCACGCCCTGCTCGCTGGACGGGCTGTCGTTGCAGACGCCCGACACCGACCCGTGGGTCGGCGGCGCCGGTCCCGGCGCGCCGTGCCCCGACGCCCCGGTGTGGGAGCGCAACGGCACGGACGCCTGGCTGCTGGACAAGCTGGGCAACCAGTTCGTGCTGATGGTCTTCGCCGACGGCCCCGGCGACGTGCCGGGCCGCACCGACCTCGAGCGCCTGCGCAGCCACCCCATGGGCCCGCGCGAACTGGTCGTCGCCTCGTCTGGCACGCCGTTCCCCCCCAGCGTGCCGCTGGTCGTGGACATGCAGGGGCTGGCACGCCAGCGCTACGGCGCGCGGCCGGGTTCGGTGCACCTCGTCCGTCCCGACCAGCACTTGGCCGGGCGCTGGCACCGCTTCGATGTGGGGACCGTGCTCGAGGCGCTGGACCGCGCCGGCGGCCTGGGTGCCGCCAGGCCCGTGATCAAAGCCGTGGAAGGAGCCGCCGCATGACGCACGACGAACTCTACGAGGCGCTGGTCGAGATGCACCGCGGGCTGGACGCGCAACAGAGCCTGCTGGTGGCCAGCCGCCTGATCCTGCTGCTGGCCCAGCACGTCAAGGACGACGCCGTGATCCACCGGGCGATAGCCGAGGCGCGCGGCAGCGTCGGGGATGGCGGCGCAATAGTGGCATGAGGAGATACTGATGAACCTCGTTGAGCAACGGGCCTTGAACATGCCGCGCATGATGCGTCGGCTCGGCGTCGACATCGAGGCGGCTTACGGCACCGGCCTGGGCCTCGTGATGGCGCGCGCCGCGCGGCGGTGCAGTCTGTGCCGCACCGTCGAGACCTGCACCGGCTGGTTGGCCCGCCCGTCCGCCGACGATGCGCACCGCGACTTCTGCCCGAACGCCGAGCTGTTCGAGCGGATGGCGGGGTGAGCGTCAACCCAGCTCGCGGCGCAGCGCGTCGCGGGCCTGGGATGTCAGCAACGGGACGCCGGCCCGCGCCTCCAGCACGTGGACGTCCGACGCGCCGAGTGTCTTCAGTGCGAAGCCCGTCACCTTCGGCGGCGCTCCGGCGAACAGGCCGGGGCGCGTGTCATAGACGGGCGTGAAGGTGCAGCCCGCCAGCAAGGCGCGCAGCATCAGCCCTTCGTCCGAGCCGGCCGCCGTCGACAGGCCGGCCGGCGTGCCGAAGACCAGCCGTTCCGCCTCGTCGTCGCTGAGCAGCCCGCGCTCGTTCAGCACGTCCACCATGGCGGTGGAGACCACGACGGGGCCCGCCTTGCCCTTCCAGTAGAAGCGCCCGTCGTCCCAGCCGACGTCCAGACTGCGGAAGATGATGTGCGGCTCCCGCCCGCCGATGGTCCCGGTGACCACGTAGTTGAGGCGGACAAGCCCGTTCCACGTGTCGGCCGGCGCCAGGATGCACGAGACCGCATTGCGCGTGATGCGCAGATAGGTATCGTTGACGCCCGAAGGCTCGAATTCGAATAGCATGCCTGTCAGCCTCCGCCTCGATCGCGACAACCCGACCGGAAGACTCAGGTGATGCGCTGTTCCGGCACTGCAACGCCATCAAGCGGGTGAACCACTTTGGGCGATGCTCGTTCGGAGAAACCTAGCCGGATCGCTGAACGCACGACATATAACAGACACGAAGCGCAGAGGAGCCCATGACCGAGACGCAAAGCGACATGTCCGGCGTTGCGCCGTCCCGGCGCCCCGGTCGCTGGGCGTTCCTGGCCGTAGGCTATGCCGCGCTGGGCCTCGCCGTGGCGGGGGTGGTGCTGCCGCTGCTGCCGACCACGCCGTTCCTGCTGGTGGCCGCCTGGGGTTTCGCCAAGAGCAGCCCGCGGTTGGAGCGCTGGCTGTACGAGCACCCGCGTTTCGGCCCCTTTCTCATTGACTGGCGCGAACGCCGCGCCATTCCCCGCCGTGCCAAGGCGGCGGCGGTCACAGGCATGGGTGGAAGCTGGGGCTTGCTGGTCTTCAACGCCGACCGGGCGATGGTGCCGACGGTGGCCGGCATCGTCATGCTGGCCGTTGCCGTCTACATCCTGACCCGCCCCTCACCGGACAGCGCCGGGGCGGAATAGCCGCGTTGCCCCCTCTGCAAAGGGGAAGGGGCTTTTTCGAAGGGCCGGACACGGCTCGGCCTTGCCGGCTTCCTTTGAACGGTTCCGGCGCGCGGCACCGTGACGCATCGCTGGTCGCTATGGTTATACCACCTTTCTACGGTATCGTGCTGTAGTTCGATGGGGCGCCCGCCGGGCGGCCGGGCAAGATCAGCAACAAACGGGAGAGACCCGACCCCATCGAACACAAAGGGGGAGAAAACACTATGTCCAGTAGCCACCCTAACAGCGGGCATGCGGCCACGCTGGCCGAGGTGTTGAGCGATCCGATCCTCGACCTCCTCCTGGAAGGCGACGGCCTGAGCCGTGACGACCTCAACACGGTGATCGAGAACGTCCGCCACAAGCTCCGCCACGAACACGACGATCCGGTCGGATAAAGGGAGGAGGCTTCCCGGCTGTCGTTGACAGGCGGCCTGCGGCTTCGGCACAACGGGGCGCGCCTGCACGGAGAAAAGCCATGCCGACCCCCGATACCACCGTCACCACGCTGTTCGACGCCGAAACCATCGCGCGCCGCATCGACGGCTTGGCCGCCGAGATCGCCACCGCCATGCCGCGCGACCTGACGGTGATGGTGCTGCTGAAGGGCAGCTTCGTCTTCGCAGCCGACCTCGTGCGCGCGCTGGGCCGCGCCGGCCTGACGCCGCAGGTGGATTTCCTGCGCCTGGCCAGCTACGGCGCGGGCAAGGAGAGCTCAGGCATCGTGCGCATCATCGGTGACGTGCCGGAGGGGCTGGCGGGGCGGCGCATCCTGTTGGTGGACGACATCGCGGACTCCGGCCGCTCGCTGGACGCCGCGGTGCGGCTGATGGAGGAGGCCGGGGCGGCGGAGGTGCACATCTGCGCGCTGCTCGACAAGCCGAGCCGCCGGGTGGTGCCGGTGCCGGTGCACTTCGTCGGCTTTACGGTGGAGGACCTGTTCGTCGTCGGCTACGGCATCGACTATGCCGAAAAGTACCGGTACCTCGACTTCGTGGGTGCGGTGGCGTGACGCAGGCCAAATCCAGGCATACATCCGCCGGGAAATGGCAAACGCCGCGGGCTTGAGTCATACTGGAGTTGTGTCTGTCGTTCCGACGATAGCGAGGTCCGCCATGACGGCAGCCGATCTCGACAGCCCGCGATACGAGCCGCGACGAGACCGCCTGATCCACGAGCGCGTCCACGACCCGTACAAGACCCTCCTGAAACTGACCCGTTCCACGCGCTGCCCGGAGTGCGGGGCGCTGTACCACCAGGGCCGCTGGCGCTGGGGGTTGCCTTACATCGGTGCGGAGCAGGAGGTTTGTCCGGCCTGCCGGCGCATCGCCGATCATTGCCCGGCCGGCATCCTGATCCTGTCCGGCCCGCGTGTGGCCGCCCACAAGGCCGAGATCCTCGGCCTGATCCATAACGAGGCGGCCCTGGAGCGGGAGGAACATCCGCTCCACCGCATCATGGACATGGCGGAGCAGGAGGGTGGACTGTCCATCACCACCACCGACATCCACCTGCCCAGACGCCTCGGCAAGGCCTTGGAGCACGCCTTCCGCGGCGACCTCGACCTCCGTCAGGCGGAGGGCGAGTACTTCGTGCGCGTTCACTGGCACGCTGGCCGCTAGTCTGTCCATCAAAGCGGATCAAGATCCGCTTGGCGGAAAAACAAGACCAAGGAGACTGCATCATGCAGCTGCCGCTTCAGGTGACGTTCCGCAACCTGCATCCGTCCGCATTCCTGGAGGCCAAGATCCGCGAAAAGGCCGCGAAGCTCGACCAAGTCTTCGACGGCATCACCCGCTGCGACGTGGTGGTCGAGCGACCGCACCATGACCACCGCAAGGGCTGGATGTACCACGTGCGCATCGACCTGACGGTGCCCGGCGGCCGACTGGCGGTGCGCGGTGACGACCGTCACGCGCACGAAAACCCGCGCGCCGCCATCCGCAGCGCCTTCGACGCCGCCCGACGGCAACTCGGCGACTGGATCGCGCGCAAACGCAACACCGAAGCGATGGAGGCGGCGGACTGATTGATGGCCCTCCCCCAGCCCCGCTGGGGGAGGGAGGGGCCCCACGAAGTGGGGAGCGACTGTCTTGCGTGTCAAGCAGTCCTCCATGGTTTGTCGTCACGTACGATGGCGTTGAGGATGGTGAGGAGCTTCCGGGCGACGGCGATGAGGGCGACCAGCTTGGGCTTGCCGGCGTCGATCAGGCGCTGGCGGAAGGCGCGCAGCACCGGGTTGTGGCGCGCCGCCACCATGGCGGCCATGAACAGGCTGGCCCGCACCGCGCTGCGCCCGCCACCGATGAAGCTCTGGCCGCGCCACTGCCCCGAGCGGCGCGTCCATGGCGCGAGGCCGGCCAGCGCGGCGATCTGCCGGCGGTCGAGCTGGCCCAGTTCGGGCAGCTCGGCCAACAGCGTGCGCGCCGTGGTCGGCCCCACCCCGGGCACGCTGGTCAGCAGCTCCTCCTTGGCTCGCCACGCCGGCGAGCCGCGCACCGCCTCGTCGATGTCGCGATCGAGCTCGGCCAGCTCCTTCTCCAGTGCCGCCACCAGACGGCCGATCGAGCGCTTCAAGCGGGCATGCGTGGTGCGCTTCTCGCGCTGGCGCTCGGCGACGAGCATCTGGATGATCTGGCGCCGTCTTGCGGTCAGGTCGGCGAGCAACTGCGTCTGGGCGTCGGGCAGCGGCCGCACCGCCGGGCGGGCGGCCTCCAGGAAGCGGGCGATGACCGCCGCGTCGAGGGCGTCCGTCTTGGCGCGCTGGCCCAGGGCCTGGGCGTAGGCGCGGATGCTCGCCGGGTTGACCACCACCGGCAGCGCGGCGGCGGCCAGCGTCGCGGCGACGACGGTCTCGAAGCCACCGGTGGCTTCGAGACCGACCAGGGTCACCGGCGCGGCGTGCAGCCGGGCGACCAGAGCCGCCAAGCCCTCGGCGTCGCGCGCCACGGCGAACGCCTCGCCGCTGGGCAGCACGTGCACGTCGAGCCGATCCTTCGAGACATCGATGCCGACAATGAGAGAATCCATCGTTCCCCGTCCTTGCACAAGCGGGCTCGGTTGGCGGCCCAAGCGACTGTTCGGGGTCGATGGATGGACGGGCGGGGACCGGCGCTCCCCCACGGGCTCGAGCACCCCAGGGTTCTGCGGTCTCCCGCCCGACACCGCCGCATCCATCCTACAAGATGGCGGCTCCGGTAAGTTATAAGGGTGGGGGCAAAGTTTTTCGAGATGACCTTGCCCCCTCCTAACCTCCCCCGCCGGAGGCGGGGGAGGGATTTTGGCGCTTATGGCGCTTGATTATAATCAACCGTGGCCGGAGCCGTGCGAGGCATAGTAGCGTCGTTCCACCGTGCGTTTGCTCCGAGGTCCCCCGTTGACTGTCGCGGTGCTGCTTCCCGCTGGCCTGATGTTCATCATGTTCACGGTCGGTCTGCGCCTGACCGTGCGCGACTTCACGCTGCTGCTCGAACAGCCGCGGGCGATGCTGGTGGGGCTCGGCAGCCAGTTGGTGCTGCTGCCGCTGCTGGGGCTGCTGATCCTGGCGCTTTACCCGCTGCCGCCGGAGTTCGCGGTGGGGCTGATGGTGCTGGCGGCCAGCCCCGGCGGCATCACGTCCAACCTGCTGACGCTGCTGGCCGGCGGCGACGTGGCGCTGGCGGTGTCGATCACCGCGGTGACCAACGCCGTCTCCGTGCTGACGCTGCCGCTGGTGGTGAGCGGCGCCACGGCGTTGTTCCTCGGCACGCAGGCCGAGGTGGCGATCCCTTTCCTGCCGACGGCGGGTAGCGTGCTGCTGACCACCGGGGTGCCGCTGGCCCTCGCCATGCTGCTGCGCCATCGGCGCCCGGCCCTGGCGAACCGGCTGGAGGCGGTGCTGCGGCGCGTCGCCGTGGCGGTCTTCGCCGCCATCGTGCTCAGCGCCTTCTGGAGCCAGGCGCCGCAGTTCGTGGCGCACGGGCTGACGGTCGGGCCGGCGGTGCTGGCGCTGAACATGGGCTCCATGGCCCTGGCCTTCCTGTGGGCGCGGCTGATGCGCCTGGACGACCGGCGCGCCACCGCCATCATGCTGGAGTGCGGACTGCAGAACGCTGCCATGGCGATCTACGTCTCGGCGGTGCTGCTGAACAGCCAGCCCATGGTGGTGCCGGCCATCCTGTACGCCTTCGTCATGAACGTCACCGCCGTCGGCGTCGTCCTCGCCCGCCGCGGCCACCGTGCCGCCCCGGTTGCGGCAGAGGAGACCTGAGGTGTCCCGCATGCGTGCCTTCCTTGCCCTGATCGTGCTGCTGGCCGGGTTCGCCGGCCCGGTGCGTGCCGACGATCTCATTCCGCGCTTCGCGCTGACCGACCAGACCGGCCGGGCGGTGACGCAGGCCGACTTCGCCGGCCGGTTCCTGCTGCTGACCTTCGGCTACACCGCCTGCCCGGACGTCTGCCCGACCGGGCTCCAGACCATGGCGGCGGCGCTCGACGCGCTGGGCGGGGAGGCGGACAAGGTGCAGATCGCCTTCATCACCGTCGACCCCCAGCGCGACACGGTCGAGCATCTGGCCGGCTACGTGCCGCTGTTCCATCCGCGCCTGCTCGGCCTGACCGGCAGCGAGACGGCGATCGCCGACTTCGCCAGGCAGATGCGGGTGAAGTACGCCAAGGTGATCGTCCGGCCCGAGGATCCCAATTCTTACGCCATGGACCACACCGCGTCCCTCTTCCTGATCGGGCCGGACGGCAAGCTGCTGGACCGCCTGTCGCACCGCCTGACGCCCGAGGTGTTGGCCGGGAAACTGATCCAGCGCATCGGGGGTGGCGCATGACCCACGAGCTCTCCCGCAGCTTCGGCTATCAGGCCGTCACGCCTGAGGAGCGCCGGGCCCGCGTGCGCCGCGTCTTCACCGCGGTGGCGCCGCGCTATGACCTGATGAACGACCTCATGAGCCTGGGCATCCACCGCCTGTGGAAGCGGACGTTCGCCCGGATGGCGGCGCCGCAGGCGGGCCAGGTGATCGTGGACGTGGCCGGCGGTACGGGCGACATCGCCCGCCTGCTGGCCGGGCCGGCACGGCGGGTGACCGTCTGCGACCCGAGCCTTCCCATGATGACCGCCGGCCGGCGGCACGGTTCGGTCGGCATCGAGTGGGTGGCGGGCGAGGCGGAGAGCATCCCGCTGGCCGACAACTCAGTCGACACCGTGACCATCGCCTTCGGCATCCGCAACGCCACCCACCTGGACCGGGCCTTGGCCGAAATGGCGCGGGTGCTGAAGCCCGGGGGGCGGCTGCTGTGCCTGGAGTTCTCGCGGCCGGTGGCGCCGTTGCGGCCGTTCTACACCGCGTTCTCCTACACGGCGATCCCGGCGCTGGGCGCCATCGTGGCGCGCAACCCCGAGGCGTACGTGTACCTGGTGGAATCGATCCGCCGCTTCCCGGCGCAGCACGCGTTCAAGGCGATGTTCGAGGCGGCCGGGCTGGTGGACGTGCGCTTCCGGAATCTCAGCTTCGGGATCGCCTGCATCCACGAGGGGACGAAGCCGGGGTGAGAACCAGTAGCCCTCCCCCAGCCCCGCTGGGGGAGGGTTGGGTGGGGGCAAGGTCATCCCGAGAAACCTTGCCCCCTCCTAACCTCCCCCTGCGGAGCAGGGGGAGGGACTGTTTCTTTGCTACTTCAGTGCCTTCACCAGCAGCTCGTCCGCCTGCGCCCCACCCCAATCCAGCGAACCCTCGATCCGCGCCACCTCGCGGCCCGCGCGGTCGAGGATCAGCGTGGTCGGCAGCCCCTTCACGCCCAGCGCCTCGGTCAGCGCCCGCTCGTCGTCGAGATAGCGCTTCAGGTGCTTCACGCCGGTGTCGGTGTAGAACTTGTCCACCGCCGGCCAGCCCTTGCGGTCGAGGGAGACGGGCACCACCACCAGCCCCTCCGCACCCCGGCGCTCCTGGAGCCGGTCGAAGTCCGGGAACTCGGCCCGGCAGGGCAGGCACCACGTGGCCCACAGATCCAGCACCACCGCCTGGCCCTTGAAGTCGGCGAGGCTGCGGCGCGTGCCGTCGTCGGCCTGGAAGCTGATGGCGGGGACCTCGCGCGGCGCCTCGTGCACGCTGACCTTGGCCCCGGCGGCGAACGCGGCCGGCGCCGACGCCAGCAGGAACAGCGCGGCGAACACCGCCCTCACAGCAGCACCCCCAGCGACAGCAGCGCGCCGAACAGCGCCTGTACCCGGGCGGTCTCGGCCAGGAAGCGGTTGAGGCCGCGGCCCGGCGGCTCGGCGGCGAAGCCGCGGATGGCGCGCACCGCCAGCGGCAGCGCCGCCAGCGCCAGCCAGGCCGCGGCGTGCGGCAGCAGCACCGAGAGGGGCAGCAGCAGGCCGAAGGGCATCAGGACGAACGCCGCGTAGATCGGTGTCGCGCCGCTCGGCCCGGCGACGATGGCCAGCGTGCGCCGGCCGGCGCGGGCGTCGGACTCGCGGTCGCGGTGGTTGTTGACGTGCAGCACCGCCGCCGCCGGCAGGCCGATGGCCGCCCCGGCGCCCAGCGCCGCCCAGGACACCGCCCCGGCCTGCAGCCAATAGGTGCCGCACACCGCGGCCACGCCGAAGAACAGGAAGACGAAGAGCTCGCCCAGCGGCGTGTAGGCGATGGGCAGCGGCCCGCCGGTGTAGGCCCAGCCGGCGAGGATCGACAGCACGCCCAGCAGCAGGATCGGCCAGCCGCCCTCCGCCACCAGGCACAGTCCGATCAGCGCCGCCAGGGCGAAGCACAGCCCCGCCCCGCGCTTGACCTGCGCGGCGCTGGCCCAGCCTTCCGCGGTGATGCGCGGCGGGCCGACGCGGCCGGCGGTGTCCAAGCCCCGCTCGCCGTCGGCGGCGTCGTTGTAGAGGTTGGTGCCGGCCTGGATCAGCACCGCGCCCAGCAGCGTCGCCAGCGCCACCAGCGGGTGGAACAGACCCGAGTCCGCCCAGGCGAAGGCAAGCCCCGTCGCCACCGGCACCACCGAGATGGTCAGCGTGCGCGGCCGGACGGCCTGGATCCACAGGGCGAGGCCGGAGGGGCGTTCGAGGGCGGTGGCGGTCATGGGACGTCCTCCGGACAGGAACTATAGAGGCGCTGGGCACGCTCTTCAAAGGCACGGACGATGCGCGGCTCGACGGCGGCCAGGCCGGCGTCGGCCAGCGACGCCAGCAGCGGCGAGCGGAACGCCAGCTCGACCTCCACATCCACCCGGCAACCCGGCCCCTCGGGGGTGAACCGCCAGAGCATGGCGAAGCGCCGCCACGGCCCGTCCCGCGACACGATCGCCAGCCGTTCCGGCGGCTCCGGCGTGGCGCGGCTGAGGAAGCGCTGGCGCAGCGGGCCGAAGCCGAAGACGTTGTCGACCAGCCAGGTGCCGTCCGGCCGCCGCTCCAGGATGCGCGTCGCAATGCAGCCGGGCACGAACTGCGGGTAGCTCTCGATGTCCGCTGCGAGCGCGAAGAGCTGCTCCGCCGAGTAGTGCGGGAAGCGGAGCGTCCAGCGCCGGCCCAAGGCCGCGCCGTCCCTCACGGCAGGTCGCCGCGGCGGAACAGCAGGAAGCCCAGGCCGGCGGCGGCGGTGCCCAGCGCCGCCGGGTAGACCAGCGCCCAGGCGATGTAGCCGGTGGTGCCGAAATGGTCGAGGATCACGTAGGCCGCCGGGCCGAGCAGCACGAGCTGCGGGTCGAACAGCAGCATGGAGGCCGTGCGGAACACCTGCAGCGGGTTGGCGAGCGCCACCATCAGCACCGCGTCCGGCGCCAGGTTGCTGCGCAGCAGCACGCCCAGCAGCACGAGGTCGAGCAAGCAGACCAGCACCAGCCAGACCACGAACGCCGCGGTCTGCGCCACGTCGGACGAGCGCGCCAGCACCGAGATCAGGAAGCCGAGGCCGAGGAAGCACCAGGTGAGCGACAGCAGCAGCGCCACGTCGGCGATCAGGTGCCCCCACGGGACATCCACGCCCCGCACGGCGCCGTAGCCCACCGCGGTCAGCAGCGCCAGCACCACCGGCACGAACACCACGGCGAAGCGGCCCAGCATGCGGCCCCAGTACCAGGCGGCCAGCGGCACCGGCAGCGCCAGCATGTATTCGAACACGCCCGCCTCGCGGTCGCCGGCGACGCTGCGCACGGTGGTGATCAGGATGAACACCGGCAGGATCGCCATGGCGAGCTGGATGTAGGTGACCAGCAGCCGGCTCAACCCCGTGAAGCCCATGACGCGCGACTCGGTCAGGCCGAACATCAGCAGGCCGACGACGATGCCGCCGAACACCAGGCTGTACAGCAGGAACCAGCGCGCGCGGGTGGATTCCGCGATGTCCAGGCGGACGGCGGCGAGGAAGGATGTCATCGCGGGGCTCCAGAGATGGAAGGTATCCGCATTTTCCACGGAGAGGAGGAACTAGATAAATCCAGGACTAACTGGCGCTGTCGACGTTGCTAGCATCCCGGCAATGCTCAGCCAAAGCCCGCCAATCAGATGAACAGCCAGCGTCATCCGGATGACTGTCAGCACGCTGTCACGTGGTCCGGTCAACTTCGGCGCGACCGCAATAGCAATAACCGCCAAAGTTGCTGGTACCAGTGTCGTCCACACCGGCAGTCCCGCATTTGTGAAGAGCGCGATTTGGAACAGCAAAGCCACTGCATGAACGCCCTGGTAAAGGCGCAAGGAACCCGGAATACCGAGCCGGACTACAAGTGTGCGTTTTCCTGCCATGGCGTCAGCACGCCGATCCGGGACTTCATTGGCGATCAGGATGGCTGCCGTCCAGCAACCCACGGCCGACGCTGCGAGGACCCCATTAATCGAGAACTCGCCCTGTTGTAGCCAAGAGCACGCCGCTACCGGCAGGCCGAAAGCAACAGCAACCGCGGCTTCGCCAAGCCCGCGTCCGGCGAGTGAAAATGGTGGCAAAGAGTAAGTTATGCCAAGTACAGCTCCGATAAAGCCAAGTGCGAGCACCATCCAACCTTTTGCTGCCGCTAACGTCAGCCCAACCGCTGCTGCGCCGATGAGGAGCGCAATTCCAAGCATCGTCATGCTTGCAATGCGCAAACCACCTTCCTGAAGGAACCGCGAGCCGCCAGTAAATGGAGAGATCCTCTCCTCGTTGAGGCGATCGCAGCCGTTGATCTCGTCCCCAATATCGTTGATCACGTTGGCCCCGGCGTGCAGACACAACATTCCGAGCAGAGCCGCTAAGAAGACACTCACATCTAGGGGCTGTTCTGTACTTACGCCCCAGGTTGTCCCGACAACGACCGGAACAGCAGACGCCGGAAAAAACATTGGCCGAGTTGCTAGGAAGAGCCTGCGTGCTGTATCCGACATTCTCATTTCACCGTTCTGGCGCCTCATTGGGTGGCATTATCCGTTCGTGCCGGTTCCCTTGTTCAGAGTGGCGTCCTTCATAACGTCGTAGGAGACTGTCGCGGCCGTGCCGGCGGGTACCGCGGCGAAGCCGTAGCCCATGGGTGAAGGCAGCCCTTGACGGTAGACGGCCTGCCGGGCGTCCAGCCAAGTCTGGCCGTCCTGGTGATTCATCGCCCAGAACTTGGTACCCGATTCGGTCGCCCAGGCAGTTCGGCTCAGGAAGAGCACCGCGCAGCCGACGTCGTCAAACTTGTACAGCTTGTTGTTTTGCCCACCGCGGATCTCCGCCGCGTAGCGGATCTCGGAGATCAGCATGCGACAGAAGTCGCAAGCATCACGGTCGAGCTTGATGGGGCCGGGCCCCTCGTCCGGGCCGCCGCAGCCCGCGGGCAGCCACGCCAGCGCCACGCCGGCGGCCGAATATTTCAGGGCGTCGCGCCGGGACAGGGGCTTCATGCGCGGGGCTCC